>WNGK01001577.1_pt1 | contig 24753 bp, 25 predicted proteins | sample 5400601 | NCBI WGS metagenome assembly WNGK01 (sample SAMN13153376, study PRJNA577476) | soil metagenome | isolation source: 60 cm soil or saprolite under Garry oak tree replicate 1 | place: USA:California | collected 2016-06-15
CCGTGCCGTTCCCTCCGGGAAGCGATGAACGCGGCCACGGCTACCTGCTGCCCATCGCGTCGGAAACCCAGAGGGCCACACTGCGCTTGAGCACATCGCACCGCATCGCCAGCTCCGCGTTCTCCTTGCGCAGCCGCGCGCTCGTCGCCACCCCGGAGGTGCCCGGCGAGGAATTGCTGCCGAGCCTGCTCAGCGCCTCCGACGTGCTGGGCACTGGTTGGTACGCCGCCGTCGCCGCGGAGGTCCAGCCCGGCAAGACCGTCGCCGTGGTCGGCGACGGCGCGGTCGGTCTGCTCGGCGTGCTGTCGGCCAGGCAGCTGGGCGCCGAGCGGATCATCGCCATGAGCCGCCACGAGGCCCGGCAGAAGCTTGCCCGCGAGTTCGGCGCGACCGACATCGTCACCGAACGCGGCGATGACGGCGTGGCCCGCATCAAGGACTTCACCGACGGCGCCGGCGCCGGCTCGGTGCTCGAATGCGTTGGCACCAACGAGTCCATGACTCAGGCGCTGCGCTCCGCTCGCCCGGGCGGCAACGTCGGGTTCGTAGGCGTGCCGCACGGCGTCCATCTCCCCGCTGAGGAGCTGTTCTACTCCCACGTCGCGCGGCGGTCCCGCGCCCGTGCGCCGCTTCCTGCCCGACCTCATCGACCTGATCTGGAAACAGGAGATCGACCCCGGCAAGGTATTCGACCTGGTCCTGCCTCTGGAGCAGGTCGCCGATGGCTACAAGGCGATGGACGAGCGCCGCGCCATCAAGACCCTCCTACGCCCCTGAAACGTTTTCCTGGGACGGCCCGTGAGCTGCCCCTTCCTTCGACGACAGGAGCTCGAACCATGAACAAACGCACCCTGGGCAGCAACGGCCCGGAGGTCTCCGCCATCGGGCTGGGCTGCATGAGCATGACCGGTGGCTACAGCGACAAGCCCGACCGGCAGGAGATGATCTCAGTGATCCGCACTGCCGCGGACCGCAGCGTCACCTTCTTCGACACCGCCGAGATCGAGGACGCCGCGTCCAAGATCCAGGTGGAGGGCGGCCGCTACAACGAGGCCGCGGAACGGATGACCAACCTCTAGCCGTGCCTCTCTGGATTCGCTCACGGCACGGCTGGTCGTGGCCACCTTCAACGCCGCGAGTTAAACAGGAGAGACGAGCGTCGTATGGTCTACGGGGTCGTCGGCGTCGGTCCGAAGCATGGGGCGCCTCCGCGCGCCTCTGGTGGCTCGGCAGAAGAGGACCGGGAGGGCCGGTCCCTGTCTGAAGCCGCTCACGTGTCGTCCACCGCGCCACCGACGCGCAGGACGCTCGAGCGGCCCAGTGCCCACGCTGATTGCGGCCAGATGTCCACCACAGCGCGGCCAGCTGTCCACGTGTCATACGACTATTTGACCGTCAGCACTGCATAGTCGGACCATACTAGTGAGGTGGATCAGAGCCGGGACCTAGTACCGCGCAAGGCGGAGAGCCTTGTGACTGAGGCATTGAGCGATACCAGAGTCGTCACGCTGAACGGCGCGCGGCAGACAGGGAAGAGCACCCTGGCCAGGATCGCGGCCAGGCAGCATCCGAACGCCCTGATGCGCCTGCTGGACGATCCGGCGACTCTGCGCGCCGCCCGAGATGATCCGGCCGGCTTTGTCGAGCACGACGGCCTCCTGGTGATCGATGAGGTCCAGCTGGCCCCGGAACTCTTCCGCTCTATCAAGGTGGCCGTCGACACCGACCCGCGTCCCGGCCAGTTCCTGCTCACCGGGTCCGCGCAGGTGCTAGCCCTGCGCGAGCTTCCCGACGCCCTGCCCGGCCGGATGGAGATTGTCGAGCTGTGGCCGTTCTCCCAGGGCGAGCTGGAACGATCTCCCGACGCATTCGTCGACGCCGCATTCGCCAGCGGCCCGACCTTGTCCCGGACCTCCGTGCTGCGCAAGCGCGACTACCTCGACCGTGTCGTCCGCGGCGGCTACCCCGAGGCGATCCGCCGATCCCCACGCCGCCGCGCGGCCTTCTTCGACTCCTACCTCACCAACCTCATCGAGCGCGACGTGAAGGAGCTGGCGGCGATCGAGCGCCGCGGCGACCTTCGCCGGCTGCTGGCCCTGCTCGCCGGCCGATCCGGCGGGCTGCTCGTCCCCGCCACACTCGCCACTGCATCCGGCATCCCCCGGACCACGCTGAACCGCTACCTCGAACTGCTTTCGGCGGTCTTCCTCATCAAGCAGATCCCTGCCTGGTCAGCTGGCCAGACCCAGCGGGCCATCGGCACGCCCAAGCTGGCCTTTGTCGATACCGGCATTGCCGCTCACCTGCTCGGCCAGGACACCGCGCGCCTGGGTGAGCCCGGCGGTGCAGCGGGACCCATGATCGAGACACTGGTGCTGATGGAACTCGCCCGCCAGCTCACCTGGTGCCAGCAACGCGCCCGCCTGCACCACTACCGCACCAAGGACAAGATCGAGGTCGACGCTGTCCTGGAAACCCCTGATGGCCGGGTGGTCGCCATTGAGGTGAAAGCCGGAGCGACCGTCCGCAGCGAGGACCTGGCCGGCCTGCGCCACCTTACCCAGCGACTGGGCCCGCGGCTGGTAGCCGGATACGTGCTCTACACCGGGCAGCAAACCCTCCCCTTCGGAGACCGCCTGCGCGCCCTCCCCATCGACGCACTGTGGAAAGCAACCCCATGATTCAAACCGCTCGTCAGACACACGGATACGTGCGGGCGATTCCAGCCTTGGGGAAGGAAGCTGTCACGGAACGTCAGCGCTCGCCGGGTCGTGGTGCCGCTGGCTGAGAGCCCGTAAGACGATGTCGGCCAGACTGTCCCGGGTTTGTGGTCCCGCGAGCTCCCTGGTGGTCTTGCCGGGCAGATTCCGGGTTGCGGGGCGTGCCTGGCGGGACGACACGCCGGGTTAGCCGACAGCGGCGCGCCGGGGGCCGCTGATCCGCGGAAAGGGCACAGCCTCAGCTCTGGAGTCGAACCCACGCCGCCGGCTGGACACCACGCACTACCTCACCGTGCTGGTCCCCGATGAGCCAAGCCGCGTCCTGGTGCACAACGTGATCTACGAGGAGCTGGTCCAGGGCGTGATCCGCGACGATTCCCGCGCCCGCTACCTGGAGGTCATCGACCAGTTCCGCGAGCAGGGCGCGGAAGGGGTCATCGCCGGCTGCACCGAGATCGAGCTTCTGGTCTCCGGCGACAACGCCGGCCTGCCCTACTTTCCCACCACGTTGCTGCATGCTCAGGCCGCCGCCCTGGCACTCGCGGACCGCTGACGCCACCAGCCGACGCGGCGTTCTCTTCCTTAACGGCTCGCGCGGCGTGCCGCGGCCACGCAGGTGGCGCGGGCTTTGCGCGGCTCGTCAGGCCATTTGCGGCAGGATCAAGGCCGACGGACGATGACGGCATGGCAAGTGTCCGAGGCGAGCAACGTTGCAAGCACGGAGAGATCGCCGCTTGGTGCGGTGAGTCTGAGTGCATGGCCGCACGCAAGGGTCTTCCGGTCCGGGTCTGGCGAACCCCGCACGGCAGCGCGTACCACCGCAAGCCGACGTGCCAAGCGCTGATCGAGGGACACCGCATGGCCGAGCGTCATGGCCAGGAAGCCCATCCAGCGGAGTCTGTCCCGCTATCGGTCGCTATGTCAGCCGGGCTCGGCGAGTGCTTCCACTGCTTTCCCGAGAACGTCCCCGCAGACGCGAAGCCCTGTCAGGTTCTGTCGAATGGGAGGTGGGTAGACGGTTTCCTGCTGGAATGGCGGCGCGGAGAGGATGGCCGGTGGAAAGGTCTTGTGAACTATCGGTACGAGGCCAGCCGCCGCGTCGCACTCAAAGATCAAGCCGAACTCAAGCCAGCCGACGGCTGAGGGCATGGTCAGTCGATTGCGCCCAGTGGCGCCCCGTTCAGACGGTGATCATCTCATGCTAGCGCTCCCCCGCTGAGCGGGAATTCGGTGGCCCGCGGCCGTGGGGAAATGGTTCGGCTCGGACCTCGTGTACCAGAACTGGTGAGATTTCCCCAGAACAGACCCTGCTTGAATACGCCTGCGGGCTGCATCCTGGCAGCCCGTGGGTGGTGGCGATGCGCAGCGCCCGGTCGACGGCGAGCCAGGCCATGAGCTTGGAGTGGACGTGGTGGGCGCCGTCGCCGCGGGTTTCCCAGATACCAGCGTCGGGCTGGTGTCAGCGGCCGGTGACCTGATCGGCGAAGCCTCGCAAGGCCCGCCAGGTCTCCGAGTACAGCCGGTGGCCGGAGGCGGTGAGCAGCCAGGCGGCGTCGAGGACCCAGCCGTAGCCGTCGAGCTGGTGCTGTCCGGCGGCGGCGTTGCCTACCCGTACCGGGACGCTCTCGGCGTAGCCGGGCCAGCCGTGAAGCTCGTGTTCGGGGCGGAGGTGTTGGCCGTGCAGGCTGAGCAGCACCGGCAGCCGGGGCCGGCCCCGCAGGCTGGCGTACAGCAGCCAGGCCAGGAACCGCCGCGCCTCCTCGGGCTTGCCGACGCCGAGGAAGGCGCCAATGCCGATGCTGGCGTCGCGCGGCCAGGCGCAGCGGTAGTCCCAGTTACGCACCCCGCCGGGCTGTTCGGGCAGCGAGGTGGTGGGGGCGGCCACAGGTGCGCCCGATGGTGAGTAGGTCAGCAGCTTCAACGTGAGGAGGCCGCCCTCGACCCGCCAGGTGGTCTCAATGGTGGCGGTGCCGGGCCGGTAGCGCCGCTTGATGACCGGCGACGGGTTGACCGTGCCCATCCGGAAGTGCCCGCCGGCCGGTCCGCCTACCAGGCGGGCGAAGACCGGCTCGCTGTCGAAGCGGGGGCGTGCACAGCCAGTCGATGCTGCCGTCGGAGGCCGCCAGGGCAGCCGTGCGGGTGTCGCCGAGCAGGCCATAGTCATGGATCGGCGGCAGGTCGCCGGGCTGCCGGCATGCCGCCGCTTCGGTCACCATCGGCGATACCGGGGAAACAGGTACCTGTCGGCCTCGAGGACGTGGTCGAGGGGTACTTCAGTCGGGTCACGCAGGGCGGCGAGCAGTGTCTTGCCGGTAGGGCCGGGTGCAGCTGCCGCATGTCAGCGGGCCTTGAGAAGCAGGCCCAGGGCGACGCCGTAGGCCACGTGGGCGACGATGGCAACCAGCGGCGTCTGGGCGCCGTAGTTGAGGCCGAGCACCCCGGGCGGCTCCAGCACGGCGGTCGACGACGGCCCGGCGCGCTCGGAGGCCATGCGGGGATGCACACCCGTCATTACTGGGACCAGCACGGTAAGGGCGACCCCGACGTGTAGCAGGCCCAGCAGCCCGCCGAGCCACCAGATGGCCCGGTCCCAAAGCGCGAAGGCGGCGGCGTAGCCGAGGGCGAAGCCCTGGCCGATGAGGAGGTGGAGGAAGAAGCCGACGACCCGGGCATGGTCGGGTCTTCGGTGAAGATGGCGCCCAGCAGCAGCGGCAGGTCAAGACGGGTCAGGCCGGCCAGCTGGGCGGTGATCATGATCGCGGTGAGCACCGCAGTGGCGACGAGCCCGAACAGCGCCCAGCCAGCCCGGTCCATCGTCAGCGGCGGGCCAGCCGTGCGGCCTTGGCCTCGAGGGTTGTGAGCACGTGGGTGAACGAGTCGTGGAAGCTGGCCACGCCCTGGTCCTCGAGGGTGCATCCCACGTCGTCCATGTCGATGCCAAGGCGGGCCAGGCGGTTCATAACCTCCGCCGCGGCCTGGACGTCGCTGTCGATGGTGCGGGCGACGGTACCGTGGGCCCCGAAGGCGGCGATCGTGGCCTCGGGCAGGGTATCGACGGTGTCGGGGCCGATGAGGCTGTCGACGCAGAGCAGGTCGGGGTAGCCGGGGTTCTTGGTTGACGTCGAGGCCCACAATGGCCTCTGCACGAAAGCGATCATGTGGCTGTAGCTTATGGAGCAATATGGGGATACGGGGTCGATCTCGGATACGGTATTTCCCCATGAGCAGCCCTTTTTCGGGCATGCTGAGACGTCACCCGAGCCCGCCTCGGTCGGCGCGGGTGCTCTGTTCCTGATTGCCCTCCCTTCTTGCTTGCTTGTGCCGCCAGAGAGTCAGCGGCTGCGGGCAACGGTGACAGCTACGGCGTCCTCGGTGTCTGACCGCAGGGTCCGGTGCTGCGGGTCGTAGGTGAGCGTGAGGCCGCTGGATCGCAGATAGTCGATAACCTCTGCGGTCTGCGGGGGGGTCGTGAGCTGCGCCGCGCCTTGCTTCCTGTGGCCCTGATCCTGATCGCGGCCCGCCAGCAGGATGGCCATAGCCGCCAGGTGGGACAGGATCTGGTCCTCACGGACATAGACGTTCTTTGGCCGTCCAGGATCGGGCCGGGCCGCGCTCGGATGGCCGTGGCGGCACCGGTAAGCGGCCCGGCCGTTCGCCCAAGAGGACTCCGGGGCGCCGACCGCATAGCCAGTCCCGCAGCGCAGCAGCCCGGCCAGCAGGTACAGGCGCACAGCCGGCCCGGCGGGGCCGCGTGGGGCGCTCACCCTCCTGGGCGGCGATGTAGTCAGCCTCGCTGACCAGCGCCGGATGCGCGGGCCGGTGCGAGATAACCCAGCCATCACGAACCGCAATCCGCCGTGGCGCAGTTGCGCCACCGGGCGGCGCCCGGAGCGCTCCGCCCACGTGAGCAACTGGTCTCCGCCCACGTCTGAGCTGGTGAATAGGCCTGCACGTTGCGGCGGCACGGCAACCACCTCTACGGAATGTGATGCGGTGAATCGGAAAGGCCAGCGACGGCAGGGTTAAAACGACCAGAGCGCCTCGGTGGGTGACAGGCGGGCGGCGCGGAGGGCGGGCAGGAGCCCGGCGGCGGCGCCGATGAAGACGGCGGCAGCGAACCCGCCGGCCCAGGCGTCTGCGGGGATGACAATGGCCCAGCCCTTGGTGTGGGCGTAGATGGCGGTCGCGGCGACGCCGGCGGCGACGCCGGCGATGCCGCCAGCCAAGGCGAGCAGGATGGCCTCGGACAGGAACTGGATACGGATCTGGCCCTTGGTGGCGCCGAGGGCGCGGCGCAGCCCGATCTCCGAGCGCCGTTCCAGCACGGAAATGACCATGATGTTGGCGACGCCGACCGTGCCGACCAGCAGCGCGACCGCGCCCAGGCCCAGGAACAGGGTGTCGAACGCGCCTTTGGCCTCGGCTTGGGCGGTGAGCGCGGCGGAGGGCTGGGAGACGTCGACTTCGGAGGGGTTTTCGGGATTGGCCTGGGCGGCGAGCAGGTTGTCGACCCGGTCGACCTGGCTGGTGACCGCGCGCAGGTAGATGATGGTGGGGTGGCCGCCGTAGTGCAGGTACTTTTCGGCGGCGGGGTAGCCGATCAGCACCGAGGAGTCGATCTCAGGGGCTAGCACGGCGGGCTTGAGTATGCCGGTCACGTAGAACCACATTCCCCCGGTCCAGATCCGCTCCCCGGGCCAGATCTTGTCTACACCCAGCCGCTGAGCCGCGGCGGCGCCGAGCACGGCGACGGGTTCTTTAGCGTCGGCGGCGTTGAGGTAGCTGCCCTGCGCGATGGATGTGCCGACCGCGGCGGGCAGGCCGAGGCTGGCCGCCTGCACCGACAGCGCGTTGGTGTCCGCCGAAGGGATCAGCGGGCTGCGGTAGGCGCTGACGTTGCTGAGGGTGCCGGTGTCTTGCACGGCGGTGACGCCGGGCAGGTCACTGATCATGCCGGGGGCGGTCTTGGGGAGTTCGGCGGTGCCGCCGGTGAGGGTCTGGCCGTTCTGGACCGTGAGCAGGTTAGTGCCCAACTTGGCGATTTCGGCGAGCAGCCCGGCCTGGGAGGACGACGACAAGCCGAGCACGGCGACGATGGCGGCCACCCCGATCGCGATGCCCAGCGCGGACAGCCCCGCCCGCAGTTTGCGGGTCCGCAAGCCTACGGCGGCGAGGCGGGTCAGGTCGGTTAGCCGCAGCCGGGCCGGTGCTGGGGATGCCGGTGCGCTCATGGTCGGCCTGCCGGAGCGGACTGGATGGTGTCGGCCACGATGCGCCCGTCCAGCATCTGGATCTGGCGGGGCAGGCGGCCGGCGATGGCATGGTCGTGGGTGATCACCACGATGGTGGCTCCTTCGGAGTTGAGCTCGGCCAGCAGGTCAAGCAGTGCCGCGCCGGCGGCGCTGTCGAGGTTGCCGGTCGGCTCGTCAGCCAGCACGATCTGCGGGCGTTTGGCCAGCGCCCGGGCGATCGCGACCCGCTGCCGTTCCCCGCCAGAGAGCTGGGTCGGGCGGGCGCCCAGCTTGCGGCCGAGCCCGACCCGCGCCAGTGCCGCGGCGGCCTTCTCCCGGCGCGCCGCCGGCCCGGTCCCCGCGTACAGCAGCCCGTCGGCCACGTTGTCCAGGGTGGTCTGATGCTCGGCCAGGAAGAACTGCTGGAACACGAAGCCGATGCTGTGGGCGCGTAGCCCGGCCAGCTGCCGGTCGCTCATTGCGGCGGCATCCAGGCCCGTGACCCGCACGGTCCCGCTGCTGGGCCGGTCCAGGGTGCCCATCAGGTGCAGCAGCGTCGACTTGCCCGACCCCGAGGGGCCCACGATGCCCACTAGCTCCCCCGTGGCGACGGCGAAGCTGACCCCGCGCAGCGCCGTGACCGGCGGGGAGCTTGAGTAGGTCCTGGTCACGTCCGCCAGTTCCAGCACCAGGCCTGGCTGGCCGCCGCCAGGCCTGGGCTGCGGCTCGCCTGGGGGGCGCCCGCCCGCCGGCAGTATTCCCGCGGCGCTCACAGGGCGGGCACCACGACGTGCTGGCCGGGGGAAAGTCCCGGGCCGTTGACTTGGACCAGCCCGGCGGCGTCGTCGAACATCCCGACCGACACCGCCACCAGGTGGTGGCCCCGCGGGCCGGTCTCTTCCACCGCGTACCCGCCGCCGGGCCGGGCCAGCAGCGCGTTTACCGGCACCACCAGCACATTGCTGACACTGCCGGTCGTGATCGACACCGTCACCGGCGCCTGGCTCAGGTGCCCGGCTGCGGCCGGGTGGGTCAGGGCGACTTCCACGGGGATGGTGGTGGTCCCGCTGGTCGGGTCCGTGGTGGCGACGGTGCCGACCGATGACACCACCCCGGGCGTGCTGGTCCCGTCCGGCAGGCTGACGGTCACCTTGTCACCGGCTTTGACCTCGGTCTGCTGGCCGGCGTCCAGGTTGATGGCCACTACCGGGGTGGTGGAGCTGGCGGTCAGAAGCGCGGTCCCGGGCGTGGCCGCCCCGCCCAGCACCACACCGGTGCCCATGGCGGTGATCTTCACCGCGCCCGGCAGGAACACCGCCTGGCCCAGCGTCAGGGACCCGTCCGGGGCGGTCACTCCCAGGCGGGACTGCAGCAGTTGCAGCGCGTAAGCCGTTTCAGAACTGAAGTAGTCCCAGCCTGAACGGGGGCCCAGGGCAGTGCGGGTGGCATAGCCCAGCTTCACCAGGTCGGCGTTCAGTTCGGTCACATCCAGGCCGGTCATGCCCTCCGACAGGCTGCGGTAGGCGGGGACCTGCCCGTACAGCAGCACCACTGGGGCGCTGCCGACCTGATACAGCACCTGGCCCTGCCGTTCCACCTGCCCGACCACCGGGAGCGCGGTGATCGTCCCGCTGGCCTGGTTCACCACGCTGTGGGACCCGGCGTCGCCCAGCGTCGCGTTCACCTGCGTCTGTGACACCAGCGTCCGGCGGGTGACCGCCGCGGTCGATGTCCGATACACGCTGCGGGCCGCGCCCGGCGAGCCGGCACCGCCAAACGCACCAGCCAGCCCGGCACCGACCAGCCCGGTGGTCGCCGCCACGGCCACCAGGGCCGTGACGGCCACCACCCGGCGGCGCCGGCCACGCTGGTGCCCGCGACCAGAATCCACGCTCACTGCCCGTTCACCAGCCTGCTGGCCTGCGGAAACAATGCCGCTCATATCCACCTCCTTAATGCCAGCCGCAGGTTTTCATCGCGGCATTAAACTGCGGTGAGTTGACGTTGATGCCGAGGCTGGTGAATTGCCCGACGTGGATACCGCCCCCCAGGAGTCCGGGAATTTGGGGTACCCATGTCGGCGCATGCACGCGGCGAGAGCCAGATTCGCGCGGTTCGCACTTGCCTGCTGTGCTGGTGTCAGGGTCTTGCGCTTGGGCAGCAGGTGCCCGCACGCCTGCCGGGCGGACGCCGGGGCTTTGAAGTCGGCGTTATTCGAAGGGTTCTCCACGAAGACCCCCGAGCTGTTGGGGTCGGGAAAGTTAGGTGCGCCGTGCGCGCGCATGCACTGAGCGAAGGCAAGCGACTGCTGAAGGGTCGTCTCGTTTGTCCCGTCCGCCCCTGTCGTGCTGGCCGGGCCGCCGACGCCGCAGGCCACGCTCAGCAGGGCGGTCCCGGCCAAGGCGGCGGCCACGGCAACAGTCCGCGCTGGCGCGGTCCACCGCCGGCCACGCCTGGCGCCTGTGCCTTCTATCATCGTGCCTCCTTGCAAGGTCGCTGGGTATGAGCTCGGTGGCTGGGGGCGCGGCCCACGGCGAGCACGCGGCAGTGGCCAGCCTTCAGCGCGTCCGCCGGCGTTGTACCGGTCTTGAGACCGGCGATCCGGGTTCTTGTGTTGCGCATACAGGTGACGATGCGGCACCGATGTCTTGGGCCTGTCCGCCGACTGTCACAAGCACGTCACAGGTGACCGGAGGTCCTGTTCCCGCGCCGAGCCGCCCTGTCGCCGGGGGTCAGTGCACGGGCAGCCGCGCAGTGAATACCGCGCCGCTGTCGGGACGGTTGCCCGCGTCGATGCACCCACCGTGCAGGCGTGCGTTCTCCCAGGCGATCGCCAGGCCCAGGCCGCTGCCCTCGGAGCGTGCCCGGGCGCTGTCGGCCTTGTAGAAGCGGTCGAACACGTGTGCCAGGGCGGCAGGAGGAAGGCCTGGGCCGTGGTCACTGACCTCCAGGGCCAGTTCCTTACCGCCGTGGGCGTCCGTTCGGATACTGGCCCGCACGGTAACCGGTGGATCGCCGTGGCGCTGCGCGTTGCCGACGAGGTTGGCGACAATGACATCGAAGCGGCGGCGGTCCAGCCGCACCGTCAGCCCGGCGGGCACGTCAGTGATCACATCGGTCCAGCCCCGTACCCGCAGGCAGCTGCCGACCGCGGCGGCGACATCAATGTCATCCGCCACGAGCTGGGCGGTGCCGGCGTCGAAGCGGGAGATCTCGATCAGGTCGTCCACGAGCCGGTTGAGATGGCGTATCTCCTGGCTCACCAGCCGCGCGGCAGTCTCGGCATCCCCGGCGGCGTCCGGGTACTCGCGGAGCACGTCGGCCACCGCGGTCATCGCAGTCAACGGGGTCCTCAGCTCATGGGAGACATCACCAGCGAACTGCCGGGCACGTGCCTCCATCCGCTGCAGCTCGCCGACCTTCTCCTGCAAAGCGGCGGCCATGGTGTTGAAGGTCGTGACCAGCTGGGCCAGCTCGTCCCGGCCACGGGGCTGGATCCGGACCGACAGGTCACCGCCAGACACCCGCTGCGCGGCCCCGGCCAGCCGTCGCACCGGCAGCAGTACCCGGCGGGACGCGGCAAAGGCGAGACCGACGATTGCCGCCAGCAGCAGCACGGCCGCGGCCAGGCAGAAGAGGATGACGGCCGCGGTACCCGGACCGTGCGTCGCCTTGTCGTAAAGAAGGTGACGGATGGGCGCCGGCATGACGACCAGCCAGGGGTAGTACGGGAGTATCAGGTTGGCCAGCCACGCCGCCGCGAGCGCCGCCAGCAGCGCCACCACGATGAATGCGATGATCAGGCGCGTACGCAACGGACGGCCTCCCCGCTCGCAATCACACCGGCCCGAACCGGTAGCCGAACCCGCGCACCGTCTGGATGTACCGCGGCGCGGCAGCGTCGGGCTCGATCTTCGCCCGCAGCCGCTGCACACAGGCGTCAACCAGCCGCGAATCACCCAGGTAGCCCTGCTCCCACACCGCCTCCAGAAGCTGCTCGCGGGAGAACACCTGCCGCGGCGAGCCGGACAGCACCAGCAGAAGCCTCAGCTCGGTGGGGGTCAGCGAGAGCTGGCGGCCGGCCCGCCGCACGATCAGGGACTCCCGATCGATGATCACGTCGCCATACGTCTCCGCCGGGGAGCTCGTGCGGGCCATCCGGCGCAGCACGGCACGGATCCGGGCATCGAGCACCCGCGGCTCCACTGGTTTGACCACGTAGTCGTCGGCTCCGGCTTCCAGGCCGCCCACTATGTCAAAGTCGTCGCCGCGGGCGGTCAGCATGATGACCGGGACGTTGCCGTCGCGGCGCAGCTGGCGGCATACCTCGAAGCCGTCGAGTCCCGGCAGCATCACATCGAGTACCACGACGTCCGCCGGGGCCTCGCGGATGTCACGGAGCGCTGCCTCACCGGTTCCAGCGGGGCGCACACCGTAACCGAGACGGCGCAGAGCCAGCTCAAGACCTTGGCGGGCTGCCGGATCGTCCTCGACTAGCAGCACGGTAGCCATCGCCCGCCATTATGGTCCATGACAGACGTCCGCCCCTGGGTACATCCGTTGACTCTCTGTCATGGCCGATATTGTGGCCGTGGCAGCGTGGGCTGGCGCATCGCCGCTACGCCCAGCCCCACCTCCCGGCCGCGGTGCTGCTGGGTGGAGGAGGCCAGGCCGGAGAGTTCGGTGTAGTGAGTGCCGGGCAAGCCCAGGTGACGGGCGGTGGCATTCATCCGCGCCACGAACGCCGTCCCGCTGCTGGCATCCCACCGGGCGAGGATCCACGCCATTTGTCGGCCGAGGCAGCCGGGTGCCTCCCGGCCCGGGCACAGACTGGGCACTCCTGTCGCGCATGCCCGTGACACTGCGGCACCGATGTCATGGCCGCGTCCGCCCACTGTCACAAGCGTGTCACAGACGGGCGGGCTCCTCTTCCGGCACCGCGCCGCCGCCGCGATGGTCGCCCGCGTCGATGCGGACCGCCCGCACGCCCGCAGCCGCTGACAGCCGGACAGAGTCGGCCATTTCCGCGTATCAGCGGGCGCAGGACTACCCAACAACACCCCGGCGCCCTAGATCGATCTCGTCGCTGTAGCTCATAGAGCAATGTGGGGGTATGGGGTCGATCCCCCCTCGGACACGACCCGTATCCCCACATTGCTCCGCATGCTCTACATAGTTCTCCGGGCCGATGGTGACTTCGGCCCGGATTTTTGCTTCTCCTGGCTTGAAGGTGACCTTGAGATCGAGCCGGTCGTAGATGGTTGCCTTCTCGGCGGGCCCGGCGTCGCGGATGACGTCGCGCAGGTTGCCGAGGGCGGTGATGAGGGCGCGGATGTCGTCTTCGGTGAGCCGGCGGCTGGGGTTGCGGAGGGTCTGGGTGGCGTCGCGGGCGAGGGCGGTGGCGCGCTCGGCTTTGACCTGGCGGGTCCATTCGGCGATGGTCTGGGGGTCGCCTCCGGCGTCGAGGGTGGCCTGGTAACGGGCGAGCCGGGCGTCGCAATCGGCGAGGGTAGCCTCGGTGTCCCGGGCTGGCGCGGCGGGCTCGGGGGCGGCGGGCTCGGGGGCGGCGGGCGGGGCCTGGGCTGCTTGCATCTCGCGGATGGTCTGGGTGAGCCGGTGGGGCGCGAAGATGACGGTGAGCCATCTGTCGATGGCGGGCAGGACGTCGGCTTCGCGGAGGTAGACGTTGCCGGGGTGGCGGACGTGGCTGGCGAGGGCGTATTCCTTCGGGTACCGGCACCGGTAGTAGGCATCACCGTGGTTGTACTGGCCTTGCATCCGGCGCTCGCAGAACCCGCAGTACAGCCGGCCGCGCAGGGCGTAGGGGTTGCGGACCCGCTCGCGGGTCTCGTGGCTGGCCTGCCGGGCGCGCCCGGCGCCGGCCATGATGGCCTGCGCGGCCTCGAAGTCCCCGGCGGAGACGAGCGGTTCCTGGGCGATGGCCTCGGACCAGACCCACTGCCCGCTGTTGTTCCAGCGCAGCCGGGTCTCGTAGCCGCGGGCGACGTCGTTGACGTCGAGGAGGATCTCGTCTTTGCGCTGCTTGTTCCACACTTGCCGGCCGGTGTACCGGGGGTTGCGCAAGATGGCGCGGACGGCGCTCTTGGCCCAGCCCTCTCCGGTGCGGTGGGGGTTGCGGGCGGCGTCGTGCTGGGACGGGGAGGGGACCCGGTCGCGGGTGAGCCCCTCGGCGATGGCGAACAGGCCGCGCCCGGCAAGGTACTCCGCGAAGATCCGCCGGATCACCCACGCAGTCTGGGGGCCGGGTTCGAGCTTGTGCAGGCGCCTGCCGTCGGCGGCCTTGGCCGGGTTGGGGTGCGGCCCGGCGTCGGCGATCCGGTAGCCGTAGGGCGGCCCGCCGCCGAGGAATCGTCCCTCGATCGCGGCCTGGGCGGCCATGGCGGCGCGGACCCGGAGCCTGATCCGGTTCCGCTCGCCCTTGGACATGCCGCCGAACACCGACATGATCAGGTCGTGGGCCTCGGAGTCGGGGTCGATCGGCCCGCCGGCCTCCGGGACCCACAGCTCGACCCCGTAATGAGTGAACACGGGCATAGTGAGGCTGTACTGGTTGCCGTAGAACGCCCGCTGCGGCTCGCCGATCACCACGGCGTCAAAGCCCCGGCCGGGGTCGGCGAGGTCGGCGAGCAGCTGCGCGGCCCGGGGCCGGCGCTTCCACGGCAGCGAGCGGGACTGCCCGATGTCGAAGTACTCCGCGACGATGATCCCGCCGGCCGGCTCGATCAGGGCGCGGCTGCGGGAGATCTGCCAGTTCCGGGACGCGTCGGGGTCCTGGTTGTCCTCGGTCGAGACCCGGCCCTTGAACGCGAACCGCTTGACTAGGGTGCTTGCCTGCGGGCCGGGGTCTGGCAGGGCGGCGTTCATCTGGGCTCACCGGGGCGGCGGGGCAGCCAGGAGGCACTGCCGCTTAGCGGCGTGCCGCGGGCGGGGCCGGTCAGGAGCCTGCCGAACAGGGCGTATTCCCCGGCGGTGGAGATCACCATGCCGGAGTCGGCGAGCATGAGCTGCACCCGCCGGAACGCGAGCCGCGCCAGGATGGCGGTGCCCTGGGGCGCCGGGCGGCGGGGAAGCAGGCGCCACGGGTCCGCGACCACTACTGCCCCGGCGGGGCGCGGGGGTCCGGAGAGCGCGGCGAGCAGGGACCGGCCCTGCGGCCGGTGCTGCCATGGGTCGTCGGCCCGGCAGTCCTCGTCGAAGAACTCGGCGGTCACCCAGGCGCCGCAGGCAGTGGCTACTGCGCGGCACAGGGCGAGCTGCCGGTGCCGGTCTGCCTGGCTGTCACGGGTACCGGCGGCGCAGGCGGTCCGCCCGTAGAACGCGGCCGGCACCGCCCCGGGCGAGGTGTCCCGGTCAGCCGCGCCCGGGCCGCTCGCTGCGCGCGTCGTGGAGTCGCCGGTGATCCGGCCATCCTGGCGCGGACGGCCGCGAGGGTTCGTTCCTGTCATCACTTTGTCCTTCCCGTGCAGCTGCTCGTCTGGCGGGGGCCGTGCCAGGTGCGCCGGCCGGGAGCAGGCCGGCACGCAGCGTGCCGGGTCCACGGTGGTACCTGGACTCCGCGCCGGACTTCAAGTCCGCCCGCTCCCGGGACGGTCCCTGGCCTGCGCCCTCTCCCGGGCGCGCAGCAGCAGGGCCAGGACGGCGCGGGCGGCGCCGGGGGTCAGCTGCGGCTCGGCCGGGGTGAAGGTCACCTCGATCAGCTCCGCATTGCCTGGTTCCGCGGCGGGCGCGGGCGGCCGGGGACCGCCGGCCCGCGGCGGCTCCGCGGTCATGCCAGCCCCCGGTCTCCGCGCACCGCGCCTGACATCGCACCGCCACGCCGGCGGCGAAGCTGGCGGGCCTGCGGGATGCCGCAGCCCGGTGCGCGGCAGGCGCGGCCGGACTTGACGTCACGCGCGGAGTCGAGCGCGACACGCCAGTGAATGTGCCGTGAGCAGGCATCTGGCAGGGACGGATGACGACGGGCGGTGACTGGTGTCCGGATTCAGCTCTGCACGTTGATTGAGATCTCTCAGTAATACTCGCTGAGCCTCAATGCTGTCCTACCGCGACACAAGCTCGTGACCAGTGCAGATACCCCGAAACGAAAGAGGCGGGCTCAACTGCCCGCCTCCCGAGAATCGAGGTTAGAGAGGTAGCTCTGGCCCCCGCTTGAATCGCGGCTTGGCGGTGGCCGTCCGGCCACTACCGCCAGACCCCTGCCCGGAGAGCGCCAGGGTGTCACGCATCGTGAGCCAGCCGTAGTGTCTGCCAGCACGCGTACCCGCCGTTCGGTGCGGTCGGCGACTGCTCGGCGATGATCGGCTTGGGCGAGCATATGAGGTGGTTCCGGCGCATCGGGCCCGGCATTGGTGAGTCGTGGGGAGGTCGTTAGGCGGGCGCGTCTGCCTTCCAAGGTGCATCGGCATTGTGAGTGGGAGGGAACAGAGTTGGGAGGCAGGGTGGCCTATTCGGTCTGCAGAATCCGTGCTGGGGGTCGCCGCGCACCGAGCCTGGATGGGATGGCTGTAAGAACGGTGACCGCAAGCAGGGTTGCCAGGAAGACCCCAGCGAGCTGCCATGCGGGGGGCACGGTGAGGGGAGTACCTGAAGCGAGGAGGTGGTACACCTCTATGCCCAGTGGTATCCCGATGATGGCCCCAGGCAGGGCAGGGAGCAGCGCCGCCATCGAGAGACCGGCGGTCACCTGTCCTGCCGTTGCTCCGAGCGCTCGCTCCAAGGCGGAGGAGAACCTGCCGTCGGCCGCGGTCGCCCGGGCGATGAAGGTGGTGTTCACCGCGGCAAGGATGACCAGCATCACGGTGATGATCACCGTCAGCTCGTTGAAGCGGTCAACCTTCAGGTTGCTGATGGTGAGGTTGGCGATTGGGATATGGGCATGGCTGGCGAGGATGGCAACAAGGCCGGTGACCGTGACGGCGATGCTTATGGCGTTGAGCAGAGCGCGTCTCGGTCGGCGTGAGAGCTGACGCAAGGCCAGGAGAAGCGGCACGGGCAGGCGCGCGGAAACAGCGGTGAGCATTGGTCTGCGGGGAGGCACGCGCGGTGCGTCGGCGAGGGCGGAGACGGTGCTGGTCCGTGCGGCCCGGATGGCGGGAACGACTGATGAGACAGTGGCGACCGCCAGGGCGATCACTGCGATGATGATGACGGTCGACACGCTGATCGACGGCGCGCCGGGCGTGCCGACCAGGCCGGCCCCGGTGCCAGTGAGCAGGGGTGCGATCAGCGATCCCGCTACCAGCCCGACGGCGGCGGCGGCCAGGGCCAAAGCGATGTGCTCAAAGAGCAGTACGCCCGCCACCGTCATGGGGGTTGCGCCGACGGCTTTGAGCAGACCAACCCTCTTCGACTGCTCGGTCATACGCCGGCCGACGAGGACGCCGAGACCGGCGAGGGCGAGGAGGCCAATCAGCCATCCCCCGAACGCCAGGGCCACCTGCTCGATCCCGATCAGGGCGTTGATCGCGCTCTGGATGCTCTGCCAGGTAAAGGTGCCCGGGTGCTGAGCCACGAAGGCCGGAGCCTGTGCGGGGTTCGCCAGCTTCAGGTTGAGGAGGTAGGCGATATTGCCCGACCCGGCGAGACCTGCCACGGCGGAGCGGGTGAGCCACACGAGGCCCATGTTCGGGACTCCGCCTCCCCTTCCCAACGTTCTTGTTGGGACCGGGAAGGGGCAGATGATGTGGCAGAGGCTGCTGGGGTAGGGCGGGACGGCAGCCGTCACGGCGATCCCGGCCACCCGAAACGACCGCCCGCCGAGACGGACGTTGTCGCCGACGTGAACGCCAAGGGCATCGGCGAAGCCGCGCTCGATCACCACCGCGCCGGGGCGGATCCAGCCCCCTTGGGTCACCTTCGGCTGGTCCACCGAGGCCGGAGCCCGGTCTCGCCCTTCGGCCACCACGTCCACCGTGTGCCCCCGGAGCCGGATGACGCTATAGACCGTTGGGTACGGCCCGCTGTGAGCGGTCACACCGGGTGCCGTGGTCAGCGAGGCGGTCGCCGCCAGTTGCGCGGAGCTCACCGGCTGAGCTGGCCCGGGGCCGCCTACGCCACCCTCGACAGCGATGACATCCGGGCCGGCTGTGGCCAGCCGGGTCTGCTGGTACGGCTGGTTGGTCACCCCGCTCAGGGCCAATGCCACCGTCAGGGTGGTCGCAGCCGCCGCGATGACCAGCAACACCATCAGGGCCTCGACCGGGCGGCGTCGGAGGTCCCGGGCAGCGAGCCGCGAGACGAGTACGACCTGGCCTTTCATTCGCCCTCCAGCCCGATGAGCTTCCCGAGGTTGCCCCTGCTGCCGCCCGTCATTCTCATCTCGTCAACGAATACGCCGTCACGCATAGAAATCAGGCGATCAGCGGTGGCGGCGACGCGCTGGTCGTGAGTGACGATCACCAGCGTCTGGCCGGATTCGTGAAGCGACTCGAAGAGCCGGAGCACCTCGACGGTGGCGGTGCTGTCGAGGTTGCCGGTCGGCTCATCAGCCAACACGATCATTGGCCGGTTGATAAGTGCCCGTGCGATGGCGACCCGTTGGCGCTGGCCGCCCGAGAGGGCCGAAGGCAGGAATCCGGTCCGGTCTGCCAGACCCACCTGCTCCAGCAGTTCCCTCGCTCGCGCCCGGGCGGCTCTCGGTGAGCGCCCCGCCAGCAGCCCCGGCAACTCCACGTTCTCGATGGCTGTCAGCTCGTCCATCAGATAGAAGCCCTGGAAGACGAAGCCGACCGCCGTGCGGCGAAGATGGGCGAGCGCACGCTCACTGATGCCATTGACAGGGTCCCCCGCGAGGTCGATTGCCCCAGCCGATGGCCGCTCGAGGCCGCCGAGGAGATGCAACAGCGTGGACTTGCCGCACCCGCTCGGGCCCATGATGGCCACCGTTTCGCCAGTGGCGACATCGAGGTCAACGCCGTCCACCGCACGCACCACCGCCGCCCCCGAGCCGAACGTCTTGCAAAGACCCGAGGCGCGCAGCACCGGCCGCGTCGATGTCATAACCGCTGATGTCATAACCGCTCCCTTCGACCGATCCAATTCCGCTCGCAGGCCTCCAGCCAGCGCAGGTCCGCCTGGAGTCGCAACACGACTCCCTCCAGCAGCAAGGCTGCATCGGAGTGGTCCGGCTCCTCCATGGCGGCCCGCTGAGCGTCTCGCAGCCGCCGCAGCAGCTCTCGTCGCTGGGCATCGACGATGCTGACCGGGTCGGCCAGCCCGGCCTGGGCGGCGGCAACGAGCTTCAGGTGGAACTCTGCAAGGTCGGGCCTCGGCCAGGGCACCTCCGACAGCCACTGGAAGACTCGCTCTTGACCGGCCGGGGTCAAGTAGTACACCTTCCGGTCGGCGAGCTGAGTGCGCCCCTGAGGTGGCTCCTCGAGGGCCACCATGCCCGTCTTCTCCAGACGGCCGAGAGTGACGTAGATGTGCCCGGCGTTCAGCCCTTCGCCCAGGGGGCCGAGGACTTCGTCGAGCCGAGCACGCAGCTGATAGCCCTGCGAGGGCTCCTTGGCCAAGAGCGCCAGCACGACTTCCTGCTGCATGCAAGCTCCATCTAACGGTTAGGCTCAACCTAACGGTTAGACCAGGCGCGCGTCAAGTGCGGCCAGCAAGACGAGACGCGCCGGAGCACGAAGCGGGACGTAGGTCGTCGGCCGAGCGCGCAGCCACCATCCCCGCACGCATCGGTAGCGAGCGCGCCGTCCCGCCGCAGCCCTCCAAACGGATGCCGGCTGAAGGCCCGTCTCCGGTTAGCTCCTCCCGACGGTAACCGGCCCACAGGCGAACAACCCGAACGGAGGGGTGCCCCCAAAGTCCGTCACATCCGGCGGCCATCTATGTCCCCGAAGTGCCGATCGGGGATAGGCAACAGTTGCAACCACGACTGCCTTGGAATTCGATTCGGAACTCCATAACAGGTCTATCGGCACGCGTTGGATGGTTCGGCTTGGGGTCTCCCATGAAATTCAAAATCGGCGTTCGGTACCGTCGGGACTTCTGGACAGCCCGCCCGTCGTCACTGTGCGTATCGGTCTTGGGCTGCGAAACTCGGCCATCTCCAAGTACGCGTGGCCGGGCATCAGCTGTGGGTGGCGGCGACGAGTCGGCGGCCAGGGAACTCATCCCACGTCCGGCCGTCAAGCATCCGGCCCGCCCTGCCTTTGCCGACCCGGCGCATCCCGACGGCATCAGGACGAGCTGGTATTTCCATCCCATTCCAGCTCTGGCCGCGGCGGTCGATGAAATGGATCCCGCCACGATCGTGACCATCAGCCTCAGGAGCAAACGCGCCCCACTGCCCCGTTGACTGCACCAACTGGAGTGGCGGCTCGACTCCGGGCGGCTTGCTGTTGATGATCTCTGCATGCCGTTGTCTCATGAGGGCTCCCGATCGCATGTGGAGTTGATCGAGGGGCGTGCCCGGCTGCCCCGGATCGGTGAGGTGGTATGCGGGCCGGGCCCGGGGTTGCCGTGGCTGGTCCGGGATGGCGCGGGCCGTGAGGTTGAGCCGGTCAGCAGTTACCTGCGGGATCGGATGCTGGGTGACATCAGCCCGCTGACGTGCCGCAGCTACGCGCATGACTTGCTGCGCTGGTTCCGGGTGTTGTGGGCGGTCGATGTCGGCTGGGAGCAGGCGGCCGAGGCGGAGGTGGCCGCGCTGGTCGGCTGGCTGCGGTCGGCGCCGAACCCGCAGCGGGTGCGGCGGCGGGAGGGTGGTTATCCGGCTGGGTCGGTGAACCCGAAGACCGGCAAGCCGGTCCCGGGCGCTGGCTATGCGCCCGCGACGATCGCGCACAACCTGTCGGTGCTGCATGAGTTCTACGCCTTTCACCTGCACTTCGGGCGGGGCCCGGTGGCCAACCCGGTGCCGGGGAACCGGGCCCGCAGGGCGGCTCTGAGCCATGTCTCGCCGCTGGAGTGGCCCCGGCCGCACCGGCGGGGCAGGCTGCGCCCCAAGGTGCCGGCCCGGCAGCCGCGGGCGATTCCCGATCCGCAGTGGGAGGAGCTGTTCACCCAGATGGGCTGCGCTCGCGACCGGGCTTTGCTCGCCTGCTACGTCAGTTCCGGGGCACGGGCCTCCGAGCTGCTGGGGGTGCGGCTGCCAGACGTCGACTGGCATGGCGGCAAGCTGTGGGTGATCTCCAAGGGCACCCGGCTCCGGCAGGCCGTCCCGGTCTCACCGGAGGCGCTGGCCTACCTGGCCGCGTATTTGGATGAGGCTGGCTTGCCGGACGACGGCGTCCCGGTCTGGCGCACCCGCCGGGGCCCGTCGCGGCCGCTGACCTACTGGGCGGCCCGCCGGATCATCCAGCGCGCCGCGGAGCGTCTGGGGATGAACTGGACGCTGCATGACTTGCGGCACATTGTCTCTGCTTAGTTTCGGTGTCGCGATAGCCGCCATCACCGGGGAAGCGGACCTGCGACCTGCGCTGCCCGGCTACCTCCTCCTCGCTGCCGTTTGTTGCAGAACCTCGAGAGACGGGTCGGCTTCCGAGCAGGGCATGCCAACTGCAACACAGGTACCACTGAACACGGCGAGTGCGGGAACAAGGCACTCCGCAGCCACCCGGATGGCCCGTGATCCGGCGTTGACGCTGCCCGAGGTGCAGACGATCTTGCGTCACGCGCACGTCACGACCACCGCCCTGTATACCGTGACCGGGCTGGATGACCTGATCGACAAGCTGGCCGAGCACTACCAGCGGCCAGCACAGCCAGCCCGCTGGTCAGCCCGGTACGACGCCGACGATGTAGCGGCGGTGTTCGGTGACCGGTAGCGCGGCCGGGCCGAGCATGCGCCCGCACCTGACCTCCAACCGCATCCGCCGCCACCAGCTCGAATCCCAGCAACCCCAGCTCGCCGACGGCGCATCCCCGAAGATCACGCCCGCGGAACCGCCAGCGCCGGAGAAGCCCCCTCGCCCTTTCGGCGACCTGGCCACGGCTTCTGCCGCGTGGATCGCGGACTTGGCCGCGGAGCATTTCAGCGTCGAGCGCAATGGCAGAGCCCTCAACCGGCGCGGCATGCTCTGGCTGCTGGAGCGCCTGGAGGAGTTCCCCGGGCGCACCTGGCAGCAGCGCTGGCAGGCGGCCGCCCTTAACGACCCGGGCCGTCCGGTGGACACCCTTGCTGGAGACGACCGGCAAAGGCGGACCCGGTTCAACGCCGCGGCGCAGCAGGCCTACTGCATGCGCCTGATCCGGCCCTCCCTGGTGGCATTCAACGCCACCCGGCTGGTCCGCTATACCGATCGCTTCCGCCGCGTCGCTGGGGACCCGCTGCTGGAGGAATTCTGCCAGCGGCTGGAGCGCCAGCCGGTGGCCACCGACCGCCGCCTGCAGGCCATCCTCGACATCTGCGCCATGCTGACCGTCTACGGGATCGACCTGGGCGGCCTCACGGCCGAGGCCGTCCTGCATTATGCCGAGCAAGCTCCTGGCTTCACCGCGGCGGCCACGGCCTGGCCGGTGCTGCACGACATGGGCCGCATCCCGGCCTGGGCGCCACGCACGCTGCAAGACGCCAGGGTCAAAGGGCAGCGGACCATTGAGGAGTTGGTCGACCGGCACCGGCTGCGCAACGCCGAGGTCCGCGACCTGCTGATCGGCTACCTGCGCAGGCGGTCGGCCGAGGTGGACTACTCCACGCTCGATAACCTCGTCCGCAACCTGGTGCAGTACTTCTGGAAGGTCGTCGAGGACGTCAACCCCGGCCAGGCCGACCTGCGCCTAGATGAACAGACCGTCCAGGAGTGGAAGCAGCGCCTGCTGGTCCGCTCCGACGGCAAGCCCAGGCTGAACATCGAAAGCCCGTTCCTGACCGTTCGCGGCTTCTATCTCGACCTGCAAACCTGGGCGGCCGCCGAACCGGAACGCTGGGGCCGGTGGGTGGCCCCCTGCCCCATCCGCGACACCGACCTGCGCTGGTTCAACCAGCGCAGACGGCGGATCGCTGAGCGCATGGCCAACCGGACCCGCGAGCGGCAGACCCTGCTGCCGCTGCTGTCGGAGCACGTCACTGACCAGTGGCAGCGCCTGCGCGTGCTGCTGGACGCCGCCCGGCAGGCCGGACTCGGCGACACCTTCACCGTCGACGGCATCACCTGGCAGCGCACCGCCACCCAGTACGACCGGCAGCAATCCGGCCGCCCCGGCGAGGCGATCCGGGTGCTCAACCGCGGCACCGGGGAACTGGTCCGGCTGTCGCACGAGGAGCGGCTGGCGTTCTGGCAGTGGGCGGTCGTAGAAACGTTGCGCCTGGCTGGGCTGCGGCGCGAGGAACTGGTCGAGCTGACCCATCTCAGCGTCCGCCAGTATCAGCGGCCTAACGGCGAGGTCGTCGCGCTGCTGGTGGTCAGCCCATCCAAGAGCGACCGTGAACGGGTCATCCCCATGTCCGCCGAGCTGTTCCACGTCATCGCGCAGGTGATCCGCCGGCATCTCGCCGAGCACGGGACGGTCCCGGTCTGCCCCCGCTACGACCAGGCCGAGCGGGCCTGGTGCGAACCGCTGCCCTACCTGTTCCAGCGCCTGCAAAGCGGAACCCCGCGGGCCATGTCCATGGCGATGGTCCGCGACCTGGTCCGGCGCGCCGCCAAGGCACTCATCCCGGCGCACCCCGAATTCGCCGGTATCCGGTTCTCCCCCCATGATTTCCGCAGGATGTTCGCCACCGACCTGGTGAACAACGGCCTGCCCATCCACATCGGTGCCGCCTTGATGGGGCACTTGGACATCCAAACCACACGCGGGTACGTCGCCGTCTTCAACGAAGACATAGTCCGCCACTACCAGGAGTTCCTGGACCGGCGCCGGGCCCAGCGCCCGCCCAGCGAATACCGCGCACCCACCGCGGCGGAGATGGCCGAATTCGAGGAGCACTTCGACAAGCGCCGCGTCGAGCTCGGCTCCTGCGGGCGTCCCTACGGCACCCCCTGCCAGCATGAGCACGCTTGCCTTCGCTGCCAGATGCTGTCGGTCAACCCCAAGATGCTGCCCCGCCTCGACGAAATCGAAGAAGACCTGCTCGCCCGCCGGCAGCGAGCGATCAGCGAAGGCTGGCGCGGTGAGGTCGAGGGGCTGGAGCTGACCTTGACGTTCCTGCGCCGCAAACGCGACCAGGCCCGCCGCGCCGCCTCGATGGGAACGGTCTCCCTTGGCATGCCGATGGTGCCGCGACGTTGAGCCACCTCTCCGAGGGAGCCATAGATCATGCGCCACGAGTATTGGCGGCAGCACCTGCCCATCACAACTCGGCGACTTCTGGCATCGCTCCTTTAGGTATGACCGGCCTGTCGGCCAATACGCGGGATTCACAGCTGCCACGACCGGCCGACATTCTCGCGGGACTGCTCACGGTCCGTGACTCTGGGCGCAACGGCAGGCAGTCAAGCCAGGGCTGGGCTGCGCGCCGCGAAGAGCCTCCTGGGCGGGCGAAATATCCGTCGTTCTGCATGGTCACTGGTACCAGACGGTACCGTTCGCGACGGGTGCAGAGCCGGATGATCTGCGCGCGTGCTGCGCGGACTGCCCAGCGTGCGAACCCGGCGGCTCTGGTCGCAGGTCAGTCCTGGCTGGCCTGGCGCCCGCCATGGCGGCGGAGCGGGAAGCGGGCGCCGCGCCCGCCCCGGTGCCGGGCCGGGCTGCTGGTAGCACGGCGCCTGTATCCCAGCCCCGCAGATGCGGCCCGGCCCGGCGTTCACCTTCAGTCCCCTCTGCTGCTATGCCGGGGCGGCCTGGGGCTGGACGAAGGCCGCGTTCTGGTGTTCGAGCGCCTTGCCCAC
>WNGK01001898.1_pt1 | contig 24750 bp, 26 predicted proteins | sample 5400601 | NCBI WGS metagenome assembly WNGK01 (sample SAMN13153376, study PRJNA577476) | soil metagenome | isolation source: 60 cm soil or saprolite under Garry oak tree replicate 1 | place: USA:California | collected 2016-06-15
AGTTCTTCGCAGCCGGACGGGCATAGTTTCTTGAGCAACACGACGTTCTCTTTTGCCTTCTCCACCTGCCCGGTCTCGACATAGAGCTCGCCGAGATATTCGAGCGCGCCCTTGTGCTGCGGATCGAAGTCGAGCGCCTTGCGGTAGAAGGTGTAGGCCTGCTTTTGATCGCCGGTCTTGCGCAGGCTGAAACCCATCAGGTTGTAGACATCGGCGTGCTGATGGGTCTCGACCATCGGGGTGAGCTCCGCGATCGCGGCCTTGTAATCCTTGGCCTTGATCTTGGCGCGGACGGAGGCGAGGTCCGGCGCGTCGCGGGAGGTGACGTTATCGACGGCGAGCGCGCCGGTGGCAGCAAGAGAGGCGCCGACGAGCAACACCGAAAGCCAAAGCGCAGGCGTTTTCATGATGATCTCCGTTTCGATTGCGGCGTGAGCCAAGTGGCGGTCATCGCCGCTCACGTCTTCATGACGGTCAACGCATAGCCGGCGCCGTCCTTGCTGATGGTGCCCCCGCCCGGGAACGGGAAGTGATAGCCGCAGATCATGATCTTGTCGGCGATCACGCGGTCGAGCAGCTTGCGGCGCGACTCCTCGGCCATCGCCGCGTTTTGGTCGTACTGACCGTGCCAGCCTGGATTGGACACCACCAGCGCCGGCACATAGGCCGTATCGTTGGAGATCATGAGCTGGCTCGAGCCGGACGACAGATGGAAGGCACGATGGCCGGGGGTGTGACCGGGCGAGCTGACGAAGCGGATGCCGGGAGCCACCTCGGGTTCGCCTTCCACTTGGCGAATGTTCTTCCAGGTCGGGAACACGGCCTGGATGCGACGCGCCAGTCCTTTGCGCGCCTCGGGCAGGCGGTCGATCACCGCGGGGTCGGTCCAGAACTTGTATTCCACGTCCGAAATGATGAGTTCGGCGTTCGGGTACACCGGCTTGTTGGTGTCTTTTTCCATCAGCCCGAAGATGTGATCGGGATGACAATGAGAGATGAGAATGGTCTCGATCTTGGCGGGGTCGATGCCGGCCGCCTTCATGTTGGCCGCCAGCTTGCCGGCGGTGGGCTGCACCTGTCCGCCCGTGCCGCTGTCGCACATGATGGTCTTGCCGCCGGTCTTGACCACCACAACCGTGAACGGGATCGAGACAAAGTCGGCGGGCAATCCCGCCTTGACCATCGCCGCCTTGACGTCTTCAACCGAGGCATTGGCGATGAACGCCGGATCGTGCGGCTTCTCCCAGATGCCGTCGTAAAGCGCGGTGACCTCGGCCGCGCCCACCTTGTAAGTGATGAATCCCTTGGCTGGATCCGGGGTCTTCTGCGCGAAGGCCGGCGAGACCGCGAGCCGGGCATTGAGGCCGAGCGCGGCCGCCATAGCGGTGGAAACCACGAAGTCGCGACGCGACAGGTTGAGCATGGGCAATCTCCTCGAGAAAAAAATACGCCGCCGGCGACGCTTGCGCCGACGGAGCCAAGACTTGGGGTTGCCCCGCTTTATTCCCGGCCAAAACCTATGGGTGAGGGCGGGAACGCCATCACATCGGCTTGAACGTCCGGTCGACCTCGACGTCGATGAGCGTCGGGCCCCCATTCTTGAAGGCATGGGCGATGAGATCGGTGGTCTCGTGCACGGTCTTGGCGCGCTCCGCGGTAACGCCGAGCGAGCGCGCCAGCGCGACGAAATCGATCTTGGGATCGAGAAGCTCCATGCCGACATAGCTGTCGGCCTGCTCGGCGAGCCCGCGCATGGCGTGCAGGCGCTGCTTGAGAATGCGATAGGAGGTGTTGTTGAGGATCACGAAGACGGCGTCGATGCGATAGCGCGCGGCGGTCCAAAGCCCCGGGCAGGTATACATCGCGCTGCCGTCGCCGATGAGGCCGACCACCGGCCGCTCCGGCAATGCGAGCTTCACGCCGATGGTGGCGGGCAGGCCCCAGCCGATGCCGCCGCCGCGCAAGCCGAAATAGCTCTGCGGGTCATCGCTGCGGATGAGCTGCCGGATGCCGGGTGCGGAGGAGAGCGCCTCCTCGATGACGACCGCGTCCTTCGGCAGCATCTCTCCGATGGCGTGCAGCAAAGCGAGCGGCTGCACCGGCGTCGCTTGCGCGAGCGCGCGAGCTTTCGCGGTGAGCGCGTCGCGTTCGGCGGCGATCGCGCTCGTCGCAGCCGCGAACCGCTCGCGCGCGGCGCCGCGCGCGCCGCTGGTCAAGCGTTCGCGCACGGCGGCCGTGATGTCCGGCAGCGTGGCCTTCGGATCGCCGAGGATGGCAACCGCCGGCGGATAGTTCTTACCGAGCTCCCAGGGATCGAGGTCGAGATGAATGAGCTTGATCGCGGGCGGCATCGGATCGACGTCGGAGGGCAGCGACAGGGTGAAAAGATCGCCGCCGACCGAGAACAGCACGTCGTACTGATCGAGCACCTTGCGCACGTCGGGCGCCAGCCGGATCATGGAGCCGCGGAACAGCGGATGCGAGAATTCGGTGTAGACGGGCGCGCCCAGGAGCTCCGCGAGCTCGATCAGTTCGGCATGCGCGCGGCTCTGCGCCACCGCATCGCCGGCCATGATCAGCGGACGCTTGGCATCAGCGAGCAACGTCGCAGCCGCTTCGACCGCCGCCCGATCCCCGCGCAGCCGCGGCGCGATGCGCGTGGGAGCGGAGAGGTCGATGTCGCCGTCGGCGCGCAGGATATCGCCGGGCAGCGACAGGAACACCGGCCCGGTGGGCGGCGCCAGCGCGGTCTTGGCGGCGCGATGCACGAGCCGCGGCAGATCGGCGAGGCGATGCACCTCGGACGACCATTTGACCAGCGGGCGGGCGATGGTCGGAAGGTCCGCCCACAGAATTGGTTCGGTGGCGTTGAAGCTCTGCTCGTGCTGGCCGGCGGTCACGAGAATGGGCGAGCCCGCTTTCTGCGCGTCGTAGAGCATGCCCATGGCGTTGCCCAGACCGGGCGTGACATGGAGATTGACCACCGCGAGCTTGCCCGACGCCTGCGCATAGCCGTCCGCCATCGCCATGACGGCTGCCTCCTGCAAGCCGAGCAGGTAACGCAGCTCATTCTCGGTCGCGAACGCATCCATCAGCGGCAACTCGGTGGTGCCGGGATTTCCGAACATGATCTCGACGCCTTCCTGCTTGAGCAGATCGAGGAAGGCGCGCTTTCCGGACATGACGGGCAAGACGTTCTCCCAGGGTTGGGGGTCAGTGGTGGTGCATCGCGACGCCGCAGCTGCCGCCAACGTCAGCGGTGGAACAACAGCCGCAGCTCCGATCGCACATCATAGAGCGGCGATGCGCGGCGAGCGAGGGTTGGCGGAGCAGGAAGGGCGCGGATTTCGCCGCCGCGGTCAAGACGCGAAACTCGAGCCGGGCGACGGGGAGCATCTCGCGGCTCGATCAGAAAAACTACGCGACGGCCAAGCCGATCGTGGCTAAAATCACCCGCCTGATCGAATAGGGCGCTGGTCTGATCCGGCTAAAGCCGGCCCGAGACTTGATCCGGAACAACCGATTTGCCCTGCGAAGCCAGGAACGCGATGAACTACGGCCGACGCGACGCGAAGGATTATGCCCGCGAGCATTTCAAGGGCATTTGGGCGGCCGCACTGACGCCGTTTGCGCCCAACCTGGCGCTCGACGAGGCGGGCCTGCGCAGGAACCTGCGCCACTGGGTCGACGATCTCGGCATCGACGGCGTTTTCGTCTGCGGCAAGCAAGGCGAGTTCTTCTCGATGTCGGTTGCCGAGCGCAAGCGCAGCTTCGACATAGCGGTCGAGGAGCTCGGCGGCCATCGCACGGTCTTGTCGTGCTCGGATCAAAATCTCGACACCGTCATCGATCTCGCCAGGCACGCGCAGGCGATCGGCGCCGACTATATCGTGGTGCATGCGCCCGTGCTGCATTTCTCCCACAAGCAGGACGACACGCTCTACCAATATTACCAAAGCATCGGCGAACAGGTGGAGATCGGCATCGCGCTGTGGAGCCATCCCGACAGCGGCTATCTCATGAGCCCGGAACTGTGCGCCCGCGTCGCCGACATCCCGAACGTGGTCGCCATCAAATACAGCGTGCCGCGCGACATGTATGCGCGGCTGACGCGGCTTGCCGGCGACAAAATCTTGGTCAGCACCGCCTCCGAAGAGGAATGGTTCGACAACATCGTCGAGCTCGGGTGGCGGCTCTATCTCTGCTCCTCCCCGCCCTACTTGCTGCAGACCAAGACGGATCGCCGCATGCGCGAATACACCGATCTTGCCATCCGCGGCGAAGTCGCGCGCGCGAAGGCCGTACGCGACAGTCTCGATCCGGTGCGCGATGCGATTCGGCGCACGCGGCCGGCGGAAAAATTCCATGCCCACTCGAAATGCTGGCAGGAGCTGCTGGGCCAGACCGGCGGCGCGGTGCGACGGCCGCTGCTCGAGCTCACGCCGGCGGAGAGAGACGCCACGCGTCGCGCGTTCGAGACCTGCGGCTTGAAGCTCGGCGCGCGCAGCGAGCGCTCGTCGGCGGCTTGAGCGAACGAGGAGACAACATGCGACGACTCCACGCATTCAATTTTCAGAACTGGATCAACGAGAACCGGCATCTGCTCAAGCCGCCAGTGGGTAACAAGAAAGTTTTCGAGGACGGCGAGATGACCGTGCAGGTCGTCGGCGGGCCGAACGAGCGCACGGACTATCATGACGATCCGGTGGAGGAGTTCTTCTATCAGCTCAAAGGCGACATGCTGCTCAAGGTCGTCGACAACGGCAATTTCTACGACGTCCCCATTCGCGAAGGGGAGGTTTTCCTGCTGCCGGCGCATGTGCGCCACTCCCCGCAGCGACCGCAGGAAGGCTCGGTCGGCCTCGTGGTCGAGGCGGCGCGGCCCGACGAGCTCGATGCCTTCGAATGGTATTGCTTCGATTGCCACGCGTTGGTCCACCGCATCGAGGTGAAAGTGGAGCACCTTGTGAAGGACCTGCCGCCGCTCTACCAGGCCTTCTACGCCGACGAAAAGGCGCGCAAGTGCAAGAACTGCGGCGCCATTCACCCTGGCAAGCGGCCGCCGGCGGGGTGGGTGAAGATTTGACGGCGCGTGCCTCACGCGATCCGATATTTCTCCGCCGCCTTCGCATCCCATATGAGCCCGTTGCCCGGCCGCTGCGGCACCACCGCGAAGCCGTCCACGATCTCCAGTGGCTCCGCCAAAATCTTGTCGGCCCAATCCACGTATTCGAGGAAGTGGGCGGTGGGCGTCGCCGCAAGCAGATGCGCGCTCACCTCGGGAAAGAGGTGCGACGACATCTCGACGCGGTGGGTGGCGGCGAGCGCCGCGGCGCGCAGCCAGCCGGTGACGCCACCGACGCGCTCGAGGTCGGGCATCACATAATCGGCGGCGCCGGCCGCCAGCGCCACGGCCATGGCCGCGCTTTCGGAAAAATTCTCCCCGATCTGGATCGGCGTCTTGAGTTCGCGCGCGAGCGTTGCGTTGCCGGCGTAGTCGTCGTGGCGGATCGGCTCCTCCAGCCAATAGATGCCTTCTTGATCGAGGGCGCGGCCGCGTTCGAGCGCCTGCGCGAGGCTGAGTGCTTGGTTGTAGTCGACCATCACGGCGATCTCGCTGCCGAGGCGCTTCTTCACCGCATGCAGCGCGGCAAGATCGTCCTCGAGCGTCGGATAACCCAGCCTGAGCTTGACCGCGCGGAAGCCGCCGGCGAGGAGTTTTTCCGCCTCGTCGGCCACCCGTTGCGGCGCCATCAGACCGAGGCCGCAGGAATTGTAGGCGGGAATACGCTTTGGTTTACTGCCGATGAGCGTCGCAAGCGGCCAACCGGCGGCGATCGCGAGCGCGTCCCAGGCCGCCACGTCAAACCCCGCCATCGCCATGCGCACGATGCCCTGCACGCCGATGAGCGCGAAACGCTCGGCAAGCTTGCTCCAGAGCTCGGCGGGCGCGAGGCGCTCGCCCTGCACCACGCGCGCCACCTCCTCGAGGATTTTCGCGATCGCCGGGATCGCGGCCGGAAAATAACACCAGAGATAGGAGCGGCCGGTGACGCCCTCCTCGGTCTCGAGGTCGATGAGGATGAGCGGGGCCTTGGTGATCACGCCGCGGCTCGTACCCAGCGCATAAGTCATCGGGACCTCGACCCCGATCGAGCGAATCGCGCGCATGGTCAGGAGCGGCGGCTTCATGGCGAAAGCTTAAGTCGCCGCGACGGCGACTGCAAAGTCCGGCAAGCGTGATCGATGCTGGCAAGCGCGCCCAACTGCGCGCATAGTTAAGTGCGCGCATAGTCCAATCCGCTCCTCGTCGAGCGCATCACCCATGTTTTCGGGAGAGCATATGCTGGGAAAAGTCACGCTCGAGGATCATTTCGCGATCGAAGCCACGCTGGGCGATTCGCAACCGTTCGGTCCCCACGTGTGGGGCGAGCTGCGGCACCGGCTCCTCGACTTTCAGGACCAGCGTCTACGGCTGATGGACGCAACCGGCGTCGAGATCATGATTGCGTCGCTCAATGCGCCGGCCATTCAGGGCATCGCCGATGCCAAAGAGGCCGCGGAGGTCGCCCGCCGCGCCAATGACGTCCTCGCGGCGGAGATCGCAAAGCGTCCCGACCGGTTTGTCGGCGTGGCCGCCCTGCCGATGCAGGAGCCGGAGATCGCGACGAAAGAGCTGCAGCGCTGCATCAAGGAGCTCGGATTCAAAGGCGCGCTCGTCAACGGCTATTCGCAGACGAGGGATCCGGGGGTGGTGGTGCACTACGACGGGCCGCAATATCGGCCGTTCTGGCGAACGGTCGAGAGCCTCGACCTTCCATTCTATCTGCATCCGCGGCCGCCCTCGGTCCGCTCGCCGCTCTACGAAGGCCACTCCTGGCTGATCGGACCGACCTGGACCTTTGCGGCCGAAACCTCGGTCCATGCGTTGCGGCTGATCGGCAGCGGCCTGTTCGACGAACATCCGCGGTTGCAAATCATTCTCGGCCATCTGGGCGAAGGATTGCCCTATTATCTCTGGCGCATCGACAACCGGAACAACTGGATGAAGGCGCCGCACAAATACGCGGCGCGCAAACCGGTGGCGGACTATTTCCGTGCCAACTTCCATCTCACCACGTCGGGCCATTTCAGCACGCCCGCGCTGATCGACGCCGTGGCCGAGGTCGGGGCGGACCGGGTCATGTTCTCCGTCGATTATCCGTTCGAGGATTTCAGCGACGCTGCGGACTGGTTCGATCATGCCGAGATCAGCGAAGCCGATCGCCGCAAGATCGGGCGCACCAATGCGATGAAGCTGTTCAAGCTACCGGGGGCATGAGCTCCGGCAATGATGGACGCGTGGCTTGGCCCCGCTCACCATCGATCACCTTTGATGTCCGGCGGGCGCGGGCTCGAGCCCCGCGCTGCCTTCTGCATAAAGCACCAGCATGTCGCGCACGGCGCGGTTCATCGGCGTCGGCACGCCGACCTCGGCACCTAGGTCGACCACGCCGCCGGAGAGCCACCTCAGCTCGAGCCGCTTGCCCTGTTGCAGATCGTGGTGCATCGACGTCGTCATTTCGCGAGGCCAGCCGTCAAAGAACGGGAGGCGTTGTTCGGCGTAGTCTGCGGGCAACGCGACCCCATGGGCGCGGCCGACGGCGACCACCTCGCGCGCGAGGTCGAGCAGGAATTGCCGCGTGAGCGGGTTCTCCCGGACCGGCCCGATGGTTTGGCGCATGGCGGTGGTCGCACCGGACATCGCCACCAGCGCCACGTATTTCTCCCAGATCGAGCGGCGGACATCGTCGCTGATTTCGGCGTTGATGCCGCCGCGCTTGCAGGCGTCGTAGAACGCCTCGACGCGCGCGGAACGGCGCCCGTCGTATTCTCCGAACACCAGCCGTTGCAGCGAACCCGTCTGCACGATCACGCCCGGCCGGCCGATATTGGTCCCGACATAGGCGACGCCGCCCATGAGCGCTTCGTCACCGAGGATCGGCCGCAGCATATCGTCCTTCTGCACGCCGTTTTGAAACGAGACGACGCCGGTGCCGGGCTTCGTGATCGCAAGCAGCTGGCGCGCGGCACTCTCGGTGTCCCAGAGCTTGACGCAGAACATCACCATATCGACGGGGCCGATGGTGCGGGGGTCGTCGGTCACACTGACCTTTGGCAGGTGCAAAGGCTCCGGCCCGCCTTCGACCGCGAGACCACGCTCGCGCATGGCGGCAAGATGCGCCCCGCGCGCGATGAAATGAACATCGGCGCCGCCCTTGACGAGCCGGGCGCCGAAATACCCACCCACGCCCCCCGAGCCCATGATCGCAATTCGCACGGTGCCCTCCAACCGCAAACCGACGGAGCAATACTGTGCCGGCGCTCGCGGCTCAATCGGCTGGGCGCGGTGCCGCTTTGAGGGCGCACGCCGCTCGCGCCGGGCGGGGCCTCAAGCCCGCGCCGCAAGCGTTCTTGCAGCCTTAAGGGGAACTCCCCATATTGGGCTCGATCGGCCCGGTGGGTGCAATCCGCCCGTCGGACGGTCGGGGGCGCCGCGAGGGCCCCTCAAAGTCGCTTACGAGGGCTTTGAGACCATGTCCCGAGTTCCGTCTCTATCCAGCCCGTTCCTGCTCGGATTCGACGAGATCGAGCGTGCGCTCGACCGCGTCGCCAAGGCCGCCGACGGCTACCCGCCCTACAATATCGAGCGGATCGCCCGCCAGAACGGCCAGCCCGAGCGTCTGCGGATCACGCTCGCGGTCGCGGGCTTCACGCGCGATCAACTCGACGTGACGGTCGAGGAGAGCCAGCTCGTGATCCGCGGGCGCCAGCAGGACGACAAGGAGCACCACTATCTCCATCGCGGCATCGCCGCACGCCAGTTCCAGCGCACCTTCGTGCTGGCCGACGGCATGGAAGTATTGGGTGCGGACTTGAAGAACGGGCTGCTGTCGATCGATCTCGCCCGGCCGGAACCGGAACGGATCGTGAAGACGATCGGCATCACGGATCGTGATTGAACCGGGGTAGGGCTCGACGCGTTAAATGGACAAGGAGTCGAGAGCCATGACCAACAACAACATCACCTCCCGAGAACCCATGATCTCGCCCGAGGCGCTTGCGCTTCTGGGCGGCGGCAAGATCGCCTACGTGAGGATGGTCCGCTCCGAGGACGTGCGGAAGCAATTCCCGCAGGCCCCGCAGCTCGCACCGGGCACCTTACTCTACGCCCTGCACGCGGCCGACGGCACGCCGATCCTGCTCACCGACAGCCGCGAGGCCGCCATCGCCAACGCCTGGAGCCAGGAGCTCGAGACCGTCAGCGTGCACTGAGGTTTCCTCGGGTCCAATCCAATTTTGGGCCCACTGTGTGATCTAGGACACAGCGGAAACCGCTGCGGTGACGCCTCAACCTTGCCAAGCGTAACATTTGGCCCGACTGTGTGATCCAGGGCACAGTCAGAGCGGCCGAATTGAACGATAGTGCATCCACGCGCGATCCAAGCGCGAGGAGCACGTGTCATGTTCGATCCGTCCGCAATGCCCCGCCCGGCGATGTCCGCCGAAAGATTCGCGGCCTTGGGCGAGAATCGCGTGGCCTACATCAGGGCAATCCGCTCGGAGGAGGTCGCATTCCTGTGCGCGGAGGCGCCCTTGCTCCCACCCGGTTACTGCGTGTTCGTGCTGCACGCGGCCGACGGCACGCCGATCATGCTGGCCGAGAGCCGCGAAGCGGTAATGGCGGATGCGGCACAACGCGAGATCGAAACCGTCAGCCTGCACTGAGCCGCGTTTGCAGCCACGCTGAAAGTGGCTACGCGTCTGGCAATGCCGTATTCGCCTTGTGCGGACGAGATGCCGCCGCGCGAAAAGATCGCTAACGCCTACGCCGCCGAAGCGCCATCAAGCAGCCGAGGCCGACGGCATCGCTAGCACGGCATAGAGCGCTTCGGCGTCGCGTGAATCGCGCAATTTGCGGGCGACCTCGGCATCGCGCAGGAGGCGCGCGACGCGCGCCAGCGCCTTGAGATGGTCGGCGCCGGCGGCTTCCGGCGCGAGCAGCAAAAACACGAGATCGACCGGCTGACCGTCGAGCGCCTCGAACTCCACGGGCCTTTCGAGACGCGCAAACAATCCGAACAGCTTATTGAGCTTCGGCAGCTTGCCGTGCGGAATGGCGATGCCGTTACCGACGCCGGTCGAACCGAGCTTCTCGCGCTGCTGCAGAATCTCCAGGATCGTTCGCTCGCTTTGGCCGCAGAGCTCGGCGGCCTTGGCGGCCAGCTCCTGCAGAATCTGCTTCTTGCTGTTGACCTTCAGCGCCGGAATGATGGCATTAGGCGCGACGAGATCGGTGAGCAGCATGGACCTTTTTCCGAGGATGCTGGAAGCTCAGCAGGGCTGGCATCGCAAAGGCGCGGACCATAAGTACCCGCCGGGGGCCCGTCAATGGGCGTTCTTTTCGATTGTCGGCGGACTGATCCAGCCGATACGACCATCCGCGCGGCGGTAAACCAGATTGACGCGGCCATGTCCAGCGCGACCGGAACGCGAGGACCGGCGTACCCGCCGTGTCGAGCTCCATCACGGCTTCGCTGGCCGAGAGGCATTTCAAGCCCGTGGTCAACTCGGCCATAACGACTGGGTTTAACGCCGTTGCCTCCTGCTCGTCGCGCGCGGGCCGGTAGCCACAGGACTCGGCGCGTCGATTGCGGCGCGCTCGCGCGCATCATGCCCGCGTGCCTGCCCATCGGCGCTGACGATCCTTGCGCCGACGCTTGTAACGCCGCAGCCGCGTTTCAATGCGCATGGCTGCTTGATCGGCGCTTGCATGGGCATCTGCCGCGAGCGCGTCGGCTTCGAGCACGATGCCCGAGTCGAGATGAACCACGCACTCGGTGCGGAAGCCGAACCCCTCCCTGCTGACGGTGACGTGCCCGGAAAATCCGCCGTCGAAATATTTGGCCACGGCCTCTGCGACGCGCGCATTGACGCGCTCGCGCAGCGCTTCGCCGACGTCGATGTTCTTGCCCGAGACGCGAAATGGCATGATCGCCCTCCGACCACTGCTCGAACGATCCCGGCCGCGCACATGAACCGGCTTGCGCCACGCGTGCACGTTTTGCGCACTTTCCGGCGGACCCCAGTTCGCCGCAGAAAGCGGCTCAGCACAATATCATAGAAGCTGCCTCAGGAGGCCGCGCCCAGGGACGTCTGTTTCTCCCGCCGCCGCTGCACCGACGAGGCAATTCGCATCGCCTCGCGATATTTCGCGACCGTTCGCCGGGCGATGTCGATTCCTGCCTCGCGCAGCTTTTCCACGATCGTATCGTCGGACAGGACTTGCTCGGGACTTTCAGCGTCGATCAGCTGTCTGATCCGGTGGCGCACCGCTTCCGCCGAATGGGCTTCCCCTCCGTCCGACGCCGCGATCGCCGAGGTGAAAAAATATTTCAGCTCGAAGATGCCGCGGTTGGTCGCCATGTACTTGTTGGCAGTCACACGCGAGACGGTCGATTCGTGCATGTCGATCGCGTCGGCGATGGTCTTGAGGTTGAGCGGCCGCAAATGCCGCACGCCGTGGACGAAGAAGGCGTCCTGCTGGCGCACGATCTCGGTGGATACTTTCAGGATGGTTTTGGCGCGCTGGTCGAGCGCGCGGATCAGCCACGTCGCGGTCTGCAGGCAATCGGCAAGATAGCTTTTGTCTTTCTCTTTCTTCGCGGTCTTGGCGAGTTCGGTATGGTATCTCTGGTTGACCAGGACCTTGGGCAGCGTGTCGGAATTGAGCTCGATGATGAAGCCGCCATCCGGCCCCGGGCGCACGAACACGTCCGGCACGATGGGTTGCACCAGCGTGGAGCCGAAGGCGAGGCCGGGCTTGGGGTTGAGTTTGCGAACTTCGCCGATCATGTCGGCCAGGTCTTCCTCGCCCACGCCGCAGATGCGGCGTAAGGCCGCAAGATCGCGCTTGGCCAGCAGATCGAGATGAGCAACGAGCGCCTGCATCGCGGGATCGAAGCGATTGCGCTCCTTGAGCTGGATGGCGAGGCATTCCGTGAGATTGCGCGCGCACACGCCCGGCGGATCGAAACCCTGCAGCGTCGCCAGCACGGCATCGATCTCGGCAGCCGGCGCGCCCAGCTTCTCGCCGACCAGCGCGAGATCGCCGTTGAGATAACCGGCCTCATCGACGAGATCGATGAGATATTGCCCGATCATGCGTCGCGCAGGATCGGCGACCGTCAGCGCCAGTTGCTCGGCGAGATGATCGGCCAGCGTGGTCTCGACCGCAACGAAGGCTTCGAGATTGTAGTCGCTGTTGTCGCGCCCTCCGGTTCCGGTGCTGGCCCACTCGGAATAGCCCGTCGGCAACTCGCCGTTCGAGCGCGAGGTCGCGGCATCGGCGTCGGCGGGGGGAACGTCGTCGAGGTCGGCGCCCGGCTGTTCCTGGGCTGCGCCGTCGCTTCGGTCACGTCCGTCCGCCGCCCAATCCGCCACGGCGGCCTGCGGTGAGGCTTCAGGCTCGGCCGCGCGCCGCTCCCCCTCCCCATCACTCTCACCCACCCGCTCGAGCAGCGGATTGCGCTCGAGCTCCCCCTCCACGTAGGCGGCAAGATCGAGATTGGAGAGCTGCAGCAGCTTGATGGCTTGCATCAGCTGCGGCGTCATCACGAGCGCATGGCTCTGGCGAATTTCGAGTCTTTGGGTAAGCGCCATGTCGCCCTTAATGTGCAGCTTGCCGGGCTCGCCTGAACGGCATCAACGCAGCCCCGCAAGCGCGCAATATCTTAGTTGGTCCAATTCTTGCTTATCGAGTTCTTGACCTGGTGTATACCAGGTCTAGGGCGCTGTCGTTAAGAGGGGCAGCAGAGGGCCCACAATAGCGGGGACAATCGCTAAACGCGGAATTCTTCCCCGAGATAGAGGCGGCGAACCTCGGGATCGTTCACAATGTCGTCCTTGCGGCCCTCCATCAGGACCTGGCCCGAATAAATGATGTAAGAGCGGTCGGTGAGGTCGAGGGTCTCGCGGACATTGTGGTCGGTAATGAGCACCCCAATGCCGCGGCTGGTCAAACGCCGCACGAGCCTCTGGATTTCGACCACGGCCTTGGGGTCGATGCCGGCGAACGGCTCGTCCAGCAGCATGTAATTCGGCCGACTCGCGAGCGCGCGGGCGATCTCGACGCGGCGGCGCTCTCCGCCCGAAAGCGCGATCGAGGGCGTCTTGCGATGGCGGGTGATCTCGAACTCCTCCAGCAACGCATCGAGATCCGCCTCGCGGCGCCGGCGGTCCGCCTCCACCACTTCGAGGACCGCGCGGATATTGTCTTCCACGTTGAGGCCGCGAAAGATCGACGCCTCTTGCGGTAGATAGCCGATTCCAAGGCGCGCCCGCTGGTACATCGGAAGATAAGTAACGTCGTGGCCGTCGAGCTCGATCTTGCCGCGGTCGGCCTTGATCAGGCCGGTAATCATGTAGAACGCCGTGGTCTTACCGGCGCCGTTCGGCCCCAGGAGACCGACCGCCTCGCCGCGCCGCACGTAGAGGCTGACCCCGTTGACCACCCGGCGTCCGCCGTAGGTCTTTTCAAGATTATGCGCGGCCAAATAGCCGCGGACGGGCTACTGCCGGGCCGCTGGCGCTTCCCGGCGCGGTCGCGGCCGGGTTGGAGCCACCTTCTTGCCGCGGGCGAGCGGCATCGGCCCGCCCAGCGAGGTCAGGTCGATGTCCTGCCAGGCGCCGTTTCCCGCTTTTCGTCGGGGTCGAGGCGCGCGGCGGTGTCGGAACAACGCGAGGATGTTGAGCAAAACCTGTGTCCTCGAAGCGCCGGGGTTCAACGCAATCGTTCGATGTCGATGCGAGAGCTCGCCGATGGGAATGGACCGCACCGCCTTGTCAACTCCATGACACGATTCCGGCGTTGCCGATCAAGCGTACATGCGACCGATCGTCATATCCCAAACTGCTTTCAACCGTTTTGCCGACGCAACTCGGCCTGGCGGCAGCGGGCGCGGCGGTGGCGATCCGCGAACGAACCACGGGAGTCATTTTTTATCCGCTGTACTGCTTTTCTCCGCGGGATTGCTTTTCTCCGCAGGATTGCTTTTCTCCGCGGGATTGCTTTTCTCCGCGGTGTTGCTTTTCTCCGCCGGATTGCTTTTCTCCGCGGCGTTGCGCGGATCGGGAGGGTTTCGTGGTCCCGATTGAAATAGGCCCTCGACCCGACCCTGATCCATCTTCGACACGCCGCTGGTGAGATCGACCACCAGCCGCTGCCCGCGCAGGACGTCCGTGCCCCGCGTCACCACGACGTTCCCGACGAGCGTCACCGTGTTCTCGCGCATGTTGAAGGTGGCGGCATCGCCGGTCGCATTCTGGTCCTTCTGAGTCACGACGACGTTGCCTTTCGCCTCGATCCGGCGGATCTGGCGGTCGCCTCCGGGCCCCGGCTCGGCTGCCTTGACGGTGCGCGTCCCCGTTTCCTCCTCGTAGAAGACGACGAGCTGCTTGCAGCGCATTTCGGTGTCGCCTTGCAGCACGTACACATCGCCGGTGAAGGTCGCCATCTTGTCCTTCTCGCGCAGCTCCAGCGCCGCCGCCCGGATCTTCACCGGGTCGTCGCGGTTCTGCGAGAAGCCCTGCAGCGCGTTCGGCGGGCCCTGATTTTTCTGCGCCGCTGCATCGCCTCCACAGACCGCGCAGGCGACGACGATCGCCGTCGCCGCGACCAGCGCCAGCCCATACCGCGTTCGCGCTACGCTCATGGCTTGCGTCCCCCGCCCGCGCCAGAGGTGGTGTTGTCCAATATCAGGGTGACGAACACCCCGCGCTCGAAACGCATGAGATCACCGGAATCGCGGACCTCCATGCGATTGGCGTTGATGGTCCACGTCGCCGTCTTCACCTCGACCGGCTTGTCCGAGACGATATGGCTGCCGCGAACGTCCACGACTGCCTCGTTGAGGAATGCCTGATAGCCGCTCGAAGACGTCACCACGATGTTCTGGGTCAGCGTGAGCTTCTCCGTCTTGGTGTTGTACAGTCCATCCTTCGCGGTCATTTCGAAGGTGACTTTGTCCCTCATCTCCATGGTCGCGCGAATGCCGTGCAACTCGAGCATGTCCGGTTTGGTGACGTCCTGGGCAGCGGCCTGGGCGACCATGTCGTAGTGGCGATTGTCGCGGGTGATGCCGGCGAGGCGGGGCTGGTTCATCTTGATCTTGGTGCCGGAAACCACCAGCGAGCCGATGTCGACGGGCATGCCCGAGAGCACGCGCAACGGCTTGAGCAGGACCGTGAACGCCACTCCCGAGACCAAGACGACAACCGCGGTCAGCGGCACCGCGACCCGCAGGATGCGCACGTGCCGGCTGTGGCGGACGGCGGCGCGGAAGGCCCGATCCCTATCGGCGCGACCAAACGGCGCAACGATGCGCGGCCCTCCTGGGGTGACCTCGGATACAGCCGTGAAAGAGTTCATCCCCGAGCCCCATCCGCCCAAGAGAGAATCAGGCGGCCCCACTCGATATTAGCCTCTTCTGGCCCCCTATGGTCGCTCCCAAATATGGCCCGGGCGCGGCACGGCCGCTTAAGACCAGGGTAGAAGGCCCGGCCGGAAAAGCGGGCTTATTGAAGGAGATAGCGCGGATAAGTTACCCAATCCATACGATTCCACGGCGCCGGAAAATCTAGGAATGGGCAAAGATGTCCTCGGCCGCCCAGCCGGCGAGGTCGAGCCGTACCCGGTCCGGCAGGAAGCAAAAACAGGCCGCCGCGAGGTCCGCGCGCCCTTCTCGCACGAGGATGGCGTCGAGCTTCTCCTTGAGCGCGTGCAGGTGCAGCACATCAGACGCCGCGTAGGCGAGTTGCGCGTCGGTCAGCGCCTCGGCGCCCCAATCGGAAAGCTGTTGCTGCTTCGACAGGTCGACGCCCAGCACTTCGCGCACGAGGTCCTTGAGGCCGTGCTTGTCGGTATAGGTGCGCGCGATCCGCGAGGCGATCTTGGTGCAATAGACCGGGGACGGCATGACCCCCAAACGCCGCTGCAGCACTCCGAGATCGAAACGAGCGAAATGAAAGATCTTGAGGATCGTCCCGTCGGCGAGAAGTTTGGTCAGATTCGGCGCGGCGCTCGCGCCTGCCGGAATCTGCACCACGTCGGCGGAGCCGTCGCCCGGCGACAGTTGCACCACGCACAGCCGATCACGGATCGGATCGAGCCCCATGGTTTCGGTGTCGACCGCCACCGCGCCGCCGCGGTAGTGCGAGAGGTCGGGCAGATCGCCGCGATGCAAGCGGACAGTCATGACGGCTCACGGACCGGCGATGCCGCAAATGTGGTGCCCAGGAGAGGACTCGAACCTCCACGCCTCGCGGCGCTAGTACCTGAAACTAGTGCGTCTACCAATTCCGCCACCTGGGCTTCATGGCGATTAGGTACGGAGCAGGCCTGTGGTTGTCAAATAGGCGCACGCACGCCCTGTACAGTGTCAAAGCGATCCTGTATTCGGCGATCGAGGCACGTGAGCGAGTATGACCGCCATTCCGCTCGAAACGCTCGTCACCGTCTTCGGCGGCTCGGGTTTCCTCGGCCGTCACGTCGTGCGCGCGTTAGCCAAACTCGGCTACCGCATTCGCGTCGCCGTCCGCCGCCCTGAGCTTGCCGGCTTCCTGCAGCCGCTCGGCCGGGTCGGACAGATCCATGCCGTGCAGGCCAATGTGCGCCATCCGGCCTCGGTCGAGGCGGCCGCGCGCGATGCCGATGTGGTGATCGACCTTGTCGGCATCCTGTTCGAGCGCGGGCGACAAAAATTCGACGCGGTGCAGGCCGTCGGGGCCGAAGCGGTGGCGCTCGCGGCGGCCGCCTTCGGCGCGCGCATGATCCATGTCTCGGCGATCGGCGCCGACGAGCAAGCCCGTTCGCGCTACGCGCGCTCGAAGGGCGTCGGCGAGAAGCTGGTGCTCGCCGCGGTGCCGTCGGCCATCATCCTGCGGCCCTCGGTTCTGTTCGGCCCCGAAGATGACTTCTTCAACAAGTTCGCGGCAATTGCCCGCTTTTCCCCGGCTCTCCCGCTGGTCGGCGGTGGCCACACCCGGTTCCAACCGGTCTTCGCCGGCGACGTCGCGAACGCCGTCGTTGCGGCGATCGAGGGGCGCGCCAAAGACGATGAGGTCTACGAGCTCGGGGGCCCGGAAGTGCGCAGCTTCAAGGAGCTGATGCAATTCATGCTCGCGACCATCGAGCGTCGGCGCCTGCTGGTGCCGGTCCCGTTCGCGCTCGCCACGTTCCAAGCCGCCTTCCTCCAGCTGCTGCCCAAGCCGCTGTTGACGCCCGATCAGGTCGAGCTGCTGCGGGGCGACGTCATCGTCTCGGACAAGGCCAAGCGCGAAGGGCGCACGCTCGAAGGACTCGGCATCGACCCCGTCGCCATGGCTGCCATCGTCCCCTCCTATCTGTGGCGGTTCCGCAAGACCGGCCAATTCAGGACGACGGCGGTCGGTGGGCCGTAACCGGCGCCAACCGCTCGGTCACCGACTGCCGATCATCCGAGCGTCTGCCTCGTCTCTCCTGCGTCCTCAGTATCCGAGCGCCAGCGCGATCAGCCCGAGCGCTCCCACGATGACGCGCCACCAGGCGAACAAGCCAAGGCCGTGACGCTGCACGTAATCGAGAAACGTCTTCACCACGATCCAGGCGCACACGAACGACACCGCAAATCCGAAGGCCACGATGATGGTGTTGTCCATGCTCATCTGCCCACGGCTCTTGTAGAGGTCGTAGGCAAAGGCCCCGGCCATGGTGGGCATTGCGAGCCAAAACGAGAATTCCGCCGCGGAGCGCCGGTCGGCACCCAGCAGCATGGCGGCCACGATGGTGGCGCCCGAGCGCGAGACTCCGGGAATCATGGACACGCACTGCGCCAAGCCGATGACGAAATACATCGGCAGCGAGAAGCGCGTGGCATCGTGGTAGCGCGTCTCGAGATCCATCCGATCGACCCACTGCAGGATCGCACCACCGACGATCAGGGTGAAGCAGACGATCCAGACGTTGAACAACACGGACTTGATGACGTCATGGGCGAGCGCGCCGACAACCGCAGCCGGCAGGAACGCGATCAGCACGCCGAGGACGAAGCGCCGGGCCGCCGGATCGCTGAACATGCCGGTGGCGATGTGCCAGATACGGAAAAAATAGATCGACAACAGCGCAAGGATTGCGCCGAACTGGATCAGCACGGCGAAAGTTTTGCCGAAATCGTCATCGTCGAAGCCGAAGAAGTGCTGAACCAGGAGCAGGTGCCCGGTCGAGGACACCGGCAGGAACTCGGTCAGCCCCTCGACGACACCGAGGACGAAGGCCTTGAAAAGCTCGAAGGACATAGCGGGCTCCGCGGGCAAAGGGGAAAAGGCGCCGCGCAGCACCGGGCGCGGAAGGTCTGGGAGATGCGGTTTTCCCGCATCATTAACCTCGGAGCAACGGGGAAGGGCGAACATCGCACAGCTTGCTCCCGGCCGCCCCTATCCAAAGGGTCGAGAGCGACCTAACGTGACGCGCCGCGTCGCGCCCGCGCGCGCCCCAAGACCGCCGCAATCCTTAAGGCCGCATGCTGACATTGTTCCACCACCCGTTCTGCCCGCACTCGCGTTTCGTACGCTTGGCGCTCGGCGAATACGGCATCGCTGCGCGGACGGTGGAGGAGCGCGTGTGGGAGCGCCGTCAGGAGTTCCTCATTCTCAATCCCGCCTGCACGACTCCGGTGGTGGTGGAGGAAGGCCGCCCCGCGGTTCCGGGGGCCGCCGTCATCGCCGAATACCTTGACGAGACGAGGGGGGACAAGCTCGGCGAACTGCGCCTGCTGCCGCGCGAAATCGGGACGCGGGTGGAAGTGCGCCGGCTCATGAACTGGTTCAACGATAAATTCTTTGCCGAGGTCAGCGGCCCGCTCACCACGGAGCGCCTATATAAGCGCCAGATGCCGACGAGTGCGGGCGGCGGATCGCCGGACACCGAAGTGATCCGCGCCGCCCGCCACAACATGCGCTATCATTTGGCCTATATCGGTTGGCTGGTGCGCACGCGCGATTGGCTCGCAGGGGGGCGGATGAGTTACGCCGATCTCGCCGCGGCCGCGCACCTCTCGGCGGCCGACTATCTGGGCGACGTGCCATGGAACGAAGACGAGGCCGCGAAGACCTGGTACGCGCAGATAAAGTCGCGCCCGTCGTTCCGTCCGATCCTGGCCGAGACGCTGGCGGGCATCCCGCCGTCGGAGACCTACGCCGACCTCGACTTCTAAACGATCCGCCGACGCTCAAAGCGGCGCTGGTGGGCGCCGCGCGCCAATACGGCTTCGACGCCGTCGGTATCGCGCGGCCGGACTCGATCCCGCAAGCGGCCGAGCGGCTGCGGCATTTCCTCGCCGAAGGCGCCCACGGCGACATGGATTGGATGGAAACGACCGCGGTGCGGCGCGAGAGCCCGGGCGCGCTCTGGCCGCAGGTGCGCTCCATCATCATGCTCGGGCTCAACTACGGCGATGGCCCTGATAGCGATCCGCTGGCGATCTTGCGGCGGCGCGACCGCGGCGCGATCTCGGTTTACGCGCGCGGCGACGACTACCACGACGTCATCAAGTCTCGCCTCAAGGCGCTCGCCGGTTGGCTGACCGCGCAAGCCGGCGGCGGCGACGTGAAGGTTTTCGTCGACACCGCGGCGGTGATGGAGAAGCCGCTCGCCGCCGCCGCCGGCCTCGGCTGGCAGGGCAAGCACACGAATTTGGTCTCGCGCCAATTCGGGTCGTGGCTGTTCCTCGGCGCGATCTTCACCACGCTCGATCTGCCGCCGGACGCGCCGGAAACCGATCACTGCGGCTCCTGCCGCGCCTGTCTTGATGTCTGCCCGACGGCGGCGTTCCCCGCGCCCTATCGGCTCGATGCGCGCCGCTGCATCTCCTACCTCACCATCGAGCACAAGGGGCCGATTCCGCGCGAGCTGCGCGCCGCGATCGGCAACCGCATCTTCGGCTGCGACGATTGTCTGGCGGTATGCCCGTGGAACAAGTTCGCGCAGGCCGGCCACGAGCTGGAGCTATCGGCGCGGCGTGAATTGCAGGCCCCTCGTCTCGCCGATCTCGCCCGTCTCGACGACGCGGCGTTCCGGAAGATGTTTTCGAAATCGCCGATCAAGCGCACCGGACGCAATCGCTTCGTGCGCAATGTGCTCATCGCGATCGGCAATTCCGGCGATGCGACGCTCGCACCCGAGGCCATCCGATTGTTGGGCGATCCCTCGGCGCTGGTGCGCGGCGCGGCGGTGTGGGCGCTCAGCCGCCTCTTGCCGGCGGAACGGCTCGCCGCGCTTGCGATTGATCATCGTGCGCACGAGAGCGAGCCGCTGGTCGCAGACGAATGGACGGCAGCGCTCGCGGCGACGGCGGCCTGATGGCTACGCTCGTTTGTCTCGGGCTGGGCTACTGCGCCCGGCATTACGTCAGCGAATTTGGCAAGCGCTTCGATCGCGTCGTCGGAACCACGCGCAGCGCGCAACGCGCGGCTGCGCTCGGGCGAGAGCGCCTCGGCGGTCGGCCGGCCGAGATACTGGTGTTCGATGGGACGGCGCCGTCGCGCGAGCTCGCTGGCGCAATTTCGCAAGCCGATGCACTGCTCATATCGGCCGCGCCGGCGGACGGTCGCGATCCCGTGCTCGCGATGTTCGAAGACGAGATCGCACGGGCGCCGCGGCTCAAGTCCACGGTCTATCTGTCGAGCCTCGGCGTCTACGGGGACAGCGGCGGTGCGTGGATCGACGAGACCGCGCAGACCATTCCGGCGCTCGCCCGCCGCGGGCGCACGCGCATCGACGCGGAGCTTAACTGGCGCTCGCTCGGGGCGCGACGAAACCTGCCGGTCGCGATCCTGCGGCTCGGCGGCATCTATGGTCCGGGACAGAATGCAATGGTGCGGCTCCTGCGCGGCGCGGTGCACCGCATCGCCAAGCCCGGCCACGTCTCGAACCGCGTCCACGTCTACGACATCGCCCAGGCGATCGATGCGGCCTTCGCGCGCCGCGCTGACGGCGTATTCAACATTGTCGACGACGAACCGGCCTCGCCGAGCGAACAGATCGCGTTTGCGGCACACCTCATCGGGATCGATCCGCCGCCGGAGATCCCCTATGCGGAGGCCGGCAAATCGGTCTCGCCCATGGCGCTGAGCTTCTACGACGGGTGCATTCGGGCACGCAATGACAAGCTCAAGGCCGTGCTCGGCGTGAGGCTGCGCTATCCGACCTACCGCGACGGCCTGCGCGCCCTCCATGCGGCCGGCGATCATCTCGCCGTCGTCAAGCCGGCGGCGCCGGCCTAGCCTCAGTCGCGCTGTCCGGCCGGGGCGGCAACGCGCGCGACGGGCGGCGCCCACCCGACAAGCATAGTTCGGTTATATCCGAAGCATGCTCTCCACGGAACGCGGCAGGATAGGGCTGGCGATCCCCGGAGGCTGCCATGACCATCACGGTCTTCATCCGCTACCAGCTCGATCCGTTTCAATGCGACGCCTTCGAAGACTACGCGCGGCGTTGGCTCACCATCATTCCGAAGTGCGGCGGAAATCTCCTCGGCTACTGGATGCCGCATGAAGGCACCAACACCATCGCCTATGGGCTGATTTCGTTCGATAGCCTCGCCGCCTACGAAGCCTACCGTGCGCGGCTCAAGGCCGATCGCGAAGGCGCGGCCAATTTCCGCTTTGCGCAGGAGCAACGCTTCATCTTGAGCGAGGAACGTACCTTCCTCAGGCCCGTGACCTGAGCCGCCGCTTCTGTTGAAATGAGGCATGCCGGCGCCGCCTCGGCGGCTTAAGCTTTTCGACGCAACGCCTGTCCGCTTCGCCGTAGGGAACGGCCGAACGCAGCGGCGCGCTCAACGAGAAGGTGTTCAAAATGATCGCCGTCATCTTCGAGGTTTGGCCCAAACCCGGACACAAGCAACGATATCTCGACCTGGCTGCCGAGCTGCGCCCGCTGCTCGACACCATCGACGGCTTCATCTCCATCGAACGGTTCGAGAGCCTTTACGAGCCCGGCAAGATGCTCTCGCTTTCATTCTTCCGCGACGAAGCGGCGGTGAGCGCATGGAGAAATCTCGAACCCCATCGCCATGCGCAGGCTCTCGGGCGGGCGGAAATATTCTCCGACTATCGATTGCGGATTGCCGGCGTGATCCGGGACTACGGCATGTCCGAGCGCGCGCAGGTTCCCGCCGACAGCCGTTCCAAGCACGGCTGACGGCTGCGCTCGTTCACGACTCGGCCACGGCCGCAATCAGCCGTTCGATGTCCTCGGGGCGCGACAGGCGATGGTCGCCGTCCTTGATCAGCGTGAGCACGACGTCGTCGCGGGCAAAGCGAGCGGTCAGCTCGACCGTGTGCTGCCACGGCACGTCGGGATCCTGCACGCCCTGGAGAATCCGTACCGGGCAGCCGGTCTCGATCATGCCGTCGAGCAGCAGGTGTCTGCGTCCCTCCTCGATCAGGCCGCGGGTGATCGGATAGGGTTGTTCGGAATACTGCGACGGGCGCGCCCAAACGCCGGCTTGTTCGATCTCGCGCTTGACCTCGGGCGGGAACCGTTTCCACATCAGCTCTTCGGTGAAGTCGACCGCCGGCGCGACCAGCACGAGGCGCGCCACGCTCGGGTCCGGCTGCGTGCGGCGTGTCAGTTCGCGCGTGAGCAGCAGCGCCAGCCACCCTCCCATCGACGAGCCGATCACGACCTGTGGGCCGCGGCAAAAGGCATCGAACACGGCGAGCGTCTCTTCGAGCCAGCGGCCGATCGTGCCGTCGGTGAAATTGCCGCCGGATTCGCCGTGGCCGGAATAGTCGAAACGCGTCATCGCCCGGCCGTTGTCCTGCGCCCACAGATCGAGGGCCGCGGCTTTGGTGCCCTTCATGTCCGACTTGAAGCCGCCGAGCCAGAACAGGCCGGGCGCGGCGCCCTCGCGCCACCGGACGGCAATGCTGCGGGCCGCAATATCGGTTCCAACGTTCAAGAATTTCAGGCAAAGATCGCTCATTTGGGGAACCTGGCTTTGGGCGCACGTTTTGCGTCGGGCGTGTTTCGCCGCCTGCTGGCATTGAATACAAGGATGCCCGAGCGGCAAACAAGCCGATTGGGGTCGAGGGAATGGCCTCCGTGAGCAACGACGACAGCCATGCGCACCCGCGCACCTTGGCGAGCGCGACCGTCCTGCAGATCGTGCCGGCCTTGCGCGAGGAGCCCGTTGCCCGCGCCGCGCTCAACGTGGCCTCCGCGCTGGTGCAGTCCGGCGCGCGCGCGCTGGTGGCGGCCGAGGATGGACCGCTGGTTGCGGAACTCACCGCGTGCGGCGGCGAGTGGGTGCCGCTCGTGAACGCCACGGTCAATCCGTTCAAGCTCAGGCGAGGCGCACGCGTTCTGGAACGTCTGATCTTCTCCGAGCAGGTCGACATCGTGCACGCCCAAAGCGTCGGCGGAGCCTGGATCGCCAACATGGCGGCGGCGCGGATGCCGGTCCGGCTCGTCACCACGCTGCTCGACGTGCCGGCTTCGGGGCTGCGCGGCTATTGGGCCGGCGCGCTCGCGCGCGGCGACTGGGTGATCACGCCATCGAACTTCGCCGCCGCGCCGGTCATGGCGCGTTACAAGATTCCGCACGAGCGGGTTACCATCGTCCCACGCAGCATCGACATCGCCGCCTTCGATCCCGCGGCGGTGGACGCCGCGCGGATCGAGGCGTTGCGCAAGGCGTGGCGAATTCCGCAAACCGCACGGGTCCTGCTCGTTCCCGGACGCGTCGCCCCTTGGAATGGCCAGCGCATTCTGCCCGACGTGGCGCGCACCCTGCTCGACAGCGGTGTGCGCGGCTTCGTGTTCGTGCTCGCCGGCGAACACCGCAGCTATCGCAAATACGCGCGCGCCATCGCGAAGGAGGCGCAGGTCAAAGGCGTGCAGGCGTTCATTCGCTTTACCGGTCATTGCCGCGACATGCCGGCGGCGCTTGCCACCGCCGATACCGTGGTAGTGCCCGCGATCGAGCCGCCGGTGCTCGGCCGCGTGGTGGCCCAAGCGCAAGCCATGGGGCGGCCCGTCGTCACGTCCGATGTCGGCATTTTGCCGGAGCACGTGGCAGCGCCGCCAGAAATGCCGGAGGACGTGCGCACGGGATGGGTGGCCAAGCCGGGCGATGCGGGGGACTTTGCCCACGCGCTCAGCGAGGCGTTCGCGCTCGACGATGCCGCCTACCGTACGATGGCCGAGCGCGCGCGGCACTTCGCCGAATACATGTTCTCTCCAGAGAGCGCCGTGGTCGCAACCCACGCCGTCTACAGCGCCTTGCTGACGCGCGAGCTCTAGCGGATGGCAGGGCGCGACGGCTCGGCCGCGAAACGGACGGAAAGCCGTTGACTTATGCGCGGTTTGTCCTGATCCTTCGTGGGCCTGCGGCAGCAGGACCGTTGCAACGACATGAGGAGAGCAGAGCCATTCGTCGCCCCATAAGACCGGCGCAGCCCGCCCCGAAGGACGGCCCGCGCATCAACGAGGAGATCCGTGTTCGCGAAGTCCAATTGATCGACCAGACCGGCCACAATCTTGGGCCCGTTGAAATCCAGATCGCTTTGGACAAGGCCCAGGAGGCCGGACTTGATCTCGTCGAGATTGCCCCCAATTCGTCCCCGCCCGTCTGCAAAATTCTCGATTACGGCAAATATAAATACCAGGCG
>WNGK01002014.1_pt1 | contig 24715 bp, 15 predicted proteins | sample 5400601 | NCBI WGS metagenome assembly WNGK01 (sample SAMN13153376, study PRJNA577476) | soil metagenome | isolation source: 60 cm soil or saprolite under Garry oak tree replicate 1 | place: USA:California | collected 2016-06-15
ACTGTGCAGGAAGATTTTCGTTTTCGCTGCGGCGTTCGTGGGGGCGGAAGATTGAGAATGGATACTCTGAGCCAGCAAGAGTAACAGAGTGAACGCCGATAAAGATTTGATTCGCTTCAAACGCGTGTTCCTCGGATTTCCGTGTAGTGTCCTGATTTGAAATCTGTGGGTCCTCAGGGTCCTCTGTGTAGCAAGTTCACAACTTCTTGTTTTTTGCGCAAGAACGTAGTTGTGCTTTAAGCCCGATTCATCGGGCTTTCCCAAAGGGTTACTAGACCGGCCGTTTGACGGCCGGGTTCGGTGGTGACGACCAGCCGAAGCGTGCTTTAGCGTGCTTCCTTGCTCAGGGCTTTAGCCACGACAGCCAACTGGCTAAAGCTGACGACGAGAAGGAGGCTAAAGCCCCCTGATAAACTCACGTTGCCGCACTACCCAGCCGTAAACGGCTGGTCTTGTAACCCTGCGGGCAAGCCGCATGAATGCGGCTGCAAAGCCTGATCGTATTTCATCTTCTCAATCCATTTGGTTGCCGCCTAGGCCGCGCTGTGCCTCTGTGTTGAGTGGTTTGTCAGCGCGATTTCACCACAGAGACACACAAAAGCTGCACAGAGAAGACCATCAAAACCAGGAAGCCTTAAGTATCGGGCCGTCTACGACTCCCGTGCACCTGCGCGATCGTCGTAGTACATGTACTGCGCGGAAAGGGTCTCAGGTTCGGCCCGCGCAGATGAGTTGAGGCGTCGGAATCTCGGCGAATTCGGACATTGGCCCGAAGACCTCATCCACGCCGTCACGGAAAACGTCGCCGATCAGCAGGTTGATGATGTTGACGCGCTGTTCAGGATATTTTCGGAGGAATTGCGCGAAGCTGAAACCGTCGTTGTAGAAGGCGTAGCAAAGCTTGCGCATCGACTCAATGCCCTGATCTAATTTGGCCTGAAACTGGCTCAGCCGCTCGGCCGAGAAGTCATCGTGTTTGAAAGCATCGTGAATGGCATCGGCGGCCATTTCAGCCATTTTGAGCGCCAGCAGCACACCCGAAGAATAGATCGGATCGAGAAAACCGTACGCGTCGCCGATCAGAATGAAGCCGTTGCCCGCACACCGTTTCGATCGGTAAGAGTAATCGAGGATCGAATAGATCTTATCCACGCGCGTGCCCTCGGCAACGCGGCGGCGGCACGTTTCGCACTTCTCTATTTCCTCTTCGAAGATCTTTGCCAGGTTCTGGCCGCGGTCTTTTAGTAAGTATTCGGGATCGGCGACGATACCGACACTGGTAATGTCGTTTTCGAGCGGGATATACCAGAACCACCCGTTGCTGCCGGGTGGCGTGCGCAGCACCAGCGTGGCCCCGCCGTTGAGATCAGGCTCGCGCTGCGCTCCTTTGAAGTAGGAATAGAGCACGGCCTTCTTGAGCTTCGGATCGCGGACGCGCCAGCGGAACTTGTTCGACAGCATCGCGCTCTGTCCGGTGGCGTCAACGACTACCTTCGCATAAAAACTTTGGCGGGAGCCGTCTTTCATCTGGACTTCCACGCCGACGGCCTGGTCTCCATTGAAAATCACCTGCTTGACCGGAACACCCTGATGAATAGCCGCCCCCTGGTCGCCGGCGTGCTCGATGAGCATCTTGTCAAAAACCGCGCGGGTCACTTGCCAGGTAACGGCGCTCTCGTGGTGCAGGGCCTCGAAAAAATAGAAAGGGCGCGACTCCTTGCCCGCAGGGTTCGCGAACTGGACGCTGTACTTGCGGACGAACGGGCTTTCCTTGAGCTTTTCCAGGAATCCCATGCGCTGGAAGGTCCAATAGGTGTCGGTCATCAACGACTCACCAATGTGATGACGTGGGAACTCTTCTTTTTCAAAGAGGACGACGCTGCGGCCTTCGCGGGCCAGGATGCTGGCGATAGTGCTGCCCGCCGGACCGCCGCCGACTACGATAACGTCATAACCATTTTTATTAGTTTCCATCGCTTGCCATAGCGTCCGGTTGCTTTTGGATCTCAGTCACACCTCGCTTCAGCGAGGTGATCGGGCGTATTGCCGAAAAGCCCTAAACAGTTTCAACTGTTTGCCGTAAGCCGTTGAAACGGCCCAAGTACCTTCAGTACATTGTCACCTCGCTGAAGCGAGGTGTGAATAAGAAATTCAAAATGACACAGGCTCAGCATCAAGCGTAACGAACAGCTCGCAATTCCGGTTCAAAAAATTCCAAGAGGAAGGTCTCTACTTCCAGAAGGCCACGGCGTGTAAGCGTAATAGTTTCCCCATCGCGCTCCAGAAGCTCCTCCTCACTCAGTCGTTCGTAAACAGGCTGAAACTGCTGCCAGACATCCACCCCGAACTTATGCCGAAAGTATCCGGTATCAAGCGAGCCCGTCTTTAGTTGCAGGATCATCTCGCGGATCAACCGCTGCCTTGGGGTCAACGAAACGGCGCGCAAGAGTGGCAGTTCATCGGTCTTAAGGATGCCAACATACTCTTCGAAGTTGTGCGCGTTCTGGAAATTCACGCCCCCGAAATGCGAGAACGACGACACGCCAAGTCCGATCATATCGCCGCCGTGCCAGAGCGCGTCGGTGTAGATGAACCGGCAGTCTTTTTTGTTCGTCGCCACCGTATAGGTGCTGGCAATGCGGTAGCCGTGCTCTTGAAACTGGTCGAAGGCGTAATCGAGCCAGTGCCGCTTCGTGGGCCAGTCGGCGACCGGCGACGTGCGTCCCTGCTTGAGCATCTCCTGCGAGATGATCGTGTTGTAAGGGAGTTCCATCTGATAGATCGTCACCGAGTCAGCCTCCAACTCGATGGCGCGCCGGACCGTGTCGCGCCATTTCTCTTCCGACTCACCAACCATACCGGCAATGAGATCGATGTTGATCTGAGGGAAATCGACCTCGCGCGCCCAGCCGTAGGCGCGGTAAATTTCCGGAGAAAGATGCGCGCGGCCATTCACAGCAAGCACGTCGTCATCAAAGTGTTCGATACCGAGGCTCAGGCGGGTGACGCCGATTTGCTTGAGCGCTTCGAGCTTCGATTTTTGCAGTGTACCCGGCTCGCACTCGAAGGTCACCTCCTCCGCGTTGGCCCAACTCACATGCGCGTTGAGGCCGGCAACCAGATAATACAATTGCTTTTCGCTGATGTACGAAGGCGTGCCGCCGCCGAAGTAGACGAACCGTAGTTGTCGTCCCTGAAAAGCGCGCGTGCGGCTGTAGAGTTCATTCTCTTTTATGAGCGCGTCGAGGTACGACTCAATCTCGGAAGCATTCTTGTCAATGTAGACTTTGAAGTAACAGAATTTGCACCGCTTGCGACAGAATGGGATGTGGAGATACAGGCCGAGCGGATCCTCCACGCGTGGCGCCTGACCCAGCGCCGCGAGCGCGTCACTAATGAATTCCGGTTTCCACTGCGAGAACGGCGGATAGTTCGACACAAAATAGTTGCCGACTTCAGTACCGGTTTTGGAAGTGTCTATCGTCATCTGATCATTTTTGGGGACGCGAATCGTAAACAGAATTCTCCAAAAAAGCCCTGAGATTCCGGACATTGGCCGCTGGGCGATTTCTCGATTGAATAAGATGCTGCGCGGCTGGCTTTCGGTTCTTCACTGGCCTAATCAAATTACCATCAGTGTCGCCCGATGATCAATCAGCTCTAATACGCTACGACCTCCTGGTAAGTTACATGCCGCTTTCTTTTTCGCGTTGTCTCAGCAAACTATTTCTGGTAATACGTCTTCAGTTCTATTGTTAGCTTTTTAGGCGGCGCAAAGGGCCAGTCTACAAAAGAGCGAGGCGCTATTGCCGGAAGCCAGTCTTTTCACCACCAGGCATTATCTGTCTTATATTGCGCTGCTCTTATTATTTGGCGCCGGGATTTGGTTCATCCTGGCGGCTGGTTCTCGTCTTAATTCCAACCGAACCATCCCGCTATTGCCCGGCGAGTCATCATCGCTTAATCCTTCCTCTAACCAGCAAGATAAATCTGAATCTCCTCGCACGTACATCGGCAAAGTCTTTCAAGAAAACCTCAGAAGCCCTCTGAGCACTTTGCTCCTGCAACTAATTGTCATCATCGTGGCCGCCAGACTGTTTGGTAAGCTCTTCCTAAAAATCGGCCAACCTTCAGTGATGGGAGAGATGGTTGCCGGAATTGTGTTGGGTCCGTCCGTGCTCGGCTTGCTATTTCCCGGCGCCATGGCATTTCTTTTTCCTGCGTCGTCGATGCTCACGTTAAGACAGCTAAGCCAGGTCGGAGTAGTACTGTTCATGTTCATCGTTGGGATGGACCTGGACATTCAACACCTGCGAAAGAAAGCCCAGGCGGCGATTATGGTCAGCAATGCGAGTATCATCGTTCCGTTCTTCCTGGGTGTCTCGCTTTCGCTGCTGCTCTACCGCCCCCTGGCGCCGGTGGGCACCCGCTTCGCTCCGTTCGCGCTGTTCATGGGGATCGCAATGAGTATTACCGCCTTCCCTGTACTGGCTCGAATTCTCGAAGACCGCCGGATAGCGCAAACATATCTGGGGAGCATCGCCATCACGTGTGCGGCGGTTGACGATGTCACCGCCTGGTGCATTCTCGCGCTGGTAATTGCCATCGCGCAGGCGGATGGTATCCGAGCATCAATACTCACGATCGTGTTCGCGCTGGTTTTTATTCTTTTAATGCTTTTCCTGATCAAGCCGCAAATCGCTCGCTTGCTCAAAAAGAGAACGGAGAACTGGGAATATAGTCGAGGGCTGGTGGCGGGGATTCTCGCATTTGTATTAGCCAGCGCGCTGTTCACTGAAATGATCGGCATTCATGCTCTTTTCGGCGCCTTCCTCGCCGGCGTTGTCATGCCCTCATTTCCGGGCTTTCGGCTGCTGCTCAAAGACAAGCTCGAAGCCGTCGTCTCATCTGCTTTGTTGCCGCTCTTCTTTGCCTTTACGGGTTTGCGGATGCAGATCACCCTGCTCAATGATTGGCATAGTTGGCTAATGTGCGCAGGAATAATAGTGGTCGCAATCTCCGGCAAACTAGGTGGGAGTATGCTGATGGGTCGGTGGACGGGAATGAGCTGGCGGGACTCGTTTTCATTGGGTGTCTTGATGAACACCCGTGGCTTGGTCGAACTGATAGTGCTGAACATCGGCTATGACCTGGGTATCCTCTCGGCGCGCACTTTCGCGATGATGGTTCTGATGGCGCTGGTTACTACTCTTATGACGGGGCCGCTGCTTTCATTGGTGAGATTCCGCAAGACTGGATGAGTCGCTGCTGCCGGCTGCATAAGAATCGCATGTTAATGCTAACGGCCTTCGCAGCAACATGAATCAAACGATGCTGGTAACCAGACCGGCGAGCAGATTGAGGTTGAGACCAGGCTCAATCACTCCTTACGGTGAACGAAGGGTAAAAGACGGTTACTTCGAACAGCTCTTTTTCATGGGTGGGCACCAGTCTTTTTGAGGATTATGGTAAAGACCTCTGTGCCGAGCCAGCCTCCCAGGATAGGTACTACGACTGCGCTAATCTGATTTAGGACAGCGAACCGAGGAATATGAGAAATCAAACCGAAAAGGCAAGCCCAATACAACACGAACCCTGTGATTACCCCAATGGGTATGCGCCACAGAGTTTCGGGCTTCACTTTGTACGCGATCGATCCTCCTAAGAATCCGCCAATAGCCGATAAGAACAAGAGCAAGAGCGGAGTAGTAACTCGAAGGGTAACTTCCCGCTTTTCAAATCCCGTCATAAAAGCCGTGATACTGACATCCCCTCTGGCGGTAGGAATGAAGCTTGTTCGGCCCTCAAAGTTTCCTGGTTTTATCGAAATGCTTTGATCCTGAAGGCTGCCGATAGGGGAGTTCAACTCAAAGGAAACCTTTCGCTCCTGGTCGGTATTTACAGGTGTATGATTGGCATCATACAGCCGCACAATAATCTCGGCTTTGTCGATCAACGGGATCATTGGCGGAGTTGCGGAAAACCCTACATTATCGATCGGCGCCGCGAATTGGACCTCAAGTTCGTTCTTAGCCTGTAATCTGACATTGGGCTCCGATCGAATAAAGTGCAGCCGCACTGTGCCGGCGTGATCGGATGTCAATTGCACAGGTGAGTCCGATAAAAGCTGTCCCTTCGTGACAGATAAGGTCGTAGATTGTAACTTACCGCCGTTGGCGGCCAGATAAATTACGATATTCTCCGGCGCAGGTTGGCTTAGTACAACTGAAATGTCAGCGGCATCTTTCCCGTCAGCCATCAACGCTCTTTCGGGAGGCATTTTTCTGAACGTCAGTACGAAGTCATCTTCCCCGGAAGTTTCAAACGCGGCTTTCATTAACTTGGGATTTGTCTCAGAAGTTTCCCCGCTTCCTTTTTGGTCCAGGAGGGCCTGCGCCGCCAGGTCGGAATCGCGTGCATCTCCAAAACTAGTTTTGATATTGCGAGGCAGTCCATAAGCGTTTCTCCAAAGGTCGGACTCTTGAGTTATAAGGTTTTCGACAGGGGGTTTCGAGCGGCGCGACCTTATGGTCCTTCTAGCGGGTGTTGTCTTGGGTATTGCTCTTGATTTAACGGCAAAGAGAGTTCCGCCCTCAAGTAATTCCGGCTGTTGGGCCTGGACTTCCAAGACTCCGGGTTGCTTTGAAGGATAGAGTTGAAAGGTAACGGAATCAGTACCAGCCTTAATCGTGACCTCCCTTTGCTCCACGGTATCACCCTTCTGGGACTTAACGGTGATGCTTATCTTGAAATCCTTGCCGGCAGAGGTCTGATTGTTCTTTTTGTCAACGAGCCTAACCTTGATCGTGGGCCCGTCTCCGACATACACAAAATTTTCCTTAGACTTCGTATCGAGTTTGACGTCTAGTTTGAGAATACTACTGCGTTGTTCTGCCATTTGATTCAATGGCGCCGTCTCTGCGAGTGAAGTGAAAATCACAAGAAAGATAATGAATAGAAAAGCACCTCTTGTCGGCAGCTGCGGTTGGAATAACAACTTGTTGTGGGGAAACATGAGCGTCCTCCTGGCTTTGTTTGATCAATGTGCATTCCGTAAAGAGTTACGGTTTTGCCCTTGATCGCTTATTTGAAGCTGGCGGGAGTGGAGACTCTCGTCAACGCGAGATCTGCATTTGACGGCTCTGACGTATTCGCCGAAAACGAACACTGTTACGGGCAGCAGCATATTCTGCTGCAAGGCGCACTGTCAATAATCTCGGCGCTGGGTAGTGGGGTAATTCTGTTTTGATAAGTTACTGAGCCCTCCCTAACCGCCCCACCCCAGCCGAGCTGCTCGGCTGGGGACCCCGGGGTCGGGCTTTAGCTTGGTTGGGGCACGCCAAGCAGAAGCCCGCGCGTTAGCAAGGGCTCTTGGGTTCCCTGGACTCCTCCGGTACGCCAGCAACCAATCGAAGCCAATCGTAACCAGCCGTCAACACACAATTACCCCACTATCCGGCGCTGAATTTCCGGTTAGGGCGCTCAAGAGGTGGGTAACGGGGCTAATGGGCGGTAATGTTGTAGGCGGCCATCTCCGTCGCGTTGCGAACGAACAAAAGACCATTGCTTATTGCCGGGTAGTTCCAGGTCTTGCCCTCGAGGGCTGAGAAGCGAGCCACTTCCGAAAACTGATCGGGGACGGCGCGCACCAGCACGACCTCGCCCGCGTCGGTCATTACGATCAAATGACCGCTGGCAAGCAAGACTTGTCCGTACCCGTAGCGCCCACCTTTCCATTTGCGTTGGCCGGTGTTTACGTCGAGGCAGGTGAGAATGCCTTCATCCAGCCCGTACACATAACCCTGATGAAGCACGGAGCTGTTAAACTTGTTCTTCATATTCACGTTTTCCCATACAGCGCGCGCGGTGAAGTTTTTGCCGCTGCCGTTGACTTCCACCACCGCGGCGCCCTTGCCGTATCCCGACGAGATGAAGAAGCGATTCTTGTCCACGATGATTGGTTGCGAAACGTTAATGCCATTATCGGTTGCCCACGGATAACTCCACAGCAATGAGCCGTCCTCGGGAACGAGACCGACAACCTCCGACGCGCTGACAGTGACAATCTGGCGGCGGCCTGCCAGCGTTACGAGCATCGGCGACACGTAGGCCTGACGATCACTTAACGCTTTCCAGACCAGAGCGCCCGTCAACTTGTTATAGGCCACAACAGAATTTCCCGCGCTACCACCGGGTTGCACAATGACCTTGTCATCTACGATCAGCGGCGACGCGGCCATCGCCCACGGCAGATTCTGCGCCCGGTTGTCGCTCAGGATGTTCTTGCCCCAAATTACCGCGCCGGTTTTCGCATCAAGACACCGAAATTCGCCGGTGGCGCCGAGCGCGTAAAGGCGGCCATCGTCCCAGGTCGGGGTCGCGCGTGGGCCATCGCCCGTCTCGTCCGTGAATCCCGCATTCCAGCTCTGCGTCCAGAGTTCGCGCCCCGTCTCGACCTCGTAAGCCGCGACGACTTCCTTCCCGCGTCGCTGTTCGATGGTGTACGCTCGTCTATCTGCAATGACAAACGACGCATACCCCACACCTACAGGTTGCTTCCAGAGTGGCCGCAATCCCTGCGCGGGCCAACTGGTCAACACTTCCATCTCTTCGTAGCGACCGTCGCGATTGGGCCCGCGGAAATTGGTCCAATAGTTTCGGGCGGCGTGCGCAGAGGCAGAATCGGTGGAAGTTGTGCCGGCAGCAGGACTCGACGCCTTCGCGTCCAGTGGTTGCCCGGCATTAGCAGTTGGCTGATTGGGCGAAGCGGTGGGCTGAGTCGCGAGCTGAGCGGCCTCGCGTTGTTGCGCGCGTTGTTGTTCCAGCGCTGCATAGTGGGCCTCGTGCGAGCCCGCGCGCCAGGAGCTGTAGAGATAAAAATATCCGGCGCCCAGCGCCGCGATCAGGAGTGTGCCCATGAGCTTCGGCCTGACGCCCCAATCACGACGGGTCCAAAGAAGAGCCAGCCCGGCGGGTGGCAAAAGCATCGCTGCCAACACGAGACCCGTCAGGGAACGGTACCAGGGGGTTGATTCTTGCTGTTCAAACATTTCTGTGTCTCCTCACAGTTCCGTAGGAACGGAATGTTTATTATCCAACCCGCGTTTGATAATCCGCGAGCTCTGTAGAAGTGGGATACGCCCGTTTGACCGCGAACGTTCCGCTCCTGACGGAGCTGGATCGCTGGATTGGCATTCGGTCTATAAACGTTCCGCTCCTGACGGAGCTAGGTCAGATAATACTCCCGTGACCCTTTGTTGTTGGGCATCCTAACTATGAAACGCTTCCGAACCGGAATTATTAACGGTTTAGACGCGACGAGCGCCTGGATTGTTCCCCTTCACAAACTTCAAATGCCGATGCAGTAAATATTCCTTTCGCCGCGAATAAAAATCTTTCGGTCGGCGATGGCTGGGGAGGCATAGACTGGTTCGCTCAGCGAGTTAGTGCCAAGGATTTCGTGCTTCGGTCCGGCTCTTACAATGAAGGTATCTCCGTCCTCGCTGGTCAGCAAAATCTTTCCCTCAAAAGCTACCGGAGACGCTGTGAACGTGGCGGCAATGGGAACCCGGCCGCCATCGTATTTCACCTCGCCCGTTCTGGCGTCAAGACACGTTAGAATTCCTTTATCAGTTGTCAGGTAGAGATAATCGCCGTAAACGATTGGCGAGGGAACGTAGGCTGTACCTTTAGAATATTTCCACGCAACGTTGGCGGAATTGGTCAGATCGCCTGACCCACCTAAACGGATCGCCATCGCGATCTTGGCGGGAAATCCAGCCGTGACGAAAACCATCTCCTGGTTAGCAACCGGAGAAGGAATCGCGTTACTCTCCACACCTTTGTGACGCCACAACTCTTTCCCAGTCGCCGGATCATAAGCAATGACTATTTCACTACCGCTGGCGATCAATTCCGTTCGCTCGGGCGCACGAACCAGAATGGGTGTGGCCCAACTTACCTGCACTTTGCGCGGAGTCTTCCACACTTCTCTTCCTGTTTTCTTGTCGAGCGCGACGATAAACGACGCCGCCCCATTCTCCTCATCACACTGCAAGATCAAGAGGTTCTGATAAAGAATCGGTGACGTTCCCGTACCCATGCCGACGGTCCCCAGTTTGCCCAGGTCAGCTTTCCAAGCGAGTCTGCCGCTCATGTCATAGGCATAGAGTCCTTCCGTGCCGAAAAAGGCGTAGACCAGTTTGCCATCAGTCGCCGGAGTTGATGACGCAAAAGAACTTTTCCGGTGGCGATTGTCGTAAGGCGTGCCTTCGTATGCCGTTTGATCCCAGAGAATCTTACCCGTGTCGGCGTTGAGGCAAATCACCTTGAAAGTGTGCTTGTGATCGGCGCCGACGCTGTCAGGGTGCAGGAATTCTTTGTCACCATCCATATGCTTAACTGCCTTGGCGCCCGGCACAATAGCCCCTTCAATCGCGGTCGTGAGAAAAATCCTGTTTCCCCACACGATGGGCGAGGAGTGTCCTCGGCCGGCAATTGGAGTTTTCCACTTGATGTTTTTGGTCGCGCTCCATTCGGTCGGCAGATTCTTCTCAGTGGAGATCCCCTGTCCGCCGGGACCTCGCCACTGCGGCCAATTCGGAGCTGCGGAACTGCCGGCAGTCGAGTTGAGAAGCATGACGCTCGAAAGAAGACTGATGACGACAGCGGGGCTGATTCGGTTGAACAGTTTCATGTTGGCGATACCTCCGGGTGGCCTCGTAGCGGCGCTTCGCGCCAGCGACGATTCATTCGCGTTCTTGGTTCAAACGTTGCCGCTCAATACAGAACCGGGAGCGGTAGCGACCGGATGCAAGCATTCAACCACGACAGAAACCGCGATCAAGGACGAGTTCAGTTTAGGACCCGGTCGCTACAGCTCCCGGTTCTGTATTGAGCGGCAATCGTTCGATGTCATGATGCTCTAGGAGCATCCTCCATTCTCAGTTTTGAAACAACTCTTGAAAGGTCGGAGCTAAATCACTTTGCCGCTACTTCGCAAAAAATAGCAGAGCCCCAAGAAACAATCCAAATACTCAGGGTCCCGAGTTCGAAGCCTTACTCTTCGCTGTTGTAGCCTCGCCAAAGGCGAAAAGGTGATTGATTCCGCGCACAATTACCAGCCCGTCGGAGATGGCCGGCGTCGCCATCATCACTTCGCCGACGGGGTTTGTGGCCAGCAGCTCGTACTTTGGTCCGGCTTTGACGACGAAGACATCGCCATCCTCGCTCGACAAATAAATCTTCCCGTCTGCGGCTACTGGCGAACTCGTGAATGCGCCGCCCTTGCCGCCGATTCGCTCCTGATAAGCCCGCTCCCCGGTCTTCGCATTGTAGGCCGCGAGCACCCCCTGGTTCGAGCACGTATAAAAGTAATCTCCGTAGACAACCGGCGTTGGCATGTACGGTCCGCCGCGCTGCTTACTCCATGCGACAAACTCGTTTGACTCCTTGCCGTCTTTCAAAGAGATGTCGCCGCTGGCGCCGGGTCGAATCGCGTAGATCGGCTGTATCGGACGGTAGCCATTGGTCACGAAGATCAGATCGTGAGCCGCGAAAGGCGTTGGCGTCGCGATCTCGGAGTTGGGACCAATGCGCCAGAGCTCCTTGCCGGTTTGCGGATCGTAACCGCGAACAAACTTCGCACCGTTGGCGACCAGCTCCGCGCGACCGTTGCCTTCATAAACTGTAGGCGTGCTCCACGAGGGAATCTCATCGCGAGACGTGCGCCAGATCTGCTTGCCCGATGTGATGTCATAGGCGGCGATGAAAGAATCTTTTTGGATGTCGGCCTGCACAATGACGAAGTTACGATAGATGATTGGCGAGCTGGCGTGGCCCCACTGATAATCGGCGTCGTAGAACCAGCCGGAATCGAGGACTCCAATATCCTGCTTCCAGAGAAGCTTGCCGTTCACGTCGTAACAAATCAGAAAACCCTGGGACCCGAAGAGCGCGACGACGTGTTTGCCGTCGGTGGCTGGGGTCGAAGAGGCATGAGTCGATTTCGGATGGCGCTTAGTCCTGGGCACGCCCTCGTAGGCAATGCGATCCCAAATAACTTTGCCGGTCTGCTTGTCGAGCGCCATGACGTGCCACGTGTGCTTCGGTTCATCCTTTACCGGATCGACGTCGCCATAGAGCCCGTAGCGTGAAGTGGGCTTTGCTTCGCTGCTCACTGCGGTCGTCAGGAACACGCGCTCGCCCCAGATCACAGGACTCGAATGGGCCAGCCCTGGAATAGGCGTCTTCCAACGAACGCCGGTCATCTTCGTAGCGTCCCACGCGGTGGGCGCGACCTTTCCTTCTGCAATACCCTGCGCGCCGGCGCCGCGAAACTGTGGCCAGTTCTGCGCGTGCACGACCGATAGGATCAGGAAGATGGCTACGCAGACTGAGACAGAGGATTTCATCAGTGTCACCTCAAAGTTCAGACGAACAACCTACCCGGATCATCAACTACGGAGAATCACTTCGCGAGCTTCTTGAAAACCTGCGCGTTGGCGCCCTGCTTCAGCGTAAAACTTGTGGCCCTGCCGCTTTCGACATTGAAGGTGAGCGTTACTCCCTCGATCTCGAGCGGGCGGAATCGCAGATTATCGAACGCGCCGAGCACAAAAGCCTGGCCTTGAAAAGCGGCAGTCAGTTTTCCGTCCTTGTTGACCGAGATGACTACTTCCGGGCCAGCTTCGGGCTTGTAAGCACCTTCGTAGCTCTTGAGCGTTTCTGCCGCAACCTGGAAATCAGCTTTGGGCGGCGGCAGCGCGCCAGCCTGTTTGAGCAGCTCGGCAATCTCAGTCTTCTTTTCTCGCGTGGCGTTGGCGAGGGCAGCCGAGAGCGTTTCGGCGCTCGCGCCACCTTTCGCGAGAGCGAACTTGACCAGCTCGACTTTTCCCTGCCCGACGCCTTCCATCAGCACATCCTCCACGCCACCTTTTACGTCTTTGTCGAGCAAGGCGCGCACAACCTCGATGTGTCCCTTGTCCAGCGCCCAGGTGAGCGCCGTGGCGCCGTAGAAAGTGTCGCGCACGTTCACATCCGCGCCGTTTGCAAGTAGAACTTTTACGACTTCTGTGTTACCCCGTTCGGCCGCTTTGAAGAGCGCGGTCTGCCCGTAGCGGAACCTGGCGTTTACGTCCACGCCTTTGGCCAGTAGCTCTTTGACGGCGGCGGCGTCGCCGGTGCGCGCGGCTTCCCAGAGCTGATCGTTCAGGCTCTGGTTGGTCTGTGCCAAAGTGGCCGCGCCGAATAGAATGGCGAGTAGGATGGCGAGTGGCAACACTGCAGCGGCTCTTAGCGTCATAATCTTCATTCTCCATGCGCGGACGCTGAAGGTTCCAACTTGACTCAATCTGCCCCAGGCGGAACAATAATCGCCTTAGACGGTGTGGGCGTCAAGAAAGTTTCCGAGGCGAAGCGCAACACTTAGGCGACGGGTTGCGTATTTCACGCTTACCAGACAACTGCGTGGACAAAAAAATGAAGACCCTATCTACTTTTTCGCGCGCAATCCTACCGCTATTCCTTCTAATGGTTGTTGTTTCTGTGTCTGCCAGCGATTGGGCCGACTGGCGCGGACCGGCACGTGACGGGATCTCTTCCGAGAAAGGCTTGCCGGCAAAGTGGTCACCGGCAGGCGAGAACCTGGCATGGAAAGCCCCATATGGTGGACGCTCCGCGCCCATCGTGATGAATAATCGCGTTTATCTCCAGAACACTGCGGGCAAAGGTGAGACGGAGCAGGAACGCGTCATGTGCTTCAATGCCGACACGGGTAAGCTGCTCTGGGAGCATCGCTTCAACGTTTTCTTAAGCGATGTGCCGCCGCATCGTGTTGGATGGGCTTCGCCAGTCGGCGATCCTGTGACGGGCAATGTTTACGCTCTCGGCGTCGGTGGTTCGCTGCTGGCTTTCTCCGGGGACGGCAAACTGCTCTGGGAGCGTTCGCTGGGCGAAGACTTTGGATTATTGACTACGCATGGCGGGCGCACAGTCTCGCCAATCGTCGACGGCGATTTGGTTATCCTCAGCGGCATCACTTTTGGTTGGGGCGCGCATGCGCGCGGAGCGCATCGCTTCATCGCTTTCGACAAGAAAACCGGCGACACGGTCTGGATCAGTGCGCCTGGTGGACGACCGTACGATACGACTTACGCTCCGGCGATCATTGCGAACGTGAACGGTACACGCCTGCTGATTGAGGGGGCGAGTGACGGCAGCGTTTACGCTGTGAAGCCCCAGACAGGTGAGCCGGTTTGGAAGTACGAGGTCAGCAAGCGTGGCCTCAACACCGGTGTCGTCGTCAAAGACACGACCGCCATCATCACGCACAGTGAAGAGAATCTTGATACAAACGAGATGGGCATGATCGTCGCTGTTGACGCCAGCGCGAAAGGCGCGATCGGAAAAGAACAGATCCGTTGGCGCGTGAATGGTTGGCAAGGCGGCTTTTCTTCTCCGGTGATCGACGGCGATCGCTTCTACCAAATCGACAACGGCGCCAACATCGCTGCTTTTGATATCGCCACCGGCAAACAGCTTTGGCTGAAGAATCTCGGCACGATACAGAAAGCCTCGCCCGTGTTAGCCGACGGCAAACTCTACGTCGGCACGGAAAACGGAAAGTTCTATATCCTCAAGCCGACCGCGACAAATTGCGAGATCCTGGACCAGGATCAACTCGGTACTGAAGAGCAGCCCGAAGCAATCATCGGGTCGGTGGCAATTTCGAATGGCAGAGTTTTCGTCGTCAGCGATTCGAATCTTTACGCCATCGGCAAGAAGTCAACGACGCCGGAGCGCCCCGGAAGTTTTTTGAGCGACCTGGCGCGCCCGACCAATGCCGTCACGTTTGCCCAGATCGTTCCGACAGACCTCATCCTCAAGCCTGGCGACAAGGTAACTTTCCGGATGCGTCTTTTCGATGAGCAAGGTAGCTTCCTCCGTGAAGAGAAGGCTGCGTCATGGACTCTCGAGAATCTAAAAGGCACAGTCACCGACGGGCAATTTGTCGCCGCCACTGACTCAATCACTCAGGCCGGTCTCGTCAAGGCGACAGTCGGAGGCATCACCGGCTCGGCCAGCGTGCGCGTCTTTCCACCGCTGCCGTGGAGCGAGAACTTTGATTCGATGGCGGTCAACACCGTGCCTGGGAATTGGGTCAATGCGACAGGCAAGTACATCGTACGGGACCTCGAAGGCAACAAAGTGGTGGTGAAGACAACGGAAGGTTCCTCGCTGCTGAGCCGCGCTCGAACGTATTTCGGCCCATCAGATTTGTCGAATTACACCATTGAAGCGGACGTGCGCGCGACTGAGAAACGGCGGCAGATGGGCGACGCCGGCGTTATCGCGGGGCGCTACGTTCTGGTACTCTACGGCAACAGCCAGAAGCTGGATATTGAGCCTTGGCAGCCCGAAATCCACCGAACGGCGAGCGTGCCGTTCGCCTGGAACAAAGACACCTGGTATCGCATGAAACTGCAAGTAGAGAATCTTTCTGATGGCAAAGTGCGCGTGCGCGGGAAGGTGTGGCGCACCGGCGAGAACGAACCGGCGGCGTGGACGATCGAAAAGCTGGATCCGATCCCAAATCGTCAGGGCGCGCCAGGTCTCTTTGGAAACGCAATCGCGGAAATCTACTTTGACAATCTGAAAGTGTATGCCAACAAGTGAACAGTGAGCAGTGAACAGTGGGCGCAGTGGGCAGCTGCCAGATTGAGGGCAGAACTAACAACGGAGAGGCACGAATATGATTTGGAACACCATTAGCAGAAGATCAATTACGACAATATTGGCATTCACAGCAGTGAGCCTTTTGCTTTCTGGCTCCTGCCTCCTGCCTCCTGCCTCCTCGGTGCGGGCTTCCGACCCGGGGGGAACGGGGGATTGGCCCATGTGGGGTGGCACAGCCGACCGCAACATGGTCTCAAATATGAAAGGCCTGCCGACGAGTTGGGACGTAGCAAAGAAGTTGAACGTCAAGTGGGTTGCGGCGCTCGGTTCACAGGCTTACGGCAATCCGGTGGTTGCCGGCGGCCAGGTTTATGTCGGCACGAACAACGAAGGCTTGCGCGATCCCAAGGTCACGGGCGACAAAGGCATCCTGATGGCGTTCCGCGAATCTGATGGCGAATTCCTCTGGCAAGCAGTTTCGGACAAGCTCGCTTCGGGTCGCGTCAACGACTGGCCCTATCAAGGAGTCTGCTCGTCTCCGCTCGTCGAAGGCAATAGACTTTACTATGTTACCAACCGCGCCGAGCTGGTTGCGCTCGACACGCAGGGTTTCCGCGACGGGAAGAACGATGGCCCTTTCACCGACGAGAAGTTAAAGGGTGAGCACGACGCCGACATCGTCTGGAAGTTCGACATGATGGAGGAGGTCGGCACGCAGCCGCACAACATGGCAAACTCCTCGCCCGTCATCTACGGCGATCTCATTTACGTCAGCACGTCGAACGGGCAGGACGAAAGCCACGTCAACATCCCTTCGCCCAAAGCGCCCGCCATCATCGCCGTCAACAAGAATACCGGCAAGCTTGTCTGGGAAGACAATTCAGTCTTCGACCGCATCCTGCACGGGCAGTGGTCTTCGCCGACCGTGGGCACGATTGGCGGCGTGGTGCAGGTGATCCACGCGCAGGGTGACGGCTGGATCCGCGGCTACGAGGCGCTGACGGGCAAGAAGCTTTGGGAGTTTGACACCAATCCGAAGGATTCCGTCTGGCCCAAGACGCGCAACGAATTGATTAGCACGCCGGTCGTTTACGAGGATCGCGTCTACATCGCCAACGGTCAGGACCCGGAACACGGTGAAGGTGTCGGCCACATGTACTGCATTGACGCGACCAAGCGTGGCGATATCACGAAGACCGGAATGGTTTGGCACTACGACAAGATTCGCCGCTCCATCTCAACGCCGGCCATCAAGGATGGCCTCGTATACGAGGCGGACTTCAGCGGCTTTCTCCATTGCCTCGACGCGAAGACTGGACAGGTCTACTGGGTCCACGACATGTTTGCCGCTATTTGGGGGTCGCCTGTTCTCATCGATGGGAAGATCTACCTCGGCGACGAGGACGGCGATGTCACCATCCTGCAGGCGGGAAAGACCAAGAAGGTGCTGGCTGAAATGAATATGGGAAGCTCGGTTTACAGCACTCCGGTTCCGGCCAACGGGGTTCTCTTCATCAGCAATAGAAATCAGTTATTTGCACTGGCCGACATGTCGTCAGCTAAATCTGCAAAGTGATCGCGGAAGCTGGAGGATGAAAGACGGAGCGCTCAGGAAACTGTTTGTAGACCGGAGAGCGGAGCCAGGCCCAGGCTTTGGATGTGCGAAGGGGTTTCGCTTATGACTCAGCCCGGCTTCGTTAGGAGCGCAATGTTTATAGACTGGTGGGCTTTATTAGATCTCACTAGCTCCGTCGGAGCGGAATGTGTGACGCTCCTAACGGAGCTGGGATCAAATTATGCTGACACGGTTCTATAAACATCTCGCTCCTCACGGAGCGAAAGCAGGCAAGCCTTTCCGCGCATCTTTCATCCCTTTCAGATAATGCAAGGCTTCGATTTTCAACCACGCACGCGCGTCATCTTTGGCAATGGAGCGCTCCAGGGCTTGGGCCCCTTGGCCCGTGAAGTTGGCTTTCGTCGCACCTTGTTGGTGACTGACCGCGGGCTTGTCGCCGCTGGTCACGCGGATCAGACCGCGGATTTGCTGAAGAGGAGCGGTATCGAAGTCGAGTCGTTCACCAATTTCGACGTGAACCCGGACAGTGCCGTTATCGAAACAGGCTGCGCCGTCGTTGCGCCGCTCGAAGTTGATTCAATCATAGGCCTCGGCGGAGGCAGTTCTTTGGATTGTTCAAAAGGAATCAACTTCCTCCTGACTAATGGCGGACGGATGCAAGACTACCTTGGCTACGGCAAGGCGACGAAAGCGATGCTGCCGATGATTGGTATTCCCACGACGGCGGGAACGGGAAGTGAAGCGCAAAGTTATGCAGTGATCTCCGAGGCGCAGACACACCTGAAGATGGCCTGCGGCGATCCAAAGGCGGCGTTTCGCGCCTGCATTCTCGACCCGACGCTTACGCTATCACAGCCTCGTACCATAACTGCCACGGCAGGCTTTGACGCCATCACCCATGCCGTGGAAACCTATGTAACAACGAAACGCAACCCACTGTCCGAAGTTTTCTCACGTGAAGCCTGGGCCTTACTCGAAGCTAATTACGAGCGCGTCCTTGCTGATCCGAATGATTTGGATGGGCGCAGCGCAATGCAACTGGGAGCCTACTTTGCCGGCCTGGCGATCGAAAACTCGATGCTGGGCGCGACCCATGCATGTGCTAATCCTTTGACGGCTCGTTACGGCACGACTCATGGCGCGGCCCTGGCCATGTTGCTTCCCACGGTCGTTCGCTGGAATACGCCAGTCGCAACCGAGCGTTACGCCGAGCTCGCGAGATTGTCTGGGCTTCACTCTGGTTCCGACAATGCGCAGGCAAGCGAATCGCTGGCCCAACGATTGGAACAACTCGCGGCAGCGGGAGGTCTTCAAAGCAGTTTGAGCGCGGCGGGAGTAAAGCGCGACCATCTGCCCGTGTTGGCCGAAGAGGCTGCGATGCAATGGACGGGCGGTTTTAATCCCCGGCCCTTTGATCTTTCCGGCGCTCTGGAGGTTTACCAGTGGGCGTATTAAGCAAAGGGCAAAGGGCAAAGGGCAAAGGGGAAATGCTTTGTGCTTTCCGCTCGCCTCTGTTTTTATTTTTGCCTTTTGCCTTTTTACTTTTGCCTTCTGCGCTGAAAGCGCAGGACACGCCCGCAGACAACTGGTCACAGTTTCGCGGCAATCATCGGTTGACCGGCGTCTCGCAATCCATCGTGCCGCGCACCTTGAAGCTTTTGTGGACCTACGAAGCCGGCAATTCGATTGAATCATCGGCGGCGATTGTGGGCGGCACCGTCTTCGTCGGCTCCCAGAAAGGCGAACTCGTCGCGCTCAATTTGGACAATGGCGCCGCCTTTTGGAAATATGCAACGGGAGCGCCGATCGGAGAATCGTCGCCGGCTGTTTCCAATGGCGTGGTCTATATCGGAGATCTCGCTGGCGTCTTGCACGCCGTTAACGCGCCTGATGGCAAACGGCTTTGGACCTTCAAAGCGGGCAGTGAAATCAAGTCCTCGCCAGTCGTAGTTGGTGACAGAGTCTTGATCGGCTCATATGATGAACATCTCTATTGTCTCTCGACTCGCAACGGCTCGGTACTGTGGAAATTGAAAACCAACGGGCCAGTGCATTGCACTCCCAGCATTTCGGGGAGACTCGCTTTTATTGCCGGCTGCGACGAACTCTTTCGGGCGATCCGTCTCTCCGACGGCAAGGAAGTGTTCAGGGTCTCTTCGGGCTCATACACGGGCGCGTCACCGGCGCTCCGGGGGCTGGCCGCGTATTACGGAACATTCAACAATGAAGTATTGATGGTCAGCCTGGGCCAACACCGCATCGTTTGGCGCTACCAGGACCCGAAACGGCAGTTTCCCTTTTACTCATCCGCGGCGGTCACTGCTAATCGCGTGGTTGTCGGAGGGCGCGACAAGATGGTCCACGGTTTGAACGCAGCAGGGAAAGCCGTTTGGTCTTTTGACACGCTTGCCCGCGTTGAATCATCACCGGCCGTCGCCGGCGACCGGGTCTTCGTCGGCTCGAATGATGGCCGCTTTTACGTGCTCAACCTCAACACCGGAGCAAAGCTCTGGGAGTTCAACGCCGGCGCTCCCCTTTCCGCCTCACCCGCCATCGCCAATGGCCGTATCGTCATCGGGAGTCAGGACGGGCGCTTGTATTGCTTTGGGTGATTCAACTATTTCGTAGGGGCGGACCTGAGTGTCCGCCCTTGTTGCATTGAACGGTCTGTGAAAGCTCCTCAAGAGGGGGAACTGGGCGGACACTCAGGTCCGCCCCTACTAGGCCGCCGGAAAATATCTTTCTAGGGTTGTCTGACGCGGTTTGTTCGTCATAAGTGAAACCACCACCATTAGCAGCGCCGAAACAATCACCATCGGCACGACGGGCATAAACCCGAAAACCGCGGTGCCGCCAGGCGTGCGTGAAAGAGCTTCGGCGCCGCCGATCGCCCACACAACGGTTGGTGGGCCAGGAGCGGGCGCTGGAATAATTGACTGAAAGACAGCCACCGCGATCACCGCGCCGGCGGTCCATATCGTAGCGGCGAGCGCGCCCCACTTTGTGCTTCCTTTCCAGAACAAAGCCGCGACCAGCAAAGGCGACAGCGCCGCATATCCCGAAAAAGCATATTGGATTGCCAGCTCAAAGATCGTCTCGGGCGCGCGCAAGGCAACGGCATAGGCAACCACCGTGATGAGAACGATAAAGAGCCGCCCGGTTTGAACTTGCACAGCTTCGCCGAAGCGCGTCTTGCCCCCGTAGAAGGCGAAGACATCCTCCGTGAACATTGTCGAGAGAGCGAGTATTTGCGAATCACTGGCCATGACCGCGGCCATAATTCCGGCGCCGAGCAGACCGGCGAGCCACAGCGGCGCATAACGTTCCAGCAGGCGCAGGATGACATCATCGCCTGAAGATTGTTCACGCAGCTCGTCGCGCTTCTCCGGCGTCATTGTCTTGCCTTGCGTGGCCAGGACTCTACGCGCTTCCTGCTTGGCGCGTATTTGCGGCACGTCCGTGACGCGATTGGCCATCACGCCGAGAAACACGCAGGGCAGCCAGAGCGCCAGAATGCAAAGTGGGTAAAAGATGATGGTCTTCTTGAAGTGGGCCATCTTTTTTGCCGTCAGAGCAAAGATCAGAATGTGAGGAAACGCTATGGCCGAGAGGGGGATGAACGTGTAACTAAAGAAGTAAAGCGGCGAGATGCGCTCGCGGGTCAGCAGGGCGGAGAAGGCCGGCGAGGAAAGCATTGCCTGCGCCGACGAGCGATATCCGCCCATTCCCACTCCGATAACAATCAGCGCTGCTCCCCCGAAGAGCATAAACAAGGTGGTCTGAAAAGTGTTGACCCAGGCCGTTCCGCGCATGCCGCCGAAAAATACGTAGCCCATTACGACCAGGGCGACGATGCCGCCACCGAACCAGTAAGGCACCAGCCCTCCGCTGATCGCCGATAGCGTCGTGCCGCCGCCCATGATGCCGATGATGATGTATGGGACCAGCAGGGCCGCCTGCACCACGAAAATCACTGTGCCGATGTGACCACACTCCCAGCGATCGCGAAACATCTGCACGGGAGTGATGAAGCCGTATTTCTTGCCCAGTGCCCAGACGCGCGTGCCGATAAGAAAAATCGTCAGCGGGATAATGAGTCCGGATGACGAAGCCATCAGTCCGTAGGTGACGATGCCATTGGAGAAAGCGTGACCTGACGAGCCAAGGATGGCGAAGGCCGTCATGTTGGTGCCAAAGAGCGAAAACAGAAATACGAAGGCGCCAAGAGAGCGGTTGGCCAGAAAATAGTCTTCGGCTTTCTCTTTTCCTTTCGAACGACGAAAGGCAAAGATCCCGATGTACAGAACTATCGCCAGGTATGCGAAGACAACGATGGCGGGAATCAAGCGGCGGCGTCCTCCCCAGACTGTCGTTCTTCAATCTCGTGTTCGAGATGTGCAGGCCACGCGAACTTCACCAGCAACCACATCAGCAAAGCTGCCGCAACGGAATAGCAGGCGTGATAAAAAAGCCCGATGGGAATAAAGCCAAAGATCAGGGGCCGGGCTGTGCGCCAAAACCAGAAATCCTGGTGCAGCACATAGAGAGCGATAACCGCAATGACCAATCCGAGTCGTTTCACTACGATCGAGAGCCTCAGGCTAACTGAATCCGCAACATACCCAGAACTTGTGGAGTTTGAAGATAATGATCTCTGGCTAATGCGTCAAGGTTGATCTTCTAGACAGTGTGATTTTCTAAACAGCCTTCAAAGATAGAATCAACTTTAGAAAGGATGGAGTCAACTTTAGAAAGGCAAAAACTTAAGTTATTGCGGAGAATCTATTTCGCAATGCGGAGGTTTTGCATGTGTCATGCGGCTGATTCACGAAGACTAGTGAGAAATGACATTAGAGTTGCCTTTTCTCCTTAGCAGCGCTGTAAAGCCTTCATTGTTTGATTCTTCACTTGTTCACCTAAGCTCCAGCATTTTGATAGTCATCCAACACGCTTGTGTCAGACGTTATGCTCACAAAAAGTGGACGCTAAGATAGCGTGATTATGGCGCGATCGTGTACTCTCACCTAGCAAGATGTAACTGACTTTGACGGCTGCGGATTCCGTAAACACTGCTTCATCTTGCTTCGTCTCAGTTGATTGATGCCGCTCGATGGGACTCATAATCTGTTGGTTCGGCGTTCGAATCCCTGCGGGGGCACCACTTAAATCAAATAGTTAAGGACAGCGGCGTCGCTGCCCATTTCTCTGTGTGTGCTCTAGTACCCTTATCGAGTCGCGCAAAACTCTTACCCGCACCGCCACTTCGCAGTGCGCCGTAGCCCCAGTTCACACGGACTGGCGCGCCGTCTTCGAGCGCCGCGAACTCCTCTTCGGTCATCTCGCAGCGCAATGTGGGCCCCTCAGCCCACCCCGTATACTCCTTCCGCCCTATCTGGATCACACACGTGCTGTTCATTGCGATGGTGCAGAAGGTCGGTACCGTGATCACCACAACCACGAACCGCCTGAGTGTGCCAGCAAAATCGCGGCTCACACGGCGGATGCTCATGATCTGTTGCTTGTCCCACGGCACATCAGCGAGCCGTCGCCTAAGTGATTCGGGCAGCTTGAGCCGCTCCGGGTGCGTGGTAAGTTCGTAAGGTGCCCCAGTGCGGGAGACGGAGATTGATGCGCCGTCCTGGAGCCACTCCGGTCGGAAGGAAGCCATGAACTCGAACCCACCGGCCCTGACGTGCTGCCCCCACCTTGGATCGTCCCCCACCCAGATCAGGAAATTTCCGGGAGCGTCCAAGGTCACGGTGAGACAGAAAACTCCGGCCGTCGATTCCTCAAGCCGATAAGCTCTAAGTTTCAGGTCTCCGACCGGGGGAACGTTTGCACTCCTCGCTACCAGGGTCCCCGGCGACTCGCATCCTGGAAAGAACGTCTGCCCGTGAGCTTGACTGATATGACAGCCGGCAATCAGCAAACAAGAAGCGAAGCAGCAGGTTAGCAGGTTGCCACAGTGGTTTAAGCATGCCTTCATAGCAATCTCCAAACAAAGCGCCTGGTTGAAGCGTAGTAGCTCGCCTATGCTGACGTCAGGTTCGTCGTGGGGCGGTGACGGAAGCTCGTTTGCGTTGGCGCCAAATTTGAAGTGCGCACTTATGAGATTCGAGTCCAGGCCGCTTGGATGCCCAAGCCGCATCGATCGTATACGAGTGAGTGTTGGAGTCACTATTTATAGAGGATTCGACGAATTGAGGAATTTGTGATGCTCGAGGATACATTGAACTGGATGGCCGCAGCGTACTCTTTGAGTCCGACGTTTCCGATCCCCGCGCATTTCGTTGCCGTTAACAGCGGAATCGAAAACGTTAGCAGCGTCACGCCAAATCGTCTGCGCGGATTCCGGTAACTTTAAGCCATCCCCGTGGCGCGCCGCTAACGAGAGGAAGACCAATCAGAGAGGAATTCATTTGCCGGATGGCGCGATTATGGCGCGATGGCGTGCTGAGACGCAGCAAGATGTAACTAACTTTGACGGCTGCGGATTCGGTAAATGCTGCTACATCTGGTTTCGTCTGTCCTTGTTGATGCCCCTCAAACCGTCTCATAATCTGTTGGTTCGAGGTGCGAATCTCTACGGGAATATCACTCGGGCGAAGACGCTCCAAGACTACCATCTCGTCAACGGGCCCAACGCCGGGCTCCATAAGATGAGTTAGCACTGTGCCTGCAGGAGACGAACTTCCTGGCCGAATAGAAAGGTTACAGATCATGCCTGCTTCCATCGAACTTGAGCGCCGTCTGCGTTGGGCTGACGCAGATGCCGCCGGACGTCTGCACTTCCCGCGCATCTTTGAGCTTATCGAGGAGGCTGAAAGCGAACTGGTGCGGGGTCTCGATTGGCCCATGGACCGGAGCCGGAATTACGATTTCCCGCGCGTCCACGTGGAGTGCCGATTTCTCCGCGTACTCACACTCGACGCGCCCTTTTGCCTCCGCCTCACGGTTGGCATGCTGGGGCGCACCTCCATTCGTTACGATTATCAAGTCTTCGATGCCGGAGGAGAACTGGCTATTGCGGGAACGATGACCGTCGTGGTTTTACAGAATGGCAAGCCGACGGAGATTCCCCAAACTTTGCGCGCGGCGCTCAACGGCCAAACGTCAAAGACTGGCGAGTAGTTCGATCCGCCGTGATAATCTTAGGTGCACTGCTTTGAGCTTTTGGCATTCGCGTTCCGGCAATTATTGAAAGGCGTGCGGTTTTGTACTGTCCTTGAACCCAGAAAACGGTCTTACTCTCGTCGCCGGGTAGTGTCCGAGTTTGCGGGCGCACGTACAGAACCGCGAGTGGTAGCGAGCGGGCAGTCTGCGGGGAACAGCCAACGACCCGCTCGCTACTGCTCGCGGTTCCGTACCAAACTTCAAATTGGGATACTACCTCGTCGCCGGTTATCTTTTGAAAACCTGCTCTGGTATTTTAGCGTTTGATATTCAACTGGAATTAGGTCCGTT
>WNGK01006405.1_pt1 | contig 24713 bp, 20 predicted proteins | sample 5400601 | NCBI WGS metagenome assembly WNGK01 (sample SAMN13153376, study PRJNA577476) | soil metagenome | isolation source: 60 cm soil or saprolite under Garry oak tree replicate 1 | place: USA:California | collected 2016-06-15
AGCTCAGATGTTATCGTCGAGCGAAAGATACCTGGTAATGACAGTCTGGGAGCAGCTTCATGCTCATTTTGGCAGCAATCGACGCAACTAGGTTGTGTCTCATTCTAATTGTGCAAACATCAAAAAGGCTCACACCCTGACTGAAAAATGCAAACGACGCCCGTCAGTCAAGCGCGGAGCGACGGTGTGGTTGTGTTGCAACAATATCGGGATAACACGATGGACGTGTTGCTCCTTTTGTTGTTGGGCTTAGGCTGCCACTCCAAACAGTCTGGCTAGGAAGGCGTGATATCTCCTTTGCCCACGCCTCTCACCTGTCCCTTGCGAAGCATGTTCATCACCTCATACCCTTGTAATGTCCTCCCTGCCGTTTCAACAGAAAAGAAGCCCATCCCAGGCTTGACTATCCGCTTGATAAAACGGTGGTCTTGCTCCACCCAATTATTGAGGTATTTGACCAGGTCTCTCGTTCAAGCTGCTAGGGAAGGACCCCGGCAGCTTTGAGGGCAGCAATTGCTTTGGGATAGGCGGCATTCTTATCGACATTGATCACGCGAGGAGTCGGCGTAGCGGGGTCGGAACCAGCCGCAGTCGTGGACTGAACCACCTGTTTAGTTCCTCAGACACATCTGAGGAACTAAACAGGCCGTCGAGTGTAGAGCTTTGACGAAAAAGCGTTTGGCCGCCTCGGCATCACGGGTGACACTGAGGAGAAATTCTAGGGGATTGCCTTCCGAGTCAACAGCCCGGTAGAGGTACATCCAGGTTTTTCTGATTTTAACGTAGGTCTCGTCGACTTTCCACGAGTCGTTGCTCGCATTCAGATAAGGACGACAGCGTTCGTCGAGTTCCGGGGCATAGTACTGGACCCACCGATAGATGGTCGTGTGATCGATATGCAATCCCCGTTCCTGCATCATCTCATCCAGGTCGCGATAGCTGAGTGAATACCTCAGATACCAGCGTACGCAGAGTACAATGATCTCGGCTTCGAAATGACGCCATTTGAACGGGGTAGGGTTGTCCATGAAAGGATTTCCTCGGCTTTCCTCGAATGAAGCGGAGCTTACCATCTCACGGTCATTTTTGCAACACAAACTTTTCCGCTTCCAGTTGGTCTGCGTATTCTTCTATTCTCATGGCCCTATTTTATCAGTGTGAGCAATCCTTACCTGAGCAATTACAACAAATGTTAACAAATGTTAACAAATGTAAAACATCTGTTGTATAATTATGAGCTTTTTAATTTATATAAAGAGAATGTAAGTTATAATCAAATAGTTGACAAACAGGAAAAAGTTGCGTATTATCTCACTGGGATCAGAAATGAGGGTAAAATTGCGAAGACTGCGAAGGCTACATTATACGGTCACGATCTGTATGATACTGCAAAGTCGGCAGACATTTGCCTCACTAAAACAAGCCTTGCATCGGTACCGGACAAGCTTGTATGAGGCCAGTTGGAAATGGGAACATGTGGATGATGTCACTATCATCTTGCTCCAATACCTCGATGAAGTGTGTCAACAAGTGGGCAAATTGGTACCACAAGGGGGGGAAATCCCCAACGATACAAAGCTATTTACTTTGGGTACGACGGTTACTCAGTGTTACCTCACACTGAACCTACAAGTGCTTCTAGGTATCAGGCCCACCTTTCTGAACCTCTCATTGCTGAGCCTCAAGCGCTATTGCATTTGGGCGGTTGATTTTGGACTTATGGACAGGAGGGCAGGAAAAGCCTTAATGCAGTTGGCCGAAGAAAGGCGACGGTATTATCAGAGAGCAGTGCAAGATGACGACAACATAGAAGGGTATTGGCGTGAAGACCTTTGGACAACTAAGAATTTGCCCGATGAGTTTTTGCGAGAGCGGCTCATGCTCTTACTCATGCTCTACGAGGGTTTGCAGGCAAAAGAGATCTGCTTGATCAGGCCGATAGACGTAGAATTCGACGAACGGGGCTGCACTCTCGAGGTGCGTAAGGTAAACAGGTTCCAGAGGATTCGCCTGGCTAGAGGTACCCAGTGGGCTCTTGAGGCCTATTTGGACGATCTTGACCCTGAAGCACAGTTTTTGATACCTGCCAGGTTTAGTTGGGAGATGACCGAACAAGCTATGAGAAATGAAATGAAGAGATACTTGGTTAAAGCAAGGCCTCCCTGGGTTAGCGAACAAAAGCAATGCTTTTGGTTTGGGTGCCGCATGATCGAGTATGCTCTATCGTATCGGCTAGCCAGAATACTGGGATGCAGTACTGTCGAGACCACCATGCTGTACATCTGGAAGGCCATCTGGGAACTCATCGAAGAGATAATAAAGAGATTTGAGCCTGAGGCAGATCTATATTAAAACGATGAGCAAGTGCCAGACTATCAAGTCTGTGCTGGATGATGAAGAGGAACTAGTAGTACATGGCATCCTGCTTGCGACATACAGACTAATGTCGGCAGGAGCCTTTTACGCGCTTACCGTTCTCGAAGGAGTTCAGACTGGCATGAGCGATTTATACTCAATCGTGTTTGAGCTGCGGACTAGATCCGCAGCGACATTATCTGGTGCGACAGGGCCTCTGGCCCACGCTCTGCTTCTCAACCTCATCAAGCAGTTTGATCCGGCACTATCGGCATCTCTGCATAATATGCCGGGCCCCAAACCATTTACCATTTCGCCATTGCTAGGAGTAGAGCAACTTGCTGAAAACCTCGCCTTGCCCGGAGAGCAGGTTTGCTCGCTACGGATCACTCTGATTGATGGCCGGGATCTTTGGCACCGCCTCAGCATGTATGCTCTCCAGACAGAAGTGGTTCAAGTACGTCTCGGCTCAGCTGATCTACGGCTCACGCGCTTGATCACCTCCAGCAGTGCCGATCCTACAGGATGGGCAGACATTACAGATTGGCTGACGCTGGCAGGTCTTTCAATACAGCGCGTAATCACTCTGCAATTCACTAGCCCGACGGCTTTCAATCTGGGCGATAGAGCGTTCGAACTTTTCCCGAAGCCATCCTTCATCTGGGAGAGTTTGCTGCGAGTTTGGAATGCATACGCCCCACAGCATCTGAAAATGGACAAACACCGATTACGCACGTTTCTCATCGAACATGTCTCAGTTCTGGACTGCGACATCGCCACCATGATGTGGAGCTTCCCTCAATATGTTCAAAAAGGCTTTGTAGGGACCTGCACGTATCAGATACAGGAAGAGGACAGCGGCATTGCTGCTAACCTTACCACACTGGCTGCTTTCGCCCGCTATGCAGGCATCGGGTATAAAACGACGATGGGGATGGGCCAGGCGCGAGCGCTCCTCCTTGAGGACCCTCCCACTACAGAAAGAGAGGTGTAGTTTTACATGAGCAATCATTGTTCGGTTACCTGTAGATGTAGGTCTGTCCATTCGACCCCCACGGAGGTTTGTAGTTTATGGACTTCACCGATCTTGAAAGCGCCAGACAGCAAGAGGCAGAACGCCGCTTGAAGTTGTTAGGAACGTGTACGCAGAATGATTGCACTGACCGCCAACTGCGTGACCGTTCTGCTGAGACGTTGGTTGCACCCCACTATTTAGCTGCCTGGAAGCACAACTACCGCCTGTATGGCAAGGATGGTCTTCGTCCAAGCGATTGGGCCCCTCTTGATAAGCAAACGCAGCGTATTGTGCGTACCCGCTTCAAGCAACTCGGCGCTTTTGCCGATAAAGAACTCATCACTTCCGACGATATTCGTAAACTAGCCAAAAGGCGCGGCTGGTCATATAGCACCGCAGAGCGCTGGATTCGCCGTTACCGGGCTGGCGGCTTATGGGCGCTTGCGCGTAACGCTGACCCTGAAAAGCAAAGGAAGCGGGGCAACCAGAAGCGTCCTCCACCCGAACTTGGGTCACTCGGGCAGAAGGAACTCGACAAGGCCCTCGACGATGTGGCGAAATACTGGCCTCTTATCGAGCCATTCGTTCACCAGTTGCACTCCTCCAATAAAGATATCGAGATGCACGCGAACAAGCATGGTGTTTCCCCTCGAACGATACGAAGGCTCCTGTCTCTGTACAAGACCTATGGTCCAAGCGGTTTAGTGAAGAAAACTCGCTCTGATAAAGGTAGTCATCATAATCTCAGCGGCAGAATGGAACGCCTTATAGAGGGCATCCGGTACTCAAAATACGATATGACGCTGAGCGAGTTGCACGAAAAAGCCTGTGAGAAAGCGCGCCTGCTCGGTGAACCAGAACCCAGCATGTGGCAGGTGCGCGACATCCACAACGCAATTGACGAGCAAGTGCTCACCGTTGCTGATGGGCGGTTAGGTAAATACCGCGATAAATTTCGCACGACCTACCGATTTCGATTTGATGGCACAATCATCATCTATCAAATCGACTGGACAATCGTTCCCGTTTTGATCAAAGATTTGCGCCGCACAGGCGTACGCAGAAAAGGAGGCGAGACGCGCGCCTATATGACGCTGTGCGCGGAGGCCAGTTCGGGCGCACCGACTGCCGCAATTTTCACCTATGATACCCCCAATCGATACACCATTGGCTCCGTCATCCATGATGCGCTCCTGATCACTGAAAAAAAGCCGTATGGTGGTATACCAGATGAGATTTGGGTAGACCAGGGCAAACAGATGATCTCCAAGCACGTGAAGCAAATTGCACGCGATCTGCACATCAACCTGCATCCCTGCATCCCCCACGACCGCGAGGATAGGGGAAATCCTCAGGAAAACGGCAAAGTCGAGCGGCTGCATCAAACGCTGCAAACAGAACTGTGGGCAAAAATGACCGGGTATGTCGGTTCAAATACAGTCGAGCGGAACCCCAATGCGCAGGCCGAGCTGACGATCTACGATATAGTCGAGAAGTTCTGGGAGTTTATCAACAACACATACCTTCAAGAAAAGCACGGCGACCAAAAGACGACCCCAAAGGAGTACTGGGCAGAGCATTGCCACACCTGGCCTCCCGATGATGAGCGAGAGCTTGATATCCTCCTACAGGAAGGCGAATGGAAAAAGTTACATAAGGAAGGGATCAAGCACGACGGTCGGGTGTATTGGAGCGAAGATTTTGGCGCAGCTATTCCCATAGAGACTAACGTCTTCATTCGCTCACACCCCCGATACACGCGTCCAGACGAAATTCTCGTGTTCTATAAAGATCAGCGGATTCGGGCAGTCGCACGGGATTCTGAAGAAGGACGCTCCGTAAGCGGAGAGCAGGTCGCCATTGCTCAGCGACGGCAAAAGGCCGCGATCAGGCGCGAGATCGAGGAGGGACGCGCAGCAGTTCGCGAAGCGGACCGAGAGATCGAGAAGCAGAAGAAGCAGACGACCTCACAAGCCACCCCATCCACCTCTTCGAGCTCACAGAATCCAGCGAGCACCCGGCAGCAAGCGCAGCCAACACCATCCAGGAGAGTTATCCCCCCCGCTGACCCGTGGGAGCGTCTCCTGTACATGAAACAGCAAAAAGAACAGAAACAGCCTGGAGGACACTGATGTTTGATAGTGATAATTTGTACTCCGATTTTGAGGAGGACCGCTTGCCATTGGGGCAAAAGCTCATCATCACTCAGAACATAATCAAATTTGATATGTTTGCCAGGAAAGTGATTGAGGCGAAGGAGCAAACAGGTTATAGCCTTATGGGACTTGCAACCGCTAAGTCAGGTTGGGGCAAATCGATAGCGCTACATAACTACTTAGACAACGTGCCACGCCATCCCCATACAGGCCTACCCACCTGTATAGGCATCAGGGTGAAACCTCAAGCCAACCCGAGAGTATTACTCGCTGATCTCTACGCTCGACTCGGAGAAAGGGCTCCCCGCCGTCTCACGCGCTTTAACATTGCCGACGAGGCAGCAAAAATAATCATGGCGACTGACCTGAGAGGCATTTTTACGGATGAATCAAACCAGCTCGGGGCTGATGGGCTGGAGTTTTTACGATATGTTTTCGACAAAACAGCCTGTCCAGTGATCATAGTTGGTCTGCCCGACATTATGACTGTCATCCAGCGCTATACTACATTGGGGGACAGAATTGGACATGAGCTACACTTTCTTCCCTATACCGAGGATGAAGTACTCAACACGATTCTTCCAGAGCTTATCATTCCCCATTGGGTTTACGATCCTGTCAGTGAAGCTGATCGCAAGATGGGACAAGAACTGTGGGCACACGCGAGATCCTCTTTTCGCGGGCTACGAACGTTACTCGTAAAGGCCAGCCAGTTTTCTGAGGAAGTTGCGAAAACTCCTGCCGAGGCAAGGATTACTCCAGATATCCTCCAACTGGTGTACACCAGGCGCCCCAGAAGACAAACGTCTCTCTCCAACCAACCGGAGGAAACGGTTGAGCCAGATCCTCCCCAGACAGACGAGGTAGAGACTCAGCCGGAAACTCCTCAGACAAATTTCGAAGCTGATTCAGAAATGCGCCATGACGCCAGGAAGAAAAAGAAGCCGGGAGAGGACGGAGAAGATGAGCAGTGACCTACAGATAAGCGAGGGCTTGCTGAATACGCCTTTGACCATAGAGATGTATCAGCGCATACATGCCACTGCGCTACAGAGGACAATTCGAGGACTTCATTTGCACGCTGTTCCCGATCATATTGACGTTGAGCAATTGAAGCAGCTCGTCGCCCGTATTGGTTTCGATGGATGCCTTATCCATCCCTCTGATATTGAGCATATTTTTGTGGGAGTGACGCCGGAGACCTATCAAACCATTCGAGAGCTCTATTGCTCACGGCTAGGGCGCAGTATAGCCACGGTCTATCGCATCCTGCAGATGCTGTGCCAGCAGGAGAGAACGCCTGTCCCTACCTACGAGGCCGTATGGGCGATCTGCCTGTATCTTGAGAAGCGGCGCAGGGAAAGTGTAGACGTCAATGTAGTGAGAACAACCGATGCCTGGTGGATCGGCAAGCTGTCGCCAGCCGTGCGCATACAAGTTGGGAAAGACGCATTCTATCTCCCTGGTATCATCTGCATTATTGATACGCATACACAGCATACGCTGGCGTTTAGAATAGCTCCCCTGGATACCCTGGCAGAGAGCATCCCACTTGCTCTCTACGATGCAATCACCGCACAACGTCAACCACACCCGTTCACCATGGCAGGCCTGTTATGGTATTTGCCACAGCGCATCATTACTGAAGAGACTCTTTCGCCTGAGTGCTCTATCATTTGCAAGCGCATGGGTATCCAGGTCGAGTCGACTACGTGTACGCAGCCGCTTCTTGAGACCCTGCGCGACACCTGGGCACCAGGTCTGGATGGGCGTGTCCTGCCGCGTAGTCAGTGCGCTGCAATTCTTGATAGTTTCCTCGAAAGAATACACGGATACGGACCGGTTCGCGAGGGCAAACGACGTGACGAAGCCTTTGCCCATGCACAGGGCTATAACCAGGACCCGGCCGCGCTCTTTCCTCTGCTCCGCGCGTTGCTCCCTGAGCGGGAGGGTATTATCACTGAGGATGGGCTGGTGATAGACGGGTATCTGCGTTATACCGACCAACTACTCCGCTTCTGGCCCCGCACTCAAGTGACCTTGCGGCACTCGGCCCATTCGACAAACATAGCCTGGATTTTTCTTGAGGGCGAAATCCTCTGTCAGGCCAAAGGACTACGTCAGGTCCGGGATCGAGACAGTTGACTCTAAGGGAGGCAAAATCAATGTATTTCGTCGCGCTGCTCCTCACGATACGTTGCTTAGAAGAGGCAAGGACCCTGGAATATAGAGAGACCCGCGATATCCATCACATCTTCGCCGACTACCACTGTAGCCTTGCTGCGTCTCACCGGCAGGAGGATATCACTCTATCCCTCTTGCGCTGTCAGCCTCAGCATGCCCTCCTGCGCCTGACTATCTGCAGTCGCGAGAAGACTCCGGTTTCAGCCATCTTGGAAACGGCGCTTCCATCATTATTCCAACATGGCCATGGGCGTTACGAAGTGCAAGCTATCAATCTCACTCACCCCAGATGGGCTGGAATAAGCACCTGGGCCGATCTCCTTTCTCAACAGTCAGAACGCCTTATGCACTTCTCATTCGCGACACCTTTGATCACTGCGGAACCGGGCTCGCAGCAAAGCCGTAATGTTCTCCCTTTTCCGGAGCCGCTACCACTCTTCTCCAGACTGGCTCATCGGTGGCAGATGCTAGGAGGCCCAACACTGGCTGGAAGTATAGAGCAACTGATCCGGGCCAGCGCATGCGTGGTCTCCAGGTATCGCCTACACTCTCTGACGAGGGAAGGTTCTGTACCCGCACCCGTTGGTTACCTTGGCTGGATCGAGTACGAGTGCCTGAGATATAACCGGGCTACCGCATCGCTCAACGCTTTAGCTCGCCTCGCCTTCTTTGCCGGGACAGGGTATCTGACAGCATACGGAATGGGTTCCACCACAACCCGTCTATCGTCGTGAGGAGGAAACATGCAGTGGTGTGTTGCTAAAACTGGTTTCGAGTTGTTCGATATGTTGCATGCCTATGGACTAGCTATCCTGCTCACCTATGCGAGCAGCTTACCGGCCAGCGTGCGAGACGAGTCGCTGGCCTACCGTATATCTTGCCCGACACAAACGACACCTTCCTCTGGAGTGGAGATTCTTGACCAGGTGCTGGCGCTGCCAGAATCCCGCAGCTTCCAGGCAAGCGCGCGGGATTACTCCTTTCCCTCCACTCAAGTGGAAGTATTGGACGGGGTGCTCGCGGCACTTTTTACAAAAGGAGAGCGCATACTTTCAGTGAGCGATTGGTTGAGTAAGCAGCGTTTGTCACCATCAACCGAGCCTGTTGGCCTCATCAAAGCCATCAAAGCCGTCAAGGAGTGGAAAGATTCCATTGAACGAGAGAGGCCGCACGCATCAGCATGGGTCGCCAGGGTACTCAATGATTACGATTGTGCTCACCCCGCTATCCCGCTCCCAGGAAAGCCTGGCAGCAAGCGAGAGATCAGGGTATTGATGACGATCGACCCGGCGCTCGGATACTCGCTGCGCAGTCCGACCAGTGATGGATTAGTCTCGCGCAAAATAAATCTGATACTGCACGGAGCCCGCTACGCAACTCTGCTGGCTTTTATTGGTGCCTCACGATTCCTTCGCGCCCAACGTGTTTCTGGCAAGATGGTCAATCTCTATGTTCCTCTGGCTACCACACTGGTTATCGACAAGAATACTGCCCTCCCTTTACTGTTTTCCACCGACTGCACATCCAATCACGCAGCCGTTGAGTTCTGGCTCACGCTTTTCGTCCAAAGCTTTCCTCGGTGCGTATCCTGGAGAGCGTTGGCGTACCAGACGCTGCAAACGCAGGGACTCCAGCAGTCCATTGGGCTGGATAAAGGCTTTCTCGATTGTGCCTGGCTGAAGCGTATTGAAGAGGCAGTTGGACAGGAAATGCTCTTGTGCTGGAGTGCGCAGCTCAGCTCAACAGAAACAAGCAGCCGAGATGAACGACAGCATCTCTTAGACGCTTTGAGCACTCGGCATATCGGGGCATGGATGAGACACCTTCAGGACGGAGCGCTGCGTTACTGCTGGTTGGGCCGTCAAGAAAAGCGCCTGTACAGCTTGAATGAAGTAAGGAAGATAACCGCTATGATGAATTCCTCCGAACACCATCCCTTGCGAAAAGTCCTGGAGCAGGAAGAGGGAACTCTCTCCTTCGGTCGTGCGCTTCGGCTCCTTGGTCAATGTAATCCCATACTCCTGCGAGATCTATTAATGGTGTTGGATACTGTGCAAACGCTGGATCAATTGGATCGTGCCCTGTGCCGTGTGGTGCAAGAATGTGTACTGGCGAAGGCGAAGACCGACTTTATTCTTATTCCCTATGAAGATGACTTTATACAGCTAGTCGATGATGTACACGAGCATGGAGTGCGCCTCATAGTGGGTGTGCTCATGCTCTTATCAGTACTCCGCTACCCACTTACTCAGACAGCCGACCAGGATGATATACCAACACTCGATGCCACTGAGACCGATGAAGCTCATTCTGCTACAGGCACTGGCGGAGAGATGGAAAACTTTGAATCACTTGCTTTTGACGAAGGAGTAAACGAGCATGACGTCAGAGAATAATCGCTTCCCGAGCTACGATTTGACCATCAATTTACGGGTGGCCTGGCAGGCACATAGTATCAGTAACGCGGGGAATAACGGGTCCAATAGACTCTTACCTCGTACGCAACTGCTGGCAGACCAAACGATCACGGACGCATGCAGCGGTGATATTCTCAAACACCACCACGCGGCGCTCCTGGCAGAGTATTTCGAAGCGGAAGGTCGTCCTTTATGCCCTGCCTGTCGGGTGCGCGACTCACGCCGAGCAGGGGCTCTTATTGACAATCCTGAGTACAAAAAGATCACGATTGAGCGGATTCTCAACGAGTGCGCGCTCTGTGACACCCACGGCTTTCTGATCACCGCCAAAAAGGCTGCCAGCGATGGCAGTGCAGACACACGCGAGGGATTGCACAAGCATACGATCATCGATTTTACCTTTGCTTTGGCATTGCCGAATCGTCATGCAGAGACCCTCCAGCTGCACACGCGCTCTGGAGCCTCTCGTGAGGAAGGGCAAATGTTGATGACGCGGTCTTCTCGCTCAGGAGAGTATGCTCTGTGCATTCGTTACCACAGCGTGAGGATTGGGGTTGATACATACCGCTGGCAACTGGTGGTGCGGGACGAGGAGGAGCGCTTGCAGAGGCATCGCGCGATTCTCCGTGCCTTGCGCGACACTCTTGTCAGTCCCGATGGAGCCCACACGGCCACAATGCTTCCTCACCTGACAGGATTGGTCGGAAATATCGTAGTTCAAAGCGCGCCAGGTCGCGCGCCCCTCTTCTCCGGGTTGAACGATGATTTTATGGCGCAACTGGAGTCAATGGCAGGAGACAGCTGTCAGGTGTATCCTTTTGAGACCGCAAGTGCGTTCTACTCGCAGATGAATCGGTTGATCCAGCTGTCATATCCGGCCTGGTTACTATCCTGGAAGGCCACATCGTCACCCATGTAGGAGCGGAACGGGATGAGCAAGCGAGAGACAAAGCTGTGGCTGGCTGCCAACTACCACTTTCCGTCAACCTATTCCTGTCGTATTCCGATGAGCAGTACTGCTAGTGCCATGATCACGCCTGCGCCAGGCCCATCAACCGTGCGCCTCGCACTGATTCAAACGGGTATAGAGCTATTCGGCCTGGAAACCGTGCAGCACGAGCTCTTTCCGATCATACGCACTGCCTCCGTCCAGATTCAACCGCCTGAGAAAGTGGCCATCTCACTGCATCGCCTGCGAGCTCACAAGTGGACTACAGGCAAAGCAGGAAAGCAAGACCTCTTTCAAGAGTCGGTGATTCTCCGAGAGATGGCTCATGCCACAGAGCCTTGTACTGTGTATATAGAGATTCCCTCTTGCGAGGAGGAGCGCTTTCGTCGCTTACTGCTTGCAGTTGGCTATTGGGGTAGAACCGATTCATTAACCTACTGCATGAGCGTAACGCAGCATCTACCAGATACTAACTTCTGTGTAGCACCACTCAAAACACTGCAAAGCAACCATCCGGTTCGACACTTTTTCGCCTGTGTGCTTACGGAATTTCGCGATCGACAGGTGACCTGGAAGGAGATTGTTCCCACATTGACGAGCAGCAAAAGCCCGGCGCTTCGTCTGGACGTATATGTGTGGCCAATGATTGTTGAACATAAGCCAGGCGCAAGTAAGCTCCTCATCCGGCATTCGTTCATGCAGGATAAGAATAAAGAGGTATGACAACGATTTCCCTTTGCTTCAGCTTGATGATCCAGGAAGCACACAGTGAATGGGGACAAGCCATACTAGCTCATTCATGAAGCTGAGTGTTAAGGAAAGAAATAATGAACTGCAACGCTCTATCGCGATTTTGTCAAAAACAACTTGAGGGTACCGCACATCTCATCGCACCCTCAGGTTTTAAAGTTCTTCAAACGCTCTGTCGCGATTATGCCTCTTATCACCTCTGCAGGCCCATAACACGAGTCAGGCGGTAATCATCCTTCAAACGCTCTGTCGCGATTGTACCTTTTATCATCCATCCACATAAGAAATTAGATTACACCTCTGTCCTTGAAAGATCTCGCGAGAGGGTATCTTGATTAGTAATATAATACATGATAACGAAGTGGTCAAGTCAGCTAATGGCCATATTTCAGGGCAGTAATTCACGCGAGAGGCCTGTCAGTGCGATTCTGACGGAAAAGTACTGTGTACCATAGAACTGAGGCTGAGTTTGCCCTTTTTCTTCTTTTCTTCTTTCCTGCGCCTAAAAGCAGGCTTTTCTCTCCTCGCCTTCGGCTTTGTCTCTGCGTTGCGCATCGTCTGCGTTGCGCATCGAACGTGGCGTGGCGTGTTCCTTGTCACAAGGTGCACGTCTTCAAGTGGAGTACAAGAGCCTTTAGAGCGGCTTCACACATAAGCTCAGCCTCAGTTATAGAGTACAATGTATCTTTTGGTCAGTTTCACACTGACAGGCCTTATCTCGCCGACCGGCACGACATACCGAGAACCAATCAGGCGATCGATGAGGGGTTGGCATGGGCCACGGCGAAGATCAACGAGACGGTTGCTTTGCTCGGCCAAATCTTCACCGGCTCGGACGGGCCTGTCTTCGAGGCTTTCGACTACCTGATCGACCAACTCACCCATACCAACACCTCGGTTCCTGACCCGATGTGGGCCCTTGCCTTGGAGCAGGCGGAGTCTTCCGAGTTGCTTGTGGTCGGCCTAGCCGCCTATGGAACCGGTAAGCTGGTCACGGCAGAAACTGCGTGGCGGCAGGCTGCCGACAAGGGTAACTCGGAGGTGGCCACCAGAGCGGCGTTCAACCTCGGGGTGCTGCGAGAGGGGCAGGGTGATGTGGAAGGGGCCAAGGCCGCCTACCAGCAGGCCATCGACAGTAGGCATGCCGAGGCCGCCCCGAATGCGGCCGTCAACCTCGAGCGGCTGCTCAGGAGTACTCCACCTCCTGCCACCTCGTGAGCAAATGAGTGCCGCTTGGTGCCACTCGGACACTGTAGACCTATCTATACCATGCATGGTATACTTGAGGCTGTGATGAAGGGGAGGGATCTGACGACGACGAAGGAGCTGTCTACTGGCGAGCTCGATGTTCTTGAATACCGGGCAGACTGGGAGCGAACCCAACTCGCGCACGAGGTCGCCCTGCGGGTCATCAGCTACCGCGTGGAGCACCAACTCACCCAGACAGAACTCGCCCGCATGCTGGGGATGCGCCAGCCCCACATCGCACGGCTGGAGGCGGGAGAGCATGAGCCCTCCCTCGCTATGTTGGCACGGCTTGCTCGTGTGCTTGGTTTGGAGTTCCACATCGACATCACACGGAGTGCCTTGCGTCTCAGCACGTAGGCTGGTCGTTCGCCCGTGAGTTCACCTGGTGCGGTAGGCAGGCGAACGCCTGCCAATGCGCGGCACACTCTTCCTGCTGCGCTATCAGGGCATCCAGACGCCATTCACCATCTGTCGCCTGAGCGAGCCAAGCGAAAGTCACAGTAGAAACGGAGCGACCATGACTCGCAGCAGTCAGGAGGATCTCGAGGAACGCATCTTTACCCGTCTCGACCCCGGGGGCGAGCTCGGCACCATGTTGGCTGCATTTCGCCCCCTCACCGGAAATGCCTTCGGTCGTGGGCTGATGCGGCTGCTCGGAGGCAGGGATGTGGACCTCGACGCGGCCGCAGCGATCGATCAACAAGTTCAAACCCTGATCAGCGGCATGGCGCGCTCCATCGCGGTCTTTACCCCGCTCGGATGGGCACCAACCAAGGTGGCACCAGTGCCCGTGTATGAGGAAGCACTCAGCATCTATGACCGGTCCGGCTCCGCTGACATGGCCGAGCAGGTCCTGGTTGATGGGTGGAACGCGGACGGTGGCCTGGCCCTCCGATTGCGACGACTGCTGAACCTGGGTAGCGACGACGAAGAGTTGACTTCCGTCTTTCGCGACCGATACAGCCTAGTGCAGAAGGCGCTCGGGCACCACTGTAATGGTGCGTACGAAGCGTCAGTTCCCATCGTCCTGGCTCAGGCGGATGGCATAGTCTTGGAACTGACCGGCAGACAATTGTTCGTCGCCGGCAAGACGAAGCACCTTGCAGATAGCGAGACTCTGGCGGGCCTCCCCGAGGGGTTGCGTGTGCTGGCGCCATTGCTGGCCGAGAGCCAGCGAGACACCATGACGTCGGGAGCCTTGCGACGCCATGGGATTCTCCATGGGCGGGAACTCGGGTACGGGACGCTCATCAACAGCACGAAGTGCTTTGTTCTGCTTCTCGCAGTAATGGACTGGGCCGAGGCGCCTGTTCAAAGGCTTGTCGAGAAACGTCGAACTGAGCGCGAGACGAAATACAGTGGGAGCACCGAGCGGGACGACCAAGGCTGCTGGCTCGACCGACGAGGGTTTGGGCGGGCGAAGAAGGCGTTGGAGTGGGTATCGCTCGTCCAGGGCGGTCGGCTCCAACACCATGGCCGATACGAAACAGACCTCGCTGCGTTGCCCCCGGAGTATGGCGATTGGTCACGGGTCGAGCAGGCTAAGCTGACCATGCGTGCTTCGGGAGACGGTCAGTCGTACGCCGCCGTGCGGAAGGTCGACGGTCAAAACTACTGGTTCGGCCTTGGGGAAAAGCCCGGACTTGGGAGGTGGCTCTTCGCGGGAGACTTCGAGCCGCCGGCAGACATCGCAGAACTGGTGTGGGCTGGCCCGATGGACGACCTGCCCCCGGACTGGGCCCAAGCTGACCCAGAGTGACGCACGGCTCGCCGGCTCACCGAGCGAGCTGACGTCGCCATCGTATGACGACACGTAGTCACCGCACGCCCATGTGCGGTGCTAGCTAGAGTTTCCTGACATACGTTGGGAAACGAGGAGTGGTGTATGTCCGAGCATGCAGTTGTGATCGCCGGCGGCGGTCCGACGGGGATGATGCTGGCGGCGGAGCTCACGCTGGCGGGAACCGACGTCCTCATCGTCGAGCGACGCCCCAGCTTCAAGCTCGAGAGCTCGCGCTCCCGCGGTCTGCACTCCCGCACCATCGAAGTGCTCGATCAGCGCGGCGTTGTTGATCGCTTCCTCGCCGAGGGGAAGGCGATGCAGGTACAGGCGTTCGCCGGGGTGCCGATGGATATCAGCGATTTCCCCACCCGCCACAACTACGGGATGGCGCTGCTGCAGAGCCACTTCGAGCGCATCCTGGCCGGCTGGCTCGATGAACTGGGCGTTCCCTTCCTGCGCGAGCGCCAGGTGACCGGTTTCACGCAGGACGACAGCGGTGTCGACGTCACGCTGTCCGACGGCACATCGCTGCGGGCGCAATTTCTTGTGGGTTGCGACGGGGGACGCAGTGCCGTGCGCAAGGCGACCGGGATCGAATTCGCGGGCTGGGATCCAACCACGCGCTGGATCATCGCCGAGGTCGAGATGGAGGAGAAGCCGGAATTCGGCTTGCGTGGCGGTGGTGGCATCGGCCCGGCCGAAGAGGGACGGGTGGGCGTCACCCTGATCGTGCCCGATCTGGATAGCACCGATGAGCCCACCCTGCAGGACGTCCGCGACGCGCTCATCCGGGCCGACGGCAAGGACTACGGCGTGCACAGCCCGCACTCGATCTCCAGCTTTACAGACATGACGCGTCAGGCGGTTGCGTATCGCAGCGGACGCGTGCTGCTCGCCGGTGACGCCGCCCATGTGCATGCTCCGATGGGCGGGCAGGGCTTGAACATCAGCGTGCAGGATTCGGTGAACCTGGGCTGGAAGCTGGCTCAGGTTGTCACGGGAACATCACCGGTGAGCCTTCTCGACACCTACCACGCTGAACGGCATCCGGTTGCTGCCCGCGTGCTGCAGAACACCATGGCGCAGAGGGCGGTGGGCGCCAACGACGAGCGCACGATCGCACTGCGCGCCATCCTGGCCGAGGTGCTGACAATGGATCAACCGCGCAAGCACATCGCCGCGATGATCTCGGGCCTCGACGTCGCCTACGACCTCGGCGAGGGACATCCGCTGCTGGGGCGCCGCATGCCCGACCTGGACCTGGTGATCGCCAACAGCACGGTGCGCGTCTACGAGCTACTGCATGGCGCCAAGCCGGTGCTGCTCAACTTCGGCGAGGCCGGTGGGCTCGACATCGCACCGTGGGCCGACCGCGTTCAGCTCGTTGATGCCTCGTACGCCGGCGCCTGGGAGCTTCCCGTGGTCGGCGAGGTGGCTGCACCGTCGGCCGTGCTGATCAGGCCCGATGGACACGTCGCTTGGGTTGGCGAGGGCAGCGATGCCGGATTGCGCGACGCGCTCACGACCTGGTTTGGATCGCCCGGCGGCGGCTAGCTATAGCTAGATCGATCTTGGAGTGGGTAATGGACATTCAAACATTCGCTGATCTGACGACCCCAGACGAACGGTCGCTCAGATTCACGCCGCTGGGTCTTGCCACCGGCGGAAAGCTCAGTCCCGAGAACGCTGCGGAGTTCCAGCACCGTTGCATCGCGGCCGCCGATCTCGTCGCAGCGGTCCCAGAGGGCGTGCGGAGCAGTTTCGAGCGGCTCCGGACCGTGCACTCATATGGAGTGCTCTTCTACGACGCGTTCACGCTGGCCGATGATCTCAGCTGGGTCGTGCTGGAACAAGCCCTTCGCGAGAGATTCATCGAGTTCTACGGAAGGGCGATTCCACTCGTCAGCACGAAGAAAGGCGAATGGATGTTTCCAGCACCCCAGTTCGAGGCAGTCAGCGAGGCATTCCGCCAGGGTGGAACGCACGCGAAGGAAGGATGGCAGCTCCGGCTACGCACCCAGGGGACACTGATACCCATCCCCACGACTCTGCGCCCCCTCTTGCGTTGGGCGCGCCAGGAGCGGCTGCTTCATGGGCAGCGGAACCGGCGCGTCGAGGAGGACCTCTTCGACAAGATCCGCAACCGCTTCGCCCACGGCGCCGGCTTTCGAGTTGGCATGCCCAATCAATCGGCACGCCGGATATGCGATCTTGCGGAGATCATCAATCGGCTCTGGGGCGAGACGACACCCGGTGGCCGCTTGTATCCCGCGCCACTTCATCGAGACGTGCTCGTTGTCGGATGGTCACCGGGGGAGCAGGACTCATCCCGGACGCTAATGCGCTCCGAGCAGCTTGCCGATCAGACAGAGCCTGACGGCTGGACGTACCTCGTCGTGCGCGGCGTGTGGCACGACGAGGCGATACTCGAGTACGACGCCCGATACGAGCTCACCGCCTATCCTGCCGACCTTCTCTGGGGTCCGGGTACCTGCGAGGAAGCGTTGGCCTGGCTGGAAGCGAGGGCACCGGTCGGTGACGACGTGGCCCATCTCGACCGGCTGTTCGCAATCCGCCGCCATGGAGGGAAGGTATACCTTCCCTGCCGTCCTGACGTGCTTCTGGGGCTGCCGGCAGACCGCCAAGTTGGGACCTGGTACGTGGTCCGCGCCGACGTCCCTCATGACGGCTTCGCGCACGTCCGTCACATCGAGGCAGGCCAGTCGTGTGGCAGCTCGGGTCAGACACACCGTCGCTGTGCCGTCGAAGACTTCGCAACGGGATCGTGGGCGGATGTCACTGCCAGGGTGATGGAGTTGTGTCCCGGCCTCCAGGCGGCGAACTATTCGGAGGCCAGAGTCCCGAGGCTCTGGCCGTTGGCCGACTCCATAGGCTATTGAGTAGCGCCCGACACGGCATCTCATCAGAAGGAAGAGGGCTTCCCGTCAGACCTCGGACCGTCCAGCTACGACTTCCACGGAACTCAGATTCGGGACGCCATGCAGGCGGTTCCACAGGCACTACGTCTCAGGGTCATCTGGCGGAGTGTCGGGCTCGAACTCAATGCGGCGGCGAGACCAGGCGCTCGGCACGGGAAGGTTGGTGTTGATGATGAGCACGCCGACGAGCGACGGGTACCGAGGATCGTCGCGTCCGTGGAGCTTCGGCCGTAGCCAGCCAATGTAGTTCTCGATGACGCCTGGAGGGGACGTCTTGCGGCCATGGTCCAAGATGACGAGGACTGATAGCTGGCTTCCCCGACCGACGCCGTACTGAGTCGGCTGCCCGAGGTATGTCGCGGACCCCTCAAGGGTGACGGGTGATCCCTTCGAGACCTTGAGTTCGGCGATCACGTCATCGTGGAGGAGGTCGTCGAAGCCTCCGGCCACGGCGTCACGTCGCGTGAGCCGGCCCTCCATATCCGGGTCGTCCCTGAGAAGCCGCTCCATCTCGTCGTGGAACATCGTCTCGCTGACGGACGTCCCGCGCATGAAGGTCTTGGTGAACATGATCCGCTGCGCCGCTCGGACGCACGCGGCGAAGAGGCGGCAGAAGGCCCGGACGTCTTCGGTTGTGAACTCCGAGGAGTCCAGCCGCTCGAACATCGTCAGCAGACGTTCGTCAGTCTGCTCGTGCTGGGTCACGAAGTCGCGGCTTGGGTCGAAGGGACGCAGTCGCAGGTGGCTGCAGCCGGCGACCTCGACGACCTCGTCATGGCCATCGCCGATTAGGCGGACAAGGATCGGGCAGTCGATGGCCGGGTCGCGGATCGGCTGGTCGACCGCACAGCGGATCTGGTCCTCGCCGACGAGAGTGACACCCTTGTCGTCAGCGTCGCCATCGGCCAGGGTGAACACGTACCGCGGCACGGTCAGGACGTCCCGGCCCAGTCGCGTGACGGGCTCGACGATGCAGCTCTCCGCCCACTCCGGCACGTCCACGAGGCGGACCATCATTCCCAGGGTGTACAACTCCCTGGGCCTCATCACGAGGACGTCGGTCACCGGGACCTCGCTGATAGTCGGCACACAGACGGCGAGCGGTGCCTCGGGCCTCTCCTCGGACTCGCGGCCGAACGCGCCGTGTCGGGGTAGAAGGCTCGTGCCAATGAGGCAGGTGGTAAATGCCCTATGAAGTGAGCAGGTTTGGCCCTCCAACATGAGCATTTGCCCTCACATGTGAGCACTGGTACGAAATTTCCTGGAAAAACCGCTCCCCATCTGGTATACTTTTCTCTAAATATGTAAATTGCGTTCATTGATTTGTTCAAAATAGCGGGCCGCTCCATTTCAGGATGGATTCCGAGCCTCAAAACGGGCACCACTCTCAGGCAGCCGTTCTGTAGCCAGCTCGAAGAACGCCTCATGCTCTGGCTTGAATATCATCCCCAGGTGAAGAACTACGCGCGTGGCGACATTGGCCCGCAGTTTGCCACGACGTACCGGTTGCCGACCCCGAAACATGCACCATTCGCGATTGGCTACATGTTTGAGGACAAACCCCATCACTACCTGCCCGATGTGGTGGGAACTTTGACTGACGGAAAACCGTTCATCGCCGAGGCAGGCATGGAGGATGACAAACGGGGGGATCGTAACCTCGCCAAAGCGGAAGCCGCACGAAGGCTTGCACGTCTGCAACGAGGCGTCTTCTGGATTGGGACCGAGCGTACACTTACCAAACGTCGCCACTACAACCTGGTCTTCTTGCATGCCAGGCGCAAGACGTTTCCCGCCTTTGGCGACATTGCTGAGGCCGTCCAAGAGGTCTGGCCCTGGGGAGAAATGACCCCTGTCTGCGAGGTGGCGAGCCGTCTTGAACACAAGTTTCCCATCGATCTGGTGGAAGCAGCGATCTGGAAGGTGGTGGGAGATAGCGCGGCGCAGGGACATCTGCTGGTTGATCTGGAGCAGTTCACGCTGGATCGCACCCTTCCCCTGGCCCTGCTTCCACCTGGCGCTCCCCCTCTTGTTCTTGATCCGCTCCCTGACACGCTCCTGCCTGAACCGGTACAAGAGGTGGCAACCATCTCACGCGATCCGAGTCCCCTCGTTCCGGGTCCGACGTTTGATGCCTCTCGGCTTCCAGAGCCACAACGAGAGCAATTTCACCGCAATTTGCGGGCCGTTTCACAGGTATTGTCCGGGGCAACCCAAACCAGCGTCGCAGAAAAGGAGGGTATTCCCCGTTCGACTCTGGGACGGCTGGTGAGGCGGACCCGACAGCTCGGTCAGATTGCTTGCGTGCCTCATGGCAGCTATACCGGAAAAACAACGATGCATCCCGCTTTCCAGGAGTGCATCCGTCGGCTTTTTCTTTTGCCCACACGGCTGTCCATGACCGCGATCCGGGAGCATACCGAAATGCAACACGTGGCGGCACGCTTATCGGCGGAAACTGGCAAGCCCGTCAAACTTCCCTCCTACAAACAGGTGCGCACAGCAGTGCAGCACTTGAAGATGGAGCCGGAACTGGTGGCCATGCGCGAAGGGGCCAAATCGGTTCCTCGCGAACGCGAGTCTGCCGAGTCCTTTGTGCTCTCCATTCCGGCTCCGGCCCTCCTTACCCAGGTCGATGAGCATACGATGGACCTGTACGTCGTCACTCCTGATGGGACGACAGTTGCCAGCCGTGTGCATGCTGCGGTGCTCATCTGTGTCAAAACGGCGGCCATCCTCGGCGCAGTCCTGGCTTTGGGGCCACTCAAGGAGGAGGATTACATGCGCCTGGTCAAGCAAAGTCTTGAAAGGAAAGATCAACTGGTCGGAATCAATGGATGTGAGCATTCCTGGCCCTGTTTTGGCAAGCCAGCGATTATCTTCCATGACCGAGGGAAGATCTTCACCTCCGAGCGCGCACGCCAAGTCCTGGTAGATCGGCTTGGCATCATCACCGAGCAAGCACCCCCATACGCGCCATCAGCAAAGGGAACCGTGGAAGCGCTTTTTGGGTGGATGACCCAGCGCTTTGAACGCCGCCTGCCCAACACGTCCTACGGCGTCCACGATGCAGAAACAGCGGCGCAAGCGGGAGGCATGACGCTGGAAGAACTGGAACGCTGTTTCTATCAGGCGGTCGTCGATGATTATCAACAAGATTGGGACGACCTTCGACGACAGCGACGTTGTGTGCTGTGGGAACAGGCTGTGGCGAAGACGGGGGTGCCACAGTATCTGGGCTCGCCCGATGATCTGAAACTGCTGCTCATGAAGGCGATCAATCGCAAGACCCCCCATCATGGGTATCGCACCTCTTCAGGCAACAGACTCTCATTTCAGGGGCGCTGGTATGTCTGCCCCGGCCTACTCTCGCGACTGGCGGGCCGAGAGTTTGACGTGTATTACGACCGCCGCGATGTAGGTGTGCTCTACATTTTTGTCGAGGGGGAATATGTTGGGGAAGCCTACTGTCCACAACTCATGGGAGGTCGCGTCAGTGAGTGGGAAGCCAGAGCCATGCGCAAACACGACGAACAGCAGCGTAATCTCGCCCGTGAACAAGGGCTGCCAGTCCGCGCTCGTATTCAGGACGAAGCGGGGGCAGCGCGCCGTCGCCGAAGTACAGAGATTCGCGCAAGTGAACAGGCCCGTCAATGGGATCGCCAACGCCCAGACATTCATACCGCCGAAGTGATTGAACGATTAGCGAGCGTCGAGGCATCGATCTCTCAAGCCGTAACGCTGCCGGAGGCTGTCCCGGATGCTGAACCTGATCGCCCTGTACGTATCTTACCCGTTCGCACGATGCGAGAGGAGAAACGTTCATGACCCATCCCCTCATACGCTCAGAGATTTTCGTCGAAACCGCATTTGAAAAACGTTTTCAGGCGATGCTGCATTCCGCCTGGCACAATCGTTCCTGGCATGTGATCGTTGCTGATCCGGGCGCAGGCAAAACGATGGGAATTCGCGATATGCTCAAAACGGCTGGCAAGCGCTCGATCCTCGCTGTTGTGGCTCCGAAAAACAATGAAGATGAGCAGGCGCTGGGCGACCAATTCTTCACGGCACTTGGCTTGCCGCTGCGAGGGCATTGGCGCACCCGCAAGCCTAAACTCATGGGACACCTGTACCAATATGGAACAGAATGCCTGATTGTGGATGATGCACACGATCTCTCGCTAGAACACCTGATGTTGCTCAAGGAAGTGACGGACCAGGGGCGGTTGCAGTACGATCATCCGCTTGGGTTGTGTCTGGTTGCGGCGGGGCGCGGGAACACGATTCCCTTGAAGGAAACGTTAGACCTGCCTGATCCTACCTGGTTGCAATTTCGCCGTCGCTTCGACAAACTGGCACCATTCTGCCGAATTGCAAGCCATACCAGTGAAGAAGTCCGTGAAATCCTGGCCACCCTGGAAACGGTGTACCAGCAACTCTTTCCGCAGCTCAACTTACGCCAATGGGGAAGCTCCATCTACACCTGGCTGACGCACCCAGTCCTCGACCCGACTCACTCAGGCCGCGTGACGATGGATAACCTGGTGAAGCTGGTGACGACTGCTCTAGAATGGTCGTATGCTGCAGGGGAAACCGATGTGCGAGCCGAGCGGCTCAAGTCCGCCGCAGAGCTTCTTGTGCTGCGCCATGATACGCTTCGGATCATTGATGGAGCAGGTCCTGACGCTCTCGTCGAAAATCGGGATGGAGCAGAACCAGCAAGCGCAAATAGGACAGAGCAGAAAACGGTTCAAGAAAGCGAACAGCAGAACACAACGAAAACGGTGGAAACGGCGAAAGAACAGGGACAAACGAGCACCTCACCCAAATGCACGTTTTTTGGGGAAGTTCCCATCGATCTCCAACGGTTTACCGACAGTGGCATCACCTTGGTGGAATGTCCTAACTGTTCGAGAATGCGTTCGCTCTCCCCAGTCAAGGGCGTCCTCCGGTTCCCATCGCACGACCGACGCAAACTGCAGACCCCTCTGACATCGACGCGTTGGTCGGCCACAGGAAGAACAGACTGGGGCGTGGTTGGAGGATAAATAATGAACGGCAAGAACAGGCCAAGAACGCTCTTAGACACGGAAAGCGCATGAAAGGAAAGAAAATTTTATGGAGCACATCTCTGAACCATCCTCGATTGCCCACCGATCGGACATGCCCTCTGGTTGGCAGAAGGGCTTGCGATCCCCACTCACGTTTGGGCTGGTAGGCGGTGGTGCCGTCGGGGCGTTCCTCTTCACCGTCACCTATTTGCTGGAAGGCATCACGCGACCGGGCTATGATGCCTGGCAACAACCCATTAGCGCGCTGAGCCTTGGCCCTGGTGGCTGGGTGCAGCAGGTCAATTTCGTCGTCTACGGTGTCCTACTGGTACTCTCGGCTGTTGGCTGGTATCGGTTCCTGACGCCAGGGCGCGGTGCGATCTGGTTTCCTCTGCTCCAAGGCATCAGTGGTCTTTGCCTGATTGGCGCTGGGGTGTTTTCCATGGATCCCTTTCCCGGCTACCCACCAGGGGCCACCCTGGCCCCATCGACGGTGCATGGGACTCTTCATAGTATCTTGGCGGGGATGCTCATTCTTACCCTGGCCCTGGGCTGTTTCGCCTTTGCACAGTATGCGCGTTTAGCGCATTGGCGCGGGTGGTTCGTGTACTCGCTGATTACTGGCATGCTCATCCTGATCTTTTGGGGGTCGTTCGTACAAGGTGCATCCGGAACGGTTGCCGGTCTGGTACCGCTTGCTGGGCTGGTGGAGCGCCTGTCAGCCGGGAGTCACGACCTCTGGATTTGTTTGCTCGTGGTCACACTCTTTTTCCGAAGAAGGCGAATAGAGAAGACTGTCGTTTGACACATAAGTCCGCCAAAGGGGGGATATCCGTCAGAAGAAGAAACTGGCGAGGTTATGCGTCAGCACGGCTCTCGGACCGGTTTGGTGGAGGTGGCTTGGTGTGTGGTAAAATGAATGAATGGCATTCCCCTTTGTGAGCGAAAAACGTCGAGATGCCGAGAAAATGAGCGAACCGTGAGCATAAAAGGAGAAAAAGATGAATGCAACCAAAAAGACCACCGAAATGGATAAGAAAGTAATGCTCTCAACACTCTGGCTATTTGCAATGCTCAATTATGTCTACGGCGATGTTGTAACATTAATGGATCCCGTGTATCTAAAGGGATTAATCGCGACAGGAGCGGTGGGGGGCCTTCAAATCACTCAAGGATTCCTGTTGGGAGCCTCCATATTCCAGGAGATTCCGATTGCGATGATTCTCCTATCTCGGATATTGAAGTATCGGGCAAATCGCTGGGCGAACATCATCGCAGGCACAATAATGACTGTTGCTCTGATCTTGACGCTATTTGTTGGGGTGCCAACTCTCCATTATGTATTTTTCTCAATTATAGAAATTGCGTGTACTGCATTTATTGTCTGGTATGCATGGAGATGGCCTAATCCTGAGGCGAGGGGAGTGGATGCCATCCCGAACGCTGTGTAAGAAACCCCGCCATAGTGTAATATTGGTTAACGTTTACGTTGCGTAACGCACGTTCTCAAGCTACCTGATGCTATGCCATACGCTCTCATAGGTGTGAGCGCTTCTCCGTTACGTTCGTTCACGTTTAACGTTGATCCAGTAAAACACGACCTGCTTCACATATGCCTTTCCTATGATTTGCTCACGACTCGCGTCAATGATGCAGTGTGATTTGCCAGGATACCTGTCCTCAGAGGCCTCAATCAGACCTTTTAGCCACCCCAGCTCAGAAATTTAGTGGGCTTGATACGAATGGGTTGCGAAAAGTCCTCAGCTATGCGCTCTGGGTCTGCTCCCATCACTTTCATCAAGGAGGCATATTTTTCGCCATGGGCAGGACCCATCAAGTTACGTGATGGCTCGCTCAGGAGTTCTG
>WNGK01007070.1_pt1 | contig 24712 bp, 22 predicted proteins | sample 5400601 | NCBI WGS metagenome assembly WNGK01 (sample SAMN13153376, study PRJNA577476) | soil metagenome | isolation source: 60 cm soil or saprolite under Garry oak tree replicate 1 | place: USA:California | collected 2016-06-15
GGCGGCGCCGAGCGTGGCGTTCAGGCTGGGCGAGAGCCTGGAGACCAGGAAGGCGCCGCCCACGCCCACGCCGATGCCGAGGATGCCCCCGAGGATCCCCTGCACCAGAGCCTCGCCCATCACCTGGCCGACGACCCGCCGGCCCACGGCCGAGACCGTGAGGAGGCTCGCCACGGCGAAGGCTGCGATCAGCGCGGCCAGCGACAGCCACGTCCCGAGGTTGCCGGCCAGAGTCGATGCGTTGGACAGCGAACCGGTGACCTGCGCGGCCAGATCCTTGGCGGTCGTCACGGTCGCCTTCGGGAGGACGGCCTTGATCTCGGCCTTGACGCTCGCGATGCTCGAGGCGCTCGTGGCCTTCACGTAGATCCGGTTGACCTTCCCCGGCGCGCCGGCCATCTTCTGCGCTCGAGCCAGGGGCACGTACACGTTCGACGGCGAGCCGCCGGTCGGGGACCTGGCGATCCCGATGACCCGGTACGCGGTGCCGTCGATGGTGATCGTCGATCCGACGGCCAGATGGTGTTGCTTCGCGTAGCTCTGGTCGAGGACGGCCACGGCGGCGTTCGTTTCGGAGGGCGAGAAGTACCTGCCCTTCGCGATCTCCGACGGGGTGAGCGGTCCGACGCCGGTGCTCGTCACGTCGACGCCTTCGATCGAGTACGACGTCACGTTGACCGGCGGGATCGAGGGCAACGCCCCCGGGGTCGAAACCGAACCGGTCGTGCCGGACCCGGAGCTCGGCGCCGTCACGAACGTGCCCGACGCGTGGATCGAGGTCAGCGAGAGCCCGCCCGACACGGCGCCCACGTGGGGCAGCGCGGCGAGCTTCGCCACCTCGTCCGAGGAGATCGTCCCCAGCCCGGGGCTCTCCAGGATCTGGTCGCGAGAGAATCGCTTGCCCTGCTGGTCTTGCGTCGGGTTCAGCGCGAACCGCGCCCCGCCGCCGGACCCCGCCGCGGCGGACCGCGTAACCGTGACGTCGGTCCCCACGCCGTACAGGGACCGAAGGACCGTCGCCTGCGCCTGTCGAACGCCGGCGGCCATCGCCGAAACGGTCACGACCAGGCCGATCCCCAGCGCCAGCCCCAGGGCGACGACGAGCGCCTGCCGGCGCCTCCGTCGCAGCTCGCGGGCGATGTAGGTGAAGAACACGGGCTCCTCCTTCCGTACGGGATCGGCGGTCGACGCCCATGGAACAGCGGCGCGCTGGGCGGGGCCTGAAGCGGAGCTTGGGTTCGCCTGTGGATCTGGAGCCGTCGGTGGATCCGGGATCGCCGGTCAGTCGCGACCCGGCGGGTCGCCGTCCGGGCGCGGGATCAGGACGCGGAACGTGGCGCCTCCCCCGGGCGTTCCGGCGAGGTCGACCCGCCCCCCGTGTGCCTTGGCGATCGCGGCGACGATCGCGAGGCCGAGCCCGGCGCCCCCCGTGGTCCGGTGGCGGGAGGGATCGGAACGGTAGAAGGGCTCGAACGCCCGCTCCGCGTCCTCGGCGGCGAGGCCGGGGCCGTGGTCGGCGACCTCCAGCAGTGCCTCGTCGCCCTCGACCGTCGCGCGGACCGTGACCGGCGTGTCCGGCGGCGTGTGCACGACGGCGTTGGCCAGGAGGTTGGCCGCCACCTGCCGCAGCCGGGCCTCGTCGCCGACGACCGGCACGGGCGCCGGGGCGTCCAGCGTGAACTGCCGGCCTGCGTCCGTGGCCCGCGCGTCCTCGACGGCGTCGGCTGCGAGCGCGGCGAGGTCGACGCGCTCCAGATCCATCGGACGGTCCTGGTCGAGCTGCGCCAGCAGCAGGAGGTCCTCGACGAGGACGCCCATGCGCGCGGATTCGTCTTCGATCCGGCGCATGGACTTGGTCAGATCCCGCTCACGCTGGCTCGCCCCACGACGGAAGAGCTCCGCGTATCCACGGATCGAGGTCAGCGGGGTGCGTAGCTCGTGGGATGCATCGGCGAGGAACCGCCGGAGGCGTTCCTCGGAGGCCCTGCGTTCGGCGAAGGCCTGCTCGATCTGGGCGAGCATCGCGTTCAGGGCCAGGCCGAGCCGCCCCACCTCGGTGCGCGCGTCCTCGTTCGCCACCCGGCGCGAGAGGTCCCCGTCGGCGATGGCTCCGGCCGTGACACCGATCTCTTCCAGCGGACGCAGCTCGCGTCGAACCAACCACCACGAGAGGAACCCGACGACGAAGACGACCGCGGCGGACACCAGCCCCTCGATGATCCGGAGCTGCCCGAGGGTTCGGTCGACCTCGGCCAGCGGCACGCCCACGATGAGCTTGCTCGGGGTGCCCTGGGCGTCGTGCCCGCTCTCCACGAGAACGCGGTAGCGGAGCGACGAACCGCCAACAGCCCCCGTGGTGAAGAGCGTCCCCGAGCCCGGCAACGGCGACGGGAGGGAGGGTGGCGGTTCGCGCGTCACGCCGTACAGGACCACGGGTCCTGCGAGCACCCGCCCGGCTGAGTCCTCTACCTCGCCGAAGGTTCCGGGCGGCAGCGCGGGCGAGGTGCCGAACGGGGTCTGCCCGAGGGGGTCGTTCGGATCGTTGATGTGGTTCAGGATCAGCGGCCATCCCGACGTCAGCTGCTGGTCGACGCGTTGGATCAAGGACCCCCGGAGCGACGTGTACGTGACGATGTCCGAGACGGCGAGTCCGACGAGGACCAGCACGATGACGGCGACGAGCATCTTCAGCCGGAGGGACATCGCTCACTCGCTCGGAAGCCGGAGGCAGTACCCGACGCCCCGAACCGTGTGGATCAGGGAGGGCGAGGCGCGATCGACCTTCTTGCGGAGGTAGCTGATGTACGTCTCCACGACGTTCCCGTCGCCGCCGAAGTCGTAGTTCCACACGTGGTCGAGGATCTGGGACTTGGTGAGGACCCGGGGCGCGTTCGCCAGCAGGTACCGCAGCAACTTGTATTCCGTGGCGGTCAGCTCGACCGACCGGCCGGCGCGCCACACCTGATGCAGGTCGTCGTCCATCTCGAGGTCGCCGTACACGAGACGCGCCGAACCGTCCGCCGACTCGTGCGTCCGGCGAAGGATCGCCCGGATCCTGGCGATCAGCTCCTCCAGGCTGAAGGGCTTCGTCACGTAATCGTCGCCGCCCAGCGTCAGGCCGCGCACCCGGTCTCCGGTGGCGTCTCGAGCGGTGAGGAACAGGACGGGGACGCGCTCCCGCTGCCCCGCGAGCCGCTTGGTGACCTCGAAGCCGTCCCAGTCGGGCAGCATCACGTCGAGCACGATGAGGTGGGGTCGGAACGACGACACGGCTCGCATCGCCTGGCGCCCCGTGTGGGCCACCTCCACCTCGAACCGCTCGTAGCGGAGCGCGGTGGCCACGAGGTCCGTGATGTTCTCCTCGTCGTCGACCACCAGGATCCGTACACCTTCGGCAGCGCCGTCCGTTCCCATCGGCCGCATCGTAATCCCGTCCCCTGTGAGAACGCTGTGAAAGACGGCGCAACCGCAGCAGGGATCGCGCGTCCCGAGGGACCCGTCGAGGCAGGACGGTCAGGGCGCCCGCAGCGAATGTCCGGTGAGGGCGTGCCCCGTCCCCGCAGCCCGAGGCGCCTGGCTGGTCGGGAGGAACACGTGGAAGGAGGCGCCTCCGCCCGGGCGATCCTGCACCCAGGCTCGTCCGCCGTGCAGCTCGGCGAAGCTCGACACGAGGGAGAGCCCGATGCCGGTTCCGGGATTGTGCCCGCGGAGCGGGGCCGCCTGATGGAATGGCTCGAACACCGACTCCTTCTGGTCGTCGGGCACGCCGGGGCCGTCGTCCTCGACGAGCAGGAGGACACCGCCGGCCTCCTCGGAGAGCCGGATCCAGATCCGGGCCCCTTCCGGGGTGTGCCTGGCGGCGTTCACGAGCAGGTTCTCCACGATCCGCTCGATCTTCGCCCCGTCGACCATGGCCTCCACCCGAGGCGTCTCCACGACGAGCGACCGGGCGCCGACATCCGTCTCATCCGCCACGCGCCGGGTGAGCTCACCGAGGTCGACCGGATGCAGGCTGGGCTCCAGCACCCCGCGAGCGAGGCGATCGACGTCCAGCAGGTCCGAGAGGAGCCGCTCCAGCTTCCTCGCGTTGGCCGCCAGCCGCTCCATCATGTCGGCGCGTTCGTCGGGCGACAGCTCCAGGTCGCCTCGCTGGAGCGTGAGGGCGAAGCCCAGCACGGAGGTCAGCGGGGTGCGAAGCTCATGAGAGACGGCCTGGAGGAACGTGTTCCGCATCTGGTCGAGCGCGCGCAGCCGCTCGGTGGCGTCCTTCTCCCGTTCGAGCCCCATCCGAAGCGTCTCCTCGGCCCGCTTCGCCTGGGTGATATCGAAGAGGATCCCCTGGTGGAACCTGGGCCGGCCGCTCTGGTCGACGATCAACCGCGCCTCGTCGTGGAACCAGACCTCGTGCCCGTCCCGCGCCAGCAGACGGTACTCCGCGACGAGCGGCGTGCCGGTCTGGCGGCTCCTCAGCTCCTCGGCGCGGTAGCGCTCCTCGTCCTCAGGATGGAGCCGGCGGTCGAACAGGGTCGGATCGGCCGTCCACTCCTCCGGGGAGAACCCGAGGATCGATCCGATCTGTGGGCTCACGTAGAGCCAAACACCCGCGGCTTCGAACTCGGCCATGTAGACGATCGCCGGCACCTGCTCGACCAGCGTGCGGTACTTCGCCTCGGCCGCCTGGAGCTCTTCGGCCTGTTGGGCCTGGCGCTCGGACCGCTCACGGAGGTTCCGGGCCGACCGCATCGCGATGGGGAGAAGGACCAGGTACAGCGCGGCGAGCCCGCCGCCGAAGGCGAGAGCGAGCGTGCGGATGAGACGGTCGATCTCGCGCTGGACGTCTGCATAGCTCTGGTACACCTCGACGACGGCCACGACCGGTCCACCGGGGGTGAAGCGGAACGGCACGTACGTCTCGAACAACTTGGAGCCGAGCGGGCGCTCGGTGACGTTCTCCGGATCCCCCAGGTCGCTCACGTGGCTCAAGAGCTCACCGCGGGCGGCTTCCTGCAGGTCGCTCTCGGGATAGCGATGTCCGACGGCGGCCAGATCGTCCGAGAACAGGATCGTCCCGTCGCTCCTCCATACCTTGACCCGCACCGCTGTGCCGTTGCTGATGATCCGGCTCCAGACGATGGCTTGCAGCTCCTGGTAGCGGGCACCGGTCGACGGAGCGGCCAGGTCGGACGGGGTCAGGAGTGGGCCGATCGCGCTCAGGGCGACGGTCTTCGCCCGGACGGTGGCTTCGGACTGGGCCTCGTCACGGAGGGATCCCGCCATCAGCACCGCCACGCCGATGCCGGTGGCGAGGAACGCAGCCAGGCTCCCGACGGCGAAACGTCGGATCAGTTGCCGTCCTTCCAGCTGCGTCCTCATGGGTACTACACGGGATATCGGTTCACCGGCTGCCGCGGTTGAAGCCCGAGATCCGAGTCAGCAGGATGCGACGGCGCGGCATCGTCCGAAGGCGGGGGGCGGTGGGAGAGGCTAGGCTGGATGGTCGAACAGACCCGTCGGAAGCGAGCTGGAAGGCGATGCGGACGAAGACCGGAAGCGCGCTTGCCTGGACGGCGGTCCTGCTCGTCGTGAGCGCGGGGACGGCGGGCGCGATGACGGCGCCGAGCAGGCTCCGGCAGCCGCCGGTCCGCGCCGCGCCCTCGATCCGGGGCGCGCCCGCGCTCCACGTGTCCGGCGAACAGATCGTGGACGCGAACGGCACCCCGGTCCAGCTGGACGGCGTCAACCGGTCCGGCACCGAGTACGCCTGCGCGCAGGGATGGGGCATCTTCGACGGTCCCTCGACCGCTGCCAGTGTGGCCGCGATGGCCGCGTGGCACGTGCACGTCGTCCGGGTCCCGCTGAACGAGGACTGCTGGCTCGCGATCAACGGCGTGAGCGCGAGCTACTCGGGCGCCGCGTACCGGAAGGCGATCGGCGACTACGTGGGCGTCCTGGAGGCCGCCGGGATGGACGTGATCCTCGACCTTCACTGGAACGCACCGGGCACGCAGGTGGCCCTGGGCCAGCAGAAGATGGCGGACGCCGACCATTCGCCGGCGTTCTGGCATTCGGTGTCGAGGTCGTTCGGCGCCGACGCCGCCGTTCTGTTCGACCTGTACAACGAACCCCACGACGTCTCGTGGAGCTGCTGGCTGAAGGGGTGCACGGTGGACGGCTGGAAGGCAGCCGGGATGCAGAATCTGGTCTCGACGGTCCGCGCGGCGGGCGCGTCGAACATCCTGATGCTGGGCGGCCTCGGCTGGTCCGGCGACCTCACGGAGTGGAAGCGGCACATGCCGGCCGACCCGCTGCACCAGTTGGTGGCGTCGTGGCACGTGTACGACTTCGGCGGCTGCACCACCGTGACGTGCTGGCGATCCAACGTGGCCGGCGTCGGCGGTGCCGCACCCATCCTGGTCGGCGAGTTCGGCGAGGCGGACTGCGCGCACGGCTTCGTGGATAACCTGATGGCGTGGGCAGACGGCGAGGGTATCGGCTACGTTGCGTGGACCTGGGACGACTGGCCTACCTGCAACGGTCCGACGCTGATCACGGACTACAACGGCACCCCGACCGGGTACGGCGTGGGCGTGAGGGATCATTTGGTCTCACGCTTCCCGGCTCCGTAGGGTACGGACGAGGGAGGCGGCATGGCAGAGGAACTGAAGGTCGGACCGGCTTCGGAGCTCCCCCCAGGGAAGGTCATGGGGGTCGGACGCTACGCGGTCGGGAACGCGGCGGGGACGTACTTCGCGGTGACCCGCCGCTGCCGGCATCTCTACGCGGACCTGGCCGCGGGCCGGATCGACCGCGAGGGATGCCTGGTCTGCCCGTGGCATGGATCGAAGTACGACGTCTCGACCGGTCGGATGGTGCGAGGTCCGCAGGGCTTCTTCGCGAAGGTGCCGGGGCTGGGACCCGCGTACAAGTTCCTGACCAGGGTCCTGCCACTCGGACGGGGCGTGGTCGTCGAACGGGACGGCGTCCTCTACGTGCGGTAGCTCCGGTCCGGCCGCCTTCATGGTCGAAAGACCGTTGACAAGTCGGCCTGCTACCCAGTAGACACAGCATCTCCATCCGTTCGGTGTCCCGATGGTCATCCGGTCGGACCGATCCGCGAACAGGGAAGGTGAGGGCAACGATCACTGTCCTTCAACGGCCTCGCGTGCTCCTCGCTTCACTGGCGTGTCTCACCGTGGCGTTGTCGATCGAACCCGCGTCCGCCGGTCCGCGCACGCCGGCATCGGTTGCCACCCAGGTCCCGGGGAACGGCCTGATCGCGTTCACCTCGACGCGGAGCGGGGATAGCGAGATCTTCGCCATGAACCCCGACGGATCCGCCCAGAAGGACCTCACCAAGGACCACGGCTCCTCGGACTCTCAGCCGGCGTGGTCGCCGGACGGGAGCAGGATCGCGTTCACCTCGGACCGGACGGGCACGAACGAGATCTGGGTGATGAACGCCGACGGCACCGGGCAGGTCCAGCTCACGACCGACGCGGCCCCGGTCTCCGACTCGCAGCCCGCGTGGTCCCCCGACGGCAGCAGGATCGCGTTCACCAGGGATCCCGACGGGACCGGGACGAACGCGCAGATCCTCTCGATGAACGCGACCGACGGCGCCGGGCAGGTCCAGCTCACGACCGACCCGCCCCCGGTCTCCAACTCGCAGCCCGCGTGGTCCCCCGACGGGACCAGGATCGCGTTCACGTCGAACCGCGACGGGAACGACGAGGTCTACCTGATGAACGCCGACGGGACGGCGCAGGCCGACCTGACCAACGACCCGGCTGCCGATTCGAAGCCCGCGTTCTCGCCCGACCAGGGAACGAAGGTGGTCTTCCAGAGCGACCGCACCGGCGACGAGGAGATCTATTGGACGCAGGTGCCGAACGGCTCACCCCTCCAGATCGCCCTGCAGTCGGACCTCACGTTCAACGCGGCATCCGACGCCGAGCCCTCCTGGCAGCCGATGGTGCCGTACGCGGCGCCCGCCACGCCGATCCAGCACATCGTGATCATCTACGAGGAGAACCACTCCTTCGACAACATCCTCGGGGTGTTCTGCAACGCCAACAAGCGATGCGACGGCGCCACCCATGGGCAGCTCCCGGACGGGACGACCATGAAGCTCCCCAAGGCCAAGGATCTGGTGGTGCAGGCGGGCCACGACTACCCGGATCAGATCGCCGCGATCAACGGCGGGGCCATGAACGGCTGGCCGAACGTGACCCATTGCGACGTCACGACCGGGTACGAGTGCTATCAGCAATTCGTCCCCCATCAGATCCCGACCATCACCGCGCTCGCCACCACCTACGCCCTCTCCGACCGCTTCTTCGAGCTGGACCCGGTGAGCAGCTGGGCCTCGCACCTGGAACTCGTCGCCTCGAACACCACGGGTTTTTACACGGGCGACCACGAGGGCACCGGCTCACGCGGCGCTCGCGGGTGGGGGTGCGACTCGAACCTGGTCGGCCTGTGGTGGCCGGCGTCGCCGAGCCTGAACCCCACCCCGTGGGGCACGGCGCCGACGTGCGTGCCAGGCCTGGACGGAGCGGGGCCATACATCCCGTCGCCGGTTCCGTGGGCTCCGACGATCCTCAACCGCATCGACGAGGCCGGCCTCACGTGGAAGCTCTACTCGGTGCAACAGGGCGGGGGGTACGGTTGGTCGATCTGTCCGACCTTCGGGCAGTGCCTCGACGGCCCGCAGCGAACGAACTGGACCGACGCCTACAACTTCCCGACGGACGCGCTGGCCGGCACCCTCCCCAGCCTGTCGATCGTCACGCCGCACATCGTGGACTCGGCCCACAACGGCCGGTTCATGAGCCGGGGCGACAACTGGATCGCCACCACGGTGAACGCGGTCATGCAGGGCCCCGACTGGAGCTCGACCGCCATCTTCATCACGTTCGACGACTGCGGCTGCTTCTACGACCACGTCCCGCCGCCTGCGGGGCTCGGGCTGCGTCTGCCGCTCCTGATCGTGAGCCCGTACGCCAAGCCCGCGTACACGGACCACACGGTCGCGTCGCAAGGGTCGTTCCAGGCGTTCATCGAGCACGTGTTCGGCCTGGCCCCGCTTTCGTGGAGGGATCGGAACGCCTACGACCTGCTCGGGGCGTTCAACTTCGGGCAGCAGCCGCTGGCGCCGATCCATCTCACCCCGGCCCCGATCGCCGCCTGGAAGATCCGGTACGACGCGACGCACCCGATGAACCCGAACACGCCGGACGACTAGGACGTGTGGGTCACCGGCCGGTGAGCCAGAGCAGCACGGCTGTGGGGACGAGGCCGCTCCGGTAGACGATGGCGTGCTCGTCGTATCTGGTGGCCAGCCGGCTGTGTGAAGCCGCTAGGCTCGACAAGACACACCGGGTCGATGTGATCCACGACTTCAGGAGGTGACCATGACCGGCTCTTCCACCCAGGGGATCAACACCGTGCTGCATCCCGTGTCCGACCTGGCGACGGCCAAGGCGGTGTACGCCGCCCTGCTCGGCGTGCCGCCGCAGACCGAGCCCGATGGCAACGTCCTCGGGCTGCTGCAGGACCGATGAGTGCCGACCGTCGTCCGCAGAGAAGGAGACCGGCGATGAAGGACACGAACAAGTCCGCCAAGCGCACCACCGCGACCGTTAAGACGTCGAAGGGATTCACGGACGAGGAACGAGCCGCGATGAGAGATCGCGCCCAAGAGCTGAAGGCGGCGCGATCGGGCAAGGCGGATGGAGAAAGCGACGTGCTCGCCGCGATCGCCAAGATGCCCCGATCGGATCGGGCGATGGCCAAGCGGCTCCATGCGATCATCAAGACCAGCGCGCCAGATCTCTCTCCGAAAACCTGGTACGGGATGCCCGCGTACGCCAAGGACGGCAAGGTCGTCTGCTTCTTCCGCGGCGCTCACAAGTTCAAGGAGAGGTACGCGATGTTGGGCTTCAACGACGCGGCGAACTTCGATAAGGGCGCTATGTGGCCGGTCGCCTACGCGCTGAAGGAGTTGACCGCCGCCGACGAGGCAAAGATCGGCGCGCTCGTGAAGCAAGCGGTGAGCTGAGGATCGCGGCGCCACTGGGCCCCGCCCCAGGCGTCGCGGGGCGCTCTCAGACCGGGAAGATGCCCAGCACGTGGCCGCCCGGGGTGCTCCAGCCGGCGAAGCAGTAGATCGTGCCGCCGTCGACCAGGAAGGATGGTCGCGCGCCACCTATGACGCCCGAAGGGACCGGGACGTCGGCCGGAGAGCTCCACGTGGTGCCGGCGTCGGTCGTCTCCACCCAACCGAGCGGCGGGTTCCCGCCGCCGCCCCCCTGCTCCCAGTAGACATGGGTCTCCGACGGGCTCACTTGGAGAACGAATGGATTCCTGATATCCCGGCCGATGTCCGCGACCTTCTTGTGCGCACCCCACGTGGTGCCGTCGTCGGGCGAGCGGGCGGTCCAGATCGACCGGTAGCCGCCCGTCGGCGTCTGAGGCTGGTTCCATGCGAGGAGCAGGTCCGAAGGACCCACGCCCCCCACCGACGATCGCTTCTGCGCCGACTGCCCTCCCGCCTTACCGGCGCCGGTCCGGGCCCCGGTGTCCACCGGAGGCCCGAACGTCGTCGGGGAGAGCACGCGGCGGACCATCACCGGGATGACGAACGGACTCGCCACCGGCTGCGCGAACGCGATGAAGACACGATCGCCGACCTGGGAGATCATCGACTCCGCGGCGGGCCCGATAGAACGTCTCCTGCGGCCCGGGCGTGGCGCGAAGGTTCGCCAGCTTCCGCCCCCGAACGTTGTCGTGGCCGGACGAGGGTTTGAACTGGTAGACGATGTAGTAGGAGCCGTCGCTCTGACGGGTGATGCCGCCGGGGAACGCGCTCCCCGATAGGGTGGAGACCGCGAAGTCGACGGGACCGGATGCTCCGAGCCCAGGAGCAACCGGGCCGCCCCTGCTACAGGCTTCGACGAGCCCGCCGAGCCCGCCGAGCGCGGCGGCGGCCCACGCCGAACGACCCAGGAACGCCCTCCGGCTCATCCGACCCGCGTCCGCTCGCCGACTCACCCGTCGGTATCCACCGAACGGCCTGGGAACGCTGCCCGGGCTTGGGCCAGCGTGCAGAAATGGCGCAGGTACGTGGGGCTCAGATCGTGCCAGTCGGGGTTCGACGTCGGGTAGATGAGGTAGGCCGTGGGGTAGCTCGACGTGTAGTACCCCTGGGACCCCGAGCAGCTCCCGCCTCCGGTCCCTCCGCTTCCCGTCCCGCTCGCGCCGGATCCGGATCCGTACCCCGCGGTGGCAGGCGGCAACCGGTACACGACCGTTCCGGTGTCGAGGGTCTCGACGGCCCAGATGGGATGGATCTCGTTCCACCCGTGGTCCTCGTCGTGCACCCAGGTCCCGAACACCGCGACGCGCTCGCCGATGGAGGGAACGGGGAGAGCCTGTCCCGGCATGATCTCGGTCACGAGCGACCCGTGCTGCTGCATGAAGTTGCCCGAGTCCAGGAAGCCCTTGTACCCGGCACCCGGGGCCACGTCGACGTGGTAGTCGCCGTCCGCCTCGTGAGTGATGCTGGTGACCGTCCCCTGGTACCAGCGACACGCCCCCAGCACGATCAGCCGATACGAGTGGTAGACGCCGAGGAGGGGCTGGGAGGGACAGACCAGCGGTGGCGAAGCGGACCTCGCCACCGTGATCGTGACGATGGTTCCGGGCTTCACCAACGTGTACTGCTTCGGTGTCATCGCGATGACGGTCCCCGCCGGGTGCGCACTCGTCCGCACGTACACGGTGATCGTCTCGAGACCCGCACCCACGAGCACGGATCGCGCACCCCTTCCCGTGTTGCCGAAGGTCTTCGGGACCTCGACCTTGGATGAAGAAGTAGCTGGGATGGTCGGAGGATATGGAGTCGACGTTCGCGGCGGTGATGCCGTGGAAGACGCTTGGCTCGAAGACGTCGGCGGGGAGAGCGCGGCCTTGGCGGGAGCGCAGGCGCTCAGCAGGAGCGCGAGCGCGATCGGTCCGAAGTGGTGGGCACGGACGGTCGAACTCGCCTTGCTGGCTCCGAGCGGTGGCGGACCCACCATGTCCTTCTCCTGGGGGAACTGAGAACCGGGGAAAGGGGGGTCGCGATGCCGCTCGCCTTCAGCCTTCGTCGGTTCCGCGCCTTGGCGCGTTCGCCAGCGTACTAGCCTCCGCGCGCAAACAGTCCTGCCAGGACAGTCTTTCCTGACCTGAAGGTCCGCGCGGTTGGCTAAGATGCCGGGCATGGATCTCCTCGTGGAGTTCTTCCGGCACAACGCGATGATGAATGGGCGGCTGATGGAGGCCTGCCGCCGGCTCTCGCCCGAGCAGCTCGGTGCCACGGCCACCGGAACGTACGGAAGCGTCGGCGCCACCTTGGTCCACATCGCGAACTCCCAGGAGGGGTACGCGGCGCGGCTCCTGGACACCGAGCGGCCCGAGCGGCTCCCGGAGGAACCGTTCCCCGGGTTCGAGGCCCTGGCGGAGCGGTTCGGTCACGGCGATGCACAGCTCGAGGAGGCGGCGAGGCAGCAGGTGACCGGTGACGACCCGCCGGGCACGTGGTCGATGCCCGTGTCGCTGTTCCTCCTCCAGGCCGTCAACCACGGCACCGAGCACCGCTCGCAGGTGGCCACGATCCTGACGCAGCTCGGGGTCGAGCCCCCTGAGATGGACGGCTGGACCTACTTCTTCGCCAGCGGCAGGATGGTCGCGGTCTAACCGTCAGGGCTGGTCTTCACTCGGGAGGATAGCTCTCTGATCCATCCTCCCGGCTGACGGATCGGCCCTTACCTTGACCGCTCGATCATCTCCGTACCCCCAGCGGGAGCGACCCGCGTACCCCCAGCGGGAGCGACCCGCGGCCCGATCGCCGCCGATGATTGAACTGCTCACGAAGATGACTCGCCCCGCCCCGCACCAAAGCCCCGGCGATCACGTCGCTTACCCGCTCGGCGGTCCCGTCCGAGCCGCCAGTGCAGACCATTTTTGGTGACCACCCTCCTTCGCCGGTGCTCCGCGAGCATAGCCGGCTCCGTTCCGCCGGTCGGTTCAGGTCGGTGGAGCCCGCGCATCCGGGCATGGGCCGCAGCGGATAGGCGCGAAGGCGGTCAAGACGCCTGGGAGCGCGTTCCTGTCAGGCCGGCCCTTCGGTTCACTCCTACGGGACGTGGTCGGGGACATCGGCCGGGAGGTCGTCTGCGTCGCTCGTCCAGATGACCCGAGTGGGCGGGGCGAAGGACTTCAGGGCCCACTCCGCCTCGTACAGGGGCGTCCTCGGCACTTCGGAGGAAGCGGCCCCCGGAAGACTGCTCGGCACCGCCCCGTGTTCCCGAGCCATCCCCTGGCGCAGTGCAGCATCAGTCGGACGTTGGCCCGGTGCTCAGGGGAGCCGTTCACTTCTGCAAGGGTCGTCTTCCATCCCCAGGTCATGTGAAGGAGCTCCAGGGCCCGTCCGTACCGGGACTCCTCGGTGGAGAGCAGGAAGGTGGCCCGCCACGTGCCGGGCTCGGTCTCCTCCAGGTCATCGGCGTGCTCCCTCGCGTAGGACACCGCCCGGGGAAGGACCGGCGTCGAAGCCGGGCCGAACGTGACGTGCAGCTCCGCTTGTCCTCGACCCATGGCCCCACCGCCTACTCGCTCGATTGCGAGGTCGGACCATGGCTCTGGAGAGGCTACGAGCGCAAGTTCGGTGCTCGGCTCTAGATCAGGTAGCTTCGGGCGGTGTCTCAGGAGCCGGTGCAGCAGGGCGGCGCCGGGTTTGCCTCTTGGCGGCCGAGGTTCGGCTCCTGGTGGTCTTCTTCGCCGTCGACGCGCGGCGCGCGGAGGGCTTCTTCGCCGTGGAGGCCTTCCGGCGCCTCCGGGCCGGGGCCGGGGCGGCGCTCGCACCGATGGCGGGCCGGCGTCCTCGCTTCGCCGGGCGGGCCCCTGTGGTGAGATCGGCGAGGTGCTCTCCGCACAGGTCCTTCTGCAGGGAGCGGCCTCCGACCTTGAAGGTGATCCGCTCGGTGGCGGGCTTTCCGCACACGTCGCACACGACCACGGTCTGCTCTGCCACCTGAGCCTCCTCTCGCAGGGCGGGACGGACACGGCAGCATACCGGAGGAGGCATCCCGGAGGGGGCCTGGGGCTACGGGGCCTCGGGTGGGCCGCCCTCCATCAGCAGGGCGAACACGCCCTCGATCCCCTGGGGGTCGAGGGTGCCCTCCTCGGCCAGATCCTGCAGGGCGTCTCTGGCCGCGGCGAGCTCCACCAGGGTGAGGATCCGGAACTCCGATAGGTCGCGTGCGGTGGGGCGAGGCAGGTCCATACGGGCGATGACCGCTCCACTGCCCCCCGAAGTCAAGCGGGGGAGCCGTCGCCCCCCGCCGGAGCCGTTGCCTCGGCGATGACGGCGACGCCGTGGCTCGGGCGAGGCGAGTCTCCTCGGACGTGGGGGCCGGCACATCGACCGGCGCGACCACACACCACCACCACCGGATGGCCCTGCACGCTTGGCTCGGGGCGGCTAGCATCAGGACCCTTCCCGATGAGTCTCACGAGACGCCTCCGGAGGCGGACACGGTGGATCCGTCACCCCATCCACGCCTTTCGGAGCTGGCAGCGGCGGCACCGATACCCCTGGCGGTACCAGCCAACCTGACGCTTCGTCCGTTCCACGACCGGCGAATGGGAGCACAAGCGGGATCGCGGGGGACTGGGACTCGAACCAGGAGGGACTCGCGCCCTAGCGGTTTTCAAGACCGCCGCCTTCGTCCGCTCGGCCATCCCCCCAGGCCCGAGTCTTATCGCCGCGCATCATGTCACACTGGGGGTGGGGAACCCGCGTACATCAGAATGGCGGTCCTTCGATCCACGCCCCGCCGCTCCTCGCCCCATCGCGGACGCGGCCTCTACCGCCCTTGGAAGAAGCCACTCTCACAGCCGAACGTCCGCTTGACGGGCCGTTCCACATCAGGAAACCGTTAGCGGCCGTCTACGCAGTGAAGAGCCGTCCTCCACAGTGCGGTCTCTCATCCGTGTAGTGGCGGACGTAAGCTTGGAGAACCCGCTCGAGGTGTCGGCGACCGTAAATCGGGACATGGTCCAGGCACTCTCGCCGCATGGTCCTAACGAACCGCTCGGCGAACGTGTTCGCCCGAGGTGCCCGGATCGGCGTTCGGATGATCCGGACGCCTTCCGTTCGGAACACCTCGTCGAACGCGTGGGGTCCAGAAACTCGATCGCGGCCTGAGGCCGGCGACCCCGGCCCGGTCTGCAACAATGCCGCGCCATGATCGGATCGCTCTTCTAGGCACTGTTGCGTTGGTCGAAGCAGGGACGAGGTGGACCGATTCGCCCGGATGGGGTGTCAGATCACCAGGGCCAGTTCGGCGAATGCGTCGACAAGCCGCGAGATGGATCGTACGTCGGTACCGAGATCGTAGAAGCCGCGGCGGAGATTCTGCACTAAGGCATGTCCGGCGACGATGACCCTGGCGGTACGGTCTCGCTTCAGCCCCCGCATCGGCCGGAGCCGCGTCTTGAGGCGTCCGTGGTCGGTCTCCAGCGGGTTGTTCGCGTGGACCTCCATGTCATGGAACGCGGCCGGCAGCAGCTCGTCGAGGACTCTGGGGTAGACCCGGTACCGGTCGGTGGTGACCTCCACAGGCTTCATCCGGTTGCGATCGATCGCTCGCTCGAAGAACCGCCGTGCGGCGTTGGCGTCCCGGCGAGGTGAGAGGTACACGTCGATGACCTGGCCGAACTGGTCGATGGCCCGGAACAGGTATCGCCACGCTCCTCCCACCTTCAGGTAGGTCTCGTCCACGTGCCAGCGATCCCCGACCACGTGCTGTCGAGCCCGGGCCGCTTCCGCGAACTCCGGGGCGAACCGCTGGACCCACCGGTAGATGCTCACGTGATCGACCTCGATCTGGCGCTCGGCCAGGAGCTCTTCGACGTCCCGGTAGGACAGACCGAACCGCAGGTACCACCGGACCGCTAGGGTGATGACCTCTGGCGGGAAGCGGTACCCGGCGAAGGCTGATCGGGGCGCTCGGAGAGGAATGGCACGGTGTGGTCTCATCGCGCGAGTCTCCCTGATGCGGACGCCGGCGGCTAATGCAACAGTGCCCACGGCGAGTTCGCCACGCCAAAACGCTTATGGTGCGCATGATCGAGTGGGATCTTAAGAGGTCGATTGCTCCCAAGCTCGCGCGGTTGTATCGATCAGGAGGTCGTCATCTATGGGCGGCGTCCCCCAGGCCTCAATGAACTTGGGATCGCTTCCACGAGGCGCATTGGCGACGTCTCGAATGCGTACGTACACGGGAACAGGAGTTGCCTCACCGAGGACGATCGCATGCTGAGTAGCTAGACCGGCTAGCTGTTTCAGGAGGTCTCGACTCGCGAAAGGCGTGGCGTGTCTGATCAGTTCCTGGTCGTCGGGGTTCACGACTCTGTGCGCAATTAGGCTTCCGCATTGCGACATCACGGTTCTAGACAACTCACTCGGCCTCTGAGAGGCGACCATCAAGGACACACCGAACTTGCGGCCCTCTTTCGCTATCCGCTCAAACGCGATCGACGATCTGGTCGACTGGTCGGACGGAACAGCCGGGATGTAGCGATGCGCCTCTTCCAAGACGAGCAGCATGGGAAAACTCCCACGAGGTTCAACTCTTTGCGCGAATCCAAGGAGGAGGCGACCGAGGAGAGCCGTAACGTTCTCCAGCACGTCGCTTGCGATGAGGCTTAGATCAATAATCGTGACGGAGTGGTTGACGCTCGTCCCCGCTCGGGTGCGATACGCCTCAGCCCACGGTGGCTCATCGCCGCCGGGCTCCGAGCCATGAAGGGGATCTCTGCCGAGCATGAGCCGCAGGAAGCGTGCTAAGGCGTCAGGGAACGGCGGCACTCTAGTCATGAAGTTATATCGCTTGTCGGCCAGTAGGCGGCTCAAGCGCATGAGCATCGTCGCCGCATAGGCGCGGATCCTTGGCTCACTATTTGCCTCACGCTCAATGCGATCGGGAAGGAAGACTTCGTCAAGAGCTTCAAGCGAGTAGTACCTAGGAGCGTCGAAGTCCGATACCACGTCTGCGCTTCCGAGTCCAAGCGCGTTGAACTCCTTGGCAATCCTGGACGTCATCGCTTCGAGCATGGCCTCCAGCTTGTTCCGCTGATCAAGCGATACCGGCATATCCCAGGCGGCGTTGCCTTGGAGAAGTTCCAGATCTTCCCAGCGTGCCGCCGATTCAGAAAGATCAGTCCAGAGCTGCGCGGCATCGTCCGCGCCACTAGTCCCCGCCTCAATCGCGAGAGCGCTAAGACCGGAGGCGAGTGACGCTAGAGAGCCGCGCAAGATTTCTTGCGGCTTCTTCGTCTTCGCATTGGAAAGGTCGCGGATGTCGCCGAGGCTCCTGGCCACATTTCTCAGCTGAGTTAGCAGCCCTCGGTCAAGCTGGGAGCCTAGACGGGCGTCAGCAACCGCACGTTGCAACAGTGGTGCTTGCGCGCCCTCGCTTGCTCTTAGGAATGCCAGATGATCGTCGTTGTCCATGAACCAGTGCGGCAGGAACAATCCCGTTTGGGGCCCGGGCTCAGGCCCTATCACCATGGCGTTAGCTCGCCTTCCGCGGTCAGTGTCTGGTGCGAAGGCCGACGCATACTCGCCGTTGGAGTCGAAGACCATGATGTTTGCGTACGGAACGTCGAGAGCGAGAAGACCATCGAGCGCGGCTACGACGGAGCACGTCTTGCCCGAGCCGGTTGACCCGACGATCGCGCTGTGACGCGAGAGAAATATGTTCGCTTGCAATGTGACGTTCTGATCGGGAGCGACCACGGCCTCACCCAAGACCAATGCTGGCCCTGCCGGAGACGCAAATATCCTCGCTATCTCTCTCGGAGTCGCCGAAGATACGGGCGAGAAGAGACTTGGGTACGTCGTGATGCCCGAGACGAACGTGCCTCCCTCGATTCGGCCTACCATGACAGCTTGGACCTGTCGTGTGCCCTTCAGCTCATCATCCAAAGAACCCGTTTCGCCAGAGCGCTGCTCGGAGATTTGGATTGCTGTGATGACGGCCACAATGCGATGGGGACCCGCAGGAACCGTGACGTAAGAGTTGATGGTTCCAACGGGGACGATGCCCGAAGAGCCAGCCTTTACCAAGCCAGTCGTCGAAGAGTCCAACTCGATCGTTAGTCGTTCACTTTCGACCGACGAGACCTTGCCGATGCGATGGGACTCGGTCGGAGTGGATCGATATCTAGGGTGTAGTCGAGTCATCGGCTTCGCCTTGGAGAAGGGCTGACAGCCTCGCGGTCAAAGGAGCCGAAGCGTCCTCTTCGGCGAGCTCGTCGGGGTCGGGCATGATTGAGGTGGCTAGGTTCTCAAAACGCGCGGCTGCTCCAGCCAGCACACTTACTCGGGCATCATCAAAGGTCGCGAGTCTCCCTGGCAAGCTTGTCGCGACCTTGATTGGGCGATCCGATTGGATCCTGTCTGCGCTGCCTTCGTCTTCTGCCGCGGTGGTGGCAACTGGACTTGGCTCTTGGTCGAAGAGGGCGGCGCCAGGGTCGACAACGAACAGCTGGAAGGTAGGAACGGCGGCGAGCGCCTGGAAGATGAACCGGTTTATATGCTCGTCGGAGAAGCCGTACCCAACGACTAGGAGGGCGGTCTCGGGAGCACCGACGATGACTGAGAAGTCTCGGAACAGCTCGGAATAGGGATACCCCAGGACGTCCCCTTCCTTGTGAGGGGTCGGGTAGATGAGGGCCAAGTCTTCGGACTCTTGGGATAAGCGGTTCGTCTGCACGACAACGTCCGCCCCGAGGCCGGCTCCGGATGAGGAAGCTCTCCAGTTGATGCTTCCGTGGAGCTTGTAGAGGTACATGATGTCCGGAAGGCGGGTGATTCTTCGCTCGTCGGGGCCAGGTGGCAGATAGATGTCTTGCTCAAAGACCTCGGGGCGAAACACTCGCGACACAGTCCCGAGAAACCCGTCGAAGTATGGGATTCCGGAGTCGTCCAAAGCCTGTTCCGCCAGCAGGTCGTAGTTTGTGGTGAAGAGGCGAACTCGGGGGAGGTCTCCCCGTCGAGATCGAAGAAGCCTCCGGAAAAACTCGCGATGGATACGGAGGGGATCCCCCTGATGAGCCTCATCTGTGTGATCGAGATCCGGCAATGAGCAACTGCGAGCTAGGGCAAGGTTGATTGTCCTCCGCGTGCTGGTGACCGTCGCGAGACTTACTGGCTGGTCCTTTAGGTGGACGAGATCTGACGCTGTCGCCCCAGCGAAGGCGATCCCCAGGGATAGGGTCGCCAGAAGACCCTCCAAGTCCACTGGATCAGCGCCGCAGAGTTCTTCGATCAACTCCTTGTCTTGTGGCGGCAATGGGTCTTTGACCCGTCGCGCCATGTCAAGGACCTCGTCAGAACTAAGGCCGCGAATACGAGGAGAACCAAGATGCATGGAAGCGCCTGCTCCCATCAGGACAGCGAGATTCTTTACCTGCAGCAGGCGTCCCATCGTTTCGACGATGCGCCTGAGTGCATCGGCATCGCGCCTGCCGTCCACTCGGACGTCTCCTCCCACGAAAAGGAGGCTCTGGGACGCTAGAGCTTCTAGCTCTTCCGGCTCACGGGCTGCCACGGTCAGGTTCCTCCGCGAGCGAGTGTAGCTCCGCAGGATGCGCATTGCGGTTAGCAGGGTGCTGAAAAGCCGTCGTAGGTTCCGCGCCATCGCCCTCCGCGTCCGGCATCCTTCCGGTGTCGGACGAGCACGGAGGGTTTCGATGCGTGGAGTGCCTGAGCGGCAGGTGGCGATGCTCACGACCCTGAGCACGGAGGACCTGATCCCGGCTGAGCATCCGATCCGGCGGATCCGGGCGGTCGTCGATGAGCTTCTCGTCTCAATGAACGCCCAGTTCGACGCCATGTACTCGCGAAACGGCCGCCCGAGCGTCCCACCCGAGCAGCTGCTGAAGGCCACCGTGCTGATGGCGCTGTGCTCGATGCGCTCGGAGCGGGCCTTCTGCGAAGCGGCTGAACTACGACCTGCTGTTCAAGTGGTTCCTCGGCCTTGCCATCGACGCTCCCGCCTTCGACCCCACGACGTTTACCCGGCGTGGCGACACGCCCGTGGGAACCTTGGCGGGCACGCTGTGGCGCAAGCGCAAGAAGGTCACTGCCGCCGCCTCGGCTGTCCTGAAGACCTCCAAAAAGCTCACCTGGCAGGTGGTCCCCAACAGCATGGTCCAGATGCTGCTGTTGTGGATCTCCCTCCTAGTCGTGTTCGCTGCCCTCGTCCTGGTCAGCGGTTGGGTCGCCGCGAGCGGCGTAGATCGCTCTCCGTGGGCGCTCGCGCCTCTCGGTGGCCTGGTCTTGGGCGCGGGCGGACCTCGGTGAACCGGATGAAGTTCAGCTGAGAGCCCCGCAGCGTCCGCGGGGGGCGACTAGCATTCTCCTTCGGAAATGGACATCGACACCCAGGTTCGCCTCGTCGTGTACCGCTTCTTCGCGGATCATGGTCGACCACCGGTCCCGGCGGAGAATGGCTGAGGTTGGCGACTGGCACGATGACCTGCTGCCGCATAGGATCCCACCGTGCTGAGGAGGCTCCATGGGCAGGAGCGTGGCTATCGCGATTGGGGTCGGCCAGTCCGGCGACCTTGTGATCCTCCGGGGGGCGCGAAACGGCGCCCATGAGTTCGCGGCGTGGGCGCACGCCGTGGGGTTCGACCAGGTCGTTGAGCTGATCGACGACGGGTCGCGGAAGGTCCGCGCGTCGGAGATCTACCAGGTCATTGACGACGCTGTCGATGTCGGGGATGTGGAGCGTCTGTTCATTTTCTTCGCTGGGCACGGTGTCGCAAAAGGCACAGCCCTGGATTTCTGGCTGCTCTCCGAGGGCGCCAGAAACCCGAACGAGGCTGTCAATGTCGATGCGAGCCTCCGGCTCGCTCGCGGCAGCGGGATTGCCCACGTTGCTGTGTTCGCCGACGCGTGCCGCACGATGGCGGGAAAGGACCGGATGGGCGTTGAGGGATTCGTCATCTTCCCCAACGTGCACGTCCCGCGGGTCAGTGTCGAGATGGACTCGTTCTTCGGGGCCCGGCCCGGATATGCCTCCCTGGAGGTCGTCCCCGACGCGGCTGCTGAGGCTGCGTTCGGTGTGTTCACGAGGTGCCTGATGCTGGCCCTCAACGCCCAGGTCTCGGGAGCCGCAGAGCCGATTCCAAACGGAAAGGTCAGTTTAGCGATCACCGCGCAGTCACTCAGGAGATACCTCCTCAGCTCGGTGCCAGAGCAGACCTCCCTGGCGGCCGGCTCCAAGGTGCAGGAGCCCGACTGCCGATCGGAGTCGACCTTCGCTCGGAACGTTTACCGTTGGCTGGGCGGCGCTGGTGACGCGGAGCTACGGATCGAGCCATCACCCGGCGACGTCGGTCCCACCGTGAGGCTGATGGTGTGCGACGGCCGCACGGCGGAGTTCGGCGCCCATTCGGAGGGCGCGGCCCCGCTCACGGTCCGACTCCCGGTCGGCACCTACTACTTCGTCGAGGTGACCGACCCGAGCCAGATCCAGGACCCGGCCACGCGCGCGATTCGGAGGCTCCTGGGCGACGACGTCCTCGTGATAGGCCTGCTCGGACCTGAGGAGATCGTTGAAGGCGAGCCCCGTCCCGAGTTGCCGCTGACCCGTGTGGATATTCGAGTGATGGACCCGTCCGGCGCCGAACTGGGCTTCGCGCCGGGCGACGGGGTCTTTCCGGTCCTGACGCGGGACGTATTGACTGGCAGATCGCTGTTGCGTTATCAGGCGCTGTCCCAGTACGAGACGCCGGTTCCGTCACGCGACCTCAAACTTGACCCCAGCGACGCGGATGTCGTGAAGCGGTTCGCCGCTATGGAGGGGCGCGGGCACTTCGAGACTGGGAGCGGGCTCACCATCGTCGGCGCGGAGGTGGCCTTCGCGGTCGTGCGAGGCGGATCCGCGGACCTCTTTCAAGACGAGTACGGCTGGAACGTTCGGGGAACGACCGACTACCTCGGCCCGCTCGTCGTGGGTCTGAGCGACGGGCGATGGATAGCGACTGCCCTCATGCCAGGTTTCTTGGGCGTTGCCGTGGTCGGGAAAGATGGCGTCGATGGGTTCAGCTTCCTGCCCGCGCCCGGCCACCGGTGGGAGGAATTCGGCGGCGACGAGAGCCCAACGTCTGTGCGCGAGGCGGTCGCGTTCGCCAATGCCGCCGCCAACGTCGGATCGTTGGACGTCGGCGGGGACCCAAGCTCGTTCGTGGGCGGGCTCCTCCGCAGTTTCGTCCATCCGAATCCGACCCTCGCTCTGTTCGCCGCGTACGCGAGCGACCGGGAAGGCAAGTCCGGGCTCCTTCGGGAGCTGATCGGCCGCCTCCACGGCCTCGATCAGCCTGTTCCTTATGATCTCGTCCTTCTGGCCGGGCAAGCCCCCGACTGGTCCACGGTGCCGTCCTACCCCCTTCTCACCCAGGGTTGGGCCTACCTGGACCCCGAAGGCATTCATCCCGCAGTCCGAGCTGCACGCCGGACGCTTGCGCCGTCGCTCTGGGCAACGCCCCAGCATGAGGGCGGCGTCGAACTGGCTACGGCGGTGGAGAGGGGCGAGCTGTAGATGAGGCTGCTGTTGGTCCACGGTCGTGCGCAGGGTGGCCGGACCGCCAAGGGCATCGAGCGGGCGTGGTCCGGTGCGCTCGCCCGGGGCTGCAGTGCCGCAGGGGTCACGCTTCCCACCGGAATCGATGTGCGCCTTCCCTTCTACGGGGACAGGCTCGACCAGCTCACGACCGGACGGGCACAAGCCCTCGGCCGCGTGATCGAGCGAGGCGCGGACGGCGGACCGGACGTCAACGAGTTCGACCGAGACTTCATCCTTGCGCTGGCCACGCGAGCGGGGGTTACGCAGGACGAGATCCAGGCGGAACTGGGAGCCGCCGTGATCGAGCGAGGCGCGGAGAACTGGGAATGGGTCCAGGCGGCTGGGCGCCTCGTGAGCCGCAAGGTGCCCGGGTTCGGTCGAATGTTGATGGCCAGGATGACCGCGGACGCCAACGCGTACATGACCCGCCCTGCCGTGACGAAGCAGATCAACGCACTCGTTGCTCCCCACGTGCTCGGCGACCGGGCGGTAGTGGTCGGCCACTCGCTCGGCTCGGTGGTGGCCTACTGGGTGCTCCACGACCTCGCGGCGCGTGCGGACGTGCCGCTGTTCGTCACCCTCGGCTCCCCGCTCGGGATCGATGCGGTGAAGAACAACCTGCCGAGGCCCCTTGGGAGGCCAGCTGGGGTGCGCCACTGGTTCAACGGGTCGGACGAGCGAGACCCGGTGGCGCTCTACTCCAGGCTTGACAAAGGCGTGTTTCCGGCAGAAATCGAGAACAAGAGCGACATCCACAACCCTCGGAAGGACCCGCATGGCATCAGCGGCTATCTGAGCAACGCCACGGTGGCGAAGAAGATTGCGAATGGGCTGCGCTCTGCCTGATTCTGTAGTCCGTCGTGGAGCGCCATCGCGTCGAGTTGGATAACCCGCAGATGTGCGCCCCAATCAAATCGACCATGAGCCGCGCGCAGACCGACGGGCAGGGCTTGTGACCAAGGTGGCCGGGGAGAGTGGCGAAGATCGTGGACGTCGTCACGGGGTCGATGGCGAGGCCGAACACTTCCGAGGGCGACAAGGAGAGCTTCCCCCAGGCGGCTCCTCCGTTCGTGGTCTCGTACAGGCCGTGCTGCGCCGTCCCGGCGAAGATGCGCGAGGTGTCGGTCGGGTCGATGGCGAGGCTGATCACTCCCGTGCCGGGCGGGAACCCGTTGTTTCTGGCGACCCAGTGCCCTCCGCCGTCCGTGCTCAGGAACGTCGCCGATTGGTTCGCTCCCGCCCACACCGTGGCCGGCACGGCCGGGTCGATGGCGAGCGCCACCACCGCTCCCCCGGGAAGGCCGGAGCCGGCGACGATATCGGGCGACGCGAAGCTCGGACAAGTGACCGTGACGTCACCGGCAATCGAGGCTGCCGGAACCCGAGGGTCTCAGCGGCCTCCGAGGCGTACGGGAACCGAGGTTGGTTGGGCACGGCGAACATCGGCGGTCCCAGCTACCGTGCGTCATCATGGACTGGCGCACCCCGCTTCGTCGGGCAGTCAACCGGAAGACGGAACTCGCCAGGTGGCGCCTGATGCTGCTGCGCGCGATCGACCCGATCGAGTGGTACATGGCCAAGTCCGACGAGCATCGCCTCCGCCAGCGCCGAACCCGGCGCAGATCGCGACCGTTCTGGACCGCATACGTGCCACTCGAGGTCGAGGGCGGGCACCCGGAAGCGAGCCGACCTCAGTCGCCTCCGCCGCGCGAGAGGGAAGGTCTGAAGGAACACGCCGTGCTGCATGAGGCTCTCCAAGCCGCGTTCGGTCCGTATTTCGAGACCAAGGCTCGTGAGCTGCTCACCGACGGGCGGTGCGTCATCGAGACGACTGGCGGCACGGTCCGGGCGAGGCTCGTCCGGTTCCGAAACGGCGCGGTGTTCGAACACGCTACGTCCTCACCGGGGAGGTCCGGACGCGGACACAGCCGGATCGATCGGCCGCAGCTCACCGACCCCGTGCCGCTGCTCGTCGGCTACCTCGTGCACGCCGTGGTCGACCTCGGAGGCGATCCTCGACCGGGGGA
>WNGK01008402.1_pt1 | contig 24708 bp, 14 predicted proteins | sample 5400601 | NCBI WGS metagenome assembly WNGK01 (sample SAMN13153376, study PRJNA577476) | soil metagenome | isolation source: 60 cm soil or saprolite under Garry oak tree replicate 1 | place: USA:California | collected 2016-06-15
GAGTAGTGAACGCGGTGTTGTAGGGTGACCGCTGGGCGAAGGTCAGGCCTGTTGAGCACCCGACGCCCGCGCAGCCTACAATCGTCGCCTGGTTCGCATTGTAGGAGGGACCATTGCCCTTGAAGACATGGCTGCCATGGTTGGCCACGTAACCCACTTCCAGGCTGGTCTTTGAAGTAAGTTGCCGCTGCACAGTTACATTCCAAGCATCCACGGCCGGCACAACGAGCTTGTCTGGCCGGGTCTTGGGTTGCACGTTGCCGGTTGGCCCAAACAGGGGAAGGATACCATTGCTCGGAATCACGGGGAAAGCAGCCGAGCCCGAAGCGGGACCACAAATCGTTGTATCGAACGGGGAGGGCAAGCACTGGCCGGTAAAGTCGTACGCCGGAGTCTTGTTATCGAACGTCGCTGAATTGAGGGTCTGGTGGGCTAGTACCGGGAGGTTCTGCGTAACGGTGTGGCCGAATAGTGATCCGAAGACGCCGATGTCGAAGCTGCGTCCGTAGCCCATGCGGACCACGGTCTTGGGGGTGATCTCGTAGGCGATTCCGATGCGAGGAGCGAAAAGCTTCCAGTTGGTGCGGGTACTACCGTTGTCGCTGATACCGCCGTAGCCCGCAACCCGAATCACGCCTTCGGGCAGGACTGCGAAACCGCCATTACCTTTGGCGTTCACAAATTCCGGAGTGTAATGCTCCCAGCGCAAGCCATAGTTGACGGTCAGTTTGTGAGTCGCGCGCCAGGTATCCTGGCCATAGAAGAAGTAGCGGTTCTGAGTCTCCATCGCGTTCGGCTCGCTAGCGGACCCGACATACCGATCCATGTTGCTCACTTCCGAGAAAAGGTACGTGGCTAAGTCCACCCCGCCGGTACCGACGCCGTCGCTGGTCCCCTGCCAATTGAAGTGCATCTGGCCGGTGCGGTTGGCGTCAGATGGAACGCGCAGGTTGGTCGCGTGCCGCAAATCGGCACCGAACTTGAACTGATGGTTGCCGAAGATCTTCGTCCAGTTGTTGACGTACTGTTCACCCTGCTCCTTCTCGATCAGTGGGCAGTTACAACGGGTAATGTTGAGGGCTTCGCCAAGATTCCCAAAGCCGCCGCCGCCCGATGAAATAGCATCGAAAAACAACCCGGGCAACCCGTTCGTGGTTACGTCGGAGGTATTCAGACCAGGGAATCCCAAGGCCGATGCCGCGTTTGTGCTGCCTTGGTCGAACTTCGTCGAGTGCGGGTTGTAGCGGAAGTATCCGAAACGAAAATCCGTCAAGAGCGTGTTGCTCAACGTGTAGTTGAATCCTGTCGCCAAGCTGTAATTGTTAATTAACGATTGGCCGGCGAGTCCGAGGTAGCCAAGCCCGGGACCGCCGATTGCACCAAACACCGGCTTGCCAGAGAGCTTGAAGTTGGAGCGAGTATAGCGGCCGAAGATCTGGAGCTTCTGGCTGGCGGTGTAGTCGCTACGTATCACGTACTGGTAGTCGTTGAAGCTTCCGCTTCCGCTTGCCGAGTAGTTGTTTAGGGTTCCGTTATGATCGCCCGGTAAATTCGGAGCCGGCAACTGAGCGAGAATGCTCTCGGCTGTGGTGAGGCCCGAGCCTGTAAAGTTTGCGTCCACGGCCTGCAATGCTGACTGCGGAATCGCGTTGCCAGGGTAGAGAGTTCTCGACCCAGCCGCCTGGTACGGGTTATACACTTGACCGTTGCCGGTGCTGGCATTCCCGATATACTCACTCAGATCGCAGTTCGCGGTGCCAGCGGTTAGACAAGTCGAGCGGACCAAAGCCGTTGGAACACTGGTCGTAAAGGTCGTGCCTGACGTCCGCCGGGTGGCTTCATAGTTACCGAAAAAGAAGAGTTTGTTCTTGATGATGGGTCCGCCTACCGCTCCGCCAAATTGCTTCCAGTTATTCGGCGAAGCTTTGCCGGTAAAGGGATTCTTCGCGGGATCGACCGGGTCCAAATCGTAATAGTAGCCGCTGCCGTGGACTTCGTTGCTCCCTGACTTCGTCTGGGCAGTCATGATTCCGGCCAAGGCTTTGCCGAACTCAGCGTCGTAGTTCTGGGTCGTGATCTTGGTCTCAGTCACCGCATCCAGACTCGGGTTCACAATGATGATACCCAGAATCGGATCTTGGTTATCGGTGCCGTCCAACTCGTATCCCGTACCACTGAAGTGCTGCCCGTTCACGAAGATCTGCTTGCTGCCCTGAGGATTCTCCGTGGCAGCATGACCCCAACCTAATATCTGCGTACCCGGCGAAAGCAGCTCCAAGCTCTGGAAGTTGCGATTGTAGACGGGGAGTTCTGCCAATTGTTTTGAGTTGAATTCGATGGCCACGTCTGCTCGGTCCGTCTTCAACTGAGACACTTCGCTGGTGACCTCTAACGTCTCCGACGCCCCGCCGACTTGGAACTGTCCGTCTACGCGCGTCCCGGCATCCGCAGATACCTGGATGTCCTTAAACTCCAAAATCTTAAAACCAGCAGCCGCGATGTGGATGGTGTACACGTCTGGAATCAGGTGTGTCACCGAGTAGTTGCCGCTGTCGTTGGCACTGGACTCAGTGGAGACATTCTTGGTCTGGCTAGTGACTGTGACCTTCGCCCCGTTCACCGCGGCCCCGGACGGATCCGTCACTGTGCCGAGAATGCTGCCGTACACCGCTTGTGCGTTAGCTTGCGAAGTCCAAACACCACAAATGAGAGCCACAACGAGCAGAACGCTAAAGCCGACTGCCTTTTTCATTGAATTCCTCCCACGATAGGTAATCCGGTTGATGGCCTGACTACAAAGCGACCCTGTGCACACACGGATCGCGGTTACTTGCTGCTTAGCATTTTGAGTTCCGACTTTTTCTGCCCTGTCGGCGTTGAAATCATTCAGCTTTCTTTCCAAAGGACGACATGCGCATACAGCAAATGGAATTTCTGGAAACCATTTCTACAAGAAACCGAATGGTACTCTGCACAATAACGTTCTTGTGCAATCCAGGCAGTCGCTCGCCATATAAACGCAAATGCGCGACTCCCATCGCTTTCAGTGAGAGTAGAATTCTGCAATTTTAGAAATAAAATGAGACCCGAGAGAACGCGAAAACCCACCATCCTGCCGATGATTTGCTCCGGCAGGAAACAGAAAAACATGTGCTCGAACTTACGCGAAAACGAAATTCGACGTCTTTTGAATGCGCGTAGCATGATGCCGTTCTTCCTAATTAGAAAGTCTCAGTGAGTTTGTTACGGTTACTCCGTTCTAAGTTGCTGTCTTGCATGCTGCAAAAAGACTCTGTTACTCTCTGTTACGTGAGTGTGACAGGCCATGTAACCGACGTGGAGATGTGCCTCCTCGAGGTTGAGAGGCTGGTGAGCAGCCGTACACTGCACGGCTCCGAGTCGCTGTGCAAGCTCCTGCGATACTCGGCAGATCATGCACTGAAGCATCCAGGGGTTGCGCTCAAGGAATATCAGATTGCCACTGAGGTCTTTGGGCGCCCTGTGGACTTCGACCCGCATCTGGATTCCCTCGTTCGCGTACAGGCGGGACGGCTGCGCTCCAAACTTTCTGAGTATTACCTTTCCGAGGGCGCTGAGGATCCGATTGTTGTCGAGCTTCCGAAGGGCACGTACACTCTCGGTTTCCGTAATGCCACAACTCCCACAAAACCGATTTTGCCGTCCCACGATATCGAGCAGACCGCAGCTGCTCCGCAGCCTTACAGGGCTTCCCTGTTGACGATCGGTCTGGCTGTTCTTCTCGGGATTGCCATTTTCACCGTCGCCGGGTTGCTGCTTACCCGAAACTCGAACGCAGCCGGGTCGGCGAACACTGGAGAACGCGCCCCAGCAGCTTTCCGGGTTTTTTGGCGAAGTTTTATCGCCGGACCCGAAGAGCCCTGGGTCATCTTCAGCAACGGTGCTTTCGTGGGAAGGCCAGAAACGGGACTACGCTACTTCAATCCGGCACGGGATCCCCGACAGGCGATCCTGGACCATTACACCGGGGTCGGCGAAGTGCTGGCGGTGTATGACCTCGACCACGTGTTCGGTCAGTTGCATCGTGAAATCCGGGTGAAGCGTGGAAGCCTGTTTTCGCTGGATGATGCCCAGAATAACAATCTCATTTTCGTCGGCTCGCCCGCGGAAAACCTAACCCTGCTGGACATTCCCAGCACTCGTGAGTTTGTGTTTCAGCGGGTTGCGGCTGGACCGCGAAAAGGCGACTTGGCAGTGATCAACGTTCATCCTCAGCCAGACGAGCCGAAAATGTTTCTCGCCAGCCCCTCCGGCACTCCTCTTACCGAGGACTACGCAATGGTTGGACTCGTGCCAGGGATGAATCCTGCGCGCTCGGTCTTGATCCTCGCAGGCACGACGACCATTGGAACACAAGCGGCGGCGGACTATGTCTGCCGGCAGGATTCGCTCGAACAATTGCTCCTGCGATTGAGTGTCTCCGAGAATGGCGAAATGAAACCGTTTGAAGCGGTGGTGCACGTGAAGATCGCTCGCGGAGTTCCGGTCGGCAGCGAGCTGGTTGCACTGCGAAAAATTGCACAGTGACAAACCACTGGTTCGTGGCCTTTGATCGTGGACGAAACGAGACTCGAGTGAGCTCACGGTTTGGCGTGGGCAAGTTCGGTAGCCTTGCGAAATTCCTCTTCCGCTTCCACTTCTTCTCCCTTGTGTTGCAGCGCTTCCGCCAGGTGTTGATGAGCAGGCGCATAATCCGGCGCCAGCTTAATGGCGGAGCGAAATTGAGAGATGGCGCCGTCCACATCTCCTGCTTTCAGCAGCCTGCTTCCGGAGTTGGTACTGAAGGTGGCGGCTTGCAGGCTATTGGACTGCCTGAACAAATCCTGGGCGCGATGGCTTTCCGCATCGGCAGCGGCGGTGTCGCCCCACTGGCGGAGTATTGCAGCCAGCGTTGTGTGCGCGCCCGCAAGTCCTGAATCAATCGAAATCGCCTTGCGCAGGGCAGCCGCTGCGTCCTCGAGCTTCCCATCTTGCTTCAGAACCGTTCCCAGCGTGTAGTAAGCCTCGGCATAATCCGGTTTGGCCTCCGTGGCCGCGCGCAATTCCTTCTCGGCTTCGCCGAAATCGCCTTGCTGCCAAAACGTTACCCCGAGGGTATAGCGGAAGTCGGCCTGCTTGGGATCGAGTTGCTCGGCCTTCTGCAATTCGGCAACGGCAGCGGGCAATTGGTCCTTCAGCTTGAGTGCCAGCCCGAGGTTGTAATGGAGGGTAGCATCGTCGGGCGCGCTGCGAATCGCGGTTTGGAATTCGCCGATCGCGGCATCGAAGTCGGCTTTTTGCAGATAGCCGATTCCGAGGTTTCCCCGGTACGCAACGTCGTCTGGCTTGAGCCTCAAAGCGGCCTGGAATTCTAGGAGGGATTCGGCGGCGTTGCCGGCCTGAACAAGCGCCAGACCGAGATTGTTGTGCGCGTCGGGATTGTCGGGTTGGCTCTCGACCACATGCCGGAACGCGGCGACCGCTCCTTCGCCGTCCCCTTTCCGTTGCAGTGCGAGACCGAACTGGGTCTGGGCGTCCGCGAAGTTGGGTCGTAGTTTGACGGCCGTTTGCAATTCGCGAATCGCGCCGTCGCTGTCGCCCGAGTCCGACAGAACGCGCGCCAGGTAATAATGTGCCTGCGAATTCTCGGGAGCGAGTTCCGCCGCACTCTGCAGCAGCGGCAGCGCCTGGTCCAGCGCGTGCTGGTTCCAGCGAACGACTCCAAGATGAAATTTGATCGCGGCTGAATCTGGCTGCGCCCGCAGGGCCTGGGAAAACTCCGACGCGGCCTCCTCGAGTTGGGAGTTGCGTGCCAGCAGAGCGCCGAAGTCGTCATGGAGGTCCGCGCGCGCTGGATCGAGCCGAACGGCTTGCTTCAACTCGGCGAGGGCGGCGCCTAGGTCGGGCTGGAAGCTCAATGCGCGGCCGAGGGCGCGATGGGCCTCGGCGTCTTGCGGCGCAAGTCTTACCGCGGTCCGAGACTCGCTCACCGCGCCCTCGTGATCGCCCTGCGCGGAGAATGCATTGGCGAGGTTGATGTGTGCCGGAAGATAGGCCGGTCTTAGTTTCAACGCGGTTCGGAATTGCGTGATTGCCTCGTCGATGTTGCCGGAGGAAAACAGCACCCAGCCCAGCGAGTTATGGCCTTCGGGAAAGCTAGGCGCAATCCGAACCAGGTTCTCGAACTCGGTTCGAGCGGTGGCAAGATCGCCTCGCTGGACCGACCGCGCTCCTTCTTGGTAGAGATTCTGGACGGCAGACTTGTCGGCCGCTTTCTGAGCGGTTGAGGCCACTGCCAGCGTGACCAGCAGCAGCAGTGGAAGGGAACGAGTTCGGTGAACGGCAAGAAAGATCGAGCGACCCACAAGCAGCCTCATTGTGACGACAATCCTTCGAAGATATTACTATGCGGAACGGCCTCGCTTGATCGGTCAGTCGAGCCGGAGGTCGGACCATGCCCACCATCTCGCGAAAGGTCGGCACCCTGACACCCGTTCAGTACAAACGCTCCCCCCTCCTTTCGCCACCATCCGCCGCACACCACTGAGATACATTCCTTCCTGCCTTGACCCTCTCGCGCGCGCGGCCATACCATGCATTTTGGGGTTACACGTTTGGAGCGGTATCTGCGTTTTCATTCGACCTGGTTTCCTTGGGCATCTTCCCTGGTCATGATCTGTTTGTGCGGATGCATTTCCGCTCAGAGCCAGCCCTCTGCCCCCCAGAACTCCGTCGCCTACTTCACAGATGTCGCCCAAAAGGCCGGGCTGACGATGATGAGCGTGTTTGGCGGCAAGGATACCAAGAAGTACATCATTGAAACTACGGGCGCCGGCGTCGCCATCTTCGATTACGACAACGACGGCTGGCCCGACATTCTTCTGGTCAATGGCACGACTCTCGAGGGGTTTCCCGAGGGGAAAGCCCCAACCAGCCATCTCTATCGCAACAATCATGACGGAACGTTTACCGATGTCACGGTCAAGGCTGGTCTGAGTGCGACCGGCTGGGGGCAAGGTGTTTGCGTCGGGGATTACGACAATGACGGGTGGGAAGATCTTTACATTACTTATTATGGAAAGAACCGCCTGTATCACAACCACAACGGAGTGTTCACCGAGGTTGCGGACAAAGCGGGTGTGGCCGGGACCGGGAAGGCCTGGGGCACGGGATGCGCGTGGGTTGACTACGACCGCGACGGCCATCTGGATCTGATGATCGCGAACTACGTGGACTTTGATCTTTCCACGGCGCCGGCTCCCGGAGACAGACCATCGTGCATCTGGAAGGGTGTGCCGGTGATGTGCGGGCCGCGCGGACTCGCCTGGTCGAAGAATATCCTCTACCACAATCGTGGCGACGGCACATTCGAGGACGTAACCCAGAAAGCGCACATTGACCAGACCGACGGCCACTACGCGTTCAGCGTTTCCACCTTCGACTTCAACGACGACGGCTGGCCTGATATCTATATCGCTTGCGACAGCACCCCGAGCATTCTTTATCGCAATAACCGCGACGGCACTTTCACCGATGTCGGCATAACCGCCGGCGCGGCGTTCAACGAAGATGGGCGCGTACAGGCGGGCATGGGGGCAACCATCGGCGATTACAACGGCGATGGCCGCCTGGACATCTTCAAGACCAATTTTTCCGACGATACTTCGACCCTCTATCGCAACAATGGTGATGGGACCTTCGACGATGTGACGTCCGCGGCCGGGCTTGGCCTCTACACCAAATACCTGGGATGGGGAACCATGTTTTTCGACTTCGACAACGATGGGTGGCCAGACCTGCTGCTGGCGAATGGGCATGTCTATCCGGAGGTCGATAAGCAGCATCTTGGCAGCGACTACGAAGAGCCGCGCATTCTGTACCACAATCTTGGCAACGGTACCTTCGCGGACATCTCCGCGGATGCGGGCCCCGGGATTACCACGCGCGCCTCTTCGCGCGGCCTGGCCGTGGGGGACCTCTGGAACGATGGCAGGATGTCGGCGGTGATCAGCAACATGAACGCGCCGCCCAGCCTGCTGGTGAATCAGGTTCGCTCGGCAAACCATTGGATTTCTATTCATACTGTCGGAACCAAATCCAATCGCGACGGTGTGGGGGCGCGGATTTCCGTCAAGGTTGGCGCAAGGACGCTGGTAGATGAAGTGCGCAGCGGATCGAGTTACAGTTCCAGCAGCGACATGCGAGTTCACTTCGGGTTGGGCTCGGCGACCAAGATGGATTTCGTTCAGATTCGCTGGCCGAGTGGATTAGTGGAACGCTTCGAAAATTTGCTCGTGGACTCGATTCAAACTCTGAAGGAAGGATCTGGGTCAGCGGTTGTGGCGGACGCGAAGAAGACCTCGCAAGGAACGCCTCCCGGGAATTGACTTACCTGCCCGGCGACTTTGGTGGCGGAAACTCCATTGTGCGAACGATCCCTTCGCCTTCTTTCACGTAAACAACCTGGTTTGGTTTGACGTCCTTGAGCGTATCCACCTGGCCGCTGGGCCAGCGAATTTCGAGCACTTCGACTTTTTCCGCTTTGCCCAGGCCGAAGTGCACCCGCAGGTCGTTTTGCGAAAAATATCCGCCGCCGCTGCGGACTTCGTCAATTTGCTGGTGCGGCTTCGGCTCCCCAGGAATGCGCGTCACACACTTCACGCGGGACCCGATGCCGCTTCGGTTTGATTTTGTCCCGATGGTGCGGACCTTGATCCAGTTGTTGCCAGTGTGTGAATCGCAACGCAGAAGTTGCGGATAGTCGTTGACCGGATTGATCATCATGTCAAGATCGCCGTCGTTGTCAAAATCGCCGAAGGCGCAGCCGCGCGCTGCAATGGGATCGGAGATACCCGGGCCCGCTTGCATGGACACATCTTCGAAGCGCCCGTTGCGCAAGTTGCGATAGAGTAGTTTGCGCTGAGCATAGCCGGCTTCCGTCTTCAGTTGTTCGACCTCGGGATAGACGTGGCCGTTGCAGATTAGAATGTCGGGCCAGCCATCGTTGTCGAAATCGAAAAAACCGCATCCCCAGCCGAGATATTTGGTGTAGAGGCCGAGGCCGGCGGCGAAGGTGGTGTCCTCAAAGCTGGCGCCGCCGAGATTGTGATAGAGAGAGGGGGTGTCGCCGGCGAAATTGGTTTTTACCAGGTCGAGGTTGCCGTCGAGATCGTAGTCGGCGGCGGAGATTCCCATGCCTGCTTGCGGCTTGCCGTCCGGGCTAAGGGCGCAACCGGATTCGAGCGCGATGTCGACAAACTTGCCGTTTTTTTTGTTCTGGTAGAGCGCGCTGGCGGTGGAGTCGTTGGCGACGTAAATGTCGGGCCACCCGTCGTTGTCAAGATCGGCGGTGAGCACCCCGAGACCGTAGGTGCCATTGGCGCTAAGAATCCCGGTACTCGCGGAAACATCGGCAAAGCTGCCGTCGCCGTTGTTGTGATACAGGATGTTTTTTCCGCCGTTCAGGCCTGGCGGACCGCACGCTACCATCACTCCCTTGTAGAGGCACGGACCGGATTCCGGCACGGGCGCGGTGGCCAGATCCAGGTCGATGTAATTTGCTACGAACAGATCGAGGTGGCCGTCGCGGTCGTAGTCCACGAAAGCACAACCCGTATTCCAGCGCTTGCCGTCACCGGAGACACCGGCCTTTGCGCTGACGTCGGTAAACGTGCCATCACCATTGTTGTGGTAAAGCACGTTCTTCCCGAAATAGGTGACGAACAGATCGTCGTAGCCGTCGTTGTCATAATCGCCGATGCAGACGCCTTGTCCCCAACCGGAGTGCGCGACCCCGGCTTTAAGAGTGACGTCGGTAAACGTGCGGTCGCGATTACTTTTGAACAGACGCGAGATCGGCTCTTGTCCAGCGGGGAACCCTTCCAGGCGTGTGCCGTTAACCAGAAAAATGTCGAGCCAGCCGTCGTTATCGTAGTCGTAAAACGCGACCCCACAGCCGGTGGTTTCGAGCAAGTATTTGTTCTTGTGTTCGCCACCGTAGATCGTCTTCACGTTAAGGCCAGATTCGCGCGCGACGTTCAGGAAACTTACTGCAAGCGTGGTGCCGGGTTTCAGCGGTTCGACCGGCGCCGGGGCCGGCGCTTCGGCTTGCGACCACTCCGGACGTGCCAACCCCAAAACACTTTCAAGCGAGAGGACAAGTGCGGATCGGCTGAGTGACTTCAGGACTTCGCGACGTGTAGAAGACAATGATGTAGTACCCGGCAATCCAGCCCGTGCTAGAATTCGCCCCTGCATCCTTATATTTGGTGCGTGGAGACTTTGCAAGCCAAGGTCACGCGCGGATTTCCTGGGGAGCGTGGATTGCGGCGCGGGTTGATTGCTGAAATGATTTGTGGCTCCAGGCTCGTCCGAAGCGGGGCGCTGGCGGGTTTCTTTCTCTTGGCCATTGTGGCCTCGGCAGCTGGACCACCCGTTCATACGCCTTTGGAGCTGTCGCGTCCGGTTCGCGCGTGGGGATTATTTCTGCCGATCGTCGGTGCGCGTGCGGGCCTGTTCGGTAACGAGAGCGGCCAGATGGAAGCCTGGGTTTACCCGCTCAAGATTTTTCGAGATTTTCACTTGACCTTTCACGTGGATGGCCGTGCAGTGCCCGCGGAAAGCCTGGTCCGCACGCTGATCGTCCATCCGGAATCGGCGATATTGGTGTACGCGGGCGACAATTTTTCTGTGCGTGAGACGTTCTTCGTTCCGGTGCGCGATCCGGGCGCGATGATTTTGCTCGACGTCGAGACCGAGCAGCCACTGGAGATCGAAGCAAGTTTTACAGGCGACTTCCAGCTCGAGTGGCCCGCGGGTCTGGGCGGAACGTTCCTGGGCTGGGACGACCAGCAACACGCATTTGTTTTCGGTGAAGAGCAGAAGAAGTTTTTCGCGCTGGTCGGATCGCCGTCGGCCTCCGGCCACAGCCTCGCGTATCAGACCAATTTTTCTGCCTCCGAACGAAATTCGCTACGCCTCGGTGTGACCGCAAAGGGCAGAGATAGTAAGATCGTTGTGATTGCTGCGTCGATGAATGGACGGGCGGATGCGCAGTCTAACTATCAGCGACTGGCTGCGTCCTATCGTGATCTGCTTCGCGAATCCGCACGGTACTATTCGGATTATTTGGACCACACAGTCAATCTGAAGCTGCCGGACCCGCAACTGCAGCAGGCCTATGACTGGTCGCGCATTAGCGTGATCCAGGGACTAGTCACCAATCCGTCATTGGGCACTGGCCTTGTGGCAGGATATCGAACTTCAGGCATCAGCCAACGCCCCGGCTTTGCGTGGTTCTTCGGGCGGGATTCGTTCTGGACTTCATTTGCGCTGAATTCCGCCGGCGATTTCGCGACCACACGCACGGCGCTCGAGTTCGTCAGTAAGTTTCAGCGGGAGGATGGCAAGATTCCACACGAAATTTCTCAGGGCGCGAGCTTTGTCCCGTGGTTCAAGGATTTTCCCTACGGCTACGCCTCCGCCGACGCAACCCCGCTCTACATCATTGCGGCGAATGATTACGTTGTGCACAGCGGCGATGTCGAATTTGCAAGCCAGAAATGGGAGAGCTTGTGGAAAGCTTACCAGTTTCTGCGGTCCACTTACGATGCTCAGAGTCTTCCGCAAAATTTTGGATTCGGCCACGGGTGGGTGGAAGGCGGCCCGCTGCTCCCGGTGAAGACTGAGTTTTACCAAAGCGGCCTGGGGCTCGAAGCGCTACGCGCGCTCGCCAGCCTTGCGTCGTTCGCGGGTAAAGCAGACATCAGCGGGGACCTGCAGTCCACTTTCGAGCGCCAGAAACCCGCGTTCAACCAGACTTTCTGGTCGCCTGAGAAAAAAGCATTCGCGTTCGCCCTCGATCAGCAGAGCCGGCGAGTTGATGAAGTTTCTGTGCTTACGACCGTCCCCATGTGGTTTGGCCTGACCGATCCGGACAAAACTGAAGCTACGATTCAGCAGCTTGCAGGGGCCGAGCAACAAACCGACTGGGGTATGCGCATCATTTCCAATCGGTCTGCGCTTTATGACGGCAGCGGATACCACTTCGGTTCCGTATGGCCGCTCTTTACGGGCTGGGCATCGGTCGGCGAATACCGCTACCATCAGGTGTTTCCGGCGTACGCGAATCTGCGCGCCAATGCGCTGATGGTGCTCGATGGGTCGCTGGGCCACGTTGCTGAAGTTCTCTCCGGAGACTACTACCAGCCGCTCTCGACCAATTCTCCGCATCAGATATGGTCCGCAGCCATGGTGGTCAGTCCGATTCTCCGTGGCCTGTTGGGGATTGACACCGATGCCCAGACCCATTCTCTTCGGTTCGCGCCCCATATTCCGGCGGAGTGGAGATCGTTTTCCGTTGACAACCTGCGCGTGGGCACGGCGGTTGTTTCCGTGAGCTATCAGAAGACGCCGGGCTGGGTTACCTTTGCAGTCAAGCGCACCGGTTCTGGAGATTGTGTGCTGGAATTGTCGCCGGCGCTGAGCCGGCGCAGCAGCGTTACGTCTGTCGAGCTCAACCGCCATGCCCTGCCTTTCCAGATCGGACAGACGGGAAGCGATCAGCATGTAACCATGCGTTTCCCAGTGGTTGAGGCGACAAGCACCATTCGCATTCACTTGAAGAATGACTTTGGCCTCGGATTTTCCAGTGTGCTTCCGCCCCTGGGCAGTTCCAGCCAGGGCTTGCGCGTTCTTTCGGAGTCGTGGAATCCGGCGCACACGCAGTTGTCACTCGTACTTTCCGGTTTGGCGGGAATGGGTTATGAGTTGTCGGTTTGGAATCCGACGCAGATCACCTCTGTGCGCGGAGGCAAACTGCACAACGGAAGCAAGGATCAGGGTGATTTGACGGTCGAATTTCCTGCCGCGAATACCGGATCGTATGTCCGGCAGGACCTAGTCATCAGTTTCACCGCGAAGTAACGAAATCAAGCTTCTTGTGTTTTTCTGCGGAGAGAATGTTATGTCACAACGCTTGTTACTGATTGTTTCGCTGCTGCTCGCACTCGGCTGGTCAGTCGCTTCTTTTGCCCAAACGAAATCTGTCGATGCGGGGGGCCATCGCTGGTGGCAGCACGCTGTGTTTTACGAAATCTATCCGCGTAGTTTTGCGGACAGCAACAACGACGGGATCGGCGACCTGCAGGGCATCACCTCAAAAATGGGCTACCTGCACGACCTCGGGGTTGACGCCATCTGGATCAGCCCGTGCTTTCCCTCGCCGCAGGTGGACTTCGGCTACGACGTGTCCGATTACGAAAACATCGACCCGATGTACGGGACGCTGGCCGATTTCGACCACATGGTTGCCGAAGGCAAGAAGGACCACGTCAACATCATTCTTGATTTCGTCGTGAACCACACTTCCGACCAGCACGCGTGGTTTCTGGATTCGAAGTCTTCGCGCACCTCGCCGCATCGCGACTGGTACATCTGGCGCGATGGCAAGGGGCTGGGCCAGCCACCGAATAATTGGATCTCGACGTTTGGAGGCCCTGCCTGGAAGTTTGATTCCACGACGAATCAGTACTATTACCACTATTTCTACACGGCGCAGCCGGATTTGAACTGGCGCAATCCCGCGGTCGAGAAAGCCATGCTGGATACTACCCGCTGGTGGTACGAGCGCGGCGTCGCTGGCTTCCGGTTGGATGCGGTGGACACTCTTTTCGAAGATCCGAGTCTGACCGACAACCCGGTTCTGCCGGGCACCAACAAACAGGGCGATCCCAATACTGACGAGATCCACAATAAGAAGCTGCCCGAAATGCACAGTGTGCTGCAAAAGCTCCGCGCAGCAGCAGATGAATCTGGAGCGGTCCTGATCGGCGAGACGTGGACTTCGAACATCGATCAACTGAAGCAATATTACGGACCGCACGGCAACGATGAGTTGCAAATGCCGATGGACTTCATGTTCACCACCGTTGACAAACTCTCGCCCTCCGAATTCCGCCGGCAGATTGCCGCGGTGGATGCCAGCGGCGGCTGGCCGGTTTACGTCATCAGCAACCACGACAAAGTCCGTTCTTATAATCGCTATGGAGACGGAACGAATAACGACGCCATCGCGAAGCTGATGTGCGCCTTTTACCTCACCTTACGCGGTTCACCGATCATGTATTACGGTGAAGAGCTTGGTATGGAAAACAACGATCCCAAGCGCAAAGAGGACGTGAAGGATCCAATTGGCCGCACCGGCTGGCCGCAGGAAATCGGTCGTGACGGCGAGCGCACGCCCATGCAATGGAACACGGACAAGAACGCGGGCTTCAGCAAGAAAGACCCGTGGCTTCCGGTGCCGCCGAGTTACAAAACGCACAATGTCGCAACCGAATCGAAAGATCCGAATTCGATTTTGAACATGTACAAGAAAGTCCTGGCGCTGCGGCATACCAACCAGGCGTTGTTGGAAGGCAGCTACACGGCACTCAACGAAGATGATGTGAACGTGATGTCCTACCTGCGCAGCTACAAGGAGAAGGCCGTGCTGGTGGTGTTGAACATGTCAGCGTCGCCGCAGAAGGCGACCTTTAACCTTGCCGAAAAGGGATTCGCGGCGGCGAGCCTGACGGCTCTAGTGGCAACGCCTCAGTCAAGCGCGCAGGGCAGCGCAGTGACGTTGGAGCCCTGGGGAGCGTTTATCGCGGAAGTTAACAAGTAAGCAGAATTGGCATGGCGCCGCTGGGGCCAGGGACGTCAGGTCCGCGATCATAGAAGGCGGCGGCTTCGAATCCCACTCTCTCCGCCACACAGTCTGCCTTGCAGAGAAATTCGGCTGCATTGCTCTGAAAGTCGCTGCGAATCGCCGTAATTCCGCAAGTCTCGCACGAAGTCCGGACCGGAGAAAGTACCCCCCCTGAGCCCGCAGCAACAGCCTTCGCAGTCGCGGCGTTTATGGGATTGCGGCACGGCGAGATACAGGGTCTGCTCTGGGAGAACTACCGCGACGGCGAGTTGTGCGTCTCTCGGTCAATCTGGAATGGCCACACTTCAGACCCAAAAAACTCGTAAAGGTCGAGCCTCTGTCCCCGTGATTCGGCAGCTAGCGGATCGGCTGAAAATGCATCGACTGCGTTCCGCAAATCCCGCCGTTGGCCCGATATTTGCCAATACAGTCGGCAAGCCGCTCGCACTCAACGCTGTGGTTAATCGTGTCATCCTTCCCGCACTGAATCGTTGTGAGGTTTGCGGGAAAGCAGAAGTAGACCACTACAAGACCGACCACGCGTACAAGCGTGACACCTGCATCCCCGAGTGGCACGGCTGGCACGCGGCTCGTCGCGGACTTGGAAGCAACCTCTACCGTCTGGGTGTGCCTGATCTGGTGATTCAGAGAATCCTCAGACACCCGGACGTGAGCACCACGGCAACTTACTACATCAAGACTGCCGCTGGTGACGTTCGAAGTGCGATGACGAAGCTGGAAAACCACATCGCGGAAGCAGATGGGGTTCAATCGGACACTAAATAGCGGTTCGAACGTGGAGCCCCCCACGATTCAGTAAAGCCTAAGTGATTGGGATTGCAGGAAACTGGCGGTGCAGCGAGTCTAAAGCGAACCCCTCTCCGCCCCACAAACAGGGAAATCTTCTGGGAATTTCCCCGCCCTTCCCAGCCTAGCCTTTGCTCAATGACGTTTTCACGGGCTAACTTGAGACGACCGAGCGAGTCGGACGACTCGAAACAGGGAAGAACAGGGAAAGTTTCCGCTCCCGACGACGGCGAGAGTTGTCCAAAGGCACAGCTGGGAGCGAAACCAGCAGCGTCACCCCACTTGTAATGAAACTGGCGAACGCCAAAGTTCCGTTTTCAAGAGTGCCGATGGAAACTAGGTGAGAATCCCCAATAATAGTTGACGAATCGGGCCGATTTGGATGGCGGTGACTCGATATGTGATTACGCGGACTCCCCAGAGACTTGAAGATCATCCGAGACCGGCGGCTCAAGCAGCGATTTCATCGAAAACATCCATGCGACCACGCTGCTGGTTACGGCGAGACCGACGCAGGCCAGCATTATCAGTCGAAATCCAAACACGAATGCCCGATCGATTGCGGTTCGAATTGCAACCGAAGTGCGTGCATCCAGATTGGAAGGCAGCTCAAGGCCAGCAAGTCTGATCACTCTTGCCTGAATCTCGCGGAGAACGTCGGCAGAAAGACCAAGGTTCGCAAGCTGACGTTTCAAGGTAAAACCGAACGCGGTCACCATCACAATTCCAAAGACCGCGATGGCCAATACCCCGGCAATACGCGCGACAGCATTGTTGATACCAGAGGCCGTGCCGGCGCGGTCCTGCTCGACTGAACTCATGACGACCGTAGTCAGAGGCGCCACTGTGACCGCCATGCCAAAACCAAGCACGATCATGGCGGGGAAGAAGGCTTTCCAATAACTGCTGCCCACGGCCGGCAGAGCGAATAGAACGAAACCTGCTGCCACAATGAGCGGCCCGATGATTAGTGGGCGTCGGGCACCGTAGCGCGCGACTAGACCACCCGACCAGCGGGAAAGAGCGAACATCAGCAGAATGAGCGGAAGTACGGCCGCGCCGGTCGCGGTAGTGGAGTAGCCCTGCACCTGGATCAGGTTCAACGGAAAAAGGAAGAAGAAAATTCCAATGGCGGCATAGAGGAATAACGTCAGCAGGTTCGCGCCGCTGAAGCTGCGGGATCGAAACAGGGTCAAGGGGACCATCGGCGAAGTCTCTGTGGACTCAACAAACACGAACACGGCGAGACTGACGAGACCTACAAGCAAACTTCCGAAAACCTCCGGGTTGCTCCAACCCAAATCAGTAGATTCAACGAATCCAAACACCAACCCGCCTAGTCCGAGGGTGCCAACCAGGGCGCCCAGCCAGTCTATTCGACGAGCTGTGACGCTACGACTTTCGGGAATGCGCCACAGGGAGACCGCAATCACCACCGCCGCAAGCGGAAGATTGATGAAGAATACCCAGCGCCACGAAGCATGCTCGACTAGCCAGCCGCCAACAACCGGGCCAATGGCGGTCGTGATCGCCGTAAACCCGGACCAGGTGCCGATCGCTCGACCCCGGGTCTTTTCGTCGAAAGAAGCGCCAATGATGGCTAGACTGCCAGGAACTAAAAAGGCAGCTCCCATGCCTTGAATACTGCGGGCAATGATTAACTGGTGAATGTTCGCAGAGACGCCACAAGCTGCAGAAGCCAGAGCGAAGATTACTACGCCCGCTACGAACATCCTCCGTCGGCCAAACAGGTCGCCGAACGAGCCTCCGACTAAGATCAACGCTCCTAGGAATAATCCGTAGGACTCGACCACCCATTGCACATCGACAATGGTGGCATGCAAACTCGCTTGAAGCGCTGGCAACGCGACGTTGATAACCGTGCTATCGATGAACGCCAGACTGGAGCCGAGAATGGTTGCGGCAAGAATCCAAGGTCCTGCTTCCACCCTGCAGGGACTCGCATCTTTGCTTGACCGGATTACGGCTTCATCACACGGCGGCTTCATGGAGGCTGAGGGTGCCCATGGGTTTTTTAGCGCGAGCGACAACAATCTTATGTCGGCGCGTTTGCCAGCGGAATCCAAACCTGAAAACGCGTGTTACCGGGCTTGGAACTAACCTGAATGGTTCCCCGGTGCTTCTTCACGATTCGCTGGACAGTGTCCAGGCCGAGACCCGTGCCTTCCCCAACTCTTTTGGTGGTAAAAAAGGGTTCAAAGATGTGGGGCTGCACCTCGGCGGAAATCCCGGGGCCGTTGTCTCCAATCTCAACTACAACGCAGGCATCCTCGCGGTAAGTCCGAACTCGAAGCTCGCCCTTTCCGTCCATTGCGTCGATGGCATTGTCGATGATGTTGGTCCAGACCTGGTTGAGCTCGCTGCCAAACGAATTCACGAGAAGAGGAACGCGCTGGTAATCACGCTGCACCGCCACTCCTTGTTTCAGCTTGTGATTCAAGATCGTAAGCGTGGTTTCCAAGCTCTTTACGACGTCGACGTTCTGGATCGCCGCCTGGTCCATGTAAGTGTATTCCTTGATCGCACCGACCAAATCAGATATCCGCGAGGTGCTACTCTCGATTTCGTGTAACAGAGACGCCACCTCCACCGAGGCGGCGATCCTGACCAATGCGGCTCTGGCGGTGTCGGCATCAAGGGACGCGAACAACGATTCCAGCATCTCCGGCTTAATGTTCCGTCGCGCAAGATCGGCTGCCAGTTGCCACAAGTCGTCCTGTCCATGACTGCGTAGCAAAGAATCAATCTGGTCTTCCAGATCGCTGATGGTCAGCGCATCCGGTGGAACTACATCCTGTTGTGTGAACGAAGCCTCCAATTTCTCAATTTCTGATTTCTGTGCAGGCGTCAGATCACGCCTTCCCAACTCGAGACTCGCGCCTTTGATTTTCTTTAGAATGTCGCGCAATTGGCTGGTGGCGCGCCTTGCAGCTGAAGCAGGATTATTGAGTTCATGAGCCAGGCCAGCCGATAGCTTTCCTAGAGACGCCAACCGGTCTCGCTGTTGTTCGATGCGAGTGGCCTCACGGATCCTATCGGACATCAAACCCACCAGGCGCGTGGTCAACTCTGGCATCTTCTGCACAAGTTCGGGAAATAGTGAAGTGGGGAATTTCAGGACGCGGCCGTCAGTGACAGCTCGACCGCTCACGGTGAACTGTTTCATCCTGGAGAAGGGCAGTACCCCGGTGACGTCACCCGGCTTACCTGAAAGCACGACGGTTTCGCCGCCGAATTCGCCTCGCCACTGAAACTGACCTTCAAGAATTACGAACATCGCATCCGCCGGATCGCCTTGGCGGACGTAAGTTTCGCCTGCCTTGAGATGCATCTCTTGCGACTGATCAAGAAACCAGGCGATTTGCTTATCAGGCAGATCGGCGAACGCCGGAACCCCAAGTAATTCCGATTTTTCGATCATTTACACCTTGCTCAAGTACTGATGGATGAACTGCACCGCCACCGAGCCTTCACCGACTCCCGAAGCCACGCGTTTTATGGAACCGTGGCGCACATCGCCCACGGCAAAAATGCCGGGAACATTGGTCTCGAGCAAGAACGGATCTCGGTCGAGCGACCATCCCTTCGGGCGTTGTCCGTCGCGAATGAGATCAGGGCCGGTCAATAGGAAACCGCGCTCGTCCCGCTCAACGACATTCGCCAGCCAATCAGTCCGCGGCAATGCGCCAATGAAGATGAACATCGCACTCGCCGGCACGCGCTCGACCTTGTTGGTATCGGAACAAAGCACCGAAATCTCCTCCAGATGTGTCTCGCCATGCGCCTCGGCCACGCTGGCGTGCGTCCACAGCTGAATGTTCGGCGTCTCTTGAACCTGGTCGATCAGGTATTGCGACATGGTGCTGGAAAGCGATTCGCCGCGCACAAGAATAACGACTCGCTCTGCATACTTGGCGAAGTTCATTGTCGCTTGACCGGCCGAATTTGCGCCGCCCACCACGTAGACGATCTCACCTTTGCAGGACAGCGCTTCGGTCGCGCCGCCGCCATAGTAAATCCCCGCACCCTGCAAACGGTCTATTCCGGGAGCTTCCAGGCGCCGCCACTGCACTCCAGTCGCGATCATGAGCGCGTGGCAGGAGATCTCGTTCCCATCCGCCAGCTTGATGATTCGGTAAGACCCTTCCGTCCGTACGCCGACAGCCTCCTGCGGCGCCAGGATTTCCACTCCAAAACGCTGGGCTTGCACCACCGCGCGCCGAGCCAGATCCCCGCCACTGAGCCCGGTCGGAAATCCAAGATAGTTCTCAATGCGGGAACTCATTCCAGCTTGGCCGCCGGGCGCTTCCCGCTCAACCATCACTGTGTGCAGACCTTCCGAGGCGCCATAAACCGCAGCGGCTAAACCAGCCGGCCCTCCGCCCACGATGGCCAAATCATAGAAGCTGGTTTGGGCGCGCGTGCGCAGCCCGACCTTTTGCGCCACGTCCGCGGGTACACTCTCAAGAAGCTTCGTCCCGTCCGGGAAAAGCACGACGGGGAGACTGGCGACCTCCGGACCTAGAGCCTCCAGAAGGCGTTTAGTTTCTGGATCGTTGGCGGAAAGTTCGACGTCGATCCACTGATACGGCACGTGGTTGCGCGCCAGGAAATCCCGCAGCTCGTAAGACCGGGGCGACCAGCGGATGCCCAACACTCGGATCCCTTGAAATGTCGGACGGAACGAGGCTTGCCAATCGTCAAGCAGGTCATCTAATTGTGGATACAAATGCTCCGCGGGAGGGTCCCACGGTTTCAAGAAAAAGTAGTTGATGCTGGCGTGATTGATGGCGCTGATCGCGGCGTTCGTATCCGCGTAAGCGGTGAGCAATGCTCTCTTCGCGCCCGGATATATTCCCATGGCATGTTGCAGAAACTCCACCCCATCCATGCGCGGCATGCGCTGGTCGGCAAGCAGCAAAGCCACGTTGTCGTTGCGCACTTTCAAATGCTTTAAGAGGTCGAGTGCACCTTCCGGAGAGTCGCTTCCGATCACCCGATATTCAGCGCCGTACTGCGACCGTAAGTCACGCTCGATCGCGCGCAAAACATCGGAGTCGTCATCCACACTCAGCAAAATTGGCTTTGCCATGCTTGGGCTCGGTCCTGGGCAAAGAGATGATTACAGACTTTCGTGACAGTCTGCACGATTCGATTAGATACAGAAAACTGCATTTCGGTCGCGCAATTCCTGTTATTGGGCACCGGAATGCTGAAAAAGTGGGCTGACCACGCGTTGCTGGGAGAATTGGTCCCGAGCTAGGTTGCGATGTCGAGATGGATAAGCTCGTTGTATGGCTCGACCGGATAGCCCTTCGCTTTCCAGGCTTCCAATCCTCCTTTCAGGAACTTAATCCGTAAGAAATGCAAGGCAAGCGCCCGACCCAAAACTGCTCGGCTAGTCTTATCACTGGGGCAAGTACAGTAAACGACCGAATCCTTCTCTTTTGGGATGAGCGCTGGGTTCTCAAGCAGGTCTTTTGGGGGAATCCTCTTTGCGCCCGGTATGGTCTCATAACTGGCTAACAAGTCGAGCGGCTGGCGAACATCAAAGAGAAGCACCTCTTTATTTGCGTCCAACAATGTATGCAGCGCCTCCGGTGTGATACTGTGCTGCTCCATCTCCTGTTGGGCTCTCGCGCGTTGGAACCAAACTGCGATCAGCAGCGCAAATCGCGGCCAGGGTTAGAGGCACCTAAGTTTCTCCTTGGATACTAGATTCATCAGGGCCGTGAAAAGGTTCTTCGTCTGAGCGGTGAATCGTGCTGCGTCCTGGCAACATGTTCCCGAGCAGGGTGAATCGGGGCAAACGGACAAAAAGTCCTCGTCGCGCCTACCTAAGCAGCTAGTCCGTTGGAGACCTTATCTTCCAACCACTTTCTTGCAGCTTGTATATCGTCCTCCCCCAGTTCATGTCCGCCGCGATGCCAGAACCTCACAACATCCGCTCCTCCACTCTCCAGAATCGCCGCGAGTTGCTCAGTCTGATCGCGTGGAACGATCGGGTCTCGCATCCCGCCTGCGAGGAACACCGAAAGCGCACTGAAATTTCGCACAATGTCCGGGGTGAAAGAAACCATCGCTCTGAAGAGCACAGCTGCTGCTAAATAATGAGGATGAAGCAGTATCAGACTAGCCGCGATGTTCGCGCCGTTCGAGTAGCCTACTGCAAGCAGATGGCGCTTACTGAACTCGTAGTGTTCAGCGGCGACATCGATGAATTCGGCTAACTCGTTCGTTCGCGTCTTCAAATCGTCCACATCGAACACGCCTTCCGCAAATCTGCGGAAAAAGCGCGGCATTCCGTTCTCCAGCACTTTGCCGCGGACGCCCAAAAGGGCCGCACCGGGCCACAGTTCTCTTCCGAGTGGCAAAAGATCACGCTCATCACCACCTGTACCGTGCAGCAGCAGCAGCGTTGGCAAATTACGCTTCTCCGCGGGCGCGAAGACATGCACGAACCCCAGATCATCAGGCGGCTTCATCGGTTTTTCCTCCACCAACCGTTGGCACCTCAATTCGTGGTAGTACACGCTCCAACTCATGGCGAGCTTTCTCAAGCCAGGGTGGCAGTTTCAAAGACGTACCAAGGCGTTCCAGAGTCTCGTCAGTTGCAAAGCCGGGAGGATCAGTCGCGATCTCAAACAACACCCCACCGGGTTCACGGAAGTAGATGGAATGGAAATACTGGCGATCGATGATAGGCGTAACGTCATATTCGAGTTTCGTGAGGGTTTCCCGCCATTGCACTTGCTCGGCATTTGTTGCCGTTCTCCATGCCACGTGATGGACGGTCCCCACGGCTACCCGTCCAGGTCGTCCTTCGGACGCGCAAACCAGATCGACGATAGCACTGGGCCCGTTGTTACCAACCGCATAGCGGAAGTGGTTTCCCTCCTTGGCAATCTGCTTAAATCCCAACGTCTGTGTGAGTAATGAAGCAGTGCGTTCGTAGCCGTTCTCAGAGAGTGTTACATGGTGAAAGCGCGCACTGCGTGTTCGGTGTCTGGTCGCCACCGTTCGGACTGATGGCATAGAACTTGGCGCACGACTGAGAGATTCTGGGATGGATTTGGCAGCACTGGAGCAGGCTGCCATGCAGCAACTGAAAGAACCAGGCAAACTGAGGTTCTGATCTTCGCTATTGGAATGTGTCAATTGGTGTTAATAATGCGATTACGCTCAATGACCACCGGTCAAAACGTGTTAAGGCCTGATTTCGCCAATCGACAAATCTACTTCCGAATTGCCGCGTCACTCGGGGTAATGGTACGTGCCACGGAAAACCGCTCCGATCCACTAGTCTCCTCCGGTTATAATTCTGCTGCCCACAATGTCCTTCGCGGCGGATGCGCAACTCGGGCCCTACAAAATCATTGCGCTTATCGGATCAGGCGGAATGGGAGACGTCTATCGCGCGCGCGATACCCGGCTGCTGCGCGATGTGGCACTCAAGGTCCTTCCAGCATTATTCACCAATGATCCTGACCGCTTGCGTCGTTTCGAGCAGGAGGCGCGCGCCGTCGCCGCCCTGAACCACCCCAACATTGTTTCCGTTTACGATGTCGGGGCCTCAGGCGGAGTTCACTACATCGTCTCTGAGTTGCTCGAAGGCGAAACCCTGCGCCAGAGAATCACGTCCTCTGGAATGCCGGCACGCAAAGCCATCGAGCTCGCAACTCAACTGGCGAATGGGCTCGCCGCGGCGCATGAGCAAAATATCGTTCATCGTGATCTGAAGCCGGAGAACATCTTCATTACTCGCAACGGTCGGCTGAAAATCTTGGATTTCGGATTGGCCAAGCTTCACCGGCAGCGAGCAATCGATGAAACCATGGGAGCGGAGACCGTGGCCCAAACCGAGGCCGGCCAGGTCTTGGGCACGGTCGGCTACATGTCTCCAGAGCAAGTGAAAGGCGACGCCGCCGACCACCGTTCTGACATTTTCAGCTTCGGCAGCATTCTTTACGAAATGCTCAACGGGCAGCGTGCGTTCAAGCGCAATACCAGCGCGGAGACGATGACCGCCATACTCAACGAAGACCCTCCGGAGTTCGCGGGGCAGACTGGAGCCATCGCGCCTGCGCTCGAGCGCATTGTGCGACATTGCATGGAGAAGCAGCCGGGCCAGCGCTTTCAGTCGGCGCATGATATTGCGTTTGCGCTCGAATCGTTGTCCGGAATTTCGGCACCTACCGCTACGCCGTTGGCAGCTGCTCGAAGACGATGGATTCGTCCAGCACTGGCTGCGCTGGTCCTCTTAGCAGCCGGGCTGGCCCTGGGTGTCTGGCTTCGTCCAGCGACTCCGGAACTTCACCCCAAGCTGCACCGCATTACTTTCAGCCGGGGAACAATCTTGAACGCTCGGTTCACCCCCGATGGCAGCAACACGGTTTACGGCGCCGCCTGGGAGAGCCGTCCAATTGAGCTGTTCGCAAATCAGGCTGGAAGCACGGAATCAAGGCCCTTGGGAATGCCGAGTACCGGCATCCTCGCAATTTCTGGATCGGGGGAGTTGGCGGTGGCCAGCAACTTTCGACTCGAAGGGTTCGAAAATTCAGGAATGTTGGGGCGCGCACCGCTAGGCGGAGGTGCTCCACGCGAAATTGCCGACGGTGTGGAATATGCTGACTGGGCGCCCGATGGTGCGGCTTTGGCCATCGTGCGCCGAGTCGCGGGCAAAGACAAGCTGGAATATCCGCTCGGGAAGGTCCTATATGAAACCGCTGGCTGGGTCAGTCATCCACGAATATCGCCGGATGGAAAGTTGATTGCATTTATCGACCATCCATACGAACGGGATGACGCTGGAACCGTGGCGACCGTGGACCAAGCCCAAAATAAGAAAACGCTCACGGGTGAATTCATCAGCGCACAGGGCCTGGCCTGGTGGCCGACAGGAAACGAAGTGTGGTTCACCGCGACGACTTCCGGATCGAGCCGCGAATTGCGCGCCGTCACACTTGCGGGCAAGGAACGTCTGGTCTATCTGGGAACGGGCACGCTAACTTTACATGACATTTTCAAAGATGGACGGGTGCTGTTCTCGCGAGATGATCTGCGCGCCGGGATGATCGGTTTTGCTCCGGGTGAGAGCAAGGAGCGAGACCTGAGCTGGCATGACTGGACCGTGGCACGCGACCTGAGCAATGATGGAAAGTTGGTCTCGTTTG
>WNGK01001866.1_pt1 | contig 24707 bp, 14 predicted proteins | sample 5400601 | NCBI WGS metagenome assembly WNGK01 (sample SAMN13153376, study PRJNA577476) | soil metagenome | isolation source: 60 cm soil or saprolite under Garry oak tree replicate 1 | place: USA:California | collected 2016-06-15
AGTGCCCGTCAAGGAATAGGACGGCGAGCGCGAACGCTTGATGAATCCCGCTCCACCTCGATACTTTTCCCTCGCTATTTTCCCAAGTGAGCGATCCCGTTTGGGATTCTGGAGCCGAACAAAAAGCGGTGAAGCATGACGGCTGATTGTGAAATGCTGCTGCTCGCTTGGGGTCCCCGAAGGGCGTGTGCAACATCGAAAAATGATTTGCCCGTAACGGTGGTTAGTCCGGCTCGCCAGCATTGGCTGATCTTACTTTCGTTAGGCTAGAAAATGCATTGCCCCTGGAGGCAAGCCGATGAATAGAGACTTGAGCCGTACGCCGACGCCGTAAATATTATACGAGATATCGAGGCACGAGAATGAATAAAGCCGCTGTTGGGCTGATGCTGTTGCTGCTTGGTGCCGCGGCTTTTCCAGATACACGGAGCGGGGAGCGCTCAGCCATCTGGACCCCCCTTGGCCCCGCGGGGCTGCGCAACGTTACCACCAATGGTCCCCCGGTTGTGTCCGGGCGCGTCGATGTCGCTGTGAGCGACCCGATGGACGCGAATGTGATATACGTCGGCGCTGGTTCGGGGGGCAGCAACGTTGTCGGAGGCGGCGGAGTGTGGAAAACTACCAATTATCTGACTGCTGACCCGGCGGGGCCGACGTGGGTGCCGCTTACCGATGACTTCCCCAGCTTCTCGATCTTCGGCAAGAGTCTAGCGCTGTATCCAGGTAATCCGGACATCCTGTACGCAGCGGCGAGCGGCCCGAATGGCGGCGTCTTAAAGACGGTAGATGGCGGCACCCACTGGGAATATCTGTTTAGCGACCTTTTCTCGGGCGCGCTCTTCAGCGCGTTAGTGATTCATCCGACCGATCCGAACACAATCTATGTCGCCGTTCGGGGCATCGCAGCAGGCGGCCCTGCGCTCGAGGGCGGCGTCTATCGTCTTACGTTCACGGACAGTGGCTCGACTTGGCGAAACTTGACGTCGGAGGTCGCGCCCGGTTCCGTAGCGACCGATGTCCTTATTGATCCAACTGATTCGCTGGTGCTCTACGTCGGCCTCGCCAGGGCGACGGATGCGAACAAGAATGGCGTTTACCGAAGCACCGACGGCGGGGAAAGCTGGCAGCTGTTGACCAACGGTCTCCTCAGTGGGTCGCAGGTCGGTGAATGGATCGCGCTCGCGATGGCTCCATCCTCGCCGCAGACAGTGTACACGACCATCTTCAAGCCGGACAACTCCTCTTCAAATCCCAGCCTCGAGCGTTTCCTGACAACCAATGCGGGCGCCACCTGGTCGATGCTGCACCCGCCCCCGATGGCTAACGGGAAGCAGGATTACCGTTCCTGGCACGTTGTGCTGGGCGTCGATCCGAAGGCGCCAAACGTCGTCTATGCCAACGCAACGGAACCATTCTTTATAAGGAGCACAGATTTTGGCCAAACGTGGGCGACGCTCTATCGATGCGAAGATCCCGTGAACGCGTACTTCGACAGCACTGGGGCACTTGCCTTGGTGGGCGATCGCGGCATCCAGAGGGCTGTTGCTCCGAGCGATTGCGTTCCTGAAGACACTTGCTGCAGTCCGGCGTTCGTCTCGAGGCAAGGCAACCTCGGCAATTTCCTCTTCTACAATGTCACTCTGGACCCTCGCAATCTGCGTCGCGGCTTCGGCGTGGGCCAGGACCAGCTCTATCTGGCTAAGTTCACCGGCGCGCCCAGATGGACGTACGTGCAAGGGATCGGCTTCGAATTCGGGAAGGCACTGATCGACCCGCACGATCCCTCCATCGTGTACAGCCTGGCCCCGCTGCGCCAGACGTTCGTGACCCGCTCGACCGACGGTGGAACTCAATGGACCGATATTTCCAACGGTATCGACAGAAGCGAGTTCGATGGCACGGGATTCCGTGAAGCAACCTCCAACGCAATAGCTCTTGACGAACACCAGCCGTCACGGCTGGTGCTGGGGGGCCAGCGCGTGTGGCAGACGCTCGATCGCGGCGAAAACTGGACACAAATGGGCCGGGTCCTTTCGCCAGGTGCAACCATCACCGCAATCGCCATTGCCCAGTCGCAACGAGACACAGTCTATGCCGCGACAGAAGATGGCCGCTTCTTTGCTACCTTTGATGGCGGGAGCAACTGGGTGGAACGCGATCAAGGGTTGCCGCTGGGGTCGGCTAACTTGACGCTGGACATTGTGATCGACCCTGCGCATCCGAACCACGTCTTCATTCAAACAAGCGGCCTCGCGGCACAAGGTCGCGTTTGGATGACCAATGACGGAGGCTCATCCTGGAGCAGGCTCGACGCTGGGATCCCCACGAATCTGCTCGTGTTATCGTTGGCAGTGGACTGGCGTTTTCGACATCCGATCTTGTATGCAGGCACCTCGCGCGGTGTTTTTTTCTCAACGGATGCAGGAATGAACTGGTCACTGTTCGGACAGGGTCTTCCGCGCACCATGGTTTTGGGGTTTCAAATCCTGCCCAAGAACGGCATGCTGGTCGCGGCGACCTTCGGCCGCGGTGTCTACCAGATTCCGCTCGCCATTCCCCGCCGGTAGCGCAACCCACACGCCTTCGTCGTCGCCGCCAGGCCTGCCGCGGAGCCAGGTGAAAATGACCGATTGGGACCGCGAATGGCAGGATAAGATCACGAAAGTTGTCGGGGGCGTAGCCGAAGCTTTATCAACTACGCGAAGTTTCGCAGCCGTTCACACTATGCCATGATTCGCGTCCACGATGAAGCTAGCAACGTGATCGAGACGCACGGCAAGTGTGGCGATGGTGTAGCTGCGCTGAACATTAGCTGAATATTTGAGTCGTTTTTGGCAAAAGGATGTCCAAAACCGACAGGTTTCCCTCGTAAAAACGGTCGGGAGGGTGTGAAGCCTTTTGGACACAGAAAAAGCTCAAATCCTAAAAAAGTCCTCAAATATTCCGTGAAGAACCCGCTGATTTGGCGATTCGTAAGTAGCAAATCTTCAAGGTCTTTCGAGCGGATTCGAGTAGATTCGACATCTCAGCGTGTCCAATGTCCGAAAACTGGGCTGCAATGGCCTCGCAGCAAGGTTTCAGTCGATAAGGTGCTACCAAATTAGCTACCAATCAGATCGCAGATTTTTCGCAGGCATTTGTCCAACAAAGCGCTCTTTTAAGGGCGATTCCAGCTCGAAGCTGTCGCTTCGCGTTTGTTAAGCGGAACCAACGGATTCGATCTGATCGAAACGTAAGTCGCTGCTCGCTTCCCCGCGGCCGGTCTCGCGGTACCGGCCGATCCACACATACGTGCGGCCATTGTACCATCGCGCACGTTGATAACTGCGACGCACAAGTGTGCCCGCCGCGGGAATCTCTTCTTCATTGATGTAGTAACGTTTCCGCACTTCGGTCAGGAGCAGACCCTTTGGCCTAACGACTTCTGTCGGCGGTACGCCGAGCTTCGGCATCGCGGCGCGGCGGAATTGAATCGATTGATTGCTCCCCGCCTGATGCACGGGCAAAAACGGAATCCAATTCTCCGGAACCGTCGTGCCGAGCACGTACCGAATGTCCGCCGTCGACGCACCGATCGGGGGCGGCTCGACTCCGAACCGATCTGCCGCATCGTAGCCGCTGATGCCTTTGCCGTTGCCGTCCGGAATCAATTCTTCCACTGCCCAAACCATGTTGGTCATTTCATCACGCGTGTAATTCACCTGCTCGAGCGGATCGCTCTCGAGTGTGCTCGTAACTGCGGCGGGAAGGAAGAACTGCCGATTGTAACTGCCGAGCTCGTTCTTGTTGCTGAGATTGAACATGCTCCAGCGTTGCCAGTTATTTTCTTCGCCTTCGTCCGCGGCGCGGATGAGCGTGCGTTCGCCGAAAACATCGGTGACGACGAGCGCGCGCACTTCGCAAAGGGTGTTGGTCTTCATCGAATACGGAATGACGAACCAGTCGTTGCCGTAGATCAGCCCCAGCTCGGCAAACGTGAGCAGCAGCGTGTCCGTTGTCTTCGCATCAAGCTGACCGAAGTTGACCTGCCGATTCTCCATTTCCCAAAAACGCGGATTCGGCATTCCGCGGAATGTCGCTGCGGTCGGAATGAACGAAATGGGCTGCTGTGGTTGTTCTGCTGGCGCAACGCCGTTGTTGTTCAGCGCGATCGATGCGTTCGGATCGAGCTCGAAGGAATACCAGTCGAGCCGGCCTTCGTTGTAATGCGACGCATCGAGCACGAGCTGTGAACCGTCGTCCCGCGGCGCGGCTGCTTGCATTGCGTAGGTCAGACGTTGCGGATCCCACGCGTTACTCCCCGGCTGCGAATATTGTCGTGCGAACCACTGCGTCAGCGCAGTTGTGTATTCTGCGATCTTTAGGCGGTCTGCATTCGCGATGCCGGCCTTCACTTCGAATGAGCCGTCAGCGATCGCGCGCAGAAGCTGTCGTCCATCAAAGTCCCGCCGCCGTGTCGCGACATACACATTGAGCGCATCGGCTTGCCCGCGGAATGACTCTTCCTGATTCGCCGCGATCGGAAATGCGCTGCGATACTTTTCCGCATACGTCGCGCGCAACGCGTCGCTGTGCAGTTTCAGGAAGAAGTGCGCGACCTGCACTTTGAGCGCGTGCGGAAACGCCGTCGGCCTCTCGTCCTCGAGCGAAATGGTCTCGCGCTCCACTGTCGCCTCGAGCGGAATATTCTCGTCGTAGGGCTGCGCACTCGCACCGCCTAACGAGACGCGATCAATCTGCGCTTGTGACGTCAGCAAACGCGCGTCGATCGCCGAGCCCGCGTCTTCCGCCTCGAGTTCGCCCATTTGCCACTGGCGCGTCAGCATCCAGAGAGGGTCGCGAATTTCCGCGCGCAAGCTCCGCGCAAAATCTTCCGTGCGCGCGCGCGGCTCGAGCCGGTTATAGGCGGTGATTTGTGGATCGCGATAAATCTTCGCGAGCAGGTCTGTGTTCTTCGTGAAGATCTGGTGCAGCGTGTCGATCGCCATACGAATCACCTCTTGTTTATCGCCAGCGCCGCGGAATTTACGGTCGCGAGATTGCGCGCGTAATCGAGATTGATCGTGCTCTCGCCTGTGGTGAACTCGGCGATCGTTGCCGGCAGCAACGGCGCCACGCGCGTGAGTGTGTCGATCATGTCCGGCTCGACCGCGCGCAGCTTCGCGCGCTCAAACGTATCGAGCACTGTCGCGACGAGATTGTCCCAACTCCAATGTCCCGTCTCGATCGGCGTGATCGCGATCAGGACGGCATTGGCTGCGGTGCTGTTCGGCGTGTCGTAATTGAAGGTGATGCCGGTGACTTCTTCTTCTTGCGGGAGCGTCTCGGTCCATTCATCGATGAGGAAACCGCATTGCGCACCCGCGGGCGTGAAGTTCTGCGGCAAGCACTGCAGCATCGCGATCGTGTCGTGGACGATAGTTGTGCCCTCGGGAAACTCGACGCCGAGCCACGTGTCGTTCGCGCGATACGGTAATTGAATTGGGCGGCAATCACCGAAGTTCGCGCCGAATGTCTCACCCAGCATCTGCACCAGCCCGAACGTGTGCATTGTCGGCCTAACGAGTGCTATGCCATGCAGCCATTCCTCGACAGGCAGCGCGACGCCTTGGGTGCCGATGTATTTCAATAGCTGATCGCGATCGCCGAATGCAGCCACGATCTCCGAAGCGTTCGTGAAGCTGAATCGCGGTAGGACAACGAAGTCATCGCCGAGGAACGGTTTCGCCATCTCGCGCAGCAAAGCGACTTTCTGCGGCGGCTTCGTCGCGGCGTCGTTTACCTTCGCCAGGCTCGTGTCGTACGCATCTTTGATGTCGGCATAACGGGTTTGCAGCGATGTGTTCTGCGCGAGTAACGCATCGAGTTGCGCCTGGCCGGAACCGAATGCGGTGAGTGGAAACGCATGCACGAAACCGGCATTCGCGATGTCGATCAGTTTTTGTCGCAACGACAAAACATCGGCTGCGTTCGCAGCATTCTGCAGATCCTCGAAAAGCGTGTCGAACTCCGCGCGAATTCCGGTGACGCGCGCTTGGAGTTCTCCAACATCGATGTTACCCGGATTATCCGTCGGCGCGGTGACGGTCTTTGAAGTCGGAACAAAATCCTGCGCCTGCAGCGGACGCGATTTGCCGGCCAACTCGCGAATCGCGTTCGCCAGCGGAAGCACCTCCGCAAACGAGCGCACGCTGAGATCGGGGCTGCCGCTGTTCGCGAACTCGATTTTGACGACGACATCGTCGCCTAACGAATGCTTTTGCGCGAAGAAGTATCGGACGCGACTCTCCAGTTCGGAAAAGCCAGTTGCTTCGACTTTCTTGCCGATGAGGAAAACGAAATCGAGCGGCTGCAAAGCAAGGTTCGCCAGGCTGACGACATCGCTCACGGCGCCGTCGTTCGTCTGCACGCTGCAGCGGATTGTCTTCGGGTCGCCTAACAAGTCGCCGACCCACTTGTTGAACGCCGGCTCGGTGCGCGCACGCCGGCTGAGCGGAATCGGCGCCCACGGATTCGACACCACAGCGGGATCAAATTGCAGCGCGATGCGATTGGTGAAACTCAGCTCGCTGCCGCGCGAGGAGTCGATCACTTCGACCTGGACAGGCATGTCGCCGCCGGAGATCGCGCGCATGACCGCGCCAGCGCGATCGAAATTGCCGAGCGCGAGCTGATAGGCCGTTTCCACCGTGAGCACGTCGCGCAACGAATCGAGCGAATTCTCCAGGTTGCGCTTCTCCTGTTGGATCGCGGCGCTCTGCTTCGGGTCTAACGAGTTCAATTCCGCAATGCCGTAGGGAAACGGTGTCGTTGTCCGTGCGAGATCGAGGCCGTTAGTGACCGAAAAGTCTTCAGTGATTTTCGCCGCGTCGCCGGTGATGCCCTGCTGCGGAACTTTGGTCCGTTTGATCGGAAACGCTTTGCGGAAGGCGGGCTTCAGTTGGTCGAGAATGACGGGATCGACGGCGAGCGTGGTCCAATCGTGCAGCCCGCGTTCGAACACGTAACCGAGCAGGGCCTCAAGCGATTGACCGTTGCGCACTCCATCGATGAGATATTTTGCGCGGCGCACACGCGCGGAGGAGAGATTTACCGCGAGTTTGTCCTGCTCCGCGGGTGAGGCGTGCGTCAGGTAGCCGTTGCGCAAAATGGCCGCGGCGGTCGCGTGGTTGAGCGAAGGCGTGTGCACGTAGCCGCCGTTCTGCGGATCGAGGAAGACATTGTCCACGCCCTCGCGCATCTCCTGCGGCAAAACATCTTCCGGAATCTTGATGCGACGCGCGCGCGCGGGCCGCAAATTCTCGAGATAACCGTAACTGCCGAGATGCAATCCGAGTTTACGCTGGTCGCCGGAGAGATTGCGCTGCGCACGCGCGCGCAAATCGAAGAGCGCAGTCTGCCAGGAATCGAGGCGGTAATTGACCGTGTCGATGTGCTCCGCGAGCAAGCGCTCCAGCCGCGCGGTCCGCAGTTTCGCCAAGGTCGTTAGACCATCTTTGGCGTCAGCGATGTCGCGCCCGATGTTCGCGCGGAAACGATCGGTCTGCACGAACGAAAGCAGCGAGCGCGTTGATGACTCGTTAGGCAAAACGCGATTGACCGGTGCGCGGAATACTTCCCAATGCGACACGTCCGGCTGCGTGCTGATGTTCATGAACTTGCGGCTCTGCACCAGCTCCTGCGCCGAGATGCCGACGGTCTCGAGCAAGTTGAAAATGCTGTGCGCGCCTTCGTGCAGCAGCGCGTAACGCAACATCAAATAGAGAAGCGAATGTGGCGGCGTGATGCCGGCGCCGAAATCTTCCGCTTCCAGCTTCTCCACATCACCGGCGTTCTCGAGCAGCCAATCGATGTAGTTCCGTTTGGTCGCTGCTTCGTACGGTTTGATGGTCTGCGTTTCGGAAAGCGGCAGGCCGTCGATCAGGTTCTCGCTATCGAGTCGCGTTTGATAATGGCGCCAGATTAATTGCAACAGCAACGGCACCGGCTTGTTCGTCGCGTCGTAGCCGAACAAGGCGAGAAACGCCCGGGCGAGATTTCGCTCGAACGACATCCCGATCACATCGCCGAAGTAGCGTCCGCCCAAGGCGAACTGCTGCTCGTTGTGCAGATAATCGTAGCTGTAGCCGACGCGCTGGTAGTAATCCGCGGAGGTGGGCTGCAGGCCCAGGACTTTGATGAGGTTCGCGTTTGCGTCCGTGTCTTTGCTGATGTGCGGAAGCTGCGGTTTCAGCGTGACCCATTCGCGCTGCAACTCGGCGAGCACGCGTCGCACGTTTTCTTCGAAGCGGAAAACACGCTCCGCAAATGCGCCGTAGCTCCATTGCGGAAACGCGCTCGTGAGCAGAAAACCGTATGGCTGATTGCCGACGCGCACGGCCGGCAACGGTCCGCGACCGCTGACGTATTCGGTGAAGAGCACGCGCACGCGCTCCAGCGTGTCGTTGCTCATCACGTCGTTGAGCAGCGTGTTGAGGTAATAGCCGAGCGTGCCGGCATAGAGCGCCTTGTTCATTGCGATCGCTTCCGCGTGATCGGTCGCGTTCGCGCCGGCAATGTGCGCAAGAGCTTCGTAGTCGACTCCGAGATACTCGGCGAATCGCTGGCCGTCGGTGGCTTTGTCGGCGTTCGGTTCGAACGCGAAGAGCGCCGGGCCTGTTTCGACGACAAAGCTTTGCTCAGCTTGCGGATCGCTCGCGCCGAACCCGGAGGAATCATTGTCGGTGTTGTTCGTCGGCGTGCCCTGCCTAACGAGTGCAAAACCTTTCGCAGAGTAGTGATGATTGTGAATTAACTCTTCGATCAGCTGCTGCGTGTCCGTTTCGTTCGCGGACAACTTCAGCCCGACGACGAGCAGTTGATCGAAACCGCCCGCGGCCTCATCCGCATTGAGCGCGACGCGAAAGCCGAGCCCCTTCTCGATCGCCAGCGGAAAGTCCGCAATCCAACTGAACTCGTCGCCAAGCACCAGCCGTCCCGTCGCAGGGTCGCGCTTCAAGGTTGATTTGCCTTCATCGTCAAGCGGCGCGGGGCCGACCGCGACAATGTCGTCCACCTGATTACCGACGATTGTGTGCAGCGCTTTGCCGCCGCGAAACAACATCAGTACAAAACGGTCGGGCATGACGCGGCTGTGTGGCGCTTCGGTCCAGCTATCGGGCTTCGCAACGTCAAACTTCGGGAACTGCAACGCGTCATCGCTCGCGGGCGGCGGATCACTCCAGTTCGTCGGTTTCGTTTGCAGCGCCACCCAGGCAGCGCGATTCGCGCCGAAACGTTTCACAAGGTCCTGCCAGGCAGCTTTGCGTGCATCGTCAGTTGCCGCGGCGCGCAGTGCTTTCCAATACGCCATCCCGAAAGTCTGCTCGCGCTCGGTCAGGAGTTTCTCATGCGTGTTGATCGCGATCTCATCGGGAAAAACGCGCACCCATAGCTCTGCCTCTTTGAAGCGCGTCTCGACGCGCAACGGCAGCAGCATGATCGGAAGCGAATCGTCCCATTCCTCGATAAGCTGTTGCGGTGTGCGCTGGAAAAGGTTGCCAATAAGTTGGGCAACGTCAGCGTTTCGTTGCCTAACGAGTCCTTGCCCCTCTGCAATCCGCGCGCGCTCGCGCTTCAATTCTTCGGAGCGATCCGGATAAAAGATTGGCTGCTGGTCTTCCCCTCCTTCATCCAGAATTTCGCGCCGATCCGCTTTGTGCTGCGCGCGCTGCAAGGTGAGCTGACGCAGGCGCGCGCGTTGTAGTTGCTCGCGCGCATCGTCGCGCGTCGCGCGAGCGCGGCGCACGGCATCGAGTGTCTCGCTGAACTCGCTCATCTGGCCGGCTGGAGATCGAGTTTCTCCAGCATTTCCTTCGCGTGCACCGCGATCATGACCGGCTGCTGATAAAGGATCGAGGCCATGTCGGCAGAGTGACTGCCCCATTGCGCCTTCTCAGCACTCGTTAGGCCATTGAAGAATCCGGCCGCCGGCGGTGTGCTTGTGTCGATGAAACGCAGATCGCTCGCGAACTTGTCCCAGGAAAGATCATCCCACGTCACCTTGTTCGGAAGGTCCGGGGCGAACTCGACATCCATGCCGAAGCGCGGTTCGCCGGGCACTTGCTGAATGATGAAGTAGTAGCCCCAATCGTCCGTCGCTTTCTGCGGATTGTCTGCGCCTTTCGCGGCTTCCGGTGTCAGGTCGAAACCAAAGAAGCGAATGTCCGGTTCGACTTCCGCGCGGAACATCGGGAACAAAATTTCCGCGTCCATCTCCGCTTCCGTTTTCACTTCCACGATCACGGGATCCTTTGTCGGATCGGGGCCGTTCTTGTCGCTGAAGATGTGAGCGCGCTGCGCGTAAACGATCGTGTTCGGATATTTCTTCAGCAGCTCGCCGCGTACGAGCAACACGAGCTGACGACCCGGCGGTCGCGCGGGACTGCGATGCGTGCCGAGCTTCGAGGTGGAAGTCCAAGTGTCCATCGGCACGATGTCCTTGTAGGTATCCGCGAGTTCGGCGCGTTTTTCGGGCGTGAGGTCGGAATCATCGGTGATGATGCCTTTCACATCCCAAAACTGCCGGAAGTAACTGCCGCGTTGATCGGTCGGATATTCGCGCCAGAGCAACTCGCGCCCGAACTCATGATTCAGTCCGGTCATGTAGGCCTCGATGAATTCCGGATTGGTCACGAGGAGCGAGATCGTGTTCGGCGGAACGAGCTGCAGGTTGGGCAGGAACAACTCGCTCGAGATATCGCGCAGCTTCTCATACATCGGGTCGGGGAAATCCGGATAGGCCATCGCGGGAACGAGATGCTCCGGCTCGAGAAGCCACGCCGGATTGAAAGTGAAGCGCACTTGTTTCGCGACGAGCTGCGGGAACACGAACGTCGCGCGTGTGGCATCACTCAGCTTGGTGTGCGCGTTCGTAAGATCGAAAGCCACGAGCTGCGGCTCAGGCGGTTGAATGGAAAGGCGCTGATTGAAACGCGTCGCGGCGGTGCGGAAGTTTTGTGCTTCGACGCTATCTGCGCCGGCCGCGGCGCGCGTGATCATCGAGACTTCGTTGAAGCGCAGTGCGTCTGTTGATGACGACGTCGCGAATGAAGTTGTTGCGACGTCGGTGCCTGATATTGCGGTGATTGGCGTGACCGGATCGCTAACGACGAATGCGAAGTTCGGTTGTGGTGGTGCGTTCTCGATGTCGCGCAACGTTGCGCTCGGATCGGCGAGCGATTTCGCAGCTTCGAGTGCGCGTTCGGGTTCGGCAGTGCGGAAGTAACCGAAGATCCCTGCAGCAGCGATGATCACTCCCAGCCACCACGCGCCAACGAGTCCGATTACGAGCGCGATCACGAGCAAGATCACGAGCAGCAGAAGGCGGTGCGTGAGAACCCATTGCAGCCAGGCGGGCTCGTGCGCATTCGGTAGCTGGTCGGCGATGCGCTCGTCGGTGATAACGGAATCGGACACCTGCTTCGGCGGTGCGGCGCTAATGCGACCGCTATTCAAATCCTGTACGAGCGCGCCGTGATTGAACGACGCATTCGCGGCGCGCAGCCGTTTTCCATACGCCCCGCGCGGACGGATCATGCGCCGCATCGCGCTGTTCAACGCCGCGGGCGGAACGAAACTCGTGGAGAGCTGATGGAAGAGCGTCGTCGGCGAGCCCTTCACTTTCTTCAGCACAGGCACGAAGACGGTAAGCATCTCGGCCGGCGCGAGGCGTTGCACGAAATTGGTTTGAATCGCGCGCACCGTTTCCATCGCGAAGACGGAGCGGATAATGATGCGGTTCGCGGCGAGAATTTTCTTCACCTGTTCCCACGCGCGCGCGACGTAATCCTCCTGGTTCTTTTGGATCACGCTCGTCCCGAAACCGGAAGGCACGCGAAAGCGCGGGTCGCGATTGAGGAAGTTGAGCCAGCCGGCGCCGGCCGGATCGATGCGATGTTGGAGCGCATGGTTCTCGCCGTAGATCGGCGGCGAAACGACCGGATCATCATCACCGTCGGAGGCGTCCTGCACATCGGCGGGAAAATTCAGGATCGACTTCAGCTGCCCGAAGAACGGCTTCGATGTGTCGATGTCTGTTTCCTGCGGACGGGAAACTGTCGTCGGTGCTTTGAGTGCGCCTTCGAGTCCGAGAATTGTTTGCGGTTTTTCGGGCGGCGGAATTTTGCCGATGTCCGCGCCTTCAGTCATGCCGAAGCCGGGCTGTGACGCATCCATGTCGCGAATCCCAATTTGTGGATCCATCGGGCGCGGCTGGAGCAGTTTGACTAATGACTCGAAGTCTTCGTTCTCGCCGGTGCGGAACGACCATTCGTAGTAAATGGGAAACTCGATCCCGACCGCGCCTACAGTCCAGGATGGCTGTTGCGCATCGATCGCGGAAATGTCCGCATCGGTTTGCAATCCCACCTTAAGTCCCGTTTGAAACGCCGGCACGACAAACGCGCGATAGGCGGTATTCGCCTTCAGCTTTCGCGGACAGATCAGGCGGCTGATGATCTTGTCCGCATTTGGATTATCCAGGTCGTGCAGCGAGAGGAGGAATTTCTCGAAGTCGTTAGGCGTAGCGTAACCTTCGTTGATATGCACATGACCCCAGGCCCAAGTCTCATTAGGCAAAGGAAGCGCTTCCGGTTTTATGACTGTGACGGTCGCGAGCGGAAAACGATCTGCGTTGCGCTGGAACTCGCGCGTCGCATCGCTTTCGCCTTCCTCTAAAACGAGAAGCGCGATCCACGGCCGGAGACGCTGGCCATTCGCGTGCGCCGGTGTGTAACGCCACAAAAAATCTTCATCGTAGAATTCGATGAAGGGCAGGTAGTTCGGCTCGAAGTTGGTAATGCGATTGAGAGGCTCGGTTCGCACCACCATGTCGGGATTGAGGCCGATGATGTCGCCCGGTCCGATGAGGGCGAATTCCTTGTGCACCGGCGTCGTGTTCAACATCACGTCAACCGGCACATGCGCGCGCTCCTTCGCCGCGCTGGCGCCCAAGCCTAGATTGTCCGGCTCCGTAATGCGGTTGCCGATGCCTTTGCGAAGCCACGCGCTGAAAGTGTATTTCGCGATCGTGACGCTCATGCGGCTTCACTCAGCTCGTAACTCGACATGATCTGCAGACGCCCTTGCAACGATGGATCGGCCGTGACGAGTTCATCATGCAACTGCCACGCTTCGGCTTCGCTCTTCGCACTCAGTCCCGCAGCGTGCAGCGTAAGATCGGCGCCGTTGACAACATGGAACTCCGGTTCCTCCACATCGACTTTCGCGATCGGCGTTCCGCCAATCCGGCGGCTGACCGCGAATTTATTCTTCGTCACCGCGCCGGCGCCGGTGAACATCGAGAAGACCGATCCGAATAGCCTAACGAGTCCTGCGCGAATCGTGAGGCCGCGTTTACGATGCACGTAGCTCAGCTCGTAGGTCACGTCTTTATCGACGTTCGCGCCCGTCTGCGAGCTGTCGCCGGTGCTGAAACGCAAACCGCTGCGCATCTGTTCGAACGATTTGCGCGCCAGCTTCTCGTCGTCGCTCAAGTGCTGGAAGTTGGCGATCGCGAATTCCTCGCGCACTTCGTCGGTCGCGCCATCAGAACTCGTTAGGTCGAAACGCGTGGTGCCTTTCGGTTTTTGGTTGCCGAACTTATTTATCTCGAAACCGAGCGGCACGATCTTCTGGCTCACAGAAAGAACCGCGAACGGGCTCATCACGATCTGCTCCGGCGGCAGCTCGAGCTTCTTCAGGGTGACGTTTTGATGCGTGTTGGCCGGCAAGGTTGCGAGCCAGTTGCGATCGTCTTTCAGCGCATCTTCGATCAGCGGCTGCACATCGACTTCCGCTTCGATCTGCGGGGCGGCGTCATCGCCCCACGTGACATCGAAGTCGATCGAAACCGAGAGGAGGAAAAGATCGATGCTTGCTTCGCCGCGCGCGCGGAATGGATTTGGTCCGGAGAGTTCCCCGTGCACATGAATGCCCATCAACTCATCGGTGCCGTCGCGCAGCGCGAGTCCGGCATCCAGATCGGCGATGAAGTGGAACGGATTGAATTGAACGAGCAAGTCGTAGCCGAGGAAGCCGTAGATGTTCAGCCCGCAGCCTTCCGCATACAGCTCAACGCGCGCGCCGGACTGCACCGTGTTCGAGGTGATCGCGAAATAGGTCGCGCAGGTGAGCCGCGGATTATCGCCGGAGAGCAGTGAAATGCCGAGACGCCGGAGATTGCGCAGGTCTGGCGGGATTTCGCTGAAGCTCGGATGAAAACCGCCGACCGTGAGAATGAAAATGGCCTGATCGCCCCAGCCGATGCGCAAGGCCATGTCGCCGGTGAGCGTGTAAATGAGCAGGTGCGAATCGTAGAGACTCGCATCGAACCAGATCAGGCCTTTCTGGAAATCGATGCCGCCCGCGAAGTTCACCTGCAAGTGCAGGATGGGCAGATCTTCTGCCGGCAAACTCGCCTGTAGCACGCCGGCAATCACGATGGCCGGCGTCGGCAAATCGATGATCACGCCGATCTCGAGCGAGAGCAGCGTCGGCGTACCCCAACCGAGTTTGCCCATCGGCCCGAGGACGAAGTGATCGGTCGCGATCGGGAAGATGTCCTTAATGTCGCTGATGATGCGCGTGATGTTCGCGATGATGTCCTGCGGAAAGAGGACGCTGTTCAGCGCGCCAGTGCGCACGCCGACGCGCAACGTTTCCGTATCGAGCCGGCGATTGAGCGCGAGCAATCCGCCCACGCCGATTAGCGTGAAGCCGAAGCCTAACTGAATCGGCACGAACTCCGCCGTGACGAGGATCAGCAATGCGAAACCCGGAGTGCCGTCCGGCAGTTTCGTGTTGATGATGGCGATGGCCTTGAGCGCGATGAGGTCTTGGAAGGTCAGCTCAAGTGCGCCGACGTATTCGTTGTCGCGAATCGACAGGAAGCCGCCGCCTTTGATCACACCGGCATCGACGGAAAGCCCAACGCCATCTGGTGGACGGAAACCGAGATCGAGCTGGACCGGGCCGAGATTGCCATCGCGTTTCGGCGGAAACGAGAAGAGCGCTTTCAGTCCGACGTTCTGAACAACTGCGGTAATGGGACCGAGCTCGCCTTTTGCAGTCGCGGCCAGATCGACTTCGATCGCACCATCGCTCGGCTTCACCGCAATGAGCGCGGATTGAATCTCGACTGGCCCGAGATTGATGTGCAGCGGCAAGGTTACTTCGAGTCCGCCGCTGCCGGAGAAGTAAAGGCCGCGATCGCTTGAAGTGCCGATGGTCAGGTTCGCATCGAGCGTGAGACCATCGGCCGGCAACAGCTTCGCGAGGAAACCATCGAAACCATCCGCGCCCGATTTGATCACGATCTTCCCCTGCTCGAGCGCGAACTCGGCAAAGACGGCGAGCTTGCCGTTCGCGCCGAGCCGCGTGCCTGCGGTCGTGCTGAAACCGGCGACCTCGATCCGGCTCGCATCCGGATCGCCGAGCAGCGTGAATGGCTCGCCAGTACTCGTTAGGTGAAGTGAGACGGTGAGATTCCCCGTCGCAGGCGCCGACGCACCGGAATCGAATCCAAGCAGGAAGGCGACATCCTGATTTGGCCTAACGAGTATTCCAGCGCCGCCGGTCAGGTCGAGATTGCCGCCGATGCTGAGCGAGAGTTGATCAGACAGCGCGAACTCTTCGTCCAATCCCGCGGTCGCAAACGGCAGGAGCGCAAAGCCGGGTTTCGCCGATGCAGTTTCGGGCAACCCGAACAGACCGACGCCCGCATTTAGCTGCGCCGAATCGATCGCGCTCTCGACGAGAACCAAACGCAAGACGATGTCGGTGATCGCATCGGGGTGAAGCGCGCCCTGGTTCAAAGTCGCGCCAGTCGTTTCGCTCAGCAGACCGGTGCGCACGTCGAGATCGAAGCCCTCGAGGAGACCACCAAGACTTTGCACGAGACGATCCGCGTCGAAGTCGCTTTGTCCCCAGCGATAACTGCTCTTCAGCGAGGCGAGCGGATCATGCAGCAGTTGCGACAGCTGCTCCCATTCGAAGCGCCGCAGCCAATAAGCGGGGCGCGGCGGCGCGGCCGCGCGTTCCTCGAGCGTGGCAATCCCGAGCCCCATGAGCGCATAGCCGACGCGCGGTCGATTGTTGAGCAGGTACTCGACAACGACGTAATCGACGAGCTGACGCGGAAACTCGTTGCGGAAATCAGCGGCGAGTCCAGCGGCAGACTCGAGTTGCGAGATGGCCTGGAACGCCGCGCGCACATTCGTGATCAGCGCCGGCAGATCGGCCGGGTCGAGTCCATCCGGTTTATCGACGAGTGCGAATAAATTCTGCACCGGCGCCTGCAAGGCATTCAGCGCCGGCGGCGGCGTATCGAAATCCCATCCGAGGTCTTCGAGAAAATCCCTTAGCGCGCCCGTTGACTGGAACGCGTCCGCGATCGGTTGGAACGCGAGCGCGATTTGTTCCACTAAAACACTCAGCGTATCGCGCGCGCTCATGATCGGGTCACACGGTGGCGAAGTAAGTTGCGTCCGCGACTTGGAGCGCGTTCGTAATCGCGTTCAGTCCTGACCCGGAGGCCGGGTAGAAGTTGAAGATCAAATTGCCGTCCGCGAAAATTCCGGTCGCGGGCACAGTCGCGGGATCAGTCACCGCGATGACGAAGACAAAGAGAAAGCGCTTGCCGGTACAAACGAGCGATGCGCCGCGTTTCCGGCAATCCCAGTTGTAGCCCGCCACAAACGCGCTGATGTCCGCGAATCCTTCGCGCTCGTATTGCGGATACGGATGACTCGACTGAAACCGCGCGTCAGTCTGGAGATGATTTTCCAGATCCTGAAGTTGCTGTGTCTTGCTCGAAGGCACGGCGCCGGCATTCGGATAAGGCACCGTCCACGGACCGAAGCTGATCGGCTCGACCCGATACTGCCGCGGCGTGTGGACCGTCGTGCGTTTGCCGAACTTCTGGCCGAGCTGCGAAGTGACCTGCTCGCGCTTTTCCACGTTCGGGTTCGGCGGAATCAGCTTATCCCAGTCGGCTTTCGGGACGACGTTGTTGTTGATGAGCTTAAATTGTTTCGCATCGAACTCGGCGAGCGCCTTCGGGCGATCCGGCGTGCGTTTGTCGGGTTTCAGAAACAACTCCGTTCGCGAAAGCGCAAACTGGTAACCCATGTACTCGAATGAGCCTTGCGGTTCCGTCGTCGCGCCGTGAAAGAATTTCGGCGCGGTCAGGCTGACGTTGCCGCCTAGTGCCTCTTTCAGTTTCACCAGGAACGGTTGCGCCACCCCGACGTTACAGCCTTTCAGGTGCACCGCATGCGTGATCGGATCACCGGTCTTAAAGCCGATCAGCGGGTCAGGAATCGCGATCGACTTGCTCGTGTCGCTGATCGTTTTTTCCAGGGTCTCGAACTTTGTCCAATCGCTTTGTCCCGGGAACATCGGGATCGAGAGCTGGCCTTCGTCATTCGCATGCGTGCCGAGAAGGAGATCGCCGACCGGTTTCGTGATCGCGCTCGTCCCACTAAGATGTTGAATGAATCCGCGCACGCTCGTGACACTGCCCGCGATCAGCTTCGTGTTCGCGCGCAGGGTGAACATCATGCGCAGGTCCGCGAGATGGCTGTCTCGCGGCGGGCCTGGGGAGAATCCAAAGTCCATCCTAAGCAGCGTTGGCGACCCGCAACAGGGGAACGCCGTTATCGCTGGTCAGGCGGATTCTGTCGAGAAAACAAAAACTGCGCGCGTGCGTAAAGCTTAAAGGGATATACAGGGGATCATCTAGCCCGGCCGGATTCTCTTCAAAATAATCCTTCTCGACCAACGGCAAATCCAACTCAGTATCTAGGCTCGCCATACAAAAAGCAGTAAATAATCAGTTGCCCAAATGCACTGCCCCGTCAGTCCGCCGATTGTGTCAAATCGGTTTAGAACCGTCAAGCGGACCAACCGATAATTTCGGTGCAATGACGGGATTGAAACCATTCTCCGAGCGCGCAAAGATTTGAAGAGGCAAGCGCATCGCAGTTCGTTTGCGGACAGCATGAGTCTTTGCTGCCTCAGGAACCATGTGATTCAAAGTCAGTTGTGCCTCAAGGACAATGTGCGCTGAAATCTTAACTTAGCGGATCGACTGCAATGGCGATGCAACGGCATTGCGGCGGCGGCGCAAAGCCGAACCCGAGCAAGGCCGGACAGCGATCGCAGTTCTTGGCGAATGATGCTGCGCAGAGTCGAATGCGCATTGAAGAGCTTGATCGGATGGAATCTGATAGTCTAGAAGCGCATTGCGAATATCGATGACGATAATGTGCGAACGCCCGCGCTGACGCAACTACGTAGGAGCGCCCAGCCTTGCGTGCTTGATAACGGGCTTCTTCGACGGTGGCGGCCACGGGTGGAAGGCGCATCTTGCAGGTGAGCGCGTAACCGACAACCATCCTGACGAAGTCGGCGTACGGAGTTGGGCCGGCGATATTCTACCTTTGCTGATGCGTGTTCCACCTCAGGGCGAGTAATTTTGCCGCGACCGCTTCCAAATCCTTCTTTGTCGGTGTTGCCGTCAGTTTCTTGTAACGTTTGAGCCGGTGTTCGAGTTGCTCGCTCGTCCAACCTGTCCGGTTTTCCACCCGAGCTTTAAGCTTCGCAAATTGATCGGTACAAATGAGTGCGACTGGCACCTGATGATTGACAAGAGCGGTATTGATCCAATCTACTAACACAGGGCTGGACTCGCGCTGCTGAAGGCGAGGCCAAAGGTAATGCGCTTCATCGATCACCGGCATGAGCCGGCTCTTGTGAAAGAACTCTTCGACCTTTACCTGCATGTCGCTCCCCTTGCGCTTTGAGGCGGCGAGGCCGATCGCGGTAGCTAGCTTCCGGAAGAAACCTGTTTTGTGTGTGATCCCGCGATTCAGCAACATCGGTGCGCCTAACGAGAACAAGTTAGGCCTCATGGTTGTTTTCGGGAGTGGCGTTTCTGCCGCTCATATTGGCTTAAGCGCGGCTCCCGTGAAAGAGCAAAGATCGTCTCCGTAAGATCGCTGAGTCTGATCGGCTTGCGAACAATGCAGCCTTTGTCTACTCTCTAGAATAGTCCGGCACTTCCCAGTTGTATTCGCCAGATAGGGCCGCCGACATAAAATGGGCCCTCTGCCTTGACGAAGGCCGGTGCCTCACCGCCTAGGACCCATATGTGCGTGTCCGCCGGCTGCTTCCCCATCAGACGCGCCAGGAACCCGGTGACACCTCCGATTTCCACTTTCACAACATAGTGCATGGCTTTATGACGGAAGCTTCCAATCGTGAACGGTTCCTCCCCTTGCGGGAGGATCGCAAGTTTGACGAGCCGCGGCTTTGGCGTGGTCGCCACCATTGACACTGTCGTCCTCGGCACACTCGGGTTTACGTCCTTCATCAGCGTGAAAAGCAAGCCGTTGGCTACGTCTGGCGGCAGCTTCATCCGCTGGACAATGACTTTCTCTTTGCCCTTGCCCTCGGTGTAACGGACCTTAACTTCGCCTGTAGAAGCGTCGATCGAGGTATCCACCGGCCGCTTGAACGACGGACCTTTTTGAATAAGGTGGTCGCTCAAGAGTCGGAATGTGCCGCGTTGAGAGAATATGGTCGTGTCCTCATAGATCGAACCATCTTTGAAACGAAATATCAAATGGTTGGTTACACGGTCGCCTTGTGCGTCCTGCGTCATCTGACCATCGGCGAGGGCCTTGCCTTCAAAGGTCAGCACCAGAAGAAAGCCATGGATCAGGCCTTCCGTGTGGCGCACAGGGATCGTATCTGCGAATAGCGCGTTTGGCTGAAGCATGGCGGCACAGGCCAGCAGAATCGCGATCAGTCTGGACCGGGCACCTAAGCGTTGTAGTTGTATGTGGAGACCATGGCGAGCGCGCCGTGCCTCTTCCATCGCGGCGTTCATCTCTGCGTCATCGCCGTAGATCGGTGTTGTGCCGCCCATGTGGAAAGCTTCGGCCTAACGAGAACAAGCTCAGCCGCGGCGAGCGGGAACGCGCATGGCTGCTGCCTGAAGGTTTGAGATCATGTAAAAGTGGTTATCGCGCCGGCTCGCCGTCGGCTGCAGCGCTTGGCTAGGTGGCTTCATCCGTTGCAAATAACGATGTCGCCATAGGTGCTCTGGACAATCGCTTTTACTTCCGCCTGCTCGGCCGCAGGAACCTTGAATTTGTCGAGCGTCTGTTGCAAGTCATCCATGAAAGCATCCCACTCTTTGGGCGTGATGTTCAAGTGCTGATGAGAGTCGCGCATGGAGCGCCCCGTGTATTTCTGCGGGCCACCAGCCGCCCCGCAAAGCATTTCGGTGACGTGATACTTAAAGCCGGCTGGCGACACCTTGTGGTGGGCTTCGTCCACGGCGGGGTTCGCGTTAAGACGGGCGTCGTGCATGACGCGGTCGATGAGTTCATCGACGACCGTGGCGATGCTGAAAGAGCCGCCGAGGCGCTCGTAGAGAGTGGGATTCTGTGGTTGTGTTGGCATATATGGTTTCCGTTCTTCTGTTTTGGTTTGCTACCGAAAGCTGCTAGCCATCTAACGAGAAAGAGATAAGCCACGGGCGGGGTCGATGGCAAACACGCTCAAGTTTTCTCGCAATGGGGGACCGTTGGCTTCATCGTTTGGTTAGGCTGGGTCATATAACCTCAAACCGCAGTGAACGCATTTGCGCCCGAAAGTATTCGGCGACCACCAGTATCTCACTGTGACATAGTTGCTGCACCTCGGGCAGCGGAATGTCCGAATACGGAAATATGCGTAAGAATACAATGCTACGAACAGGCCAAACACGACCGGTATCGCGAACCTGGCGAAGATCGCGTGGTGGAGCGCAAGTGCAACCAACGCCGTAAAAGGCAGGAGGGCACGGAGACTGATCACACCCAGGCGATTCCAAAGGCGCAATGGCTTTAGCTGTGCTGAATACTCAGGCATGGGATGGGCCTAACGAGATGGAGCTGAGCCACCGCTGGCGACGGCGACCGCGGCAAACATCAAGAACTGTTTCATAGGATCAAGTGTAGTCATCGCGCCGGCCAGCGATTGGTTAGGCTTCATTTGCGATCGTCTCTGTCGTTACGGGGTCATCCTTTGGGGCAACATGCGTTGGTGCCACTCCGTGCAACGCCTGCAAGAACTGCCACTATTGCCATTACTGCCACGACCAAGGCGGTACGTGTGGTGTTTGCGCCGGTCATCACATTCAGAAACACTCGGCAAACGTTCACAAGTCGAAGGCCAAAGTCGTAGCACAACTCTAACCTCCAGCATAAATCGTAATTTTCCCTGACGTGGGGAAAACCGCAGTCGGGCTTCCGGGGGAACTAACCGGCGGCGGACTCCTCCTTGCGCTCTTGAATCCGTACCTTGAATCCCCACTGCTTGAACAAGCTGCGCAGTTCCTTGGCTGAGGAGTCCACGAATTGCTGTTCGGCAAGCTGATTAATCGTCACGGGCGGACCAAGTGCCTTGCTACTGCGGTCAGGATAAAGCGAATGGTGAAGTGCGTCCGACGTTTACGAAGTGACCGCGGCTACGAATTTTCGAAGCGCCAAGTGCATACCAACGCCAGGCGGGGCCAAACAACAATCAAAAAAGCAAAACCGAAGTAATTCAATCAGCCCGCACACCTCACACCCCCCTCGTTCACGGAATATTTGAGTCGTTTTTGGCAACAGGATGTCCAAAACCCATCTGCTTCCCTCGTAAAACGGCCCTTGGGGGTGTGAAGCGTTTTGGACACGGAAAAAGCTCAAGTCCGAAAAAAGTACTCAAATATTCTGTGAGCGTCCCGCGCTGTTTAGTGGATCGTAAGCAGCACATCTTGAAGGCATTAGGCACATCTTTTCGCTTATTTACGCCTGATTACACCTTCCAGTTAAATGACTCAATTATTCCGTGAAGGGACACTTCCAGGATCGAGATCGTGCCAGGGAGGGGACTCGAACCCCTAAGGATTGCTCCACCAGATCCTAAGTCTGGCGCGTCTGCCAATTTCGCCACCCTGGCATCCGAAACTTGCTCAAACTAGTACAAATCCTAGTTTTCAAGGTTTTTCAAATTACTCAAGTCTTAGGTATTTAGTGGGTTATACGCGGAAGACTTACACATTCGTCCCATGGATGGTCTCGTGGCTTAAAAGACGCCGAGGCAACGATCGAAGCCGCGCGACGATTTCCGTCGATCGATATTTTGGTTAACAATCTCGGTGTTTACGAGCCGAAGCCATTCGAACAAGTCACCGACGACGATTGGCGCGCGATTATCCAGACGAACTTTATGAGCGGCGTCCGCTTGTCGCGCCATTATTTGCCGCGGATGAAATCGGCAAATTGGGGTCGCATCATTTTCATTTCGAGCGAGTCCGCCATGAACATTCCGGTCGAGATGATTCACTACGGAGTCACAAAGACGATGCAGGTGGCGCTTGCGCGAGGATTGGCAGAGATGACAGTGGGTACAGCCGTTACGGTCAATTCGGTGCTTGCCGGCCCAACTCGTTCGGAAGGCGTTGAGAAATTCCTCGCAGACATGGCAAGAACAAAAAACGTCACGCCCGATGAGATAGAGAAGGAATTCTTTCACACGGCGCGGCCCGGCTCGCTCTTACGGCGTTTCGCCACGACAGATGAAGTCGCCGCGCTCGTGACAAGGCGGCGTGTTGCATTCCATTTTCTAAAGGCAGGCGGACTACTCGGACAGGATTGGCTCAACCGAGTGCATTGTGTTTGCCACCGTGGGCCGTAACAGAAGCAAGACGGATCGCGGTACAATTCGGACTCGGTTGGTCAAAGGTCTGGCGCGTCCGTGTGGTAGAATTTGTGCTAGAATGAGCGGTTTTCTACTCGCCGTTCGCATTCAAATCAATTTCGCGGGAAACGCGCGATTTCCTCTCGTAAAATGATTCTTTTTTGAAACGTAAAGCGACGTTTTGAAAGCGATGATTTCGGAATCCTAAGTCTGGCGCGTCTGCCAATTTCGCCACCCTGGCGTCAGAAACTTACTCGAACTAGCACAAATCCTAGTTTTAAAGCTTTTTAAAATTATTTAGTGGGTTATACGCGGAAGACTTACACTCGCGCGAATCGATAATAGCGGCCATCTCGTTGCGATCTCTTAGCGCCCACCGCCCCGCCACCAAAGCGGCCTGTTAGTCTAGCAGCGAGATTACTGGAAGAACGCCCCGGCGCTCACTCGTTAGCTGCGCCTTGCTGTGTCGCTACTTCTTCCTCCTCTGGCCACTGATCGTCGGTCGGTTTCCAGCTCTTGTCTGGATTAAAGCGATCCATGCTTTCGAACACCTTCAGGGTATCTGGCCCCAGATCTTTCTCGTAAACGACTCCGTTAGGCCCAACCATGAACGTTTTCACCCCGGTAACCCGGTACTGCGCCGGTGCTGCCGCCAAGGCGAACCCACCGATCATGGCTTCCCCAACGACGAAATCCATCTGACCCATTGGCGCTGCTGGACCCTGGCCTTTGAGCACCTTGAAATAATACCCATGAAATGGTTGAGGTTGCGCTTTCTGCGTGTAGCCCTGTTCAAGAGCTTTGGCGATCGTTTCACCGACCGGACCCGCCCATGTTCCGTCAGCGTTCTGCCAGGCCAGGCCATCGTGCTTTCCCGGCGTGCTGATGATCCGCTGCGCGTACTGATTCACCTTGGAATCGTCGTGTTTTTCCAGCGCGTATTCCTGTTGTGCTTCCACAAATCCGCGACAGATCGCAATGGCATCGAGTTCATTGGTGCCAATACGGCGGTTTAGTATTTCTTCGCGACCGACCTTGGTATCAAACATCCATTTTCCTTTGTTCTTCACAATTGGAATCGGCAGCGGGAAATCATCGTTGCCGACCGTAATAATGGCCCGGTTTGGATTTTTTGGATCCATTCCGACGTTGTTCTTTTCCTTGGCCTTGGCAGCGAACGCGACAGCCCGGTTCTTGTCTGCAACAGGATCCTCAGAGCTGAGGATATCCTTGCTGTCGGGTCCGAGAATCTCCGTTAGGGCTGCGACATCGAATGATTCTGCTGCCTGAACGAGACTATCGGTCGCCTCTTTCGGTGTGTTGAATTGTTTTTGTTTGGACTGAGAAGCGGCCGTCGCATCCTGCTTGGTTTTTTCCGGCGCGGCCTGCAACGCAAACCTCGCCAAGCCAAACAAGACAATCGCACAAGCGAGTAAAGAAATTTTTAATGGCATCATGATGTTGGATTTCGATTTCATAGGTTTTGGTTCCATTTCTGAATTGTTCATCTCCGGCGTCCACCACCACCACCACCACGTCCACCGCCACCGCCACGTCCACCACCGCCGCGACCGCCACCGCCTCCTCCGCCACGGCTGAATCCACCGCCGCCCATGCTGGAACCGCCTCTGCTGCTACTGGCCCGAGCGAAGTTGGCACTTCCGCCAATTGCTGCCGCCGCTCGGCCGACTGGCCGGCATTGTGCTCGGTCGACCACCACCCGCACCGCCCGGTCTCGCAGCTGCGCCGGCACCACCCGGTTTTCCGACACCACCCGCGCCGCCTGGTTTACCGACTCCACCTGGTTTGCCGACACCACCTGGTTTGCCGACACCACCTGCGCAACCTGGTTTTCCAACGCCACCTACTCCGCCGACGCCACCGGGTTTCCCAACACCGCCGACTCCGCCTACACCGCCAGGTTTTCCAAC
>WNGK01009503.1_pt1 | contig 24703 bp, 21 predicted proteins | sample 5400601 | NCBI WGS metagenome assembly WNGK01 (sample SAMN13153376, study PRJNA577476) | soil metagenome | isolation source: 60 cm soil or saprolite under Garry oak tree replicate 1 | place: USA:California | collected 2016-06-15
TGGTCGGGAGAGTAGAGGTGCACGACCATCATGATGTCGGGCGAGGCCTTGTTGACCGTCACGCCGATGTTGCGCACGTCCTGGGGCAGGCGGGGCTGGGCGATCGCCACCCGATTCTGCACCTGCACCTGAGCGATATCGAGGTTGGTGCCGAGCTCGAAGCTGACCGCGATCGAAAAGGTGCCGTCGGCGTTGGAGTTCGAGTACATGTAGATCATGTTCTCGACGCCGTTGATCTGCTCCTCGATCGGCGTGACCACGGTCTGCGCCACCACGTCGGAGCTCGCGCCGGGATATTGGCCGGTGACGTTGATGGTGGGCGGAGCGATCTCCGGATATTGCGCGACCGGCAGGCGCCAGAACGCTACGCCGCCGACGATCACGAACACGATCGACACCACGGAGGCGAAGATCGGCCGGTCGATGAAGAAATGCGAGATGCGCATTTGTGCGGCTCCGGCGCCTATTCCGCCTTGGATACGGGCGTGCGCGGCGGCGGCGCGTCCTGGGGCGCGACCTTGGTCCCGGGCCGCACCATGGTCAGCCCGTTGACGATGACCCGATCGTCGGCCGAGAGCCCGTCCTTGACCACCCGCAATCCGTCCTGGATCTGCCCGAGCGTGACGTATTTCTGCCGGGCGATATCCTCGGCATCCACCGCATAGACGAACTTGCGCGCCTGCTCGGTCCCGATCGCCACGTCGGGAACCAGCAATGCCTGATAGGGCGGCGAGCCCGGGACCTGGATGCGCCCGAACATGCCGGGCGTGAACAAGGCGGAAGGATTGTTGAACACCGCGCGCCCGCGGATCGTGCCGGAGGTCTGGCTGATCGCATTGTCGACGAAGTCGATGTGGCCCTCGTGATTGAATTCCGGCTCGCCGATCAGCTTCAGCTTGACCGGAGTAGCCGTCCCCTGCGCCGCCATCTCGCTGCCGCCCTTGGCGAAGCGCTCGTAGCGCAGGTAGGACGCCTCGTCGAAGGTGAACTCGAATCGGATCGGATCGATCGAGACGATGGTCGCGAGCAGCGTGGTGTTGCCGCCGGTGCCGCCGGTGACCAAATTGCCGGGGCTGACCCGGCGGTCGCCGATGCGGCCGTCGACCGGCGCGCGCAATTCACTGAAGGCGAAATCGAGCTCGGCCTGGCGCACCACGGCGGCATTGGCGGCGACCGAGGCCTCGGCGACGCGCTTGGCCTGGGTACGCTGGTCGAAGGTCTGCTCGGTGATGGTGCGGTCGCGGACGAGCTGCTGGGCTCGGGCGAGATCGGTTTCGGTGAAGCCCAGGTTGGCGCGCGCCTGGGCGAGGTTGGCGCGGGCCTGGTCGAGCGCGATCTGATACGGCCGTCGATCGATGGTGAACAGGATGTCGCCCTTCTGCACCATCTGGCCGTCGGTGAAATGCACGGATTCGAGATACCCAGATACGCGTGCGCGGATCTCGACGGCGTCGACCGCAACGAAGCGCCCGACGTACTCGTCATGGTCGATGATCGTGCGCGCGACCGGCTTGGACACGGTCACGCTCGGGGGCGGCGGGGCAGCTTTCGCCGGCTGCTGGCTCTCGCCGCAGCTCGCCAGCAGCGGCGCGAGCATCAGCACGATCGCCGCAAGACGCGATATCGCCTTAGGCATACGAACTCCATCGCCATTGCGGCCGAGAGCATATAGGCGATTTTGCCAAAACTTCGCAGCTCGGTCGCGCCAACGTGATCCGTCAGGCGACCCGTCGTCCGCTCTTTCCCGGCAAGGGATCGCTCCCCATATGAGGAAACCGGGCCCAAGTCCATCGTTCCCGTCCATCGTTCCAGTCCATCGGTTCGGGCCCGCACTCGCCAGCCATGTTGCACGACCAGCCATCTCTCGCATTTCACGACGAGCCCGGCGTCGGACCGAGCCCGCAGCAGCCGCAACCGGCCCCGCGCCTCGATGACGGGGCGCTGCTCGATGCCTATTCGCGCGCCGTCACCGAGGTGGTGGACCAGCTGGGCCCGACCGTGGTCCGCGTCGACGTGTGGAAACGCGGCAAGCCGCATCGCGCCGGGTCCGGGTCGGGCGTCATCGTGGCGCCGGACGGTTTTGTGCTGACCAATAGTCACGTGGTCGGCGGCGCGTCCCGGGTCGAGCTGACGACGGTAGACGGTCGCAGCCTCGGCGCGCGCGTGGTGGGCGACGACCCCGACACCGACTTGGCGCTGGTGCGCGTCGATGCCGCCACCACGCTTCCGGCGGCTTCGCTCGGAGATTCCAAGCGGCTCCGGCGCGGGCAGCTGGTGGTCGCCATCGGCAATCCGCTCGGGTTCGAATCGACGGTGACGACCGGCGTCGTCTCCGCGCTCGGACGCTCGCTGCGCGCCCAGTCCGGCCGCCTGATCGAGGACGTGATCCAGACCGATGCCGCGCTCAACCCCGGCAATTCCGGCGGGCCGCTGGTGTCCTCCCACGGCGAGGTCGTCGGCATCAACACCGCGGTCATCCTCGGCGCCCAGGGCATCTGCTTCGCGGTCGCCTCCAACACCGCGAGCTTCGTGCTCGGCGAGCTCGTCCGTCACGGCCGGGTGCGGCGGGCCTACATCGGGATCTCGGCGCAGCACAGCCCGATCCCGCGCCGGCTGCAGCTCGCCGCGGGGCTCGAACAGGGCTCCGCCGCGATGGTCGGCGCGGTCGAGACGGCAAGTCCGGCCGCAACCGCCGGGCTGATCGGCGGCGACCTGATCGTGGCGCTCGACGGCGCGCCGATCACCGGGGCCGATGATCTCATCCGCGCGCTCACCGGCGAGCGGATCGGGCGCCCGGTCGAGATCGAAGTGCTGCGGATGGGCAAGCGCCGGCGCTTCACCGTGACGCCGCAGGAACGGGCGGCCGGGAATCAGGGATCGGAGGCCGCAAGTCGGTGACCAGGTGCGGATGCTTCTGATTACTGACTGCTGGTTTGCGTTTCCCGTTTCGTCCACCGCGTCCGGATTTCCGAACCGAACAACGCCACCAGCGCCGCGCCGTAGACGAGCGCGCCGATACCCGCGAGCGCGGCCAGCGCCGCCGGCGAACCGAAGGTGGGCCAGGCCGCGAACGTTTTCAGCACCGGCGCTTTCGCGAGCCAGAGCACGACGGCGAGCGCAATGCCGGCCGCGGCAAGCTTCAAGGTCGATCGCATCAGCCGGGCATCGAGCCCGATGAGGCCGCGCCGCGATGCAAAGAAGATCACCAGGCCGAAATTGATCCAGGCGCCGATCGTGGTCGCGAGCGCGAGGCCGACCTGCGCCAGCGGCGGCGTCAATACCAGCTTGAACGCGATGTTGATTGCGGCGGCGATCAGCGCGGCCTTGAGCGGCGTCGCGGTATCGCCGCGGGCGAGAAACGTGGCGATCGCGCTGCGGATCAGCACGAACGGCAACAGCCCCATCGCGTAAGCGGCGAGCGTCGCGCCGGCGGCGGCGGCATCGGCCACCGTGAACGCGCCGCGGGCGAACAGCGCGCGCATGATGAGATCGGGAACGATGAGAAAGGCCGCCAGGCAGGGGATCGAAAGCAGCAATGCGAGCTCGACGGCACGGTTTTGGGAATGACGGGCGCCTGAATCGTCGCCGGCCGCGATGCGGCGCGACATTTCCGGCAGCAGCACGGTGCCGACCGCAATGCCGATCACGCCGATCGGCAGCTGGTTGAGCCGGTCGGCGTAATAGAGCGCCGAAAGCGCCCCCGCCGGCAGGAAGCTCGCGATGATCGTGTCGGCGAACAGCGCGAGCTGCACGCCGGCCGAGCCGATGACCGCGGGCCCGAGCGCGATGAAGAAGCGCTTCACGTCGGCGTCCCAGCGCGGACGGCGGAATTTGGCGATCGCGTCACTCCAGGCGGTATCGCCGGCGACCAGCGCTAGCTCCAGGCATCCGGCGATCAGCACGCCCCAGGCGGCCGCATGGCCCGCGCTCGGGAAGAACACGGCGAGCGCCAGCGTCGTCATCATCGTGAGATTGAGCAGGATGGGCGCGGCGGCCGCTGCGGCGAAGCGGTTGAGCGCGTTGAGAACGCCGCCGTAGAGCGTCACCAGCGTCATCAGCAGCAGATACGGAAACGTGATCCGGGTCAGCTCGACGGCGAGCGTGAAGCGTCCCGGATCCTTCTCGAACCCCGGCGCGAGCACGCGGATGACCTCGGGCGTGAAGATGAGCGCCAGCGCGAGAAAGATCAGCTGGCTCGCGAACAGCAGCGTGAAAATGCGGTCGGCGAAAAGCCGCGCGGAATCCGCGCCGCCCTGCTCGCGGATGCGGGCGTAAGCCGGCACGAACGCCGAATTGAAGGCGCCTTCGGCGAAAATCGCGCGGAAATGGTTCGGCAGCCGGAACGCGACCAGGAACGCGTCCGCGATCGGCCCCGCGCCGAGCACGGCGGCCATCAGGATATCGCGGAAAAAGCCGGTGAGCCGCGAGAGGAGCGTGAAGCCTCCCACGGTGAGGATGCGCTCGATCATGCCGCGGCCCGGGATCGGCTGCGAATGCTGGACGCCTGCGTGCGGTTCGTGGGGCATCGACTGCTGAGGGCCTTGGGCGCGCTACGCGGCGAGGAATCGAGGACCCCGCGCGGGGGGTGGTCGATCGCCGGCGGATCGCTAGCCTACGACCGCGCGCCGGACGGCGTCGATGATGCGATCCTGCGTCGGCTCGTCGAGATAGGCGTGCATGGGCAGGCTCAAGACTTCCTCGGCGAGCCGATCGGTGACCGGAAGGCCGTTGCCGGCGACCGGGAATTGTCGAAATGCGTCCTGGCGATGGAGCGGCTTGGGATAATAGATCGCGGTCGGCACCCCCTCGGCCCGTAGACGGGCGGCGACCTCGGCGCGGCGCCCGGCCGGGAGGCGGATAGTGTATTGCGCCCACACCGAGGAGAGGCCGTCGGCGATGCGCGGCACGATGACGGCGTCGCCGAGTGCGTCACGATAGCGGCACGCCGCGCGGTGCCGCGCGGCGATCTCGTCCGGAAAGATTTCGAGCTTCTCGATCAGAACCGCGGCCTGGATGCTGTCGAGCCTCCCGGTGATGCCGATGCGCACGTTGTCGTATCTGTCGGCGCCCTGGCCGTGAATCCGCAGGCTGCGGATGATACGGGCCAGGTCGTCGTCGTCGGTGAAGACCGCGCCGCCGTCGCCGTAGCAGCCGAGCGGTTTCGCCGGAAAAAAGCTCGTGATCGTCACCGGCGCCAGCGTTCCGACCTTGCGGCCCTTGTAGGTCGCGCCGAACGCCTGCGCCGCATCGGCGATGACGAACATCCCCTCGGCCGCCGCCACCGGCGCGATGGCATCGTAATCGGCGCTCTGACCGAACAGGTCGACCGGAATCACGGCCCGCGGCCGAAGCCCGCGCTGCTTCGCGGTCGTGATCGCGCGTTCGAGGCTCGCGGGCGCGATGTTGAAGCTCGCCTCCTCGACGTCGACGAACACCGGCGTGGCGTTGAGCAACGCAACGGGCTCGGCGGTCGCCGCGAAGGTGAAGGCCGGACAGAACACGGCGTCGCCCGGCCCGAAGCCTTTGGCCAGCAGCACGAGGAGCAGCGCGTCGGTTCCGCTCGCCACTGCGATCGCGTGCCGCGCGCCGCAGAACCTCGCGAGCTCGGCCTCGAGCGCGTGGACCTCGGGCCCCATGACGAACTGGCAATGCGCGAGCACCCGCGCGATCGCATCGTCGATGCGGCGGCCGAGCCGGCGACGCTGGGCGGCGACGTCAACGAAGGGAATCGGAGCCTGCTCGATTCTCGCGTGCTGGTTCATGCGGCGGCCATGAGCCTTGCGCTGCGAGCGAACGCGGCCGTCACCCGACGGCCCGGCGCGCGAGCTTGCGCTCGACGGCGGGTGCGATCTCGCCGCGGCCGAGGCAGCGCATGGCGATGTCGAGGCTGGCGACGCCTTCTTCCCCGGTGACGGCCGGCACCGAGCCCTCGCGGATCGCGGTGACGAATGCGGAAAGCTCGGCGCGCAGCGGCTCCGCATGGCCGACCGACAAATGCCGCATCGAATAGCTGCCGTCCGGCTGGAAGCCGAAGCATTCGGTGACCTGCCGGGTCAGAAGATCGCCCATCACGTATTTCTTGCGCGTGGCGACGTGCACGTTGCGAGCCTTGAACGGTGTGAGCCAGTTGGTGTTGATGTGGGCCAGCACGCCCGAAGCGGTCCGGAACTGCAACAGCGCGATGTCTTCGCGCTCCGCCATGGCGCTCGAGAGCTGCGGCTGCACTTCGATGATGTCGGAATCGGTGAACCAGCGAATGAGATCGATGTCGTGCACCGCAAGATCGATCACCACGCCGACGTTGGACATGCGCGGCGGGAACGGGCCGACCCGGGTGATGGCGATCGAGAGAATGTCCTCGCCGTGAATGGCTTCCTTGATGGCGGCGACGGCGGGATTGAAGCGTTCGACGTGGCCGACCATCAGCATCACGCCGGCGCGGCGCGCCGCCGCGGTGATGCTGCGGCCCTCCTCCGCGCTCGAGGCGATCGGCTTCTCCACCATCACGTGGATGCCGCGCCGGATGCAGGCGAGCGCGAGATCGTGATGCAAATGGGTGGGCGCCGCGATGGTGGCGGCGTCGATGCCGAGCTCGATGAGCTCGTCGAGATCGCCGACCGCGGCGCAGCCGAGCGTCTCCGCCACGAAATTCGCCTGCGGTCGATCGGGATCCGCAACCCCGACGAACGTAACGCCCGGAAGCTCGGCGATCACGCGGGCATGATTGCTGCCCATCACGCCGACGCCGACGACACCCACGCGCAAGGATTCCGCGCTTCCCCTCGCGGCTGTCATTTCCGACGAATCCCCCTGATTCCCGTGTCCCGATCGCAGAACTAGCACGGCCGCCGCCCGATGGCGACCCGAGCGGCGGCACGCCCGGACACATTTTACATCAATCGGTTACAACCCGGAATGCGGTCCGAACGGTGGCACTCCGGTACTGGATTGGGCGCCTCAGCACAATCCTATTCCTTCGTGGTCCCGGTACCATGCCACGAATCGCCGGACCCCCTCCTCGATCGGCGTATCCGGACGGAACCCGAACTCGCGCTCGAGATCCGCGACGTCGGCGCAGGTTTCCGTAACATCGCCGGGCTGCATCGGCATGAGCTCGCGTTGCGCGGTGCGTCCCGCCGCCTCCTCGATCAGGCGCAGGACCTCGCCGACATCGACCGGGCGGCTGTTGCCGATGTTGTAGAGGCGCCACGGCGCGCGGCTGCGGGAAAACTCCGGATGCTCGCCCGACCATTGTGGATCGCCCTGCGGCGCGCGGTCGAGGATCCGCAGCACGGCTTCCGCCGCATCGTCGATATAGGTGAAATCCCGCCGCATCCGGCCATGGTTGAACAGCGCAACCGGGCGTCCCTCGAATACGGCGGCGGTGAACCGCCACACCGCCATGTCGGGCCGCCCCCACGGGCCATACACCGTGAAGAACCGCAGCCCCGTCGCCGGAATCGCGAACAGATGCGCATAAGCATGCGCCATCAGCTCGTTCGCCTTTTTGGTCGCGCCATAGAGGCTGAGCGGGTGGTCCGCGGGCTGCGCGGTGCTGAACGGAGTTTTGGTGTTCGCGCCGTAGACCGAGGAGGAAGACGCGTAGACGAGATGCCCGCAACGCTGGTTTCGGCAGCCTTCGAGCACGTTGAGGAAGCCGGCGACATTCGCGTCCACGTAGACGTGCGGATCGACGAGCGAGTGCCGCACGCCCGCCTGGGCGGCAAGATGCACCACCGCGGGGAACCGCCGCGCCGAGAACAACGCCGCCATTCCCGCCCGGTCGGCGATATCGAGCCGCTCGAAACCGAACGTGGGGAAGCCGGCAAGCTGTTTCAGCCGCGCCTCTTTGAGTCGCACGTCGTAATAAGGATCGAGATTGTCGACGCCGAGAACGCAGCGACCGCGTTCGAGCAAACGCCGCGCCACGTGGAAGTCGATGAAGCCGGCGGCGCCGGTCACCAGGATCGGTTCGGCGTCGGTCATTCGGCCGGGCCGCGACGATAGACGTCGTCGAGACGAATGATGTCGTCTTCGCCGAAATAGCTGCCGGTCTGCACTTCGATCAGCTCGAGCGGAATTTTTCCCGGATTGGACAGCCGGTGGATCGCGCCCGTCGGGATGTAGGCCGACTCGTTCTCGTGCACGACCTTCTTCATCTCGCCGATCGTCACCTCCGCGGTCCCGCGCACCACGACCCAGTGCTCGGAGCGATGCAGGTGCTTCTGCATGGAAAGCGTCCCGCCCGGCACCACCACGAGGCGCTTGACCTGGAAGCGCTCGCCGACGTCCACCGCGTCGTAATATCCCCACGGCCGATGGCAGCGCCGATGATTGCTCGCTTCGGAGCGACCGGCCTTTTTGAGCAACGACACCAGCCGTTTCACGTCTTCGGCGCGCTCGCGCGGCAAAACCAGCACCGCGTCGGGCGTGGTCACCACGATGAGATCGCGGATGCCGAGCACGGCGGTGAGCCGGTCCTCGGCATGGATGAGGCAATTCTCGCTGTCGACGGCAACCACCGGACCCGAGGCGAAATTGTTGTCGGCGTCGCGCTTGGAGACTTCGAAGATCGCATCCCAGCTGCCGATGTCCGACCAGCGGAACTTGCCTTCGACCACGACCGCGCGGTCGGTCTTCTCCATCACCGCGTAATCGAACGACAGCTGCGGCGCGCGCGCGTAGCTCTCGGCGTCGAGGCGCAGGAAGCCGAGATCCTCGCGCGCGTTTTCGACCGAGGCGGCGACCGCCGCGGCGATTTGCGGCGCATGTCGCTCGAGCTCGCTCACGAGCACGTCGGCGCGGAACATGAAATTTCCGGAATTCCAGACATATCCCTCACTGAGATAGCGCAGCGCCGTGGCCGCGTCCGGCTTCTCGACGAACCGCTCGACCCGGCGGATGCCGTCGCCGAGCGAGGCGCCGCAACGGATGTAGCCGTAGCTGGTCCGCGGCTCGCTCGGGGCAATGTCGAAGGTCGCGAGATGGCCGGCATCCGCCGCCTTGCGCGCGGAAATGCAGGCCGCGTGAAACAGCTCGGGATCCAGAATCACGTGATCGGCGGCGAGCGCCAGCACGATGGCTTCGCCATCGCGCTGCCGCGCGATCATCGCCCCGGCGGCAATGGCCGGCGCGGAATCCCGCCGCTCGGGCTCGAGCACCATGGTTGCCTCCTGGCCGAGCTCCTCCGCCTGGCGGCGGGCAAAAAACCGGAAATCGCCCACCGTCATCACGATCGCCGGAGCAAACAATTTGGGATCGCCCAGACGCAGCAGCGCCTGCTGGAACGTGGAGCGGTCGCCCACGATCGGCATGAACTGCTTGGGCATGCCGTCGCGAGACACCGGCCAAAGCCGCGTGCCGGAGCCGCCGGCAAGAAGCACGGGAATGATACGCGTCTCGGCCATGACCCTTCCGGCACGCAGCAATTGGGCGCCCGCAATCCCCGCGAGCGGCATATCTAACCAAGGCACGCTGCCTAGCAGGTCTGGCGATACCCGTCATGTCCGAGGCGATTTCCCGGTCAAAACCGTGGGAATCGACGGTAAATTTCTAAAATCTCCAAGCCAGCTCAATCGCTTAAGCCCATTCAATTCGCCAAAATACTGGTTTAGATTGTAGCTGGGCAAATAATAACTTTAAAGAGAATGATTGGCAACAACCGTATCCGCGGCGAGCGATGTTCCGGCTCGCCGCCTGCCCTGCTCATTCCGACACTCAGGCCAGATTACAATTCCGATTTCAAATTCCGGCGTCGCGATTTCCCGATTGCCGTTCGGCTCAGCCGGGCTCGATCGATGGCGCTTCGATTCGGCCGTCCGGTCCCGTGTATGGAGCGAGCGCTTTCGGCGCATTGCGTTTGAAGGCGAGCACTTCTTTCATGGCTTTCATCTGGCCCAGGCGTCTGAGCGCCCTGTCCATCATACGATCGAGACGCTCCTCGAGCGCGAGTTCCTTCATCACCCAGAAGCGCTCGGGCAACGAAGGTACTCCCTCGCGCAAGTTTCGGCATGCATTTGGCGAGCGTGAAGACCGCATCCTCTTCCGCGGGACCGGACGGAGACCACTCGTCGACCAGCCCGTGGTGTAGGCGGTTGAACTGGCGCGGATCTTCGCCGGGCAGAACGGCGGTTTCGGACCAGGCGCCGTGCTGGAGCGCGCTGGGGCGCGTCCTGGATCGATTGACTTCCAACATCACGCGAGCACCTTCTCCATTCTTCAACAATGAAATCGCTGCCGTCGCCTGACCCGGGCTTCCATGACTTGTTCCCGCACGCGGCGGATTGGCATGGATGCCGGGTCAAGCCGGTCGATTTCGGCCATGACGGCAGAGCGTGGCCGTTTACGGTGAGTCGAGGTGCCGCGCCAAGCCTAAATTGCCGCCCCGGCGCGAATTGGGATGGGCTGCCGGCCCGGACTGCCACGCCGTGCGGCCGCGATCGGCAAGCTTGCCGGGATCACGTCGCGTCCGAACAGAGGCGTCAGCCCCGCCGCTGGGCTGCCCTTTGCCGGCGCACCGGCCGCGAGCGGATGCGATCGATGAGGGCCGGCAGCCGGGCGAGATCGCGCATGGCGAACGGGCCGCTGCCGGGGATGCGGTTTTCCGCGGTGATCGCCACGAACAAGGTGCCCAGCGCGCGCGCGGCCGCGAGATCGTCGGGGCCGTCGCCCACCATGAGCGCCTGGCCCGGCAGGACCCGCTCGGCTGCGAGCGCCGCCCGCAGGTTGGCGGCCTTGGAAGCCGGCCCGCCCAGCACGCCGTCGAGCCAAGGGAGCAAGCCGCGTCCCCGCACGATGGCGAGGAGGTCGGAATGCGGGGTGGCGGAATTCACCCAGATCCGGATGCCGCGAGCCTTCAGCGCCGCGAGCGCCGATCTCGCGCCGCGTCGTTCCGGCGCCGCCGCGATGGCCCGCGCGCAGCATCGCGTGTACGCCGCGGCGAGCGCCCGGCCCCGCCGCGCGATGGCGCTCGGCTCGCTCTTGGGATCGAGCCGGCGCGCCACTTCGGCGAATAGCCTGTAGCGATTGCCGCCGAGCCGGCGCGCCGCTTGGAACGCCGCAAGCCCGCCCGGCAGATCCGCGATCGCGGCCCGCATGCACGCGCGCTTGCGCGCATTGGAATCGACCAGCGTTCCGTCGAAGTCGAACAGCACGAGACGGATCATCTTGTCCCCGCCCGGCAAGCATCGCCGCGTTGCCTTGAGCCGCAAGCCGACGGCAATGTCAATGGCTTAAGCCAAGCGTCATAGGGCTTAGCCTCCGCCTTGATGAAACACTTTCAATTGCTTGCAAATTTGCCCGGGCGCTCCATAATGGGCGGATGTCGCGATCTGTGCTTCTCAAAACCATTTGCAGTGCACGAATCACCTTCTCGGGTGCAGCGGTCCCAAGATAATTCCGGATTCTTTGAGCATCCCGGGTGTTTGTGCTCCTGTGCGGAGGCTGAGAGCCCTGAAGCAGCGTCGCACAACGTCCGAGCTACTTATCAACTTCACCTGGAGAGTTTGCAATCGGCATCAGGAATGCTTCGAAGACAACGGGCCGCGGAGTGCAAATCTAGCCCCGCTGGGATCGGCCAGCATGCTGATTCGGCAGGCTTTCGCCGAGATATCCATGGGCGGCAACAAGATTTTCGCGCCCAGGCGCTCGGCTTTTTGTGAAGCCGTATCGACGTCATCTACCGAGAGATAGAGCAGCCAATGCGCTGCCCCGCTCGGTTCCAGGAGCGGCATGATGCCCGCAACCGCTTCAGCACCGACGAGCGCCTCAGTATACGGCGGGCCGGCGCTTGGCGGATCATCCTTCATCGTCCAACCACAAAGTTCCTTATAGAAGTTCTTTGCCCCGGCAGGATCCAGAGTCTGCAACTGGGCATACACCAAGCGGCTAGGCATTAGCATCTCCCTACCATCAGTGTGACCTTCGCCCAGAATCCCGGCCTGCGTGCCGCAGGCGCGACCGTTTCGTGCGGCCGCCCGGCTCTGGTTTCGATTTGCTCTTTTCCGTCGGACGCTTCCGGGCAGAACCGGATTCCGCAAGAGAGTATGCGATACTCGTCCACCTGGACAGCACCTGCCGGCTTTCATGGAAACTTCGCGGAACCAAGTAATGGGCCATTCGCACGTGCGCGATCCAAGGTTCCGATCCTGGGCAAACCATAAGCGCCTGATATTGGCCAGCGTCCGGAATCTTCAAGCCGACGCGACCGGATTTCCAGACCATTGCGAACATCGTGTCGCCTCGAAACAACGCGTAACAACCGAACACTCGCTTCAGCATCACACCGCAGAGTTTGCGCGATAGCTTATCGAGCAAGACCCGTAAATGTACGAGGTATGCTTGCTCTATGTGCCTTTGCCGTTGCGGGAGGCGAATACAACATCCGAGCGGTACTGCATCGCCATCGCGAAGCGGCGATGTGCCGCCTCGACCAGCCGCCTTGGCTATCGGCGCGGTGCGGCTCTACCACCTGCAGGCTGTGGTCGCGGTGCGTGCGCTTGGATCCGAGCGCGAACCAGGCTGAACGCTTCCGCGCCCGGTATCTGCAGCCCAACATCGATCGGATGCGAAAGCGCCACGATTTCCCCGATGGGTTCGGGTGAAATCGGCGCCGCCATCGCCACCCCTGGCTGCCGCACCTGCGGCAAGGGCACCATGTCAGAGATACTCACAGGCGTTCCGATGGGCGGAAAGGACGTCACGCGACCATAGGCCAGGGTGCCATGAATTGCTTTAAAGGCGCCGAACAGCGTCTCAACCACCGCGACCGGGTTGAAGAACAGCGCTGCGGGGAAACCGCCACTCTCGCGCAGCGATTGTGCGCCCCCAAGTGACGGCATGAGAACTTCCGGGTCGCCCGCATCGCGGTAATTTTCCAGAAGCGTTTGACCCAGCACGATGCGGACCGGCCCGATCTCGGTGTCCATCCGGGCATCCAGATCCAGGAATTGCATCCAGACCGTCTGTTTGCCAGGCTGGAAGAACTGCTGCGCCACGGTGAAGTCCGCAGACGTCGGGTGCCGGTTGAGAAAATCCAATTCCCGCAATGTAGTCCAATTGGGATCAGTTCCGTTGGACAACGTACACCCCGGAGGAAGCGGAACGTTGATTGCATGGTCCGCTTGCGGCCCCTGATAAATGAATGGTTCCGAACGCGAAACCACCTGCACAGCTGGAGGCGACGTGAATGTCACGGTTTGACCCGCGATCGGTCCCTGCCGAAAGCGGATCATTATGATGAAGTGGCTGAGAAACGCGTCAATTCCGGCATGCGGGAAAGGCCCGATCTGCTCGCCCATCATGTCGTGGATGTCGGAAATGGCGGTTGCTGCAGGGCTCGCGATGTCGCCGCCTCCCATCTTGTGAGAATGCGAACCAGAGGGCGGAGAGGAAGTAATTTCCCCTCCGGTGATGTTGATGATGACGGGAGTCGCCATAGGAAGATTCCTCTCTTCAGCCGCACTGACACAGGCGCCGCAGTCGCGGTCAACGGCAGCGTCTTGGACTTCGTCAGCAAAGGCGCTTCAGGGCGACTTTGCCTTTCCAAAGATCCCTCGGTCATGATCATCAGGTGGCCCACCGAACACCTGGCTGAACATGCCCTCCCAATCGTCTCCGTAGTATGTAAGGCGATTCACGTTATTCGGGATGTGAGTGAGCGTTTTCACATATTCAGCAATCGAATAGGCATCGTCGTCCGACATGCTGCTGTAGAACGGCCACATCATTACCTGAGAGAGCGGCCGTGGCCGGCCGTAGTCGTCGAGCTGGGGCGCTATCCCTTGACGGATGGCTCGGACCAGCTCTCCTGCGGGCACCGCGCTAAGTGGCCCATTCAGACCAAAGCGGGTGAGATTACCGCCGTAGAGCACAGCGTACCCGGGATAAGGAAACAGGGAGACACCCTTATCGGCGAGCCGCAACGGAAGATCGGGTCCCAGACGAAATGCTCCTTCATAGGGATCGCCCGGACCACCACCGGCAAAGGGAATTAGCGGTCCCAAGTACGGCTCTGCCGGGTCCCACTCATCGTGTTTCTTGTATTCACGAATCGCCGCTGGGCCCCCGTGAAAGATCTTCATATGTGCCTCATGGGCCGGCGCGAACTGGACCAGCCCAGGATCATTGCTGTGATGGGAGTGACATTCGCGGCATCCGACCAGAGATCGTGTGAGATATTGAGCGCGTTCGAGCTTCTTCCCCTCGGCGCCTTATCCAGCGCTGAAACCGGCCCGAATGGATTGCTGTCCGAGTCCGGCTCAAACCCGGGTGGAAGTTGTCGAGGTGGGATGGGGGACGAGTTCCTCTTTGGAGCGATGCTTTTCAAATAATAGGCCAGCGCCAGCGCATCCTCGTTGGTCAGATTACGGTAAAAGCTGTGAGGAGGAAAAAGATACAAGTACTCTGGCCTGTCTGCTGTTATTGCCTTGCTCGGGCGGCGGCCATTGCGAATGGCATCGGCTATTTCCTGCTCAGTCCAGCTCCCTATGCCATCAGTTGGATCCGGTGTGATATTGGTTGTATAAACAATTCCACTTAATTTCGGACCAAGCCGTAAAATGAACGGCACGCCACCTGCTAGATAATTACCGCCCTCTGGATCCAAATATTTGAACCAATCCGGATCCGTTCGAAATACGCGTTCTCTGGCGAGTTCCGCGACATCCGTGCTCTGTATCGCGGGTACGTTGGGTGGCGTATGGCAAGCCGAGCAGACGCCGATCGTGGCAAGATACCTCCCCCACCCAATCAGCTCGATTTGCTGTTGGGGTGAGGCGCCATGAATTGATCCAGCATGTGCACTACCGGCGCCAATTGCGAGTGCGATGGAGGCAAACACCGATATGCGGGCGGCCCAGTCCTGAGCCGCTAGTACAACGTCATGAGCCCGCAGGGCCGGACGCTTATTAGCCCGATGCTGCATTCTGCGAGAGCAGTCATACTTTGGCTCCAAGCGACGCGTACCTCTCTGGGTCCTTGCCGAATAATTCACCAAGGCTTCTCCTGTGAACTCAGCCGAATTGGCGGACGAAAAAGTGCTTTGCGATACGGCAACGACGGGCGTGATAATTGATGGCTTCGGCCAACATTCAACCAGATCAACTCGCCCGCTCACGCCGGGAGTTGCAGCATCATAGGCCCGCTGCATCTCATGAGCGCAACCGTGGGTTCGCGAGCCGATCGATATGCGATGGCAGCTCTATCTTCGGATGATCACGATGTAGTCTTTGAACGGGCCGCTGCCGGGGCCCGAACGTGCAAAATCAGCCGGGATTCGCATATCTAGCCTAATCTGCCTGAATCAAACGGCGCCCACGCCAGAAGGGCGGCCCTGGAATCAAAAGTTGATTCCTGTGTCGAAAACCCCGACACGGCCTAGTTTCGGTCAACTCTTTGACAGCGGCGAAAGAAACTGCCATGGCCCTTGCCCAGCATGAACCTGCCGTTCCAGCAGCTCGAGCAACCGCCGGAGCGCGCGCGATCCGCTGCGCGCGCCGAACGCGATCGATCCGAGGGCGCGCGAGCCGGGCCGCGCATCGCGTTCGGGATCGTTAGTCTGTTTGCCGGCGGCGGACTGCAGCGCAATTGTCTGGCGATCGCGCGCATTCTGCGCCGGCGCGGTCATGAGGCGGCGATTTTCACTTCGCGCACCGATGGGCCGCTCCCGAACGATCTGTCGATCGAAGTTCTGCCGAACCGGGCCTGGACCAATCACGGGCGCAATCGGCGTTTCGCGGCCGATCTCGCGAAAGCAACCAGCCAACGCTTCGATCTCGTGGTCGGCTTCGACAAGCTGTCCGGGCTCGACCTGCTCTATTGCGCCGACCCCGCGGTTGCGGCCCGGAGCGGATGGCGCAAGCTGACGCCGCGGCATCGTGCGCTCCGCGCACTCGAAGCGGCCTGCTTTGCGGCCGGGGCGAACACCCGCATCATCGCGCTCAGCCCATCGCAGATCGAAGGCTATCGCCGGGCCTGGCACACCGAACCCGACCGCGTCGCGCTGCTGCCGCCCAACGTCGAGCCCGAGCGCCGGCATCCGCAGCGCCGCCTCGACGGCACGCGCGAACGTCGCCGCGCTGCGCTCGGACTTGAAGACCAGGATTGGTGCTGGCTGGCAATCGGCCGGCAAGCGCGCCACAAGGGCTTCGATCGGGCCGTCGCCGCGCTGTCCGAATTTCCGGCCGCACGTTTGTTCATCATCGGCTTGGCTCGATCCGACGCGGCCTCCCTGGTCAGGCTGGCGCGCAGGCTCCGCGTCGAGCATCGTCTCGTGCTGCTCGGGTTCGTGGCCGACGAAGACATGCTGGACGTCATGGCGGCCGCGGACCTGCTGATCCATCCGGCCCGGATCGACACCACCGGGACCGTGATCCTCGAAGCCCTGGTGAACGGCCTGCCGGTGGTGACGACCGCGGTTTGCGGCTATGCCGGTCACGTGCACGAGGCGCATGCCGGCGCGGTGGTCGCGGAGCCGTTCGCGCACGAACGCCTGCTGGCGGCGCTTCGGCAAGCGCGCGATCAGGGCGCCTCGGACTGGAGCGTGAACGCGATGCGCTATGGCGAGCGGCCCGAGCTCTATTCCGGTCTCGAAGTCGCGGCCGACATCATTCTGCGCGCCAACGTCTAGCGATGCGCAGCGGTCGGCCTCGGTGGGAACGGGAATGAGATACGCCGTCATTCTCGCGGGCGGCAAGGGAACCCGGTTGCGGCCGTATACCGTCACGCTGCCGAAGCCCCTGGTGCCGATCGGGGACACGCCGATCATCGAGATCTCCATTCGCAGGCTGGCGCAAGCGCGGTTTGACGTCGCTACCTTGGCCATCAACCACATGGGCGATCTGATCCGCGCCTATTTCGGCGACGGCGAGAAATTCGGCGTGGAGCTGCGCTACTCGCTCGAGCCGGAACCGCTGGGCACGTTCGGGCCGCTGCGCCTGCTCCGCGATCTTCCCGAACATTTCCTGGTCATGAACGCCGACGTGCTCACCGACCTCGACCTCGGCGCCTTCCTCGATCGGCATAGCGCGTCCGGCGCGGCGTTCACCATTGCGGCGACCCGGCGCGAGCAGCTGCTCGATTTCGGCGTGCTCGGCGTGGAAGGCGAGCGGCTGGTGAGCTTTCGCGAGAAACCGACGCTGACCCAGACGGTCAGCATGGGAATCTACGGCGTGTCGCGCCGCGCCCTCGACTTCATTCCGGATCGCGGCCCGTTCGGATTCGACGATTTGATGCACAAGATGCTGGCCGCCGGACAGCGCATCGACATTCATCATCATGCGGGATACTGGCTCGACATCGGCCGCCCCGAGGACTACGAGCAGGCGAGCCAAGAATTCGCCGGAAAATTCGATCGCTGACGATGAGCGCGCGCGTTCTGGTGACGGGTGGCACGGGCTTCATCGGCCGCCGGCTGTGCGCGGCCTTGCGGGCGCGGGGGTTCGAGGTTTGGGCGCCGGGCCACCACGAGCTCGAGCTCGGCCGGAAAGCAGCCCCGCGCGTCGAAAAAGTATTTCATCTGGCGGCCCGAACCTTCGTGCCGGATTCCTGGAACGAGCCCGCCGCGTTCTACCGCGCCAATGTGCAGGGCACGGTCGATCTGCTCGAATATTGCCGAACGGCGGCGATCCCGATGGTTTACGTCAGCGGCTATTGCTACGGCGTGGTCGACCGGCAGCCGATCCCGGAAACCGCGCCGTTGCGGCCGAACAACCCTTACGCCTTCTCGAAAGTCGCGGCCGAGGCCGCCTGCCGGTTTTTTTCCGCGAAGCTCGGGGTCCGGGTAACCATCCTGCGCCCCTTCAACGTCTACGGGCCCGGGCAGCGGCGGCAATTCCTCATTCCGCTCATCGCGCAGGCGCTCGATGCCACGGCACCGGCACTCAGCGTCGACGACCCGCGTCCACGGCGGGATTTCGTCCACGTCGACGACCTCGTCACCGCCTTGTGCACGGTGCCGGTGGCGGAGGAGGCACGCGTCTACAACGTCGGCTACGGTCGCTCGCATTCCGTCGGCGAGATCGTGCAAATGGTGCAGCGGGCCGCCGGCACCGCAAAACCGCTGGTCGCGCGTGGCAGCCCGCGAGCCGATGAGATTCCCGACGCGGTGGCGGATATTTCCGCCATTCGCGCGCTGGGTTGGCGGCCGCAGATCGAGCTCGCGGACGGGCTGCGGGAGCTCGTTGCCGAATTTCGCGAGGCGTCAAATACGGTCGTCTAGGCTGCGGCCGGTTTCGACATGCCGAAACGAGGGAATGACCTTGGCCAGCATCGCGACGATCTCCGCCTTGCTCAGCGGCATCCGCGCGTCGCTCACCGCCCGCTCGAGAAAATCCAGAACCGCATCGAGTTCCTGCGCGGGCGGCTCGCGATGGCGAACGGCGCTCAAAGCCTGCAGGCCGACCTCGCTCGCGACCTCCCCGGCCGACACGAACTCCTCGTAGGGTTTCTCGCCGCTGGTATCGAGCTCGGTGACCAGCACCGGATAGGAGCCGCGCTCGATCTCCCGCTCGACCGCGCCGCGCGCCGCCTCCGGATCCTCATAGAGGGCCGCGCGAAACCCCAGATGCGCGAGCGTCGCTTGCGCGATGTTTAGCAAGGGCCGCAGATGCGCCTTCGGGTCGAGCTTGGGGAACAGGGTGAAGCCGGTCGGCGCCACGACCGCGGCAAGCAGGCAGATCTGTGCGGCTTCCTGCGCACTGATGAAATAGCGCCGGGTCTCGCGCGGGACCGCAAGCGGCTGCCGCCGCGAAACGCGGATCAGGAAGCTCTGCAGCAGGCTTCCGTTCGAGAACGCCACGTTGGCGAAGCGCGCGGCCGTCGCCGCTTCGAAATCGCCGCCGGCGCCAAACAGCACGTGCTCCATCAAACGTTTGCTGGCGCCCATCAGGCTGGTCGGATTTGCCGCCTTGTCGGTCGAGACGCAAAAGCACCGCCCCGCATGTCCATGGGCGATAAGCCAGCGCAGCAGCCGGCGCGTTTTCACCACGTTGGTGTCGAGCATCTGCAGCAGCGAGGGCAGATCCTTCTCGCCGCGCACGTGCTTCTGGGCGGCGAAATCGAGCACCAGATCGTATTTTCGCTCGCCGTGCAGCACGCGCTCCATCGCGGCGCTGCCGAGATCGAGCGGCAGAAACCGCAGCTCGGCGGCAATCGCCGGCCCGGCGCCCGAGCGCAGATCCCGCGTCAGCTCCGCAAGGGCATTTTCCGCGGTGTCGACGATGTGAACCGCGGCCGGTCGGTACGCCAGCAGCAAGCGCACGCTCGCCGCGCCGATGCTGCCGGCGCCGCCCAGAACCAGCACGCGCTTGCCTGCGATGCCCTCGGCGAGCTCCCCTGCCCGTTCCGACACGTCGGCATCGAACAGCGAGACCTCGCGGCCGGTCGCGATCTTGTCGAGCCAAGGATCGCCATGCGGCGCGAGGAAAGGCGTCGCGGTTGCCGAGGCTTCCGGCGCGGGGTGTCGTTGGCGAGCACGGATCAAATCGGCACCCAGCCGGATCAGCTGCAGATCGGGAGCGGGCCGATGGGACCGCGGGCTTTAGCCAGCTTGAACGCGAAATAGGTCCGGCTCGAACTCGGGCCGCTCGCCGCCGTAAAGCTGCCGAGCGGTTCGACGCTCGCATATCGAGCCAAGTGCCGCGCCGGCGCCGTACAGATCGTGACGAGCAGGATCGGCTCTGCGGCGCTCTCGGTCAGCGGCCGGGTCAGATCGAAATTCACTTTGTCGTCCGAGGGCCAAGCCAGAATCTTCACCGGCGCGTCGCGAAGATAATAATACAGCGCGCCGAGCTGGTTGCGCTCGTCGCCTGCGATCGTCGCTGCGCCGGTGCGCCGCGCCAGCTTGCCGGCTTCCTCGGCAAACGCCCGCCAGCCCAATGTGCGGCGATAGAGGTCGCGCTGCGCTTCGGGCAGGAACGGCAGCGAGATTTTGGTGGCGAATGCGTCGCCCGCCAGAAACACGAATTGCGCGATCGCGCCGAGGACGATGCTGGCCCGCAGCAGGCCCCAGGAGTGCCAGCGGGTGAGCACGCCGGCGGCGAGCACGATCGCCGAGATCGCGGAGGTCGCCGCCCAGTTCGCATAGGCCTTGGTCAGCAGCGCCGTCACCGTGATCAGCGCCAGCGGCGGGATCGCGAACGCGAGCATGAGCCGGTCCGGGGCGGTCAACGCTCGCGAGCGAATCCGCGCGAGGCAGACGATCAGCACCGCGAACACGATCGGCCCGACCACCGCGAACTGCGCCGCGAGAAATTCGAGCGCCCGACCCGGATGCAGGCCGAAACTCTGCTCCGCATTCACCACGGCGCGCGTATGCCCGAAGGTGACCAGCCCGTTGTTGAGGTTCCACAGCAGGTTCGGGGCGATCACGATGGCGCCGATCGCGAGCGCGATCCAAGGCTCGCGCCTCGCCAGCAGCTTGCGCGCGTCCTCGTTGAGCAGCGCGGCGAGACCCGCGCCGAGCAGGAAATAGATCATGGCGTATTTGGCCAGCAGCCCGAGCCCGAGCGCCAGTCCGAGCACGATGCTCCACGCAAGCTTCGGCTGTTCCAGGAGCTTCACATAAGCGAGCAGAGCCAGCGCCCAGAACAACAACAGCGGGACGTCGGTGGAGATGATGCGGGCGGAGAACACCACGCCGGTGCCCAGCGCGGTGAGCATCGCGGCCCAGAACGCCGCGCGCTCGTCATAGAGCGCGGCCGCGATCCCATAGACCACGAGGCTGGTGGCGAAATAGAGGATCGGGGCCGGCGCGCGAATGCAGGCCTCGACGCTGCCGCAGACCTGGTCGGCGAGCGCGATGGTCCAGGCGAGCAGCGGCGGCTTGGAAAAATAGCCCCAGGCCAGATCGCGGGACCAGCTCCAATATTGCGCTTCGTCCGGGAACAGGTCGACCACGGAGGTCGACAGGCCGATCAGGCGCACCAGGGTAAGCGCCGCGAGGATCGCAACGGCGAGACCCAGACGCGACTTCGGCAGCGAGACGGCTTGTTGAACAATGGCCATGGGCGAGACAGCGCTCGAAAAACCGGCGCACTTGTGCAGGAAAGCCGCGCGTCCCGCAACCCTCGTCGGGGACCGGACGCGACAACGCGCGGAATTTAGGCTAAAGCGGCGCCGGGGAATAGTCTACTCGCCCGCGGATCCATGCCGAGCTCGATCGATCGCTACATCTTCCGCACCACGTTCGGTGCATTCCTGCTGATCCTCGTCAGCCTGACGGGGATCATCTGGATCACCCATGCGTTGCGCGAGATCGACCTGATCACCAACCAGGGCCAGACCATCCTGGTATTCCTCGGCATCACCGGGCTGCTCATTCCGATCCTGGCGCAGGTCATCGCTCCGATCGCCTTCGTGATCGCGGTCGTCTACGCGATCGACAAGCTCAACGGCGATGCCGAGCTCGTCGTCATGAACGCCGCCGGCATGTCGCCGTGGCGGCTGTTCCGGCCGTTCCTGGCGGTCGCCGTCACCGTGGCGCTGCTGGTGGGTTTCATCAGCGCCTATCTCTCGCCCAGCCTGCAGCGGGAATTGCGCGATCGCGCCACCCGGGTCCGCACCGATCTGGTCACCAACATCGTTCAGCCCGGCCGCTTCTTGACGATCGAAGGCGGCCTGACGTTTCACATTCGCGAGCGCCGACCCAACGGCGACCTGTCCGGCATCCTGATCGACGATCGCAGAGTTCCGGAGATGCGCTCGACCTTTCTGGCCGAGCAGGGCTCGATCGTGAAGAAGGACGGCGGCACGTTTCTGTTCCTCGAGAACGGCAGCATCCAGCGGCTCGACAAGGGCCGCGTCGAGCCGCGAATCGTGATGTTCGACCGCTACGCGTTCGACCTTTCGCGCTTCACCAATGACGCTCCGGCGCAGGTGACGAACCGTCCGGCGCGCGAGCGCTATCTGTGGGAGCTCATCGCTCCCGATCCCAATGATCCCTTGGTGAAGGCCCAGCCCGGGCATTTTCGCGCCGATCTTCACGACCGGCTGCTTGCGCCGATGTACCCGTTGACGTTCGTCGTGATCGCCTTTGCGGCGATCGGCGGGCCGCGGACGACGCGGCAAAGCCGGGGTTTCGCCGTGGCGCTCGCGATCGGGGGGGTGGCGGTGCTGCGCATGATCGGTTTTGCCTGCATCGTGCTCTCGATCCAGACACGCACCGCGCTCGTCGTGCTCTATGGCTCGGTGATCCTGGCCTGCGGCTTGGGAGCGCTCGCGATCCGGCGCGGCGTCACCATCGAGCCGCCCGCCTCGCTGGCCAACTTTCTGTCCTCGATTTCCGAGCGGATGGTGCGCCAGGCGGCAACTTGAACGCTGCGCCGGCTGCGCTCGGATTGGGCTCTATCGGCATCGGGTGTGAGCGCGCGGCCGCGACCCGGCTCGAGCCAGCATTTCCTCGACGGCCCCCATCACTGCCTCCGGCGGGATGCGTTCCATGGTCTCGCCGCCGAACTCCCGCGCCCAAACCATTTTGCGCAGCGGCGCGAACGGCGCCCAGCGGCGGGGATCCGTCGGCCCGAACAGGCTGACGATCGGTCGGCCTGCCGCCCCGAACAGATGACCGGTGCCACTGTCGTTGGCGACCACGACGGCAAGCCGCTTGGCGATGGCGATCGTGAAATCGAACGAGCCGCTGCCCGCCGACGAGCGGGTCAAATCCACGCTGGCGACGGCCGGCATGGCGCTGCGGATCTCCTGCGCGCGCTCGATCTCGCGCGGACCGAGCAGGAGAACCGGCGCCATGCCCTGCCCGGCAAGCCGGCGCGAGAGCTCGGCGAATTTCGCGATCGGCCAGTTCTTGCGCGCCTCCCGGCTTCCGAGGCCGAGCCCGACATAGATCGGCCCCTCCGGCAGGACGGCTTGCGCGGCTTGGCGCGCCGCGGGCGTCGGCTCGAGCTCGCCGCGGGCGTCGGCCCCCTCCCCGAGCGCCGCTTGCGCCAGGCTCAACGCGCGCTCGCCGATGTGGCGCGGACGCGCGAACCGGCCAGGCGGCCGTGCGCTGCTCAGGAGATAGCCGGGCAGGCAGCAGAAAAACTTCTCGTGAGCGAGAATGTGGCGCGCCAGCCAAACGTTCGCGATCCGGCTTCGCGTGTCGAAGACGAGCGAAAAACCCGGGAACTCCCGCAGCCGATGCGCCGCCTCGCGCAGCGGCTTGCCGAGCCTCGCATGCTCTCTCACCACGGCAAGCTCGGGCGGCATGAACTGCCGCAGCGGCCCGGCCATGTCGGTCTGATGCGTCGAGATCCACCAGATCGGAGTGTTCGGAAAGCCCCGTGCGATGGCGCGGAGCAGCGGCAGCTTCAACAGCACGTCGCCGAGGCCCTCGCGTTCGACCAGGACCGCGATCGGGCGTGCTGGCGTGCCGGCTGACGGTGTCATGATCGCGTCGCTGCGCCAGCGAACCGGTCAGCCCGGACCCGGAACGTCGAGCACCGATCGGTAGAGCGGAAGGAGGTCGCCCAGCAGCGCGGCCTCGAAGCGACCGGCCTGCTCGGACCAGCTGATGCCCTGCTGGTGGCGCAGCGCGGCCTCGTGCTGGCGCCGCCACAGCGCATCGTCGGTCAGAATGGAAACCGCCGCCGCGGCGAAGCGCTCGGGATCGGCATGATGGAATCCGGTGACGCCATCGATCACCCGTTCCGGCAGGACGGCGACCGGCGCGATCACGGCCGGCACGCCCAGCGCCTGCGCCTCCGCCAGCGAGAGGCAGAACGCCTCCACCTTGTGCCCGAGGTAGAGCATCACCCGGGAGGATCGAAATGCATCGATCAGCTGCTGCCGGGTGCCGGCCGGATGCACGCGAACGGATTTTTTTCCCGCGGGCGAAACGTTCGCCGGAAGCAGCGAGCCCTGCCATTGGCTCCAAGCATCCTCGCCGGGCCGGATGCCGTGGAGACCATAGACTTCGAGCACCGCATCGGGCACCCGCGGCAGGATGCGGTCGACCCAAATTTCGACCAGCTCGCGCAGCTTGCGCTGGGGGTTCGAGGCAAAGATCGCGCGCCGCGGCGGCGCGGCCGGCAAGGCGCGATGTCCCCGCACGTCGTCGGGCAGGCCGTGGGGGATGACGAGGTGCGGATCGCGTCTGGGCAGGAACGGCGAATAGATGCGCACCTGGTGCAGGCTGATCAGCACGGGGACCGGACGGTACCACCACATGCGCCAGATCTGCTTGTAGTGCTTGAGGTGGTTGGGCTGCCACGCCACCCAGATCGCCCGCCGTTTCGGCTTGCGCACGAAGCCCAACAGCCGGGGGTGTTGGACGGCGACGTAAAGATCGCAAGCGGCGGGCGGCGTGCCGGACAAGGGCCGCCATTGCACGCCGTGGTGCTCGATCGGACCCTCGCAATTCGTGTAGACCGTGACGTGATGGCGGCGGCCGGCGAGCTCACGCGCCATGCGGATGACCGAGGATTCCGTTCCGCCCAACGGCCGCGCCTCGAGGTCCCTGCCGTCGTAACGCTCGGTGTTGTCCGCGATGATGATGCTTGCCATCGAGCCTTCCGGGGCGGTCGAGATGTTGGCTGAAACTCGCAGGATTCCGACCCTTTAGTCCGTTGCGCGGGTCGCCGGCCGAGCGCGATGCGCTGCTAGAATTGCGGCGGCACCGTGATGATCGAATAGCGTTCCGGCTTGCCCGCGCGGCCGAGATAGCTCCGCGCGATTTCGACTTCGATGCGTCTGCCGCCGGATAGCCGCGACG
>WNGK01010045.1_pt1 | contig 24682 bp, 19 predicted proteins | sample 5400601 | NCBI WGS metagenome assembly WNGK01 (sample SAMN13153376, study PRJNA577476) | soil metagenome | isolation source: 60 cm soil or saprolite under Garry oak tree replicate 1 | place: USA:California | collected 2016-06-15
CTCGGCCATCGAGGCCCAACCAATTGCTTCGGCCTTGAGCGAAATGCCCGGGCCTGCGCTGCCGGTGACGGCGAGATAACCTGAATACGAACAACCGAGCGCGATCGACACCGATGCCAGTTCATCCTCGGCCTGCACGAAAATGCCGCCGTAATTCGGGAGTTCGCGCCGCAAAATTTCCATCACGGACGACCAGGGCGTGATCGGATAACCGGCGCCGTAACGCACGCCGCCCGCAATCAAGCCGTAGGCCAGCGCCTGATTGCCGTCCATGGTTATCTGGGCGCGACCGCTCGCTCTGGGGATGTGCTCGAAGCGATAATGTTTCGTCAGGACGTTGCCAACCGGATACGCGTAGCCGGCTTGGAATGCCATTAGCGCCGTGTTCACCACGCTCTCGTTTTTGCCGCCGAATTTCTCAGCGATCAATTTCTTCAGTTTCTCGACATCAAGATTAAAAATCTTCGAGATGAGACCGAGAACGAAAATGTTTTTGCCTTTGTCCTTGGCCGTCCCCCCGAGCGCTTCCACGGTGAGACCAGTGATGGGCACGCCGACGTAAAAAAAACGTTTGTCGTCCAGGTTCGGCTCGACGTTGTCGGAATCGTAAAGAAGAACGCCGCCTTCGCGCAGGAATCCGATGTGGTCCTGGTAACTGTGCTGATAAAACGCGACCAGAAAATCGGCTTCATCGCCCGCCGACAACACTTCGCCTGAACCAATGCGCACTTGGTAAATGGACGGCCCACCCGAGATCGTGGCCGGGATGGTCATGTATGTCATGACATCGTGCTCACTGCGTCCAGCCAACCGCGCCAGAAATGCGCCGGCTGTTTGAATTCCGTCCTGCGAATTTCCGGCGAGACGGATCACCGCGTCCTGAATACTTTCGGGACGCAAATCGGCTCTTTCGCCGTTTGGGGCGGCTGTTTGGGCGGCAGTATCAGGTCGTTCGCTCACGGGACTAGAAAATTAACAGATAGACGCGTCATTTCCACCGGCAATTCGTTAGAAGTCCACAAGGAGTGACGGCTTCCCAGCCGCCATTGTTGCTTGTGGCAAAGTGAGCCGTAAGCTGCGAGCTGCCAAGTAATGGAGACACATACGGCTGGTAGTGGAAAGATCGATTCTGCTCGTCAGGAGGAGTTCGTTGGAAAAGTGGTCGAGCAAATCAGCGGCACAATGACGACATTGCTCGGAGCGATTGGCGATCGATTGGGATTGTTCAAGAACCTGGCCGAGCAGGGGAGTTTGCCGATCGAACACGCTTCAGTCCTTGCACAGGAGAACGGCCCATTTTTTGTTGGCGGAATATATCAAATGCTGCCAGCGCAAGCCGGAGTATTCGACCAGGTTGTAAGTGCGTTTCGCAATGGGGGCGGCGTTCCTCAATCGCAATACAACGATATGATGTGGGACGGTCTGGAACGATTCACATCCACCTGGTTTGAGAATTTGTTGTTGCAGCAATGGATCCCTTCCATGCCTGACGTGAAGGCACATCTCGAACGCGGTTGCGATGTGGCTGATGTCGGCTGCGGGCGGGGACGCGGTCTCATTAAACTCGCGCAAGCGTTTCCGCGCTCGCGTTACGTGGGCTACGACAACTTCGGTCCGACTGTTGCGCGCGCGACGGCGAATGCGCGCGAAGCTGGCGTGTCGGACCGAGTTCGTTTCGAAGAGCGCGATGTGTCGAAAGGATTACCGGCGCAGTTTGATTTGATCACGACATTCGATGTCGTCCATGATGCCGTCGACCCACTTCAGTTGTTGCAATCGATCCGGAAAGCGCTTCGACCGGGCGGCGTTTACGTTTGCCTCGACATCAACTGTTCGGACAAGCTCGAGGAGAACGCGAATCCGCTCGGCGCGATGTTTCACGGCGTAAGCGTGTTCTACTGCATGACCACGTCACTCGCGAACAACGGCGCAGGGCTCGGCACGCTCGGTTTTCACGAGGGAAAAGTGCGCGAGCTTTGCGAGGAGGCCGGATTCAGCAGCATTCGGCGTGTCCCGTTGGATAACCCGTTCAATAATTTGTACGAAGCAAAACCATAACGCCGGCATCGCCCGGGACGGGCTCTGCTTGTAGCCGCGGTCGCTGACCGCGGTTTTTGTTGGCATCGCGCAAGGAGAAAAAAGAACCGCAGCCAGCGGCAGGGGCTACAGCGGACTAACGAGTCGATGATTTAGATCCGATATGGGAATCGTCAGCTGCCGGAGAGCGATCTAGGCCGCGGCGTTTTAACAACGGTTCAATGTAGGGATCGCGTCCGACGAAGTTCTTAAAGAGTCCCAGGGCGTCAGCCGAGCCGCCGCGCGAGAGCAACATGGCCCGAAAGCGGTCGCCGTTGTCGCGCTTCAATCCGCCGTGTTCGTTGAACCACTCGACCGTGTCGGCATCGAGCACTTCGCTCCAGAGATAGGAGTAGTAACCGGCCGAGTAGCCGCCGGCGAATGCGTGTGAAAAATAAAAGCTTCGGTAACGCGGAGGCACCGGTGGAAAATCGACCCCGGCCTTGTGCAATGCGTCAGCTTCAAACGCGAGCGCATCCCTGGGAATTTCGTTAGGCGAAAGTTGATGCCAGGCCTGGTCGAGCAGCGATGCCGACAGGTATTCAGTGGTTTTGAATCCCTGATTGAACTTTTCCGCAGCGATCACTTTGTCGAGCAACGGCTGCGGCATCGGCTTGCCTGTCTTGTAATGCTTGGCGTAATTCTTCAGAACCTCCGGCCAGCGTGCCCACATCTCGTTCACCTGCGACGGATACTCGACGAAATCGCGCGGCACGCTCGTGCCACTGAAACGCGGATACTTTATCTTCGAAAACATCCCGTGCAGCGCATGTCCGAACTCATGAAATGCAGTCCGCACTTCATCTTGAGTCAGGAGCGTCGGCTCGCCTGCCGGTGGCTTGGGAATATTGAGATGATTGGCAACGACGGGCTTGGTCGCGAACAGATCGTTTTGCTGCACGTATGCGTTCATCCACGCGCCGCCGCGTTTCGACGGGCGGGCGTAATAGTCGGCGAGGAACAACGCCAGCGGTTTGCCGTCGCGATCGTAAACTTCAAATACGCGCACGTCCGGCTGATAAACGGGCAAATCGTGGCGCTCCTTAAATGTAAGCCCGTAGAGTTTTCCCGCGGCGTAAAAGACGCCGTCGATGAGGACGTGGTTCAACTCGTAATACGGCCGCACTTCGGATTCGTCGAACGCATACTTCGCCTTGCGCACTTTCTCCGAATAAGAATCCCAATCCCAAGCCGAGATTTGAAACCCGCCTTTCTCTGCATCGACGATTTTCTGCATTTCGGCCGCTTCACGTTTTGCATTGGCCACAGCGGACGGCGCGAGATCGGCCAGCAGTTTGTTCACAGTCGGAACATCGTGTGCGGTTTGGTCTTCGAGTTGATACGCCGCCCAATTCGAGTAGCCAAGCAGCTTTGCCTTCTCCGCGCGCAGCCACACGGTACGCTGAACAATATTCTGTGTATCGAACTCGCCGCCTTTGCTGTTTCGCGAAAGTGACGCTCGCATGATCTGCTCGCGTAGAGACCGATCTTGCAGCGAACCGAGCAACGGCTGGCCAGTCGTGTTCTGCAGTTGAATGACGAGCTTTCCTTCCTTGTGCTCGGTTTTAGCCGCGGCAGTGAGGCTGGCGATTTGCTGCTTGGTCAGGCCGGCGAGCTCTTCCTTCTGATCGACCACAATCGAGGACGCGTTCCGCTCCTTCAGCACGTCTTGCTCAAACTGCGACTGCAGTGTCGCCAGTTCCGCGTTGATGTTTTTGAGCCTTTCTTTGTCGGCGTCGGACAGTTTCGCGCCGGCGCGAACGAAATCCTTGTAGTAGCGTTCGAGCAAATAAGCGGATTCGGGGTCGAGTTTGAGCTGGTCGCGTTTGTCATAAAGAGTCTGCACCCGCGAAAACAACTTCGGATTCAAAAAGATCTCATCACGGTGCGAAGAGAGTTTCGGCGCCATTTCTTTGTCGATCTCCTGCCGTGTCGGGTTTGTGTCGCATGCGTTCAGATTGTCGAAAGTGCGCTCGGCGCGATCGAGCAATCGTCCGGTCCGCTCGAGTGCGACGATTGTGTTGTCGAACGTGGGTTCCTCGGAATTATTCGCGATCGGCTCGATCTCCTTAAGTTGCTCGCGCATTCCGGCTTCGATCGCGGGCACAAAATGCTCGTCCTTCAACTTATCGAAAGCGGGATAATGATACGGCAACGTGCTTTCCTGCATCAGCGGGTTGTCGGAATCGGCGGCGAACATGGCGGTGATTTGCGCGGCGATGAGCAATGCGCAAGCGAAGAAAAAAGAACGATATCGCATGGAACGTTACATCTCGCCTCACGCGCGCGAACCGCAACTTCTGGGGAGCGCACGCCTCTGGCTTGCTGGTTTCGGCGTTCCGCCGAAACAATCTTTTAAAGTTCGTCGCCGCAGAATGCGGTTACCAGCACGCTGCAAGCATGCGCTCCCCAGAACTGCGCTTGAAAACATTGCGGTGAACGACGATGTCGGCGTTGTATGCGTGTCTCGCTGGGGGTGTCGATTGTGTGGATGTTCGCGATGCAGGCATTTGCTGCGTCAGACTTCGACACGAGAGCGGCGGAGCGGTTTGCGAAACTAGCGCTTGCGTGTGTCGCAAAGGAATACCCGAACAAAATCAGTCATGTCTTAAACAGCGACACAGACGTGGCGCCACCGCGGAAGCTTACGCCCGCGTTTTATGGCTGTTACGACTGGCACTCGTCTGTGCACGGACATTGGTTGCTCGTAAGACTGCTTCGAACGTTTCCAAACGCATCTTTTGCCAGGGAGGCGCGCGATGCGCTTCGAAAAAGTCTTGCAGCTGACAATTTGAAGCAGGAAGCCGCGTACATTCGCGGGGAAGGCCGCGCCAGCTTCGAACGGCCGTACGGACTCGCATGGCTGCTGCAACTATGCGCTGAGCTGCGCGAGTGGGATGATGATCAGGCGCGTGAAATGGCAGCCAACCTGCGTCCACTCGAAGATGCAGCAGTAGAGCGATTGAAAACGTGGCTGCCGAAACTTTCGCATCCTGTCCGCATCGGCGAACACGACCAAACAGCGTTCGGGCTCGGCCTGATGCTCGATTACGCGCGCGCAACAAAAAACGACTCTCTCGCCAGGCTGGCTACTGATTCAGCAAAAAAATTCTTTCTCGCTGACAAAAATTGCCCGCTCAACTACGAACCTTCCGGTGAAGATTTTCTCTCGCCGTGTTTGGCGGAAGCCGACGTGATGCGCCGCGTCTTGTCACAAGATGAGTTTGCGAAATGGCTCAAGGATTTCCTGCCGCAAATTCCAGAGGCGCCTCGACAGAGGGACGCGGCTACAGCTAACTGGCTGCCTGTTACTGTTTCGCCCGATCCGAGCGATCCAAAGCTCGCGCATCTCGATGGTTTGAACTTGAGCCGCGCTTGGATGCTGGAAGGAATCGCCTCGGCGCTTCCCGCCGATGATCCGCGTCGGGCCGCGCTTTCAGCGGCGGCGGACGAGCATCGCCGCGCCGGAATTGCAGCGGTCACCGGCGCACACTACGAAGGCGGACATTGGCTTGGGAGCTTTGCGGTTTATCTGACCACGCGGCGCGGCATCCAAAAATGAGGAGCGGCTGCTTTCCAGCCCCAGACGCTTTCGGGGTTCGAAACGCGCCTCTCCGTTTAGCCGTCCGGCGTTAGTGCCTTTTGCTCGGCAGTGACAGCCACCTCTGATTCGCGGCGAGGTTTGCCTCCAGCGGGGTCCCATCCACGTCGCTGCCAGAAATCTTGAAGAGAACTTTGGTTTCCGCGAAAGATGTTGAGCTCCGCCTTTGCAATGTTCGCAATCCTCGTCGGATAGGAAGACCGTGGAAGGCCACATTTACCATCGCCCGTGTATTGCCAGAGAGACCAAAAGCTCCACGGCGCAGTCGCGCGCGGTTCCTTGTGATAGTTTGCGATCCACAACCAGCAATTTGTCAGTGTTCTTTTCTGCGCAGGCGTCACTTTCGGGCTATTTAGAACCTGGCTGAGATGGTATTCGCCTGAATAGACGCCGGGATAGACACCCGTGCGCTGTCGGATTCGCTCCACGAAAGCCACCGCCTGCTCCGGTCGCATACTTCCGCCAGGATAATGGCCATTCTTCTCGAAATCGAGCACTAGCAGAACACCTGCGCTCGGCCGAGTCACCGGATTGGCTTGTGCCCAGGCGCTTGAGACCACGCTTAGGAAATGATCAGCCTGCCGGATCGGATCGCTTCCGTTGGCATAGTGATACGCGCCCCAGAGCAATCCCGCCTGCAGAGCCCCCATTTGCCGGTCCAGATATTTTGGGTCGCGTACGAAGGGCGGGTACGTTGCTTCATGAATCACACCGATGATTCCCCCGCGTTTTATCGCGGCAAAATCCGGCCGCATCGTGTCGTAGTGCGAAAGATTCACTACGTTGCTGGCTGCGAAGGCGCACGCAGGAACCGAAAACAATAAAATGGCAGTGCGGAAGATAGCTCGCTTCATCACCGAATCGCCGTGGACATATCGAGCATGTGTAGCGGATTTGCAAGTGCGCAGCTCTTCATTGTTTGCAAGAATCCTGTAGCCACCGGCCTGTGGCCGGTCATGCAAATTGCGCGTTTACAGGAATGCGAGATCGGAAACCTCATTCACGTTCAGGAACAACTTCTTCTGCTGCTCGTTGACAGGTAGCTCCCGCAATTTTCCAGTGTCGACCAGACTGCGGGTAAGAGTTTGCAATGAAAAATCGGTGCCGGCCAGCGCGTTCCGAAAATCGATAACGGCCTCTCGAGGATAAATCGCCGCCAGCGGTTCAGCGCGGTTGTCGATCTTCGGAACGACACCAACACGCGCCTCAATCTGGTCGCAAACATACCGGAGAAAATTTTCGGACATGAACGGCATGTCGATCGCCAGCGCCAGCAGATGGGTTGTGCGCACGCGCGCCAACGACGCAGCAAGGCCGCTAAGCGGCCCGCGTGAAGGCGGAACGTCCGCAACAAACTGAACATCGCCGGGACGCCATGACGGATCCATTCTACCTGAAACAAAAATTTCTGACGGATTCAATTTCCGGAGAAGACCAAGCTGAATTTCCCAAAGCGGTTTCCCGCGGAAGAGAACCGTCGCTTTGTCTTTGCCCATTCGCCGCGATTCACCACCGGCGAGCAACACACCGCTGATGTTCATGCGTTTCTCTTAGATGGTCATTCGGAGCAGAGCGAGGAACCTCACATAGGATGCCTGCATCGCGCTCGCTAATTGGTGAATCGCAAATTTTGTAGGTGCGGTCCTTCGCTCCGCTCAGGATGACTGCGAAGGGTGATCGAGCGCAATTTTCCGCCAGTCAAAATCTTCGCCCGTAATCCGCCGCGACCTTTCAGGAATTCGTGCGCGCCGGGCGCGATGGCGCGATCCATCCAGTAGCATGGTCGGCATTCCTCCATTCCATGAAACCGAATGCCTTGAATTTCAAAATCCTGGCCAATTAGCTGGTTCAGATCGGTGCTGGTGGTGATCACGTTGCGTCGCGCGAGAGCAGGCGAACAGTCGGGGACTTGCAGCGCAGCGCAAAGTTCATCGAAAACTTCCAATGAAAAAAATGTGATCTGTCCTTTGTAGTCGTCTTTGAAATCGAAATAGCGGTCGCCGAGAATTCCCCGCCCCGCTGCGCATTCGATTATCGGCATCTCAATCATAGGGTGGGCGTCCGGCTCGCGGCCGTGATGACCGACAAAATTGTGCCCCGGTGAAATGTACAAGTGACAGATTTCCACCGGCGGCAACAATATCTGAAATCATTGCACATGAAAGACCCGCACAGCATTGGTCCAGGGCAAATCATCCGGCGAAAGGAGGACGGCGCACTCGAGTATTTGCGCGATGAGCTGACGATTGAAGAGCCGCTCGAAATTCGAATCGGCGACAAAACTCTGGCAACCACGATGCGCACACCGGGACACGACGAAGAACTCGCCGCCGGTTTCCTGGTTTCCGAAGCGATTGTTCGCGACCACCAGCAAGTTGCAAAAATCTCCACGGGCGTCGACAACGTTGTGGTTGTCGAGCTTGCCAGGGGCGTAAGAGTCAAACTGAACGCCGCACAACGTTTCGGGACGATTTCGAGCAGTTGCGGGCTTTGCGGCAAGACGAGCATCGACGCGCTCCGGCAAAATTTTCCCGGTATCGGATCGACTAATGTTCGAATCGAGATCGCCAAACTGCTTTCGCTCCCTGAAAAATTGCGAAAGGCACAAAGCGATTTCGCGCGAACCGGTGGAATTCATGCCGCGGGAATCTTTGATCTGAACGGTGAATTGAAAATTGTTCGTGAGGACATCGGCCGCCATAACGCGGTCGATAAGGTCATAGGTTGCACATTTCTCAGCGGGTCGTTGCCGCTGGATCGCCATCTCCTCCTCGTGAGCGGCCGCGCTTCTTTCGAAATTGTGCAAAAAGCGCTCGCTGCCGGCATTCCTATCGTTGCCGCGGTCTCAGCGCCTTCGAGTCTCGCAGTCGATTTCGCTCGCGAAAACAATCAAACGCTCATCGGCTTCTTGCGTCCGCCATCCTTCAACGTTTACACCCACATCGAGCGTGTGATTCTGGGGACGCTGTAACTGAGGGTGCTGACGTTGCCAATGTGAGATGCCCACAGCTACCACAGTCAGCACCGGCGGCTACAGGATCAGGGTCTCAATTTCTCCGGCATGCGGCCAATCGTCTGGCGAAGAAACCAAACCGGCACGAACCGGATTGTCTCGAACGTAATTCCACTTTTCCGAGTAACTCTCGTCCGACCTCAGAACGTGGTCGAAGAATTCGCGCTGCCACAGTGTTGTAGCCGCGGGCGTTGACCGCGGCCGGGCAAGGTCATTAATCTTCCGGCTCGTGTAGCTTTTCCAAGACCCGACAAATCCAGATAGGCGCTTCGCGTCCAATTCAGGTCTACAGAAGAAATGGACGTGATCCGGCATGATAACATAACGACCGATCGCCCAGCCGTGGTGCTGGTGTGCGGCACGCCATTCTTCGATCAGGATGCACGCAACCTCGTCCCGCGCGAGAACCCGCCTGCGATTGCGTGTGCATGTCGTAACGAAATAAATAGGGGCGTCCAGCCAAATACGGTCGAGGCGCCGCAGATGTTTGTGCACTAAGTCGTTGTAGCTAGCGGCAATGACATCGGCAATCTGACATGTAGCCACCCGCCGCGGTCAGCGCCCGCGGCTACAACCCACATCGAGCGTGTGATTCTGGGGACGCTGTAGTCGATCACGCTGAGCTCGCCTGACAAGATGTAGTCACTGTGGGATGGCCCGGCGGTTCATCGTTATCCTTCGGCTTGCACTCATTCCGCCTTCCCCTCCCTTTCATGACTGCGTGAAAACTTTCCGCCGCTTGGAGCGCCCGGCGGCGGTTGTTCAGGATGAATGTTTGAAGGTTCACCGCCTTGCGGCGCATAACGCTCGATCCAATCAAGAAAAGCCGGTCCTCGCGGCAAGCGACCGGGAACAATATTGCAGATAAGGGCCTTGCTTTCCATGATCGTGACATTCGGTTCACCGGAGATGGCGACCAGATTATTGGCAGCATTGCCGCGCAACGGTCCTGCTGCACCAAAATGAAATGGAACCGCGACTTGATGCACGGTTTTGCCATTCAACATCATCGGCCTGATCCGGCGACTAACGAGCGCGCGAGCCTCAATTCCGCCGCGCAATGTTACCAGGCAAATATAATCGCCATTGGTGATGTTTAATTGCTGCGCCAGCTCCGGTGAAAGTTCAGCAAACATCTCCGGTTGCAATTCGGACAGGTGGCTGAGGAAACGCGACATGCCTCCACCGGTATGGTGTTCGGTCAATCGATAAGTGGTCAGAACATACGGAAACCGCGGGTCGCCCGGCGGCGCGAAACGGTTCTCAGCGCGCGTGAACCAATTCACCACCGGGTTGGTGTCGCGCGAATAGAGCGCGTTGTGCACCGGCGATTCGAGCGTTACGCTCACTCCATGGTTCACCGGTCGGTTTCGCGCTGGCACGATTGTAAATGATGCGTCTATCGCTCGGCCAACTGAAGCCCCATCCGTGTCCAAGATAATCTTTCGGTTGGCGGGAATTGGCTTTGTTGATGCCGTCGCGATTAAAAACACCCGAGTAGATCCAACAACCGCACGCGGTCGAGCCGTCGTCTTTCAACTCGTTGTAATCGGCGATCTGGAGGCCGTGATGTGGTTGACCGTCGCGATCGATACCGCCAAACAACACACCATCGGCGCTGCCAGAGTCAGCGACCCCGCCTACAGGTTCCGTCTGCCAGCCGTTGATCTCAGCCAACACGGCGTCCATTTTCGGCTCGCCCTGCGCGTCCTCCGGATACCACCAATCGAGTGCGCGCAGGGGTTCGTCCATCATATCCGCGGAGGCTTTCGCCTTGGCGATCAAACGCAAAGCCAGCTGATGAATAAACCACGCGTCGGATCGACAATCGCCCGGTGGATCAACCGCTTTTTCGCGCCACTGCAACAGACGCTGCGTGTTCGTGAACGCGCCTGCCTTTTCAGCGTGACCAGCTGCCGGAAAGAAAAAGACTTCCGTATCAATTTCTTCCGTTTTTAATTCGCCGCGCTCGATTTCGGCCGAGTCCCGCCAAAATCGGGCTGGCTCGGTTTCCACCATGTCGCGAATCACAAACCACCTTAGTTTCGCCATTGACTTCCGTTGAAACCGCGAGTTCGGCGCGCCAACCGCCGAGTTCTGTCCGATCAAGAACATGCCCTCCATTTTTCCGTCCGCCATGTCGTAGAGGTATTCGAAAAACGAGTGATCAGCTGTGATTTTCGGCAGCCAGTTGTAACCGAAATCATTTTCCGCGAGGGCGCGCTTGCCGTAGTACGCTTTTAATAAGCTGATGAAGTACGCAGGCGTATTTGACCAAAGCCCGGTCTTTGTCGTGTGCGCCTTCAAATATTCCCGTAGCGTCTCTTCTTTCCCGCCTTGTGGCATCGCCAGATAACCAGGCAAAATATCGTAGAGCGTGGGAATATCGGTCGAGCCCTGGATGGAAGCGTGACCGCGCAAGGCGAGAATGCCGCCACCGGGACGGCCGATGTTGCCGAGCAAAAGTTGAAGAATCGACGCCGTGCGAATGATCTGCACGCCTTTGGAATGCTGCGTCCATCCAACCGCATAACAAATCGCGGCTGTTTTGTCCGGACCCGATGCCTTGACGAGCGTATCGGCGACTTGGTAGAACAACGCCGGCGGAATGCCGCAAACTTTCTCGACCATTTCCGGTGTGTAGCGCGCGAAATGGCGTTTCAATTTTTGGAAAACACATTGTGGATCTTGCAATGTGAGATCTCGCTCAGGAAAGCTGAGGCCTTCACCCTTGTATTGCCAGCTTTGCATCGAGTAATTGCGCGCGTCCTCGTTCCAGCCGGAGAAGAACCCGTCGGCGTTGTCTTCCGGGTCCCGATAGTCGTCGCGTAAGATGCAGGAGGCATTTGTGTAATGAACGACGTACTCGCGGAAGAAGAGGTCGTTCTCGATAATGTGCCTGACGAGTCCGCCGAGGAATGCGATGTCGCTCCCAGCGCGGATCGGCACCCAGATGTCTGCCAGGGCGCTCGTGCGCGAAAATCTTGGATCTACATGAATGATCGTGGCGCCGCGCTCCTTTGCTTTCATTACCCAACGGAAACCGACCGGATGCGCCTCGGCCATCGACGAGCCTTCGATTAAAATGCAATCCGCGTTGGCGAGATCTTGTTGCGCGGTTGTAGCTCCGCCCCGGCCAAATGAGGTACCCAGACCGGGCACCGTGCTGCTATGTCATATCCGCGCCTGGTTGGACACACACACCATGCCCAAGCCTCCGGTAAAAAGCTTTTTGATCAGGTAATTTTCTTCGTTGTCGAGTGTGGCGCCGCCGAGATGGCAAATCGAGGTGGTGTGATTAATCGTTGCCCCATTTTGGTTGCGCACGAACGTGCGTTTGCGTGATTCCCACACCCGCTCAGCGACCATGTCCATCGCGCGATCAAGCGACATCTCTGTCCATTCTTTCGCGCGCGGCGCGCGATACTTCACCTTTGTTTCGCGCCGCGAATGTGTGAGCAACTGATAGGATGCTGCGCCTTTTGGACAAAGGTTGCCCTGGCTGATGGGACTTTCTGGATCGCCCTCGATCGAAATCAGTTTTCCATCCTTGTGATAAATCAGCTGGCCGCAACCGACTCCGCAGTAAGGACAAATCGAGCGCGCGACCTGCGCATTATCGGTCCTGGCGTGCAGCGCACGCGTCTTCTCGGACATCGATTCGAGACCCGTGCCGTCTTTGCGTTCGCGGATTTGCCGGATCAGCGGCCATTTCGAAAGGAGGGAAAAGATCGAGAAGTCTCGCGTCATTAGGGTTGAATGTTCGACGGCAGGCGAGTGAGTTCACCCGGCGTCCCACATCGATGATATCAACGCCGCAAAAGAGACACAATACGGGAAATCCGTTAATCGTGTTATGCGTTGATTTCGAAACCGCCGTACGTCTCGTGAGCGCCATCCGGCAGAGACAGCATGTGCGATAAATACAGAATCACACACACGCCGACGGCTCGCGTTATGGACGATACGCTCCAACTCGGATTTCCGTTGTGGGTCCGATTAACCCACTTCTTCAACTTTCTTTTCATCACGTTACTTATTCGCAGCGGAATTGAGATCATCGGTGCGCATCCGAAGTTTTATTGGCGCGACGACTCTTTGCCAGGAAGCGAATGGTTCCGTTTCACAAAGAAACGACTGCCAAAGGACCAGCTCTGGACGTCAGAGGATGAAATTGAGCCGATGTCTCGGTGGACCGCTTTGCCGGGAGAGAACAACCTCGGCCTGGGTCGCCACTGGCATTTCTGGGCGGTGACCGGCTGGTTGCTGGCTGGTTTGATTTACGTGGTCCTGCTCTTGGCGACACCTCAGTGGCGACGCCTTCTGCCAACGTCGTGGGACGTCTTTCCGGCGGCGTGGCAGGCTATCGTGGCCTACTTCCATTTTCGACTGCCTCCTGAGGGAAATCCGTTCAATGGGATTCAACAACTCACCTACTGTTTCATTATTTTCATCCTGTCGCCGCTTCAAATTGTTACCGGAATAATGATGTCGCTGGCACTGGGTGCGCGGTTCCCCTGGTTTCCCAGAATATTAGGCGGCCGGCAAGCGGCACGAAGTCTCCACTTCATCGGGCTGATCGTCTTTATCGGTTTCATCGTCGTTCATGTCAGCCTGGTGTTTGCACATGGTTTTGGCCGTGAGATGGCGAAAATCGTTCTCGGAGACGAAACCTCGTCTTATGCGCTCGCCACGATCATCGGGCTATTGGCAATTGCTGCCGTGATCGTCTTCCATATTTGGGGAACGAGGTATTCGTTAGTCTCTCCGTCGCAAGCAAAGCGCTTGCTGGAAATCGGCATTGATCCTTTGCGACGGCTTCTTTTTTGTCATTGGGATTCGCGGCAAGAGTATCCGCGCGTTTCTGCGTATGCGCGTATCAATGGAAAACCGCCGCGCAACGAAATCTATGAGCGCCTGGCCGCGGCTAATTTCACGGACTGGCGGCTCGAAGTAGGCGGTTTGCTAGAAAAAAATTTAAGTCTCTCACTTAATGATCTGCATCAAATGCGGCGCCAGACACAAACCACGTTGCACTGCTGCATCCAAGGCTGGAGCTACTTCGCGCAGTGGGCGGGCGTCCCGGTTTCTTCGATTATAGATATGTGCCGGCCGCTGTCGAATGCGCGGTTTCTCGCTTTCCACTGTTTGGACGAGAAATGGGAGAGACCGGGTCACGGCTATTACTACGAAGTAATCGACCTGGAACTCGGCATGCAGCCCCAGACCATTCTGGCTTATGAAATGAACGGCCGACCGCTACCGATTCCTCATGGAGCGCCGCTGCGATTGCGTGTGGAGAATCAACTGGGGTACAAAATGGCCAAATGGATTAACCGCATCGAGGTCGTGAACAGCTTTAAGCACATCGGCAAGGGACAGGGCGGTTGGCGCGATGATTTGTTGCATTATTATCCGTTGGATGCCGGGCTTTGAGCAACGCAAGTTGTCAGTTTAATACAAGAGGACACTGCGATTTGGCTCCGTCGAATGCGTCACACTTAGCGCGAGAAAAGCGCTCGGGGTGTTCTTCCATCTTCGGCGTCATGGAGATCAATCCACATTTGAGTGTCCTCGCGATCGCCAAAACCTGCTTCCTTTTTTCGAACAGGCTGGGACGCCTGCAATAGCGGACCTCGGCGTTTGCATGAGGACCGCTGAAAATCGAGATCGTTTAAGCCTAAGCGCCGGACCGCGGCGCACGCGCGAATCTAAACCCGGACAACGGCTGCGGCGCCCCATCAATATTCTTTGTCAAGCCGAGGACTTGGAAAGCGCGACCGAGCATTTCCGGATGGAGCAGAGTTTGCAATTCGCGCGTTAGCTTCTGCGAATCAGGCAGGCCAAACTCCGAGATGATTCCGGTCAGGAAATGATGTTGGTCGGTGAATCCGGCGAGGCGTAATCCGTTTGCGCGCGCGCGTTCGACAACGCTCGACCAATCTACCTGCATCGTGATGTCCGCATGTCCGATCTGATCGAATGGAGAATCGAGATTTCGATGTTCCGCGCGTACTTGAACGCTCGCCTGAAATTCGTCGCCCAAACGCCCGTAATCGATCGCAATCACGTAGCCGCGTTGCAAGTTCCCAGCAACGTCGTCGATCCAGTCGAGCGCTGGTTGATTGAAAGCGCCTCTAGCCATCGGCGGCTCACCCGACTTCGCCAATGCTACGGCGCCCGAGGAAGCAGACGCTCCTTCAGACAGCGGACGCTGGATCAACACAAACTTGTCGCCCTCGAGATCGACAAATTTTTCCACGCCGTCGTTGACGAGACGCACAGGCATCGCATCCAGCAGTTCGTTGGAAAAATGAACGCCCACGAATGATTGCAACGAGTCGCAACATTCGATCTTTTCGCGAAACGGTTGCAGTGTGCGCGCTTGCCGCTCTCGCAAAATCGGAAATGGCTCGACTATTCGGTAGCGCAAAGCTGCGAAGAATTCCGGCGCGCGTTTTTGCGCAGATTCGAGAACGTCGTGCGCGAACTGCCCATCGTGCGCGCCCTGTTCGACAATCACGAAATTATTGATTTTGCCGAGGCGTTCCCAGATTTCGGCAAACTGTGCACACAACAATCGCCCGAACAACGGTCCTACACTGACGTTGGTAAAATAATCGCCCTTGCGTCCAATTGCGCAGCGTCCGGAGGAATAGTATCCGTGCTCAGGATGGTAGAGCGCCTGGTGCATGAATCGGGCAAACGACATAGGACCGCGTTTTTCAATTTCGGCACCGATCAAGCTGACCAGCGTGTGATTTCCGTGCTGCGCGTTCAACGTCGAACGCTCAACGTCCAGCGCTCAATGTTCAACTTCTTACCTCTAAATTGAGCGTTGGATGTTGGGCATTGAGGGTTGGACGTTTCGCCGTTAAATTCTCCAGCTTTTGAGATCGTCCAGCACATATCTGAGGCCCCCGCCGGGCTACCGTTTTCGGCCACCCTGGTATTTGAGGCCGTGGTTTTATATTCCCGTCGGCATCATTGCGGTGCTGGGCGTTGGTTTAACTGTTTTCGTTTCCAGCCTCATCGCCGACCTCAAAGCACAGGCTAAAACGTTCGATCTGACCAAGCTCGAACAGATGGAGTCAGCAAGTGTGATTCTAGATCGGAACGGAAAAATATTCGGCCAAATCTATGTCGAAAACCGTCAGACAGTTCCCTACGACCAGTTACCGTCCGATCTTGTCAACGCAGTCGTTGCCGTTGAGGACGCAAAATTTTATCAGCATCGCGGCTACGATTTGTTGGGTATCATCCGGGCGGCGTTGAAAAATTTCACGGCCGGACATGTACGCCAGGGTGGCAGCACGATCACCCAACAACTGGCGCGCAACAGTTTTTCGCTCAAAGAAAGAACATTCCGCCGCAAACTATTGGAGATATTTCTGGCGAGCCGAATCGAAGACCAGTTCGGGAAACAAAAAATCATGGAGCTGTATTTGAACCGGATCTATTTCGGCGGCGGCTTGTATGGGGCGGAAGCGGCGGCGCGAGGGTACTTTGCCAAGCCCGCGCGCCAAATGTCGCTAGCGGAATGCGCCACCCTCGCCGGTCTCATCAAGAGCCCAAATCGATTGTCGCCGTGGACTGATCGCGGCAATTCACGTGAGGTGCGCGACTTTGCGCTCGATCGGATGCGGGACCTCGGGTTGATCAGTCGCGAACGATGCGCCGCCGCTAGAGCGGAACAGATCGCCATCGGGAGCCGACAAAACGCGCAAGGACAAACCTACGCCGTCGATTATATCCGCCAGCAGGTCATCGCCGCAGTGGGCTGGGACCGGGCGATGAACGAAGGCTTTCGCATTCACACCACGATCGATGTCAATCTGCAGAAGGCAGCCGAGGATTCTCTCCGGACTCACCTTGAAGCGGTCGAGCAGCATCCCGAATACAATCATCAGACTTACGCTGCCTATGCGACGTTGTTCCGAAAGGCCAAGGCAAACGGAACAATGTCTGATCAGGCCGCGCCCGAGTATCTGCAGGGCGCAGTCATTGGCCTCGACAATGCAAGCGGAGACATTTTGGTGGTCGTCGGTGGACGCGATTTTGAGCACAACCAATATAACCGTGCGCTGCAAGCCCGGCGGCCCGCTGGGACCGCAATGATGCCGTTTGTTTATGCTGCAGCTTTCGACAAAGGAGCGTATCCCGGATCGTTGGTGGAAGATTCCCCGCTGGATAACCGCGCAGTCATGATCGGCGGCACAACGGGAATTCTCGGCGAATGGGGCCCGGAAAGCGCCGAGAACCGTTATGAAGGCGCCATGACTGCGAGGCAGGCGCTAGCCAAATCAAAAAATGGCGCAACCGTCCGCATCGGAATGAACGCGGGCGTCGATTCAGTGTTGCAGCTTTGCTCCGCGGCGGGCATTCGTTCTCCGCTCCGGCCTTATCCGGCTACATTTCTGGGAAGCAGCGAAGTGACCCTGGCCGAGCTGGCACTTGCATACACGATATTTCCAAATGGCGGCTGGCGGCCAAATGTACCCCACATTTTGGAGCGGATTGAAGAAAAGGATGGAACCTTGGTTTGGAATGGAAAGCAGGAGAGCATCCGGAAATTAGTCATCAAGCCCGAGACGGCCTACGAGGTGCATTCTTGCCTGGCAGAGGCGCTTCAATCTGGAACTGGCAAAGCTGCTTTTACAGAATTTGGTCTCAAAAAAATGCCAGCAGCAGGTAAAACCGGCACGGCTTACGATTTCACTGATGCGTTGTTTGCCGGATACGATTCCAATTTCACGTGCGCTGTCTGGGCAGGCTTTGACAAGCCGCAAAAAATTTATCGCGGTGCGTTCGGCCGCGAACTCGCGCTGCCGATTTGGGTCGACGTCATGAATGCCGCTGATCAGAGTTATCCGCCGCGAGAAATTAAGGAGCCAGCTGGACTAAAGCAGATCGAGATTTGTTCGAGGTCTGGTTTGCTGGCGACCGATAAATGTTATGACGCTGTAAAAACAGCCAATGGCGATACGGCGCAGCGGCGGACCACATACACTGAGATCGCGACGGCCTCGCAAGCACCCACAGAGTCTTGCAACGTGCATGGTGAAGCGCGTGCTCGTCTCGCCCGCGAGTTTTCTTCCAGCGATTTGCCGCGCGCTGCCCTGGCTGTGAACCTGAGCGAAGTCGCTCCAATCGAAATCAGGAGTCCGACTCTTGTAGCCGATAGCGACCCGTTCAGTTCTCTCAAGCCAACGCTGAAGCCCGAGCCAGCGCCGCAGCAAGCACCAACACAGACGGCGGACAATCAGAAGACCGAGGACGCAGGCGTCGCGAGCGATGTAAAGACGGCAAGCAATGCTGCGGAGCGAACCGTGTCCGGCACTCAGACATTACAATCCAATTCAGAGATCAGGAAAGCGATTCCGGTCGAACCGATCAGAAAAGCCATTCCGGTCGCGCCGCAGCAAAAGACCGAGATTCGGCGAGCGATCCCAGTCAAACCACTCGACCAGGAAGATGAGAATGCCACGCTCCTGAGATCCGCGACACCTCCACGCGATCTCGACGAGTAAGCGGTGAAGCTGCGAATCCGCTAATCGATGACGTCGCAAAGCGCGAAGCATTTTCGGTTGACTGTTCTGAATCCCGGGGGACGCGACCCGGAACAACGCTTTGATACAATCCCTGCGCCAGGCGAAGGCGCGCATCCGCCCATCAATTTCCACGCTTTTGCTGCGTGCACGTTAGGAACTTTTCATTTCAATCCGCGCCGCGCCATCGCGGAGAACACACCCGTCCTTCTTCTTTTGCGCAGCGATTTTCGGGCGTCGGAGCGCGCATTAGCCGACTTAAAGAAACAGGGTCGCACCATCGCAGTTTCATTGAAGGAGACTGGCCTACACCAGATCGCGCACCAGTTGCGCGACCGCGCAAAGTTAGCGCGCTTTATGAAAATTGTGGCAGAAGCAGATGGCTGCATCGCCACGACCCCGGAAGCCGCTGAACTTTATCAGCGTATCCGCTCGAAACGCGAGCCTGCGACAGTGGCTTTTGTCCCGACGCCTTACCCCATCGGCGATCAACGATGGAACTTTTCTCTGTCGCCAGCGGAACAATCAGGAATTTTCGTCGGCACACGCGAATGGAATGTGCCGTCGCGAAATCATTTCGCGGCACTGCTTGTGGCGCGCCAGCTTTGTGAAGCGACAGATGAAGCGGTGACGGTCGTTAATCTCGATGGCTACAAGGGACGGAGATTGCTCGACGAGCTAAAATTTCCAGAGGGCAAACTCCGGTTAATCGAGAAATGGAAGTCCTACTCGGGCTATCTGTGCGATGTGGCGAGGCATAAGATCGTCTTGCAACTCGACCGCAGCCACGTGCCCGGGCAGGTCGCAGGCGATGCCCTTCTCTGCCGAATCGCATGCGTCGGCGGCGACGGCGCCATTGAAAGAATAGTGTTTTCGAAAACCTGTGGCGAAGGCCGAACCATTAGCGATGTCGCTTCGATGGCGCTGCATTTGCTGAGAAATGCCGATTTACACGCTTCGGTTGTCGCCGAATCGCAGCAACGCGCACTAGAGCGTCTCTCGTTTCAAGCCGTACGGTCGCAGCTAGCAGAGTTCTTTGCCCAAATCGAGCAGAGCGGGTCTGCCCACGCGATGGCTCCGGCCTGACAGGTGCGCAACAGAAATCAAAAGATGATTTCGAACAGCTTGATGCCGTTCCATTTTCCAGGGTGGTTGGGATCGAACGACGTGCTGTCCACCCACGTGCCATAGCGGGCCGGCGCCCACGGATTGAGCATTTGAAACGGGTTACGACCCGGGCCAAATGCGCGTGGAACCACTCCATCAACAGCTGGTCGTTGGAGCAACGGCGGCGGGGTTTCCATCGCAACGTTTTCATGTTTTTCCTTTCCTCCGAGGCGCACAAATTCTTGCCCGACACTACGCCTTGCTCACATTATATACTTCGATGGACTACCTTGAAAAGGCTGGACGTGTCCTGGACATAGAAATTTTTGAGCTCAAGCGACTCCGGGACCGCCTGGACGAAGATTTCTCCCGCGCGGTCGAATTGATCAAGGAAACGGTGGATGCGCGCGGTAAAGTCGTTGTTGTGGGTGTCGGAAAATCCGGGCACATCGGCGCCAAGATTGCGGCCACTCTCACCAGCACTGGGTCGCCCGCGGTGGTGCTCGATTCCTCAAACGCGTTGCACGGCGATCTCGGCATGATCGCGGACGGCGATGTGGTGCTCGCATTGAGCGCGAGCGGCGAGACGGAAGAAATGGTTCGGATCCTTCCCGCCATTGCGCGGTTTCACGTTAAGATTATCGCCATGTGCGGCGATTCGAAATCGGTTCTCGCACAAAACGCTCATTTGTGTCTCGACGTAAACATCGAACAGGAAGCTTGCCCGCTGAACCTGGCACCGACTTCGAGCACGACGGTGATGCTCGCGCTGGGCGACGCGCTGGCAATGGTCTTGCTTGAGGCGCGCGGCTTTAACAAGGAAGATTTCGCCAAGTTTCATCCCGGTGGAATGATCGGCCGCAGCATGCTGATCCGCGTGCATCAAATCATGCGGCCACGCGAAGCGATGGCGATTGTTTCTACAAACACTCCCATCCGCGACGTGTTAAAAGCAATGACGGGCGTGCGTGCCGGCGCTGCTGTTGTGACTGATGAAGACAACCAATTGCTTGGCATCTTCACTCACGGCGATTTCGTTCGGCATTTTCAATCAGATTCAAGGATCGGCGAACGACTGGTGGCAGACCTGATGACATTGAATCCAGTCACCGTGCACAAAGACAAACTCGCAGTCGAAGTTTTGAATCTGCTGGAACGCCATCGCATCGACGATCTTGTCGTCATCGATGACGACAACGTGCCGGTGGGCATTGTCGATTCGCAAGATTTGACGCGGTTGAAATTACTGTAGGGCAACTGCCCCGGTTGTCATTCAGGGGCAGGCGATGCGCCTGCTCTACAATTGCAAAACCACCGACTGCATGTAACGTCCGCGCTCCGCTTTAACGCTGAACAAGCATGCCAGCAGCTAACGATCTTCGCCGGGGAATGGCCATAAAATACAATGGCAATCCAGCCATTGTTTTGGAAGTGCACCATCGTACCCCGGGAAATTTACGCGCATTCGTGCAGGCGATCATCCGCTACATCAACACCGGTAAAAGCGCTGATGTCCGCTTTGCTTCGACGGACAAGGTGGAGCTCGTCGAGATCGAGCGAAAACAGCTCGAGTTCAGTTATAAAGACCGTAATGGATATCATTTCATGGATCCCGAGACGTACGACACCATCACGTTGCAGGAAAACCTGATCGGCGACGCGAAAGATTATCTTGTGGAAAATCTTTCAGTGCAGGTTCTCTATGCAGAAGGAAAACCGGTGCAGGTCGAACTGCCTTCTTCGGTAGGTCTAAAAGTTATCGAGTCACCGCAAGGCTTGCGGGGCGATACCGCGAGCAACGTCACCAAGCCTGCAAAGCTAGAGACCGGAAAGACAATCAACGTTCCGCTTTTCATCAAGGAAGGCGAAACGATCAAGATCGACACGCGCACCGGCGCCTACCTGGGGCGCGCGTGAGCGGCAATTTCTGGGGAGCACAGGCTTCCAGCCTGTAGTTTCCGGCAGCTTGCCGGAAACATGCACACGACGTTGTTCCGTGTTCGCGCGAAGCATCTCGGCAAGCTGCCGAGATGAACAGGCTCCCGCAGACGCGGGATGCTTCCCCAGAAACTGTAAATTTCGTTTTTCCAAAATCGTCACAATCTGCGTAATCTGCGGCAACTTGGCTGCAACGAGGCGAAGATCGACAAACAATCGCGGAGGGCGCACGTCCCGACGTGCCCGGAAGGTCGTTCGAAGTGTTGCAAGCGCGAGATCGAGAAACTTCGTTGCTGCAACCCAGCCGCTTACGGTGCCGACGCGTTGGGTGAAATTTGTATTTGCGATTTTCCTGCTGCCGCTCTGCGCGATTCTGACTCAGACATTTTTCACCGCCTTCGCCCGCGCCACGGTCACCCAACGCTTGTGGGCGGGCGAAGAATTCTGGTTTTTTTCATTGGGCGCAACTCTTTGGCTGATCGCCTTTTTTGGTCTGCCGCGGCCACTCTTGATCTACGTTTTCGGACACGAACTCACTCATGCACTGTGGGTTTGGTTGATGGGCGGACGCGTCAGCCGGTTTCGGGTCAGTCGTGACGGAGGACATGTGGTCACTAGCAAGGCCAACTTTTGGATCGCGCTCGCGCCTTATTTTTTCCCGATCTACAGCATTTTGGCGCTTATTACTTACGGTGTGCTTAGCCTTTTTCTGAACATGCAGCCTTACGGCCGGTTGCTTTATGCGGTGATCGGCATGACCTGGGCGTTTCATTTCACGTTCACTTGCTGGATGATCCCGAAAAATCAGACCGATCTCAGCGATCAGGGCACATTTTTTTCCCTCGTGGTGATCTATCTGATGAACCTGTTTTTGCTCAGCACGATGCTGATTCTCGCATCGCCACATATCACGTTCGCCGGTTTCGGCGCGGATTTACTCACGAATCTGAGCAATTTTTCGACTTGGCTAGCAGATCTTCTCCAAGAATCCATGCATCGCCATTAAGCGTTGGCGTTTCACAGAGCGGAGCCGGCGGGAGCCGGGCGACACCGGCCGGGCGGCCCGAAGGGTGCAGATCGCCGGAGCGAGCAAATCAAACGCCCTGCAATCGTGGTCGCAAATTTTGTAGGGTCTATGTCAGACGCCTTAGCTAAGATTCGTGATCACGCCAAACGGCAAGATCGACAGGGCCTCGGCGAGTTTCACTTGTCCGTCTTGCAGAGGAGCAGCATTGCAGGTGAAAAGATCGTGCGCTTTCTCGAGCGAAAATGTTTTGGGCAATTCGATCGCAGTGTCCTTCCATCGTTTACCTACGGGAGGAAAACCAATCCGTGCAGAAAGTCGCGGCGCGACGACAACAATCCATTTGTTCGCCAGCCGTCGCGCAAAACTGAGGCAGCATTCCGCAAAGATTCCGCTAGTATGAAGCGGCAGATATTCGCCGCGTTCAAAAAGATCAGCGTTCTCGCGACGAAATCGCAGCACGCGCTGGGTCAGAAACAATTTGATCCGACCCTCGGGCCACGTCTGCATCAACTCTTCTGGCGTTGCACTCGGCAATGCTTCAAGCATTTGGCGACGCAGGTTGTAATCGATCGGATGCCGGTTGTCGGGATCGACGAGGCTGTAATCCCAAATCTCGTTACCCTGATAAATGTCCGGCACACCCGGCGAGGTCAGCTTAAGCAATGTTTGCGTGAGCGAATTGATGGCGCCGAAACATGCAATCTCCTGCGCAACCGGAAGGAAAATTGGCACAAACTTGTTTCGCGACGATGGATCCAAAATCTTGGCGACAAAATCCCGCATTGCTGCATCCCATTCTTCGTTTGATTGGATCCAGCTCGTGTTGATCTTCGCTTCGTGGAGTGCCTTGTCCATGTAGGTTTGAATTCGCTCGATGTACTCCGGTGTCGCGACAGCCTCCGGTTCGCCATTTGGCTGCATGGGCCAGGTCCCTAACAGAGTCTGGTACAGCAAATATTCCTCGCTGGCGTCCGGCGCTTCCAAGTCGTTGATCATTTGTTTCCAACGGCGATTCGCCACTTGCCAGCGTTGCAGCGAACGTCGCCAAAGGTCAGGGATTTCCGAAATCGCCACAATTCGCGCACGCACATCTTCGCTGCGTTTTGTGTCGTGTGTTGAGGTGGCCAGCAATGTCGCGGGCCAATTGCATTTCCGATCCAGATTGCGCTGGTGAAACGACTCGACGCTGAGGCCAAAGTGTTGCGGCTCGCCGCCTACCTCGTTCAGGGCTGTCAGCCGGTTGTAAATATAAAAGACCGTGTCCTCCAGTCCCTTGGCCATGACCGGACTGGTCGTTTGTTGAAATTTCAAAACGAAATGTTTGTGCGCCGCGCGTCCAGCTGCATCGAGATTTGGTGGAAAACGAAAGAGCAGCATGTCCCGCAGATAATTGAAGATCGATTCGTCCATCGCTGGGTTACGGCGTTTTGCTCCGCTGATCGCGCGCTCGACAATTTCACGGTCTTCTTCGCTCACCGGCTGGCCTGGCGCGAGGTAGGTTCGGTAAACAGGAAAACAGGCAATGGTCTCGCGCACCGCACGTGAAAGCGCTTCCAGCGTGAAATCGCGATACCAGCGGTTTTGCTCGGAAAGCCGATCGAGCATGTTGCCAAGAAGGTCGACGTCGTTCGCCAGCGCCAGTCTCATCACCTGCAGTTTTTTCGCATACAACAGATGGCCAAAAGGAAGCGAGCGATCAATGAACCGATGGAAGGTCTTCGTGATCGCCTCCTCCGCCGAGGAATCGACGAGCAACTGCGTCAGTTGATTTGCAAAATCGTAACCAGTCGTTCCGTGCACGCGCCACTCTTTGCGCAATGTCTCAGATCCGGTGAGGATTTTTTCTGCGACCATGTAAATCGCGCGACCGTCCTTGGGCAATCCGGTCCCAAGTGTTTTCGCACAACGTTGCTGGAGTTTCTCGAAATACTCGCCGGGCAGGTAAAGCCCATCCGGATGATCGATGCGGAGGCCTGTCACTGCGCCAGTGCTCACCAAATCCAAAAGAAGCCGGTGAACGGCGTCGAACACCTTTGGTAATTCGACCCGAATCGCCGCCAACTCGTTTACGTCGAAGAAACGGCGGTAATTGATTTCTTCCGCGGCGACGCGCCAAAACGCAAGGCGATACGATTGCGCGTTGAGCAACTTATCCAGGACGTCGAAGCTGCGTGCGTCGCCAGGTTTTCCATTGATCTGCGCCAACGCCTTTTCCATCGCCTGTTGCACTTGCGGCGCTTCGGCACAAAGCCGCTGCAAGCGTCGTTTGATGATTTCTTTTTCGCGAATCCGCTCCGTAATCTTTTTCGGATCGGTTTCGGTCCGTTTCGGCAAGTATTCGAGCGCAGTGAGAATGCTTTGTAATTGGGCGT
>WNGK01001580.1_pt1 | contig 24680 bp, 20 predicted proteins | sample 5400601 | NCBI WGS metagenome assembly WNGK01 (sample SAMN13153376, study PRJNA577476) | soil metagenome | isolation source: 60 cm soil or saprolite under Garry oak tree replicate 1 | place: USA:California | collected 2016-06-15
GAGCGCTGGCCGCCTTGCTCTGGATGAATGACCGCGAGGCGCTGCGCGCGAGCCAGCAGGCCTTAGCCCTGTTGCCGGCCAGCGACCTGCGCTTGCGCAGTCTGAGTACGAGCATCCTGGGCGGCAGCCACTTCCTCAGGGGCGAGCTGGAGCTGGCCTGGCAGAGGCTGGTGGAGGCGCGCCGGCTGCATGAGCAGAGCGGCTCCCTGCCTACTCTGCTGGTCAACATGAACCTGCAGGCCAACGTACTCGCCGCCCAGGGCCGGCTCCACGAGGCGGCGGAGCGCTATCAGCAGGTGATCGAGGCCTCGGCAGAACGTCGCGACAATGCCATCGATGCCAGCATCCGGCAGGCTGGCATCTTGTATGAATGGAACGCCTTCGAGCGAGCCGAGGCGCATCTGGCAGGCATCCTCGACGAGTCCCAGACGCTCGTCGCCAGTACGTTCTTCGCCCGCGGCGCGCTCAGCCTGGTCTATCTCGTCCAGGCCAGGATCAGGCAGGCGCGCAGGGAGGACGAGGCGGCCAGTGGGCTGTTCAGGCAGGCGGTGACCCAGGCCCGGCAGCGGCAGCACCGCCGTTTCCTCGCGCAGGCCCAGGCCGCCCAGGTGCGCTTCTGGCTGGCGCACGGTCAGGAGGAGGCCGTGACGCGCTGGCGCGACGCGTGGGTGAGCACCTACGACGGGGTGCCCAGCTCTGAGCACGAGCCTGGCGCCCTCACGCTCGCGCGGGTGCTGATTGGCGAGGGCGAGCCAGAGCAAGCCCTGCGGCTGCTGGACGGCTTCCGTGTTCTTGCCAGCACCCAGGGGCGGCTGGGCAGCGAGCTGGAGATCCTGGTGACGAGCGCGTTAGCCCATAGCCGTGGGGGCCAGACGGACGAGGCACTGCACACCTTGCAGCAGGCGCTCACCCTGGCGGAGCTGGAGGGCTACGTGCGGCTCTTCGTCGATGAAGGCGTGCCGATGATGAGCTTGCTGCGCCTGGCCCTGGCCAGGGGGCCGGACAAACCCTGGGCCAGGTACGCGCGTCGCTTGCTGAGCGTCCTGGAAGCAGAGCACCCCGAGCAGGTAGAGCAGCTTGCCGGGCTGCTGGTACCGCTCTCTGGGCGCGAGCGCACCCTCCTGCGCTTGCTTGCGGCAGGCCGTTCCACGGCGGAGATGGCCGACGAGCTGGTGGTCTCCGCCAATACGATCAAGACGCAGGTCAGCGGTCTCTACCACAAACTGAACGTCCATAGTCGCGAGGAAGCCATCGCCGAAGCGACCCGCCTGCACTTGCTCTAGCACAGCGCGCCAGCCGAGAGGGGGACAAGGGCGGCTGGTGTTTACAGAGGTAGGTTCCTCGGAAAATCGCCTACTCATGCTGTTGATGCATGAAATACGTGATTTTCATCCGCTTCTCTGTCGCTCAGACATCGAGCTTTTTGGAGGAGCAGCCTGGGAAGGGGCACGGCCGGCGACCAGAAAGGACTCTGCAGGCGAATGCGATTCTGAGGCGAATCAACGGAAAAGCCAGGGCGGGGGCAAGCCCCGCCCCTACAATACACGAGCCAGAGAAGCTGATTCGTCGTATTGTAGGGGCGATCCCTTGCGGTCGCCCTGCTGGATTGCACTCCCTCTGTCATTCGCCAGCAAAGTCTAAAGGCCCACCCAGCCACACCTCACCCCACTCGCCCCTACGGAGCTGATGAGCTTTTCTTAGATTGATACCTATTGGGCGGCGCAAGCGCCCCTATGCGGAGCCACCAGCGTTAGGTAACTGGCCCTGCAAGCGCTCCCTGCCTCGATCGGCTGGGCTGGCGTGCCCTGGGTGTTAGGTAACTGGGCCTGCAAGCGATTCCTCCCTCGATTGGCTGGTCTGGTGTGCCCTGGGTGTTAGGTAACGTGTTCCCCGCTGCGGGTGTGTGCCGCTTTTTTCACCCTCACATTCACCCTGTGCGGGTGAAGACAGGTCCGCTGATCATCAGCTACACTGCTCACATACGAACACTTCCCGCTGCCTCTCACCGAGAGGAGCACACCGGGGCAGGTACAGGTGGGGCAGAGTGCGCCCACCAGGAAGGAGCAACCCGTGGTCACCATGTTCTTCGTTTTTCTCTTCCTTGTGTTGTTTATTGTCGTCATCGTCCCGCTGGCAATGGCCGCTCAAGGCCGGCTGTTTCAGCAGACCCGGGAGGTCGTCGATCCCGAGTGGGAGCTCTACCAGCAGCGCTATGATTAGCGCCGGCAGGAGGCAGCCCCACCAGCAGCGCCAGGGCGGCTTCCCACGACGGAAGTCGCCACAGGCCTGGTCACGCCTGGCACGCGTCCCCAGTCGGACAGCGGGCGGGCGCAGCCCCGAGCATTGGATGCCAGGCAGAAGAGGAGCAGCGCCATGTTGAGCATGCCCGCCCGCTACCGTATTCGCGTGCAAGGACGCTTGGGGCTGGAGTGGTCGGCCTGGTTGGGCGGACTCAGCCTGAGCTGGCAGGAACCGGGCCAGACCGTCCTGGTCGGACAGGTCGTGGATCAGGCCGCCTTGCATGGCCTCTTGAACAGCATCCGCGACCTGGGCCTGCCGCTCCTGGAAGTGCTGCGCCTGCCAGAAGAGGTCTCCCTGTAAGTCACACGTCATCTATCGTCAAGCCACGTCCCGGTGCGTGCCAGCAGGCACGGGCCTACCGCAGGGCTGCCAGCCCGGGACCGGTCAACAATCTCGGCACACAGCGGAAGAAAGGATCCCATCTCATGACCCATCCACGTACGACTCGTTTCTCGACCAGGCTGCGCCTGCTGTGCGGGCTGGCCTTGCTCATCGGCCTGTGCATCATGCTGGGTGGGCTGGCCCGTCCGGCGCATGCCCAGAGCACGCTCTCCGTCAGCGATTGTAGTTCGGACGCCCAGCTGCAGGCCGCTGTCAGTCAGGCCAACAGCGACAACAGCGGCGACACCATCACCTTCAGCTGTAGCGCGGATATTGTCATCACCAGCACGCTCACGATCTCTGGAAGCATGACCCTGGATGGCAGCGGGCAGTCGGTTACCCTGGATGGCGGCAACAGCGTGCAGGTGCTCTCCGTGAAAGGCGGCGTCAGCTTCACCCTCAATGCCCTCACCATTGCCCATGGCGTTGGTGCTGTCTCCCCTCCCCCTTTTCCTTCCTTCATTGGTGGGGGTGCTATCCTCAACAACGGTGGAACGCTGACCATCAGCAACAGCACCCTCAGCAGCAATTCTGCCTCCGGGGGTGGTGCCATCCTCAGCAGTGGAACGCTGACCATCAGCAACAGCACCCTCAGCAGCAATGCTGCCTCCCAGGGCGGTGCCATCTACAACGTTGGGCCGCTGACCATCAGCAATAGCACCCTCAGTTCCAATGCTGCCTCCGGCGCCGGAGGTGGCGGAGGCATCTACAACGAAGCAATGCTGACCATCAGCAACAGCACCTTCTCCGGCAACTCCGCTCCAAGCAGTCTGGGCGGCGGCTTCGACAATAACGGTGGCACGGTGTCGATCAGTAACAGCACCCTCGACAACAATTCTGCCACCGGGGGTGGTGGCATGTACAACGGTGGAGGGCTGACCATCAGCAATAGCACCTTCAGCTCCAATACTGCCTCCAACGAAGGAGCCGGTCTCGACAACAATCCTCCTGCTCGTAGTGGGCTAATAGGCATCAGCAACAGCACCTTCAGCAATAATACTGGCAACAGTGCTATCTACAATAGTAGCACAGCGATGAGTATTACCAACAGCACCCTCAGCAACAATACTAATGGCATCCTCAACCGTGGAACGGCGACGATCAGTAACAGCACCCTCAGTAACAATGGGACTGGCATCTGGAGCAACAGTCTTGCTACTTCTGGGACGAACATCTTCGGGAGCATCGTGGCCAAGAACCAGGTCGATTGCAACAAACAACCTGGCACCATTCCCATCGTTGACAATGGCTACAACCTGTCGAGCGATAGCAGTTGCGGATTCCCCGGCATGGGCAGCCTGCAAAACACCGATCCGCTGCTCTCGGGTCTGGCCAATAATGGAGGGCCAACCCAGACCATGGCCTTGCAACAGGGGAGCCCGGCCATCGACCAGATCCCAGCCACGAACTGTCCGCAGACCGATCAGCGCGGCGTGAGTCGTCCCGACGACGGGGAGAGTGCCTGCGATATGGGGGCCTACGAGTTTACTGGTACTGACTTGCGGGATCAGGACCTGGGCCTTACTGGACTCCCCGCCCCCATCACGGTGAATGCTACCAGTCCACAAGGGGCCAGCGTCACCTTCAGGCCGCCGACGGCGACCGACGAAAATGGGGACACTCCCGGACCCACGGTCACCTGCAACCCTGCTTCCGGCTCGACCTTCCCCATTGGCACCACCACGGTCACCTGCACGGCCAGCGACAGCGATGACAGCAATAGCCCGGTCAGCCAGAGCTTCACGGTAACTGTCAAGCCGACGCTCTCGGCCAGCGGGAAGAGCGTGAGCGCCATGGAGGGGAGATCCTTTAGCGGGGTGGTGGTAGCGACCGGCGCGGACTACGGGGCAGGCACGCTCTCGGCCACGATCGACTGGAGTGATGGGCAGACCTCGACCGGCAGCGTTAGCCTCGCCACTGATGGCAGCTACAGCGTCAAGGGGAGCCATGTCTATGACGAGGAGGGCCCCTTTGCCATCAAGGTGATGGTGAGCGCGAGCGGGGGGCAGAGCGCGACAGCCAGTAGCTCGGCCAGTGTCGCCGATGCGGCTCTGACGGCCAACACGCCCACGGCGGTCATTAACAAGCTGGCGGTGAGTCTCAGTACGGTCTTTTTCGATGCCAACCCCAACGGAACCGCCAGCGACTACAGCGCCACCATCACCTGGGGCGATGGCAAAAGCTCGACCGGGGCCATCAGCATGAATAGCACCAACTTTACCGCCACTGGCAGCCATACCTATAGCAAACACGCGACCTACACGGTGACGGTGACGATCAAAGATGCCGGCGGCAGCACCGTCACCAAGACGCTCTCCGTCAAGGTGTAAGCCGGACCGCTCTCTAACAGCCAGCGGCCACGAGTGGGCCTCAGCGCCGCAGGCAATCCCTGGAGGAAAAGAGCCGAAGTGAGAAGGGAGCAATCGGAGTATCCAGTTGCTCCCTTCTCACTTTGGGCTTGCCGTATGTGTGAAACGGGTGGCGCTCCACACACTCCCCTTTGAAAGTACTGCAAAAGCTCTCCCAGGAGGGCATGAGCGCGTGCAGTATCCACTCTCCTGTTTTAGGTGCGCAGGAAACGAATGTGGCGTGACACCCTGCTTGCGCTCGCAAAATCTTTACCGAGCGCCTCCCCATACGGTACGCCTCTCTGTGGAGCAAACAGACTCATCAACGTTGTGCAAGACTGGGGGAGGTGGACACATGTTCGACGGATTTGCTATACTCTGCAACGAGACTGTTGGAGTGTCTTGTGTGAGAAAGACCGGCTAGCGATGCAGGAGGGAACATGAGCTATCAGGTAACCGTGACAAACGTCCTGGCTCGCCCGACAGCAGTGGTGCCTGCGACGACCACCTGGCAGGAGTTCCCAGCCCTGTGGCGGGAGCTGATGGATGAGGTGTGGGCATGCCTGCACGCAGGCGGGATCAACCGCGGCTGCCGCAATATTATGCTGTACTGGGACGACGTGCCGCATGTCGAGGTCGGTGTGGAGTTGCTCGTCCCCTGCCCGCTTACCGGACGGGTGGTAGCGTCCGCCTTGCCGGCGGGGCAGGTGGCGATGACTGTTCATCGCGGACCGTACTCGGGATTGGCAGCGGCACATCGCGCCGTGCTCGACTGGTGCGCCACGCAAGGAAAGCGGAAGACCGGCACTCGGTGGGAGGTCTATGGGCCACACAACGACGATCCTGCCAAGGTGTGGACCGAGGTCTACTACCTGTTGAAATGACGGCTCTTTTTCCTGCAGCGTGCCACTTCCGAGTAGGGGACAGTGGTGTCCGAACAAGGACCCAGTCTACGCCATTCGTGCATGGCTTCTCTGTCATGGTCAGTGCCGAGCCAACTGGTAAATGCCCTACGAAGTGGGCAACAGCCACTTCGTAGGGCATTTACCAATAAGAGTCAACTTATAGTCTTTCCGACAATGGTTTCTTCTATCCAATATACTCCTGAAAGAACGAAGGGAGTTGTCTGCTCATCACTCTGAGATAGATCGTTGCCTTCCCCAGAAAGATCAAAACAGCCTGTAAGTAGGCATCGAGCTGAAATTCTATTGTTACAGGGCCACCACGATCAATGGTCCTCTCCCCATCCTCCTCCAGGAACGTGGTAATTGCCGTCTGCATCTCATTATCCAGCGTTTGAAACCAGGTTTTGAGGTGGTCAACGTGACTCGCCACGTCTGCCTCAGGATGGCGATAAGACCACTCTTGCTTCAACGTTTTAAAAGATTGAGTGTACGAATGCTCGGTTTCACCCATCTCGCGGCATAAGGCACCGAATGTCATAGCCTGCCCGCCGGGAGAAAACGCCAGATCAGCGTCGCTCAAGCTATCGAATAACTGCGTGCGCATCCCGTGGGCCGCTTCAATCCACGGCCACTTCTCATTTTTTATGCGATTCATATTCATAATGCGCTACCTTTGGTTCCAGTTCCAATGTGAACGATTAGACAACCGATCCTGTTTTGAGTTCTCCCGCACGTTTGTAGGTAGCAATCATCACTCCAGATGGGGAAGATTGAGTTTCAACCAGGATATAGGAAGCGGGAAGAGTCCCTTCCTCAAACAAGCGTTTTCCCGTACCGACTGTCACAGGAAAGATTTTGAGCCACAATTCATCGACCAAATCATGCGCCAGTAACGTCTGAATGAGATTGCTACTCCCATGCACTTGCAAGTCAGGGCCATCTTGTTGTTTGAGCTTCTTGATTTCATCCACAACATCGCCCTTTAAAAAGACCGACTTTTGCCATTCATGGGTGGTAAGCGTATTGGAAACAACATACTTGGTTGCTTCATTGATGGGGTTTTTCCCACCCTCAGCTTGGGGCCAATAGGTTGCAAAGATCTCAAAGGTTTTTCTGCCTAATAAGAGATCAAATGGCCGGCTGATTTGCTCTTGCATGATCTTGCCAACAAACTCATCAAAGTAGGGAGCCAACCATCCCCCATATGGAAAGTTCTCACTAGGATCTTCTTCTGGTCCACCAGGAGCTTGCATGACGCCATCAAGCGTGAGGAACGTGAGGACGTTAATTTTTCTCATCAAAAGGACTCCTTTCAAGTGTTGGGTGATTCTTGAAGCTCTTCATCCATCCGCGATGAGGAGCGACCCGAGAGTGCCGAGAACAAATCAATGCCAACACTGGCCGGATGTGGCAGGTTTTTCCCCCCGAAATTTCCCCTCTCGTGTCGGCAATGCGCGCCTCTCTCAAACATCTCTGCTGTTGGGTGGAATTAGCTCTTCTCCACCCAGCAGGTTAACACAGATGCTCTTATTGTCAATAGCGCCACACACATGGCACATGCACGTTTTTGGGGAGACCCTGGCAAATTTGGAAGGATCTGATACACTCTGCACATCACTTTTGATGAGAGGTGGCCAGGGATGCCAACAATGCCGTTCTTATTGCTTAGTGTAGTAATCCGTCTTGTGTTACACTGTCAGAGAACAGAAATTTGGTGTGGCCTGGGGACGTCGTGAGACTCATCAACCCAAGAAAAATCAGCGCGAAAGGGAAGAGACCATGAGCAACAGAGAAGACTATCAATTGCCTCCCAAAGAAGGCTTTGTCCTGACACACTTCTTGACCGTCGCGGATGTGAACCGCTCCGCGGAGTTTTATGTGCGCGTTCTCGGAGGCACCGTTGTGCGCGGCGGGGAACCTACCATCATTCAAATTGCTAATAGTTGGCTGATTGTGAACGTCGGTGGTGGCCCAACGGACGATAAACCCACAGTGACGCTTCGTCCTCCTGTGAACCCCAATGAGGTTTCCAGTTTCCTAAATATTCGTGTCGCTGACATCAGGGCCTGCTACGAGCAGTGGCGCAGCAGAGGAGCTGAATTCCTGACCGAGCCAAAGGATCACGGCAGAGAGATTCGCTGCTACATGCGTGACCCTGACAACTATCTCATCGAAGTCGGACAAACAACCGGCTTCCAAGCCTGACTTCTGCTCTCTAAAGGAGAGACAGTTGGACTATCCTTGAACCCAACGCTGGCCCAGTTGGCTCGCTTTCCTTTGTTTCCTCGGTTTGTCAAGATGCAGACGACTGACATCCACTCAAAACTCTCTTTGCGGGCCTTCGGCCCGCTCGATAAAAAAGCAAGCGAGGGACACCCTCGCGCACCCGGCAAAGGGCTTCGCCCTCTGCACTCCTAGTTATGAGTGGATGTCAGTATGGAGAGGAAAAGATATCAGAATACTCTCCCCTCAACATGGGCCTTTACTGGGGGTCATAGCAGACCGCTGGAGATTTTCAAGTAATGGTCCGTTTTGTTAGTAAGATGCTGATGAGGTAGACGTGGTAAAGCCGCTCAGGAAAGGCATTGAGAGAGATGGTGTCCCTGCTGAGTCTGACAGCTAAATTGACAGCCAATCACCTGAACCAATTTGAACGGTTCTGGATTTTTCTGAAGAGAGAAAAACCTATGACGTGAGCAGAGAAGCTGGAAGAGAGGGAGCAAAGAAGCAGAGAAGAGCGGGGGAAACGAGGCTTTTTTGGGGTCGACAATGATAGCAACATTGCGAATATCGTTTCGTTGTACCAATTTTTCTGTATGGGCCATAGCCCAACAATAGTCTCCTTGCCCACCAAACTGACTTTGCGTATCCCTCGATGATGGCTCCCTGGTCATCCTCCATCATCGTTACCAGTTGCTCACGTAGTCGCAGACTCAGGCTGCTGTGTCGCACTTGCATGGGAGAGATCCAGGAGCGAATTTTCACTCCTGGGTAAAAGCGGTCATTGGCCCTTGAGTAGTAATGGAACGAAAAACAACGCTAAGGAATTGGAACAGAGAGGACGCATTGACCAGATGTGTGTGATGCTACTGGAGCCACTCAGATAGTAAATAAGGTCAAATCTGCACGAGTTTTGAGGCGAACGTGAGAAAATCAGCGCGAAACATAGGATTTGCCCATGTAGAAGCTGGAGAAACCGCTTCTCATCTAGGGAATCAGCATGGAATGTTGGAAATAAATCGCTCGCGACCTGTGCTTTGGTGTCCTGGTTGTAAATCCCAGGATTCTGTGGGAGCATTTGGTACAGGTATCTGGGTGGGCAAGCGGCCTGAAAATACAGACTTTCGGCAGGGAACGGCCCGCAGAATTATGCTAATTTCTCCCACAGAATCCTGGGATTTACATACGGTTCTCGTGATTTTTTGTGGCGAAGTTGTAATTTCCGTAGCCGTTAAAACGTTGTTATACCCATTGAGTCCCGTCCAATCCCAATTAAAAATGTACACTAAAATAATCAGCACAATCAGGACAACCAGTACCACGGTACTAGTAAATGCCCCGAAAAGTGAGCAGCTTTTGCCCTCAAACATGAGCACTTGCCCCCAATCATGAGCACTGGTAGAAATGTTCCTGGGAAAAGCGCTCTCCATCTGGTAGACTTCCTCTGGAAGTTGTCAATTGCATTCTTCATCCAGCATACATGCCGTTTCTTTTTTCTGCGGTTGCGTACGGAGAACGCTCAGGCTCTCTCAGCGCACGATAACGTGCAGGCGTGATCCCAAAGGTGGCTTTAAACATCCGACTGAAATGCGCTTGATCAGCAAAACCAGCCTCTATGGCGACCTCGACCAGTGATTGGCTCTGGGCGAGCTGTTGGCGGGCAAAGTCAAGACGCCGCATGAGCAAATAGCGGTAGGGACTGGTCCCACACCATCTGGGACAACTAAATTAAAAGTTGAGTGAGAAAACGAGAAACGAAAGGAAGGGTTCTGGGATGACCATTGCGTTGGGCATAGCGTGCTTGGCGTGTCAAATCTTGCAAGACAGGAACAGGACAGATCATGTGCGGCTCCAGTTCAGGCACAATGAGGCGCAGACGGGTGGACGGGCGAATAAGTCCGAGCAAGCGTCCCTTCTCGATCAGACGATCCAGAACCGGAGTCGGACCAGCAGGCATGGAACCCAACAGGTCAACCATGACGTGCAGGGAGATATCAAAGGGCTCCACCTCAGCTTGCAGGGCCACGTGCAATTGCAAGGCATGCAAGATCTGAGCCAGGATGAGCGCGATCCACAACTGGATCAGGACCAGTTCTGGGCGAGCAGCCCACCAGATCTGCAGGCCCAACTCGCATTTGAGCAACTTGAAAGCCAATTCAATATCCCAGCGTCGAGCATACAGGTGCGCGATTTCCCGCATCGACAACTGCTCAGGGTCGAGGACATTGGTCAAATAGCCATACTGCCTGCCTCCCGAAGAGAAGAGGATCAGGCGAACGGCGTGACCACAGCGGTCGGCCCGGTACTTGCCCAGCCAGACGATGGCATCAAGCAGGCCCTGGCGATCATCGTAGGCCAGCACCTCTTTGAGCTGATAGGTGGCCCGCTCCTTGAGGCGCGAGACCCAAAAGGAGCCTTGCTCGCTCAAATAATCAAACCAGGGAAAGCTGAAATAGCCCAGATCCGCCAGGATGAGGCTCCCGGTGGGCAAGCCTTCCAAGAGCGTGAGCACGCCGATGTTACAGCCCGCCAACACATCGGCGCGGAACTGCATACGTACCCAGCGTTGCAGACGCAGATCGAAGAGACCCGCCAGTTTTCCCACCACCAAATGGGGATCGCCTTTGGGCAGGTTGCGCAACTCTGCGGTGAGGCGTCGCACCGCATCCAGCGTGGTTTCATCCAGCGCCACCACCTGCGCAGCAAAGTCCGCCACGCCCAAGGCCGAAGGCCGCTTCGTCCATGCCCAGTTGGCCAAGGCGAGCGAGAGGGATGCAAAAAGCTGCTGCAAAGGTTGCGTTCCCGCCGAAAGCCTGCGTTTGCGCACGGCCTCGTAGGTCAGTTGCACGGCGGGAAACGAGCCGGTGCTTTCCAAGCACAGGTTCCGCCAAATGCTGCTCAGGTGCTTGGTGTGTCGAATGGTCCCTACCAGCACCGCCAGCCACAATTGCTGCATTGGCAGCTTGGGAGGAGCCCCTCGTGCACGCTTTCCAGGGCAGACCACATCCGTGCGCTCCTGCGGCGACTGCAAGAGGGCCCATTCCAAAAAGGCCACGATTTGCTGAGCCAACGAAGGCGACGAGGGAGCCAAGTGCTGGGTGCTGGCGGTTGTCTGCTCTGCCGTCAATGCCGTATGATGCATTCGAGGAAATCCTTTCTGATGAAGCCAAGAGTTCATGAAAGGATTGTCCTCCATTTCTTCTTCGTTTGCAACTCGATTCCCAATTTAGTTGTCCCAGATGGTCCCACACATGATCCGAAACTGCCGGGCCAGCTCGTAGCGGGTGAGTCCGGTCACCACCTCTAACTCCACTGAGTGGACGACCCGCGTTTTCTGGGTGTCAAGATACTGGCGTGCTCGTTTGAGGGCAGCCACATCGAGGTGACGAGGAAGGGGGACTTGCTTGCAACTCGGATCTGCCTCCATCAACCCCTCTGCCAATTGCACGATGAGACTCTCGATCGCCAGCGGTTCGCGGGTGCCCTGAAAGGCACTGCTGATCGCGGCAGACAATTTCTGATTCATGGCAACAGGCGTGCGTACAAATGGCAGCGAGCAGGGATGAGGACACATGGTCTGGATCGCTTCAAAAATCAAAGCCGGTTCCACATACAGCTGCCGATATCCGAAGCCCTCTTGCGTGCCTGCATGCCCATCATGGACCTCATCGGGATGCAGCACCACCACCTGGCCTGGTAGACTGATCTCCGAGGTGCCTCGGTAATCGAAGGCGAGGACGCCCGTGGTCGTCAGGCAGATGGCATAGGTGTCGTGGCGGTGCTTCTGATAGGCATTCCCTTGAAACCATGCTTCGAAGAATTCTACCCCGTATTCTGTCTGAGTACTCTGCATCCAATCTTGTGTGCACAATCGTTCAAGACCAATGCCGCTGGCTTTGCTATGCTTCTCAAGCATACCGACTGACTCAAGAGTTCTGGAATGAGGAGGGATCTCAGCCATGTTTTTTTCCAATCTCTTACTCTTTGCGAGCATTATCGTCTTCCTTGCTTTGACGCCTGGTCCTGATGTGATCTATATCATGACACGCGGTCTTGCGCAAGGGAGAACGGCTGCATTCCTCTCGACGGCAGGGATCTGCATAGGCTATCTCGTCTATACCACGCTTGCAGCGCTTGGATTGTCTGCATTGCTCCAATCATCAGCCCTTGCCTTTGAAATCGTCCGCTACGCCGGAGCGATCTACCTGGTGTATCTAGGCATACGCACCCTCCTGAGCAAACAGGGTGGTCCTCTGCATCTTCGTGCGGTCAATCCTGCTCCTCAGGGGCGTATTCTGCAACAAGGAATCCTCACGAGCATGCTCAACCCCAAGGGCATCCTGGTCTTCGCCGCATTACTCCCACAGTTCGTCAATCCCCATCTCGGCAGTGTTCCTTTGCAAATGACCGCATTTGGCCTGACCTTCACCCTGATCTGTCTGTGCATTTATGGAGGATACGCCTATCTCTCGGGAAGTCTGGGCGAGAAGCTTGCAACGCAGCCCCGCTTCGCCTCTGTCCTTCGCTGGCTGACGGGAAGTGTTCTCATCGGTTTAGGGGCTCGCTTGTTCTTTCTGGAGCGTCGCTCTTGAGCTGCGAGCCCTCGGTTCTCTTGCAGAGAAGCGGAGCCGAACTCAGGGCGTTCTTGCAAACTCGTTTCCTGAAGCTTGACAGACCGTTTTGCTCTTCCCAAAGAATGCTCATTTACAAGATATCGATGGAAGAAGCCAGATGTGGAGCGGGTTGCCCAGACATTTTCACATCAGTGCTCATGATTGGGGGCAAGTGCTCATGTTTGAGGGCAAAAGCTGCTCAGTTTTCACGTCATTTACCAGCTGCTCGTCTGAGAAGGGCACGTCAGGCCAATGCCAGGAGCCTTGTCCTCAACGGGACGGGCCTCTAGACGCGGCCAGCGGGCTCCTGCAGGAAGAGAGTGCGTCCAGCAATGCTTGTTTGTTGACCTCCCACGATCTCATATGCTACTCTGACTGCAGAGGAGTCCATCCCAGAGGAAAAACGGCGCTTGCTCTTCCTCAGCAGAGCGAGTGCTGACTTGGCAGCACGAGAGCAACGCACGTCGGCAAGCGCGGCGACGCTTGTGAGCAACGGGTCGTCACAGGCGTGGTCCCGCATGGAGAGGACATGCCATGGGTCTCTTACGTCTGAGCGTGCTGGGCACGCCCGAAGTCTTTCATGATGGAAGTCGCCTCAGCTTTGCCTTGCGCAAGGCGCAGGCCTTGCTGCTCTACCTGGCTGTCGAAAGAGGCATGCATCCACGCAGCAAACTAGCCGCGTTCCTATGGCCCGACAGCGAGCCTCACGCGGCGCGCACCGCCTTGCGCAACGCCCTTGCTCTGCTGCGTCGGCTGCTTGCCGACCCCGACGCTGATGCCGCTGCTTCCCCGCATTCCCTCTCCCCTGGACAGGGTGCCCATTTGCGCAGTCAAGGGGAGCTGCTCGGCCTGAACCCGCAGGCCCCACTCGAGCTGGACCTGGACGTGGTGCAGCAGGCCTGGAAAGAGATCCAGGCGCTCTCCACGCTCCCCTCTGAGCCGCAGCGCGCCGCCTTGGTCGCCCAGATGCAGCACGCCCTCTCCCTGGTGCGTGGTCCCTTCCTCGATGGCTTCTGGCTGAAGGAGGAAACCGGCTTTGATGAGTGGCACGAGCAACAGCAGCAGCAATGGCAGGTGCGCCTGCAGTTGCTCTGCGATCGGCTCTCCGCCTGGCAGGAGGCTGCCGGGGAGCAGGAGCAGGCCCGAGCCACCCTGCTACGCTGGCTGGCGCTTGATCCGCTGCAGGAGGAGGTCTACCGGCGCCTCATGCGCGCGCACCTGGCGCTGGGAGATCCGACGGCCGCCTTGCACGTGTACGCCACCTGTCGGGCACGGCTGGCCGAGGAGTTGCGGGTCAAACCCTCGGTGGACACCGTCGCCCTGGCCGAGCACATTCGCGCCACCGCTGCGCGTCGCGGAAGCTCCCCTGCCCGTTTCGCCACCACCCCGGCGGAGCGTCGGCCACCAGGCGAGCTCGTGACCCCGCTTGTGGGGCGGCAAGCCTCCTTCAGCCACCTCGTGGGGAGCTTTCAGCAGGCGCGAGGGGGTCAGCCGCAGGCTGTGCTGGTGGTGGGGGAGGCCGGCATCGGCAAAACGCGGCTGGCGCGCGAGTGGGTGGCCTGGGCAACTGCGCAGGGCGCTCTCGTACTCGCTGGGCAAGCCTTCGAGATGGGGGGACGGCTGCCCTACCAGCCGCTGGTGGAGGCCCTGCGGCCACGGCTGGAGGCGGAAAACGCACCGGAGGACCTGCTGGAGGATCTGTGGCTGGCTGAACTGTCACGCCTGCTGCCGGAGCTGCGGGTGCGCTATCCCGATTTGCCGACCCCGACTGAGGATGAGCTGACCGCCAAGGGACGGCTGTTTGAAGCGGTGGCGCGCCTGCTGGACGCCCTGGCCAGGTCTGGGCCGCTGGTGCTGCTGCTGGATGATCTGCAGTGGGTGGATGAGGCCTCCCTGGACCTGGTGCGCTATCTCAGCCGGTATTGGATCAAGCATGGCAGCCGGGTGCTGCTGCTGGGGACGGTGCGCAGCGAAGGGCTCGAGCTCAACCCACCGCTTGCTGCCCACTTGGTCGACCTGGGACGCGACCTGCCGGTCAGCCAGGTGCCGTTGCAGACGCTGAGACGGGCGGAGACCCTCCAGCTCGTTCAGGCCATCGCAGGAGTGGGAACACAGAGCACGAGGAATAGTAGTGAGAGACGTGAGCACGGTCCAGATCAGCCCTCCACCGCAGGGACATCACCTGCTTCAGAGCTGGAGACGAAGCTCTCCGCGCTGGGCGACGTCCTGTTTGCGCAGACCGATGGGCAGCCGTTGTACCTGCTGGAGACGCTCAAGCTGTTGCGCGATCGGCAGTGGCTGGTGCCACGATTGGATGCGCATGGAGCCTTCCGGCTGGAACTGGCAGTGGAGATGGCGACCCTTGTGGCGCAGGAGCGGTCCCAGGGCGCGCTGTTGCCGCCCTCGGTGCGCGCGCTGATCCTGGCCCGTCTGGCCCCACTCTCCCAAGCCGCCCGCCAACTGGTGCAGGGAGTCGCGGTGCTGGGAACGGCGGCGAGCGCGCAGCTGCTGTGGCAGCTGGCCGAGATGGGAGTGCAGGCAGGCGTCGAGGCCCTGGAGGAGGCCATCGGCAGTGGGATCCTGCGCGAGGAGGAAGCAGGAGGACCAGGGGCGGGCAGCCTGGGCAGCTATCGCTTCTCCCATGACCTGATCCGCGATGTGGTCTACACCGAGCTTGGCGCAGCGCGGCGGCAGGTCTTGCACCAGCGCGCCTTGGTGCTCTTGCAGACAGAGGGAACAGCCGCCGCCGAACTGGCGTACCATGCGAGGGCTTCGGGAGAGACCGAGGCCGCCTATGGCTACAGCGTGCAGGCCGGGATGGAGGCGGTGGCCGTCTTCGCCGTCGCAGACGCCATCGGGCACTATGAACAGGCGCGCGCTTTGCTGCAGGAGCACCAATGGATACAGAGCAGGCTTGCGACCTCGGAGGTCGAACGCCTCTATGTCCATCTGGGGCAGGCCTATGTCTTCCAGAACAACTGGGAGCAGGCCCAGGACGCCTATGAAGAGCTCTTAGCCTATGCGCAGCAAAAGCCGCTGCCCGCGCTGGTCAGTATGACCCTCAACCGTCTGGCGATCCTGGCGGTCCAACAGACCTTCGACAAGCCAAAGGTGCAAGCGCTCCTCGACGAAGCCTGGCAGATGGCGCAGACCAGTCACGATCGCGAGCGCTGGCGGAAACGGAGTGGAACCTGGCACAGATCACATCCCTTGCGTGGGATGACCCAAAGAGTGCCTTGGTGCATGGAGAGCGTGCGCTCTCCCTGGCACGAGGCATCCAGGACACGGAACTGGAAGCCAGAAGTCTCTCCTCGCTTGGATCGATCCATATTCGTGGAGGAGACTTTGAGCAAGCCGTACACTGTGAGGAAGCGTCCCTGGCGCTGTATGCGCGACTTCACAGCGAGCCGACCGCTTCGCCAGAGCTGTCACTTCCCCACTTTCTGCTTGGCGCTCCGCCCACCCAACCCTTGACGCATCGCGCCTCAGAAGCCTTGTGCTGGGGGCTGCTGGCTTTCGCACAACTGCATGGTGGGCAGGTGCAGCACTGCCTTCGCAGCAGCCGCAGGGCGCTCGCGCTCTCCCAAGAAATCAAGAACGTCTGGGCACAAATCAACAGTACGCTCAGCCTCACGTATGCATTGCTGGACGCGGGGACCTATGAAGAGGCGCTCGTGCTCACGCAACACGCCGTCACGCTGGCGCGGACCCTTCCGCTGACGATAAACTTCCAGGGCCTTCTCACTGTTTTAGGGAGTGTCTATCATGCCGTGCAGCAGTGGGAAGAGGCGCAGGGGGCCCTCGAAGAGGCAGAAGCCAGGGCAGAGACGTTAGGCCTCGGACCATTTCGCGTGCCCCTCTTTTCGCAGTTGTGCTTGCACTATGCCGAGGCCGGAGAGTGGGAAGCAGCTTACCGCTATGCCGTGAAGGCCATCGTCCTCCGCAAGAGCACTGAGGTGGCATTGATCGCGCTGGATTTCTCCTCTCATTATGAAACGGAGGCCTTGCTGCGTGGGGGGGATGAGCACCAGGCGCGAGCAGAAGTGCACCGACTGGGAGAACGTGTGGGAGCCAATCGGCGTTTCCGCCTGCCCTACCTGCGGTCGAGGGCGCGGCTTTCCGCCTGGGAGGGGCACCGCGAGCAGGCCATCGGCCATTTGCGCGAGGCCGCCCGGCTGGCAGTAGACCTCGGGTTGCCGGGAGAACAGTGGCAGATCCAGGCGGCGCTGGGAAGAGTGTATGAGGCAAGGGGCGAGTCTCCCCAAGCGCACACAGCGTTTGGGGAGGCGGCGAGGATCATCCAGGGGTTGGCAGAGGACATCAAGGATGAGACGCTGCGTTCGCGCTTTTTGGCTGGGCCGCAGATCCAGCAGGTGTTGCAGCACGCCCAAGGCGAGGCCTCATGAGTATTGTTGGTAAATGCCCTACGAAGTGAGCAGATCTGACCCTCAAACATGAAAAATTGCCCTCAATCTTGAGCACTAGGACAAAATTTCCTGGAAAAGCCGCTCCCCATCAGGTATACTGTTTTCCAAACCTGTAAATTGCATTCCTCATTGAGGGATTGACGACCGTTCGTATGCGGAAGATGGACGCACATATCAGGCGAGGATGCTCATGGTCGCACCGGAAGTGCAAGGCATTGATCTGTTCAAAATAGCGGGCCGTTCCATTTCAGGATGGGTTCCCAGCCTCAAAACGGGCACGGTTGTCAGGCAGCCGTTCTGTAGCCAGCTCGAAGAACGTCTCCTTCTGTGGCTTGAATATCATCCCCAGGTGAAAAGCTATGCACGTGGCGACATAGGCCCAGAGTTTGCGAGCACCTATCGGCTGCCGATCCCGCAACACGCGCCATTCGCGATTGGCTACACGTTCGAGAATAAACCTCATCATTATCTGCCCGATGTGGTAGGAATGTTGACAAACGGGCAGCCGTTCATCGCCGAGGCGGGCATGGAGGATGACAAACGGGGGATCGCAACCTTGCCAAAGCGGAGGCCGCACGTCGCTTGGCTCGCCTCCAACGGGGTACCTTCTGGATTGGAACCGAGCGCACGCTCACCCGCCAGCGCCACTACAATTTGGTCTTCTTGCATGCCAGGCGTCAGACGTTTCCCACCTTTGCCGAGATTGCCCTGACGTTGCAAGAGATCTGGCCCTGGGGAGAAGTCGAAAGCTGCGAAGAGATCGAGAGCCGTCTCGCGCAACGATGGCCTGCAAATCTGGTAGAAGCGGCGATCTGGAAGATCGTGGCCGATGCTGCGGCACAGGGACATCTGTTGGTGGACCTGGAGCGGCTCACCCTTGATCGCAAGCTTCCCCTGGCCTTGCTCCCACCAGATGCTGCACCTCTTGTCCCCGATCCCCTTCCAGACACGCTCCTGGCGAGTGCCTCTGTGGTTGAGGTGGCAACAGCCCCGCCTGAGTTGGGTGCGCCCGTTCCAGGTCCAACCTTTGATGCTTCCACCTTGTCGGAGAAGCAACGGGAGCAGTTTCACCGGAATCTGCGAGCCGTGGAGCAGGTGCTGGCCGGAGCATCTCAAACAAGAGTCGCGACAGAGTCCGGTGTTTCGCCTTCAACGCTCTCTCGTCTGGTCCAGCGGACCCGAAAGATCGGTCAGATTGCCTGTGTGCCTCATGGGAGCTACCACCGCCAGACGAACATGCACCCAGCCTTCCAGGAGTGCATCTGTCGGCTGTATTTGCTCCCTACGCAGATGAGCATGACGGCGATCCATGAGCATACCGAGATGCGGCAGGTGGCGGCGCGCTTGTCGGCGGAAACAGGCACATCTGTCAAACTTCCCTCCTACGACCAGGTGCGCCGAGAGATCCATCGACTCAAGGGTGAGCCGGATCTGGTCGCCGTACGCGAACGGGCAAAATCGCTCCCCCGCCCGCGTTCCTCTCCCGAATCTTTTGCGCTCTCCATTCCTGCTCCCGCACTGCTTACCCAGGTCGATGAGCACTCCCTCGAATTGTATGTCGTGACCCCCGATGGTATTGCTGTCACCCAACGTGTGCATGCGGCGGTCCTCGTGTGCGTCAAAACGGCAGCCATTCTCGGAGCGGTCCTCTCTCTCGGTCCACTCAAGGAGGAGGACTACATGCGCCTGGTCAAGCAAAGCCTGGAGGGGAAAGATCGTTTGGTCCTGCAAGCAGGATGCGAGCATCCCTGGCCGTGTATTGGAAAGCCCGCGATCATCTTCCATGACAGAGGGAAGATCTTCACTTCTGAGCGCGCGCGCCAGGTCTTGGTGGATCGGCTTGGCATCATCACCGAGCAAGCTCCTCCTTACGCACCATCAGCGAAGGGTACCGTGGAGGCCATCTTTCGGTGGATGACCCAGCGCTTTGAACGACGCTTGCCCAACACCAGCTATGGGGTCCATGATGCGAAAGCATCAGCGGAAGCAGGGGGGATAACACTCGAAGAACTGGAGCGCTGTTTCATTCAAGCGGTGGTGGATGATTACCAGCAAGGCTGGGACCAGCTTCGACGACAGCGGCGCGCCGTGCTCTGGGAACACGCGGTGGCCCAGAGCGGGGTGCCTCAGTATCTGGGATCTCCCGATGATCTCAAGCTCCTGTTAATGAAGGCCATTAATCGCAAGTCTCCCACTCAGGGGTATCATGTCTCTGATGGAAACAGGCTCTCGTTTCAAGGTCGCTGGTACGTCTGTCCTGGCCTGCTCTCCCGGCTCGCTGGCCGAGAATTTGAGGTGTATTTTGACCGTCGCGATGTGGGTGTGCTCTACCTCTTCGTGGATGGGGTCTACGTTGGGGAAGCCTACTGTCCCCAATTGATGGGAGACCGCGTCAGTGAATGGGAAGCCAGAGCCATGCGTAAACATGACGTGATCGAGGCGAAAGCCGCACGCACGCAAGGAAGTGAAGCACGCGCCCACATCCAGGACGAAGCGGGGCACGCGCGCAAACGCCGAAGTGCAGAGATTCGCGCAAGTGAGCAAGCGCGTCAATGGGATCGCCAACGAGAGGACATCCACCCGGCAGAAGTAGTCGAACGGTTAGCGGCTGTCTCCGCCAAAAAAACTGCCAGTCCGAAACTGCCGCCTGCCGTCCCGGATGCCGACCCTGATCGTCCGGTCCGTGCCTTACCTGTTCGCCTGTTACGAGAGGAGCCTTTGCCATGACCCATCCCCTCATAGGATCGGAAATCTTCGTCGATTATGTAGACACTTGAGGATTACTCCCACATTGTACACGTCTGATCAAGACAAGCGCAACTGTCTGGCCTGTTCGCTGTCTAGACAGTGTCCAGGTAGTCATGAGGACACTGAGAGCAACGCAGAAAATATGGGAGTTCACGATAGAGCTGATAGAATACGCGCCTTCCTGATGAATCGAGTGCCAGTTTGACCATCGTGCCATCTTGATCGGTCCATTCCCCGCGCACAGCTTTCAGCAGTGGAATATCCATATTTACATGCGTCAACACCTTCTGCTCAGGCACGTGGTGAAGTGCTGCAAACGCCAGCAACGAGACAAGACGCTTCGGCAGTGGACCGATGCTTCGTTCTCCTTTCCGAGGAGAACGACGTGGCATTCCTGCTTCCAGCTTGCTACGCCACTCCTGAACTTGCTGTTCTAACACTTCAATGCGGCGTTCTAATGCAGCAAGGCGCTGCTCGGCAGCAACCTGGACATGTCCGGGTTGCTGTCCAGGGAAACAACGCTCCAGATCAGAGACGGCTATCTCACAGCGATTCGGCTTTGGGAAGGAAGCTGGCAGGGACCCCTTGTGAATAGCGCGCCGGATCGTTTTGTCACTCACACCGCAAAGCCGAGCTGCTTCCAGAATATTGACATGTTCCATGCTCGCATCTTCCCTCCTTGCTTTCCCACTGTCTAGACAGAAATAGATGATGACTGAAGTTGCTGCAACACAGCAATCAACAGCAATCAAACGAGGTCAATCTGTAGCCTCTGGCCCATCGAGCGACTCCCCCAAATCGGTGAGTAATTGCTCGATTCTTTTCACGGTACACTTGTGTCGCTCAACCTCTCGCTCCCACCCATGAGTGACGGCATCCTCAATCAGTTCTAGCTCCCGTCTCCGGCGACGGCGTAATCGGGGGGCATACGCAGGTGTGGTTACAAACTTCGCACAGGTGAGGTACAAATCACACTCACAGGGGCCTTCTTGAGGCAGGCGCAGACACCTGCCCAGTTCTAGCTCCGTCTGGAAGTAATGTTCTTTTAACCAGGTGACCTCTGATTGCACGAAGTGACCATCGCGTAGCATCTGTGCTCCTGGTCCTGCAATGGTGGCTTGCTCGCCCAGCACGGCCTGGTAATCTTGCCGCACATCCTCGTCCGAGATGCCAAGATATGCCAGCGACATGGCTGCACTCTCATGCCCTAAAATCTTCTGGATGGTCCGCAAGCGTGCTCCACGTTGTGCAAGCTGCGTTCCGACCGTGTGCCGAAAACGATGGGGGGTCACTGTCGGCTTGCCATCTGGTGTGACGAGCCCGGCAGCCTGGCAAGCTTTCTCAATTGCACTCTCGAACAGGTAGCGTGCTCCAAAGAGCCTGCCTCGATGCATAAAGAGGTAGCGGGTGATGATGCCGGTTTTGCGGTCAACCAATCCGCGTTCTCCTTTGTGGAGAGCTTGAAGGGTCCTGATAGCCGCAGCGGCCTCCCCATGGATGGGGATCACCCTCTCCTGGTACGTTTTTCCCGCAGGGATGCGAAGTCGTGGTGTGCCATCTGGATAGTTGTCGAGGCAGTCAACTTTGAGCCGACGGATTTCTCCTCGTCGTGCTCCGCTCCAGCGAGCAACGAGCAGGGCCGCTTGCTGATACGGACAGTCAAGCGCCCGAACCGCGCCCATGAGCCGTTCCAGCTCAGGCTCAGGAATATAGCGAGGAATCCGCAGTGGGCGCTTGGGAAGATCTCCAGGGAGAAGAAGTGGTCGTATGGGAACATCCTCCCATCCGAAGCCTGAGACCTCACGAAAGAACTGAGCCACTTTTGTCAGAATCTGACATTTGCTCGATGAAGCCAGTGGCTGTGACGTGAGCAAGCCCAGTCGGGTGTTGAGCATCTCGGCATATTCCAGGACATGCTCTCGCGTCACTTCTGCAAAGGTCTCAATCTCAGGATAGGTTTGCTCGATCCAGTCAACGAACTGGCGCATGGCCAGATCCAACTTCTTGACGGTTGCGGGTTGATCAGTCAAACTCCGCGCAGTCAGGTAACGAGCAAGAATCTCCTGCATGCGTGGTTTGTGGATCACAAACACGCGTCGAGAGGGGGCATTCACCACTCGTTGTGGCTCGCGGTTCACTTGCCCTCGATGATACAGGACCACCTGAAGTTGGTGCAGAGAGATCTTGCGAGATTTGAGCCGCTTGCGATACTCGTCAACTGAACCATAAAGCGCATCCACATCTGGCCGTTCGGCAAAACGGTCAAGGGCCTGCTCGAACTCCTGAAGTTCGGCATCGGTAATCTGTTCAATATCTGGCACGCCGATATGCATCAGGATGCGATGGACGAGCCAGTGAAAGGCACTCGTCGTGTGTGGCTTGGCGAAGCCCAAGTGAAAGGCGTCATCGAGCAGAGAGGTCATCCCCATATCTCCGGCTGCACAGGTAAAGAGGGAGGATGGCCGAAATTGGCGCACAGCAATGAGCCATTCCCAATCAAAGCGGGCATAGCCGCGTAAAGCAAGGAAAGCCAGATAGTGACGCGCATGGTAGCAGACTTTGTACAGGACATCGTTGTGTCCCACGTTCTGTCGGCACTCTTCATCTGATCGTCCAACACGCTCAACTAGAGGAGCTGCAAACCACGTCTCAAGATGCGGATAGCGCTCGACGAACTGGCGACGAGACAAGAGGAGTGCTCCCTGGTACTTTTTGCTCGTTGCGAATTGTTGGACGAATGTTTCCCATTCCTGTACACTCGCGTGATGAAAGGGAAAGGACGGAACAGGAGAGAGATTAGTAGTCCTTCTCACTTCCTCTCCTCCCCGGCCTGCAGAGCCTGATGATATTCGGCAACGACTGTGGCATCTGAGATATCCGTGTAGATCCGGGTGGATTCCGGCAAGGCATGGCCCAGGCGCTTTTGGAGCGTAAGATCCCGCATGCCGCCCTCGAACATGCGCGTCGCGTGCGTGTGCCGGAGGGCGTGAGGGGTGATCCAGGGAGTACGAATATCGAGACGCTCGCAGTGCCGCTCAAAGAGTTTCACGAGAGCAGCATAGCTCAGAGGTTCATCGCGTCGTTTTCCTCGGCCCCCAACAAGAAACACGTAGGGAGAGGCGGTGTCCGATGGGCGCTCGTGCATCACGTAGTCACTGACAGCTTGCAAGGTCTCTCCTTCAAGGAGATCCACCACCCGCTCTGTTCGCGATTTGGTCCTGGCCCCCTTTGGGTGTTCTGTGCAATAGCGGATGATCACTCGCCTGCGCGCGTAAGAGATATCTTCGAGCTGAAGGTTGAGCACTTCGCCTGGGCGCAGCCCGCCGTGGAGCATCAGCAGAAGCATGGCCTGGTCTCGTTTCTTCGAGAGCGAGGCCAGCAGCTTGCCGATTTGCTCGTCGCCCATCGGACGAGGAACACGCCGGATCGTTTTGACGTGGACCGACCGTCGGATGGGGCGCTGATGACTTGCACGCCCCATGAACGGACGGTGACGTTCAGCCACCCTGGCGAGGGCCGGGTCATCGACCTGTTGAATGGGATTCTCGCGGCTCGCGAACGCTCCAGAGAGAATCAGATATTCGTAGAAGGAGGAAACGGCAGCAAAGGTCCGATTGATCGAGGCTCCCGCAAGGCGGGTCGCGGAAGTTCCCTCCTCAGTCGTTGTCGAGAGCACCAAACTCAAGCGCTGTGCTCGCTTGCGGCTAGGGAGTATGCTGAGGTATTCTAAAAAGAGGAAGGCATGCCGTGGAGAAAAGTCAAGATAGGTGAGCTGCTGCTTCTTGAGAAAGGTCATGAAATGCAGCAAATCATAGGCGTAGGCCGACAGCGTGTTGGGAGAACACCCCCGAGCACGCAGGTGCCGCAGAAAGCCAGCGACAACGGGAATGGCCTGGCCGTCATCATCAAGCAGTTCAAAGGTTTCGTCATGGACATTGTCCCTGCGGATATGGTGGACTCGCATGGTTCACTTGCTCCTTTTCTGACTAGGAAACATCTGTTCTTGTCACGAACAAATGATCTACAGAGTTACACGTGTCCACATAAACGAGAAACAGCCTTTGAGCGACGCTTTCAAGGGTTCTTGCGGCATGCCTGGAAAGAGCGTTCGACGAAGACCATCTTCACCTGGCCGACCAATCCGATCCTCGATCCCGATGCCACGGGACGAGCGACCATGGACCATCAGAGCAGACTGGTGACGAGTAGCCTCCGTCGTGCCTATGAGCAAGGGGCAACCGATGTTGATGCGACGACGCTCCAGGAGGTGGCAGATCTGATGATTTTGCGTCGCGATGAGATCACCAAGATCGATGCTCTTGCGCCCGAACAATTCCCTCCAGAACAGGAAGTGGGCTGATGTGACGAAAGGCATGGTGCATGGCTCCACTTTCCCCGATGAGGGCGGAAGACCAAGCTTTGATCCCCTCTCTCATGAGGGGTGGCCAAGGAGTCCATGCACGGCTGCATACAACTCTTCCATCTTCCATGACGTGCTGAGGAAGAGGGTGGAGTAGCTCTGGCTCTGGCTCTGGGACAGGACAGCCACGTTGATGAGCAGGGTGGGCACCCGTTCCAGCCCCGTGACGCTGTGCAGCCGAGTGCCGAGGTCACGCGCCCGGCGGTCGAGGAGGTACTCGTCAAGGATCAAGAGATCGGGCTTGATGCGTTGCGCCGCCGTTTCTGCGCTGCTGCCACTGTCCAGGGTGAGGACCGAACATGCCAACTCGAGCGAGA
>WNGK01008595.1_pt1 | contig 24673 bp, 21 predicted proteins | sample 5400601 | NCBI WGS metagenome assembly WNGK01 (sample SAMN13153376, study PRJNA577476) | soil metagenome | isolation source: 60 cm soil or saprolite under Garry oak tree replicate 1 | place: USA:California | collected 2016-06-15
AACCAGGTTTGCGATGGCGCGAGCGGCGTTGCGGCGCACACCAGAGCAAATACTTGGTCCCTTCTATCCTCTGAAACCCCTGGATCAGAACGCCGATCTGACGAGGATACCGGGTCGGCCGGGACGCGCTGAAGGTCAGATCCTCACCGTTATGGGACGTGTGCTCAATCTGAAGGGAGAACCTGTTCGCAACGCTAAGGTTGAAATATGGCAAGCGAACGCTCATGGGCGCTACACGCATCCAGGCGATACGAACCCAGCGCCGCTCGATCCAAACTTTGAGGGGTCAGCCATTCTGACCGCCGACTACGACGGTCAATATCGGTTCAAGACGATCAAGCCCGCAGCATATCCCGTGAGCCCCAGCATGATCCGACCGGCACACATCCACTTCAAGGTTTCCGGCCAGCAGGACAGACTCGTGACCCAGATGTATTTTGAAGGCGATCCCTACAACAAAACGGATCGCTTGCTGCAAGCCGCGGGAAGAACCGAATTGCTGATCACCAAGCTGTTGCCGCCGACTGCTGAGATGGAACCCGAGTCGAAATTGGTGGTGTTCGACATCGTGCTGAACACCGGCTAGAGCGGGATGAGATTAGGTTGGGGCCATGACGATGGCACATTTTTCTTCTCGCGCCCGGACGCAGCGCAGCAGGAGTGCTGCGAGCCGGGGTTCACTCTACTTTGCATGGGGTTGTTTTCGCGATTTTTTGTCCAGGCCCTGCCGTGCACCGCCGAAGGGACGGTATGCTGGGTCCGGGACACGAGATCGTTAGTGCCTCGCGCTTACGGGACCAATCGATCCAGTTCCAACACATCATGCTCTAGTCGGCGCGCACTGCCTACCTTACTTACACGACCTACAGCGTCTGCACGTCCACCACGCCCGAAACCGCCTTGATCGCGCCGGCGATCTGCGGCGATACCTTGAAGCGGCCGGGAAGCTTCATTTCCACTTCGGTCTGGAGGTCGAGCATCAACACCAGCGACACGTCGCCGTTGGCTCCGCCCGCCGCTGCCGGATCCGGTTTCGCTGGAGCGCTGCCACGGGCAGACCCACCCTGCGGGGCGGCCTCGGGCATCTGCAGCCGCCTGGCGATCGATTCCAGCGACCGCGTGTCGCGAACGAATATGCGCAAACCCTTCTGGGTTTTCGCCGCGGCGGCATCCAGCGGTTCGGCGTGCAGCACGCGGGCGCGGACATCCTCGCCCTGCAGCTCGGCCCCGAGCTGCAACAGCACCGCCGCACCCGGCTCCAGCACCTCGCGATACTGCGCAAGCCCTTCGGAAAACAGCACCGCTTCGAAATGGCCGGTCGGATCGGACAGTCCGATGATGCCCATCTTGTTGCCGGTCTTGGTGCGCCGCTCCATCCGGGACACCACCGTCGCGGCAACCTTGCCCGCGGTCGCGCCGGTCTTTACCGCGCGCGAAAATTCCGCCCAGGACTGCACCCTCAGGCGTTTCAAGACGGTGGCGTAGTCGTCCAGCGGATGGCCCGAGAGGAAAAATCCGATCGCGTCGTATTCGCGCCGCAGCCGCTCGGCCGGCAGCCACGGCTCGACCTGCGGCAGCATGATGGTCGGCGCGTCGGCCGCGCCGCCGAACATGTCGTTCTGCCCCACGGTCGCGGCCTCGTGGCTGCGCTGGCATGCCGCCAGGATCGCCTCCGAGCCTGCGAACACCCGCGCACGATTGGAATCCAGCGCGTCGAACGCGCCGGCCGCAGCTAAGCTCTCGATCACGCGCTTGTTGATCGCACGCGGATTAACCCTTGCCGCGAAATCGGCCAGCGAGGTGAACAGCCCGTCCTTGCGCGCCTCCACGATGAGGTCGACCGCCTGCGCGCCAACGCCCTTCAACCCAGCGAGCGCGTAATAGATGGTGCCGTCGCTGACTTCAAAAGTAGCGCCCGAGCGATTGACCGAGGGCGCCTCGACCTTGATCCCGAGCCGTTGCGCTTCGGCGCGAAACTCCGAGAGCTTGTCGGTGTTGCTGAGGTCGAGCGTCATCGACGCTGCCAGGAATTCAACCGGGTAATGCGCCTTCATGTAGGCGGTGTGATACGACACCAGTGCGTAGGCCGCGGCGTGGCTCTTGTTGAAGCCGTAATCAGCAAACTTCGCGAGCAGTTCAAAGATGGTATCCGCCTGCCCTTTCGGGACGTCATTCCTTTGCGCGCCCGCGACGAAACCCGCGCGCTGCTTCTCCATCTCCGAGCGGATTTTCTTGCCCATCGCACGACGCAACAGGTCGGCTTCGCCGAGCGAATAACCGGCCATGAGCTGCGCGATCTGCATCACCTGCTCCTGGTAGATGATGACGCCGAAGGTCTCCTTCAGGATCGGCTCCAGCATCGGATGCAGATATTCAGGCTCTTCGTCGCCATGCTTGCGGGCGCAATAGGTCGGAATGTTCGCCATTGGGCCCGGACGATACAGCGCCACCAACGCGATGATGTCCTCGAAGCGATCGGGCCGCATGTCGACCAGCGCCCGCCGCATGCCCTGACTTTCAACCTGGAACACGCCGACCACATCGCCTTTGGCCAGCATCTGGTAACTGGCGGCATCGTCGAGCGGCAGGGTCGCGAGATCGACATCGACGCCACGCTGTTTGAGCAGTTTCACGGCGACATCAAGCACCGTCAGCGTCTTGAGGCCGAGGAAGTCGAACTTCACCAGGCCCGCGGGCTCAACCCATTTCATGTTGAACTGAGTCACCGGCATGTCGGATTTCGGATCGCGGTAGAGCGGGACCAGTTCGCTCAGGGGACGGTCGGCGATCACGATACCGGCGGCATGGGTGGAGGCGTGCCGGGTCAGGCCCTCGAGACGCTGCGCGATATCGAAGGCGCGCGCCACCACCGGGTCTTCGTCGCGAAACGCCTGCAGCTTGGGCTCGCTTGCGATCGCCGCCGCCAGCGTCACCGGTGCCGCAGGATTTTGCGGCACCAGTTTTGTCAGCTTGTCGACCTGCCCATAGGGCATTTGCAATACGCGACCGACGTCGCGCAGCACGCCCCTCGCCTGCAGCGTCCCGAAAGTAATGATCTGTGCGACCTGATCGCGGCCATAGCGCTGCTGAACGTAATCGATCACCTCGCCACGCCGGTCCTGGCAGAAATCGATGTCGAAGTCGGGCATCGACACGCGCTCGGGATTGAGAAACCGCTCGAACAGCAGGCCGAACCGGATCGGGTCGAGATCGGTAATGGTCAGCGCCCAGGCGACCAGCGAGCCCGCGCCGGAGCCGCGGCCCGGTCCGACCGGAATGCCTTCGGCCTTCGACCACTGGATAAAATCCGCGACGATCAGGAAGTAGCCCGCATAGTTCATGCGGGTGATGACATCGATCTCGAAGGCGAGCCGGGCGCGGTAGTCCTCCTCGGAAGCGCCCTGCGAGAGGCCATGAACCCTGAGCCGGTTGCTCAGGCCCTCCTCGGCCTGACGGCGCAATTCCGCCGCCTCGTCGCTTTCCGCGTCCACAGCGTTGCTGCCGGCGCCGACCGTAAAGCGCGGCAGGATCGGCTTGCGCGTGACCGGGCGGAACGAACAGCGCTCGGCGACCTCGACCGTGGAGGCCAGCGCCTCCGGCACGTCCGCGAACAGCACCGCCATTTCGGCGCGGGTCTTGAAGCGGTGATCCGGGGTCAGTTGATCGCGATCGGTTTCGGCGACGAGACGCCCGCCGGCGATGCAGAGCAGCGCGTCGTGGGCTTCGTAATCGTCTGCGGTGGCGAAATACGGTTCGTTGGTTGCGACGACCGGAAAGCCCTTGGCATAAGCAAGATCGATCAGCGCGGCCTCGGTGCGGCGTTCCTTCTCGATGCCGTGGCGCTGCAATTCGATATAGAGCCGGTCGCCGAACAGGCTCGCCAGCCGGTCGCAGCGGGTTGCCGCGAGATCAGCATGATCGGCATCGATCGCCAGCGAGATCGGCCCCTCCGGACCGCCGGTCAGGACAATCAGGTCTTCGGCATCGCCCTGCAGCCATTCGAACTTGATGTGGGGTGACTGATGGATCGGCGTTTCCAGGAACGCCCGCGAGTTCAGCCGCATCAGGCTGCGATAGCCCCGCTCGCGCGCCGCCAGCAGCACGATCCGCGCCGGCCCCGCCGCGAGTGCATTGCGCGCGCTCGGGTCCTGATCGCCGAAATCAACCGCCAACTCGCAGCCGATGATGGGCTGGATGCCATAGCCGGCCATCTTGTCGGAAAATTCCAGCGCCCCGAACATGTTATCGGTGTCGGTCAGCGCCAGCGCCGGCTGGCGGTCGGCCTTGGCCAGTTCGGCAAGCTTCTGGATCTTGATCGACCCCTTCAGCAGCGAATAGGCCGAATGGACGTGAAGATGGACAAATCCGGCATTGGACATGGTCGCCGAAGGCTTCTGCATCATGGACTTAAAGCGATCACTGGGCTTGAGGGAGCGCTGTCAGCCTCGAAGGCCGACTCGCCCTTCAATGGTGATGCCTCGGGCCCGATGTGTCCACGCGGAACGGGCAATTGATGCCCGCCGTCCCGGTTTTCCCCAGCCCCTGTCTTTATTCCTGAGCCCATGTCTTGCGGGCCCACGCCCTTCCATCCAGGCTGGGCGCCCGGGGTTGCCTCAGAGTTGGGGAATCAGCTGCGCCCAGATGGCGATCATCCCGACGAAAAGTGTGATCGACGCCAGCGCCGCAGCCTCTTCCACGAATATCTTCAACATGCCTACCTCCTGATACGGAACATAAGAAGAACATTGTTCCTGTTTTGTTCCGATCTGTCAAGTGTGGTAGTGGCTCAGTTTGAGAAGTGCCCCCTGTGGTTAATTCTTGACTGGTGCCGCCTCCCGAAACTCAGGGGAGGAACGTGTTATGCAACTTCCCGCTGCGATGCAGGGGGAAGATCAATAGATGCGATTTGGTACGCGGCTAGTACTAACTCAGTAGTACTGGGGCGTTTGGGGTGGGTCATAGTGCGGACACCTGACACTCGGAACAGATCACGTCCTTACCCTTGACCTCAAACCCTTGGGTGACGGCCTCGACCCTCGTATCGTAATTGCCAATCTTGGTAGATTTATCATCCGACATATCGGCAAGACCGGTTCGGTCGCACATGGGGCATCTCAGCAGGGACTCGTATTTCTCTCGTGCCATCCGGCCAATATGCGCTGCGGACAGTCCGTTTTCCAGTGGACAATCCTGCCACAATCAAACTGACCCACTACCGTCACGGTAGTGGGTCAGTTTGAAAAGTTCACGGTCCGGCTTCTGCCCCGTCGCTATATCGATGATCGATTTGGCGGCCTGGTTGGGGTCTCCAGGGCGCCTGGGGTGGCTAGTCATTCCGGCTTTTTATCTGGATGTTTAATAAGTTCGAATGAGGGAACGTGGATGCTTTCCCACCACGCCTCTAGCGCAGCTCCGCAGACCGTGCAGACCGCGCCACCCGTATGCGGTAACAAGAACTTTTCTTCAGTGCGTTTGTACTCGGCACCGCAATTGCATCGGACAATTGTCGCCATTCTCGGAATATGCGCTTCGAACAATTCATTTTCCAGCGGACAGTCCGCGTTTATGCGGTGAATTCGCTGCCTTATTCAAACTGACCCAGTACCGTCAAGAAGCCGGTAATCGATCAGTTTACTGGATGACCTGATCATTAACTGGATAGCTCGGGTGATATGCCAGCTCCTTTTTGGTCACCTATACGAATGCCGCCTCGCTGGCTCAGTGTGCGTCGGCATCCGGCCGCCCGGCCCAGTGCGTGTCCAATCCGTAGGTCGCTAATGCGGATGACGAACCACGCTACAATCGGCATCGGCGCGTCTACTAGACCGGCGTATAGATCACAAGCTTCAGCGCCGGATCGTCATTGGCCTGAAAGGTCGCATACTCGAAGCGCAGCGAGCCCTTTTTGGGATGGCTGAGCCGTTTGCGGCCAGCCGTGATGCCGCCGATGTCATGTGCCTCCCACCATGGCGCAAACTCCGGGCAGCCTTGCCGAAGGCGCTCCAGCAGATCGATAAAGGCGGGATCGCCGGCCCACAGATCGTGCGTGGCGCGAAACTGGGCCACCATGCGCTTGGCCTCGTCGGCCCAGGCCGATCCGAATAGGCCTCGCGTATGCGGGTTGGTCAGCACGCTCATGAGCGTGTTGCGGTCCTCTTCCGCCAGGCGGCTGAAGGCAAAGATCTCGTCAGCGGCAGAGTTCCACGCCAGGACATCCCAACGGCGGCCGGTGACGTAAGCGGGCTGGTTGAGGCCCTCGACCAGGCGCCGGATCACGTCGGGCACGCTTTCGCGCGAGAAGGCGCGGCGATCGGCATTCAAAGCTAGCGCCCGCAGATGGGCGTGCTCGGCCTTGCCGAGCCGTAGCGCGCGAGCCAGAGCATCGATGGTGGTGACCGAGGGGCTGACGGTCCGTCCCTGTTCCAGCCGGATGTACCAGTCGACGCCAATGCCGGCGAGTTCGGCCACCTCCTCGCGTCGGAGGCCCGCCGTGCGCCGCCTCCGCCCGCCTGGAAGACCGACGGCCTTGGGGCTTAGCTTCTCACGTCGCGATCGCAGAAAATCGCCGAACTCGCTTCGACGCGGATCCGCCATGACCATCACGCCTTCGCTTGGGAGGAACACTTGGGAGGGACCATCCAATCCTAGGATAATACCAGGCCTTCCCGCGATCGGAAAGTCTGCGATCATGATCGCCTCTCCAGCAAGCAGGATAATCATGAAAGCTGCAGTCCTCAGGGCGTTCGGATCGCCACTTGCCATCGAGACCTTGCCCGACCCGGTGCTGGGGACCGGCGAGATCATTGTCGATGTCGTCGCAACCCGCGTGCTGTCCTATGCGAACTGCTGCGACCCCACCGTGCGCTCGCGCGACGATGCGCTGAACCCCGATATCACACTGCAGGGCTGGAGCGCCCGTGACGAAGGCGGCCTGCGCCTGCAGAAACATTTCCGCCATGGCTCATGGGCCGAACAAATGCGGGTTCCGACCGAGAACGTCAAACCGATCGGGCCGATCGATGCGGCCGATGCCGCGCAATGGTGCGCGCTGGGCACGCTGCTCGTGCCCTATGGCGGTCTTCTCGCGGCGAACTTGCAGGCCGGAGAAACGGTCCTGGTCAGCGGCGCCACTGGCAATTTCGGCAGCGCCGCCGTCGCGGTCGCCCTCGCCATGGGGGCGGCCTGCGTCATCGCGCCGGGCCGGAACGAAGAAGTGCTGGCGGATCTGGCGCGTCGATTTGGCGACCGGCTTCGACCGGTCAAACTCAGCGGCAACGAAGACGACGATCGGGCACGAATGCAGCAAGCCGCACCCGGCCCGATCGACTGCGTGCTGGACATTCTGCCGCCCTCGGTCAGCACCACGACGGTGCGAGCCGCGATCATGACGGTGCGCCCCTATGGCAGGGTGGCGCTGATGGGAGGCGTCGGCATGTTGGGGGGCCCTGGACTGGATTTGCCTTACCCGTGGATCATGCGAAACTGCATCAGCATTCACGGTGTGTGGATGTACCCCCCGCAGGCCACCATCGGTCTGGTCAACCTCATTCGCGCCGGGCTCCTGAGGCTGGACAGTTTCGAAGCTACGACCTTCGACCTGGACCACGCCAACGAAGCCGTCGCGCATGCCGCGTCCAACAGCGGGCCTTTCAAGATGACCGTGATCCGGCCTTGATCATCTTGGTGTTCTGGAGCCTGGTTTATTGCAGCTCGACGACCTGGCCGTCCACCAGCGACACGCGGCGGTCCATCCGTCCGGCCAGCTCCATGTTATGCGTGACGATCAGCATCGCCACGTGGGTCGCCTTGACCAGTTGCGTCAGTGCCTGGAACACATGATCAGCAGTGTGGGGATCGAGATTTCCGGTCGGCTCGTCCGCAAACAGCACGCGCGGCGCGTTGGCGACCGCGCGCGCGATCGCCACCCGCTGCTGCTCGCCGCCCGACAGTTCGGCCGGCCGGTGCTTGATGCGATCGCCGAGGCCGAGATAGGCGAGGATTTCGGTGGCGCGTTTGATCGTCTCGGAACGCTTGAGGCCGCTGATCATCTGCGGCAGCATGACATTTTCCAACGCTGAGAATTCCGGCAGCAGCCGGTGCGACTGATACACAAAGCCGATCTCGGTGCGGCGAATCCGGGTTCGGTCGATGTCGGATAATCCGGAAGTAGGCGCGCCGCCGATATAGACCTCGCCGTCATCGGGGGTTTCGAGCAGGCCCGCGATATGCAGCAGCGTGGACTTACCTGCACCCGACGGCGCCACCAGCGCGACCGACTGTCCCGCCCACAGCGCGAGCTTGGCGCCGTTGAGAATGGTCAGTGTGGTTTCCCCTTGCGTGTACTGGCGTTTTATCTCGTGGAGATAGACGACCGGTACATCTTCCGCCCCCTGCTCCATCTCGCCCTCACTCGTACCGGAGCGCATCGACGGGATCGAGGCGGGCGGCGCGCCATGACGGATAAAGCGTGGCGAGGAAGGAAAGCGTCAGCGCCATGATCACGACCGCGCTGGTTTCGCCGAAATCGATCTCGGCCGGCAGCTTGGAGAGAAAATAAAGCTCCGGCGAAAACAATTCGGTGCTGGTGAGCCAGGATAGAAATTGCCGGATCGATTCGATATTCAGGCAGATCAACATGCCGACGAAAAGCCCGGTCAGGGTGCCGACCACGCCGATCGAAGCGCCCGTGATCAGGAACACCCGCATGATCGATCCCTGCGAGGCGCCCATGGTGCGCAGGATCGCAATATCGCTGCCCTTGTCCTTCACCAGCATGATCAGGCCCGAGACGATATTCAGCGCCGCCACCAGGACGATCATGGTGAGGATCAGAAACATCACGTTGCGCTCGACCTGGAGCGCGTTGAAGAAGGTCGAATTGCGCTGCCGCCAATCCACCAGAAACACCGGTCGTCCGGCGGCCTCCGTCACGGTCTTGCGATAGACGTCGATCTTGTCCGGATTGGTGGTGAACACCTCGATCGCGGTCACGTCATTGGGACGATTGAAATAGGCCTGCGCTTCCGGAAGCGGCATGAACACAAAGATCGAATCATATTCCGTCATGCCGATCTCGAACACGGCCGAGATCTTGTACGGCTTGATGCGCGGCGTCATGCCCATCGGGGTAACCGCACCCTTCGGCGCCACCAGCGTGATGCTGTCTCCGGCGTGCAGCGACAATTGATCGGCGAGCCTGCGGCCGATGGCGACGCCCTGCCCTTCGTCGAACCCCTCGAGCGTGCCCTGTTTGATATTCTTGGCGATCGAGGTCAGGTTGTTGAGATCCTCGGCGCGAATGCCGCGAACGAGAACGCCTGCTGCGTTGAACGGCGAGGATGCCAGCGCCTGACCATCCACCACAGGTGCTGCGAGGCGTATGCCGCCGGCCTGACTGATGCGCTCGGCGACATCCTTCCAGTCGGTCAGCGGCGATTCCAGCGGCTGCACCAGAAGATGGCCGTTGAGGCCGAGAATCTTGTCCAGCAATTCCTTGCGGAAGCCGTTCATGACGGCCATCACGATGATCAGCGTCGCAACGCCGAGCATGATGCCCAGGAACGAAAAGCCGGCGATGACGGAGATAAAGCCTTCCTTGCGACGTGCCCGTAGATAGCGTCCGGACAACAGCCATTCGAATGGCGCGAAAGGTGGGGTTCGGGTGGGCTCGCTCATGGATTCATCCATAGTCCGATTTTCACACGATTCGGGCCAATTGTAGCCGCAACGACCGATCTCGCTGCATCTGCAGTGGATAATTCGTCACGGGGCCAGCCGGGCCACGACATCCGCCGGGCTCAGATTTTCGCGCGACCCGTCGCTGCGCCGCTTGATCTCGAGCTTGCCTTCGGCGAGGCCCTTCGGGCCCACCAGAATCTGCCAGGGGATGCCGATCAGGTCGGCGGCGGCGAACTTGGCGCCAGCGCGCTGGTCGGTGTCGTCGTACAGCACGTCGACGCCCTTGGCCATAAGTTCACGATAAAGCCGTTCGCACGCGGCGTCGGTGTCATCAGAGCCCTGCTTCAAATTCAGGATCGCCGCCTTGAACGGCGCCACCGCTTCCGGCCACTTGATGCCGGCATCGTCGTGGCAGGCCTCGATGATCGCGCCGACCAGCCGCGATACGCCGACGCCGTACGAGCCGCCATGAACCGCGACTTCGGCGCCATCGGCGCCCGCGACCATGGCCTTCATGGTTTCAGAATATTTGGTGCCGAAGTAAAAGATCTGCCCGACCTCGATGCCCCGCGTCTGCACTTTCTTCTCGGCGGGAACCTCGCGGTCGAAACGCGCAGCGTCGTGGACATCCTCGGTTGCGGCATAGACCGAGGTCCATTGCTTGATGATCGGGCTGAGATCGCCGTCATAGTCGATCTCCTCGCCGGGCACCGGCAAATTGAGCACGTCGCTATCGCAATAGACCGCGGACTCGCCGGTCTCCGCGAGCACGATGAATTCGTGGCTGAGGTCGCCGCCGATCGGGCCGGTTTCCGCGCGCATCGGGATCGCCTTCAATCCCATCCGGGCGAAGGTACGCAAGTAGGCGACGAACATCCGGTTATAGGAGCGCCGTGCCGCCGCCTCGTCGATGTCGAACGAATAGGCGTCCTTCATCAGGAATTCGCGGCCGCGCATGACGCCGAACCGCGGACGCTGCTCGTCGCGGAATTTCCACTGGATATGGTAGAGATTGAGCGGCAGGCTTTTGTACGATTTGACGTAGCTGCGGAAAATCCCGGTGATCATTTCCTCGTTGGTCGGCCCGAACAGCAATTCGCGCTTGTGCCGGTCGGTGATGCGCAGCATTTCCGGACCGTAGGCATCGTAGCGGCCGCTTTCGCGCCAGAGGTCCGCCAATTGCAGCGTCGGCATCAACAGTTCGATGGCGCCGGCACGATTCTGTTCCTCGCGGACGATCTGCTCGATCTTCTTCAGCACCCGCAGGCCCAGCGGCAGCCAGGCATAGATGCCGGCGGCTTCCTGTCGCATCATGCCCGCACGCAGCATCAGCCGATGCGAGACAATCTCGGCCTCTTTCGGATTCTCTTTAAGGATGGGAAGAAAGAACCGCGATAATCGCATGGGCACACTCAAAGAATCGGTAAAACACGGGAAGTCGCCAGTGAAACCGGATCGGGTGTGAAAACACAAGGGCGGGCTTCAATCAAGGCCGCTAAGGCAGCGGATTTCCTGCTGTTTTGCCGGTGATCTTAACCGGACGATTAAGGCACCAGCGGGAACAGCTTCATCCACCCCTTCAGCGCGCCGGCACGCCGAATTCGTGTTCCAGCGCGATCCTTTCAAAATCGGTCACCAAAGCGTCCACGCGCAGATGCCAGCGGCCGGCAAAGGGGATCGGCACGTCGCGAACCGACCAATAGCCGTCCGCGCCCGGCACGGCCTTGCGTTCGAACGGTTCGATGGCGTGTTCGGGCAGGCCCAGCGTCAGCGGCCAGCCAGCCCTCGAAACCATCCGCCTCACATCTTCATGCCGGACGGCATCTTTTTCATGCGCATCTGACCGTCCGAATTATCTGCGCCCGCGGGGCCCTGCGCGCCCACGCCCTGCACCTCGAACGACAGGTTCACGTTGCCCGCTTTTTCGAACTCCAGCGTCAGCGGCACCTTGTCGCCCTGTTTGAGCGGGCTTTTGAGATCGAACAGCATCAGATGATACCCGCCTGGCGCAAGCTTTACCGTCTTGCCGGGCTCGATGGCCAAACCTTTATCGAGCGAACGCATCGTCATCACGCCGTTCTTCATGGCCATCTCATGGACCTCGACCTTGGCGGCGACATTGCCTGAGCCGCCGACCAGCCGATCCGGCGTGGAGCCCCTGTTCTCGATGGTCAGATAGGCGCCCGCGATTTTCGCACCGCCGGGCGTAGCGCGGCTCCAGGCCTGCGTGATCACGAGATCGCCGGCATTGACCTCCTCGGCGCGCGCCGGCACGGCGAACAGGGCTGCGAAGAAAACGGCATAGGCGAGCGTTCGTAAGGTAGATGTCATGATCATGTCTTTCATTCTGTCAGTGTTTGCGCCGGTCGAGCGATCAACGATCTCCTGATCCTCGTTCGATTGGAGATCGCCGTCTCAGGACCATCCTTGCTCCGACCCGCGTGGACCCGCCCCTCATTTGGTCGCGGCGCGTTGCTGGTCGGACCATCTTTCCACGTCCGCCATTTCCGCGGAACCCTCAATGGTTGTGATCGTTGCTTCACGCGAGATCAGCATCGTACCAGGGATGTCACCTTGCCAACCCGGGTCGATTTCAAATCTCAGCCGCTCGACAGCGCTCGACCCGCGCTTTGATGCAGTGTTCGCTGCGCAACAGTCCTCTCAAGGTTTACAAACCGTGGATCGCAGGATGCAGCGTACCCAGCATCCCGACAATTGCAAAAATCATCAACGCCAGAACGATTTCGATCATGCTGTTGCGCGCAAGCCGACGAAGCACCTCGAGCTGCGGCTCGCTTCCCGACCGCAAGGCAAGCCGCGGCATCAACCAGAACCGATTCGCTGCGGCAATCAGCAGCATTACGGCAAACAGCGCGATTTTCAGGATCAGGAGCTGCCCGTAGAAGGTGGCGATCAACGCGTGCCAAGAGCCGACCAAAATCCATCCGTTGACGATGCCTGTCGCAAGAACCACAACAACAATAACGGCGCCCATGGTCGAAAAGCGCTGTGTAGCGTTCCGTGCGAATGACACGCCTGCATCGGTCCGATCGTTTCGAGACACCGACAAGAGGAGTACCAGCGATACGAGGCCTCCAATCCAAATGGCTGCGGCAAGGAGATGGAGCGTGTCGGCCGTCAGGTGCAAGATTCCCATTGCGCCAGCGGTTGATCCCGCGTGCCCGGTCCAGGCCAGGGCCGCGGTCAAGCCGAGGGACATTGCCAACGCGAGCCCGCGCGCCAGCGGAAATCGGTCATACGCCAAGCCGCCAGCCATGATAACTGCCAGCACAAGGCGGATTTCCGAGACGCGACCGAATTGCGTCTCATTCACTACGGTCGACAACACATCCGACGTCATGGACTCGCCGAACGAGAGGCCACTCATGGACGCTGCCACCAATAATAGCCAGATCATGCCGGATGCCGCGGCGATGTTGAGAAATATCCAGGCGACCCGAAGGGTTTGCGTGCGGACCGTGATGGCGGCTGGCCTTGCCGAACAGGAGGCGGCCTCAACCACTGCTTCGCGGAAGATCAAAGTTCCCGTCATGACGGCAGTGGCGGCAAAGTGTACTCCGCGAACGACCACCAAGGGACCGTCGACCCCCGCTCCGAGCCAGTTCATTGACTTGCCCCGCGGGCGTTACGGGCCGACCTGAAACGTGAAGTTACCGTCGGTCGTATGTGTGTCCACCGAGAGGACGCGCCACGTGACATGGTATGTTCCAGCGCCGCCCGCGCGCAGTGAGATCGCCATCTGGTTACCGCTGACACGGGTTTTGCCGGTATCGACGCGCTGACCGGCGGCGTTCGTCACGGTGATGGTACTGAAAGCCGGTTCCAGCTTTTGAGTGAACCATAGCGTCACCTCACGCGGCGCGGCGTCAACCTTGTTGCCGACGCGCGGTTCGGCGTGATCGAGAAAAGCATGCGCGGTTGCTTCCCCCGTCACAAGTAAAAGCAGAAGCGGAATTAGTCCTACGAAGGTTGTGCGGCGCATGATCAGTTCCTTGCAAATGGCGTTGCGGGCGGGACGGCATTGCCGAAGATCGGCCTCCCCAGCCCGCGCGGATCGAGATCATCGAGATAGAAGTGAAGCTGACCAATGACACCAACGTTCGTCCCGCTCTGCCGGTTGATCGGAATCAGCGCCTCGACCCCGATCTGAAAGCCGTTTCCGATCCAAAGGAAGCCGGGATTGATTGTCCCCGTCGTCACCGTGCCCGATGTGAAGGTATTGGACACCGGCGTCTGCAATGTTGCTTCGACGAGCGGGATGAAACGGTTGATGAAGTCCGGCAGGCCCAAATCAATAACGGCGGATTTGAGATAGGGCATGCTGTATTGAACCGTCCCACCCCAATTCAACACTCTGGGATGGAATTCAGTGTCAACAGTTGGATCGCCGCTATCCGGATCGACGCCGAAGGTGGTGGTAGAGCGTCTGCCCGGGATTGCGTAGCCGATCTGACCCGTGACGGCGACGGGTCGAATCCAGGACAGCGTATCGGGAAGATCGCCGAACCCTTTGCCGAAATACAAGGTCGGCTCATAGGTATTGAACTGCTCCGCACCAACGCTTTGCGCGCCCGTCCGGCCCCATTCGACGCTGAGACCGACCGACATCACGAACTCATGCACCGGGTGTTTGAACAGGCGGTATTTGAACGTCGTCTCCAGATTCTGAAATCCGTCGGCTCCCATCCCGGTCAGCCCGCCGGGAGCGCTGAGATGGCTGTGCGTCACGCCGAACGAAACGGCGAATGCCTCGGTGATCCGTTTGGAAAACTCACCTGAAATATCGCGTTGCTTGAAGGAAGGATCGTCGCCGGTCTTGAAGGCGGCGACCGTGGGGATCGACAGTTCGTCGTTGACTCCGGGATCATCGATCCCCAGCGTGGCCGGGAAAAAGCGGTTGCCGACGATTTCGTGGGCGGCGCCTTCGCTAACGGAAACGAGCATTATTGCGAGCCCTGACAGGCCCACGTGCAAAAGACGGGTAGACATGAAAATTCTCCGCAAGTGCTGAGTTGTGAACGCATCAAAACGGCCAACGGCCGCCAAGTTCACGTCAACAGCGGTGGCGCGCGTGCCTGGGCATGAGAGCCGGCCTGAGCACCGAACAGGTCAGGAGCGCTGTCGAGCCAAACCACGCGCTCGGGCTGGTGACAGGGCGTCGTGACGGCGGTCTGCGGCGTGTCGACCGGCGCCCCGGTGTGAAGCACACTGCAAGCCGAGCAGCACCCATCATGCGCGCGTTGCTGGCCGGTTGGGTCGGTCGGGTTAGGTTGCCCCTGCGCCGAAGCCGTATCGCCATGACAAATGATAGCCGCATGCAGCGGATCGGAGGCTGCGATGCCGGCCGCCCAGCATGCGCCGATCGGTGCGAAAATCTGCACCGCCAGGGCAATCAGGACGATCGGAAAAAATTTCCGCAGCCGCCGCCGCATCAACGAACCCACCCTTCAACATTGCTAATTAATCATGCACAGAGTCCCGAGTCGAGATCAGGTTCCCGGCGACACGGCTGTTAGGCGCGACAGCCGGTTTTCAAAGCAAGATTCTTCTCGGGTAACGATGAACTAACCTTATATCGCTGCCGCTGCCGCGTGACTCGCCATTTTCAATGTTGCGCAGTCTCCCCGCTCGCCGCCCGAATTCCGAGTTAGGGATTTCGACGCAACCCGGGGTAGCCAATTTTCGATCATTTCGCAATTTGCTCGAATTTTGAACAATCGTTGCTGAAAATGATGACAAGGCGAAAAAGATAGTCTAACAATACGAACTCAGGCTGGCCGTAAGGTTGAAGTCTGGGTGGTCCAAGTCTCGGGAGGAGCCCTGGCGCGCACAAGCAGCGTCGCCCCGTCAACCAACATCAAATCAAATTTTTCGGGGAAATAGGGTCGACACAATTTTTAGAGCAGGGCTTGCGCCCTGCTCTTTTTTTCGAGATTTTTTTCGAGATGCTCTGTTTCGAAGTACTCTGAAAAAAACCAGTCGCCGCGATTTGTGCTCAACGAAGCGGACATGCAAACCAATCTGATCCAGCACAGTTTTGAACTGGCGGCAGCGCGTTGCGAAGATCTGACGCCGCTGGTCTATCGCCGCCTGTTCCGCGAACACCCTGAAGCCGAACCGATGTTCCGGCGCGAGGAGAACGACCTCGTGAAGGGTTCAATGCTGGCGCTGACCATCGATGCGATGCTGGATCATGCCGGCGACCGCACCGGCAGCTTTCGCATGATCAGTTGCGAGGTGCAATCGCACGACGCCTACGGTACGCCGCGCGAGCTGTTCGGAAAATTCTTTGGCGTGATCGGCGATACGATACACGAGCTTCTTGCGGCCGAATGGTCGCCCGAGATCGACGAAGCGTGGCGGACGCTGCTGGGCGAGCTCGAGGGCGTCGTCAGGCAGAACCAAACATAGGTCAAAGATCTGATATCTTCTTTGGGCAGGAGGCTCACCGATGTACGCTTGCAAATGGCCAGGCGCGATCATCCTTTGTCTCACCGCGACGCTGGCGCAGGGCGCCGGTATCCGCGCCATCGATATACCCGCCAGCACCGACGGCCCGGCGCTCAAGGGAGCCGTGTGGTATCCCTGCGCCCAACCGCCTGAAAAGGTTGATCTCGGCAAGATCACCCTGCCGGAGGTGAAGGATTGTCCACTGCCTGACAAGAACTTGCCGCTCATCGTCGTCTCGCACGGCAGGAGAGGCAACTTCATCGGTCATTACGACACCTATGAAGTGCTCGCTGACGCCGGCTTTATCGTTGCAGCCGTCAATCATCCCGGCGATAACGTCCTGGATTTGAGCCGGACAGACGATCTTTCGATCTATGTCGAGCGGCCAAACGACATCAAACGCCTGGTCGACTTCATGGTCGGCGCGTCGCCGCTTGCTTCCAACATCGACCGAGAACGCATCGGCATCTTCGGGTTCTCGCGGGGCGGCTACACCGGGCTTGCGGTGATCGGCGCCAATCCTGATTGGGCCAGCGTCACCGACCTTTGCCAGCAATCCACGACCCGGCTCTGCGAGCAAATTCGCGGAAAGGAATTCCCGGGGCAGCCTGTGACTCACGATCCGCGGATCAAGGCCGCCGTCATCGCTGATCCGCTCACCGTGTTCTTTACCCCCAATAGTTTTGGTGCTGTCGGGATTCCGGTTCAACTATGGGCGTCGGAGCTCGGCGGCGACGGCGTGCTGCCTCATACCGCCGATATCGTGGATAAAAGCCTGCCCTCAAAGCACGAATATCGCGTCGTTCCAAACGCCGGGCACTTCGCGTTCCTGGCGCCCTGTCCGCCCGCGCTGGTGAAGGAAGTTCCTCTGATATGCGTCGATGCGAACGGCTTCGACCGCGTTGCTTTCCACCGCCAATTCAACGCGGATGTGCTCGTATTCCTTCGGACACACCTGACGAACGCACCGCAATGAAACAGGAGCAATGAAACAGGAAATGTCAGCGCGCGCCAACCCTCACTGCCGCTGAAGGAAAATTCGATCCGATGCCGCCATCGTCTCCACGTGGGACCCCGCAAGCCCGGCGATCGTCGAAATCAAGAGCCCTAAAACGATTCTTTGAAACGTCACTTTCTTCCCCCACCGTCCAGCGGTCAGAGCGGAATCCCCATCAGCTTCGACAGCCGCTCGATATTGAAATAGCCCGCGTTAAAGGCCAGCATCGCGCTGGCGAAAATGATTGCCGATATCACCGTGGTCCAGATCAGCTTGCGGCCCATATGGCTCGCGATCGGCGCGCCGGGATCGGTACCCGGAGCACCCTCGCCGTCCTCGTGCTGGCTGCGCACGCCGAACGGCAGCGTCAGGAACAGTACGATCCACCACAGCACGAAGTAGATCGCGAACGCGGTTGAGATGCTGTAGACCATCGCGGCTCAGGCCTGTTCGATTTCGACGAGCCGCGATGATGTCGGGCACGTCATAGCAAATGTGGTGAATGCCGCCGTCGGCGTTGCGCTCAAGAAATTTGGCGATGGGGGATGCCTCGCCGAGCGGCTGGATGAATTCGATCTTGGTGTTGGGCAGGGTCACGAACACGGTAATGACGCCATGCTCCGGCAACGGCACCGCCGCGGAGATATCGGCGCCGAACGCCGCGCCATAGATCCTGGCGGCCTTCTCGGCGTCCCTGACCGCGATCGCTACATGATTGAGCCGGCCCAGCATGACACTCCTCCGCCCTGAAAACTAGACCATCATAACGTGAACGTAGCACAGCGGCTTCTTGCCCCACTGCTCGTTGATCGTGGCACGCACCGCCCGCCGCACCGACTCCGCCATCGCGTCGGGATCGCGGCGGCGCGCCCGCGGCAGGCCCTCCACCGTCGACACCACAACGTCGAACACGATCTCGTCGATGACCTCTCCGGCCGTATTCTTCTCGGGGATGCCGACCAGATCAACCTCGGGGTCGTCGGCCAGTTCGCCCTTGTCGGTCACCGCAATCGCCACGAACGCGCAGCCGGCGAAGGCCAGCCGGCGCCGCTCGATGACGGCGCGCGATTTGGAATCCTCCAGGATCGAGCCATCCTTGTAGAGCCGTCCCGACGGCAGCTGCTCGACGATGCCGGGATCGCCCGGACCCAACCTGACCAGATCGCCGTTGCGGCAGATCAGAACCTTCGGCACGCCGGCGGCCCGCGCCAGTTTTGCATGTTCAAACAGGTGCAGCGCCTCGCCGTGCACGGGGATCAGCAACTGCGGACGCACCCATGAAATCATGTCGCGCAGTTCGTCGCGGCGCGGATGGCCGGAGACGTGGACGAGGTGGGTGCGGTCGGTAATCACCTCGATGCCCTGGTTGATCAGGCCGTTGATGATGCCGCCCACCGCCTTCTCATTGCCAGGGATGGTGCGCGAGGAAAAGATCACGCAATCGCCCTTGTTGAGCGTCACCTGCGGATGATCGTCATTGGCGATGCGGGACAGCGCCGCGCGCGGTTCGCCCTGGCTGCCGGTACATAGCGCCAGCACCTTGTCAGGCGGAAAATGGCCGTAGAGGTCGGCGCCACGGAAACTCTGCACGCCATCGAGATAGCCGGTTTCGCGCGCCACCTGCACCACGCGCTCCATGGCGCGGCCGACCACCACGACCTCGCGCCCGGCCGCCTTCGCAGCGTCCGCGACCGCCCGCAGCCGCGTGACGTTGGAAGCAAACGTGGTCACCGCGACCCGGCCCTTCGCCGCTTTCACCAGTTCGGTGATGGTCTTTGCGACTTCAGCCTCCGACGGCGAGCGCCCTTCCCGCACGGCGTTGGTGGAATCGCCGACCAGCGCCAGCACGCCGGCGTCGCCGAGTTCGCGCAACCGCCGTTCGTCCGTGGGCACACCGATGATCGGCGTCGGATCGATCTTCCAGTCGCCGGTATGCAGCACGGTGCCGGCAGAGGTATGGATCGCCAGCGCATGGGATTCCGGAATCGAATGCGCCACCGGAATGAACTCGACACTGAACGGCCCGAGATCGATGCGCCCGCCCGACGGCACCACCGTGACCGGAATTTTCGGCGGATTGCGCTCGGATGCGCATTTGGCCTCGAACAACGCGGCGCTGAATTTGGTCGCATAGATCGGGCATTTCAGCTTCGGCCACAGATCCATAATGGCGCCGAAATGGTCTTCGTGGGCATGGGTCAGCACCAGGCCGATGAGATTCTTGCGCTCCTTTTCGAGAAAGCGGATATCGGGCATGATCAGATCGATGCCCGGCAGATGCTCCTCGTCGCCAAAGGACACGCCGAGATCGACTGCGAGCCAGGAGCGCTGGTGGCGGTTGCCAAGGCCGTAGATCGACAGGTTCATGCCGATCTCGCCAACGCCGCCGAGCGGCGCAAAGGTCAGTTCATCCGGTCGCGCCATCAGGTTGCCCCTACCGACGCCACCGAGCCGAAATAGACGTCGCCCGCGGCAATCGGGATCCGCTTGCCGTCTACTGTCCGGACGATCATGCAGCCTTGTTCATCGATGGTATCGAATGTCCCTTCGACGATGGCGCTGCCGGACTGAATCGCGACCCCTTGCCCGAGCCCGGCCGCGCGCTCCAGCCAGAGCCGCCGGATTTCACCAAAGCCGCGGCCCCGGTCCCAGATGCCGCGGAATTCCGCCCACGAGTCCGACAGGACGGCAAACAATTCCTCCGCCCCGATATTGACGCCCAGCGCCGCCAGCGAAGTCGCAGGCGTTGGCGTAGCCTCGGGCGCGGCTATGACGTTGGTGCCGATGCCGACCACGACGGCCAGACGATCGCCCGCCACGGCCTCGGCCTCCAGCAGGATGCCGGCGAGCTTTTGTCGCCCCGCCAGCACGTCATTGGGCCATTTCAGCGAAAACTTCATATGGTCCGATCCCGCCGCCCTCAACGACGCTTCGACGCTTACTTTTTGCAGCGCCGCCTCGAGCGCAAGCCCCGCGGCAAAGCCGAGCGTCGCCGCAACCACGGGCGAAACGTCGATCACTTCGAGGATGCTGCTGGCGAGGTTACCACGCGGTGCAATCCAGGGTCGATGCCGTCGTCCACGTCCCGCCGTCTGTTCCGACGTCACAAACCACATCGGTCCAGGCTCGCCGCCGCGCGCGCGCGCGATGGCTTCCGCGTTGGTCGAGCCGATGCTGTCGAACGCAGCGAGCCGGTATCCTGCCGATGCGGCTCGAGGACCGAGCGAAAATGTCATTTAGAACAGCGACTTCGCCGCGACCGTTGCCATGCTGACGAGCGGCCCCGGATAGACGAAGAAGAAGATGTTGAACAGCCCCGCGACCGCCAGCACCGTGCGCAATTCCATGCGCATCGGGTCGAGCTGGCCGAGCGGCTCGTCGAAATACATCACCTTGATGATGGTGAGATAGTAAAACGCGCCGACCACGCTGGTGAGCACACCGACCACGGCCAGCGTAAACAATCCGGCCTTGATGGCAGCTACAAACACGTACCATTTCGCAAAGAAGCCCGCCAGCGGCGGAATGCCCGCCAGCGAGAACAGCAGCATCGCGAAGAAGAATGCCAGCAGCGGATTGGTGCGTGACAATCCGGCGAAGTCGCCGATGGTCTCGACGTGCTGACCGTTGCGCTTCATGGTCAGGATCACCGCGAAGGTGCCGAGCGTCATCGCCACATAGATCGAGATATAAACCAGTACGCCCTGCGCGCCCTCGACGGTTCCAGCGGCCAGCCCCACCAGAGCGAAGCCCATATGGCCGATCGACGAATAGGCCATCAGTCGCTTGATGTTCTTCTGGCCGATGGCAGCGAACGATCCCAGCGCCATCGAGGCGATCGCGACGAACACCACGATCTGCTGCCATTGCGACACGATGTCCGGAAATGCGGTGAGCGCTACGCGGGTGAACACCGCCAACGCCGCGACCTTCGGTGCGGAGGCGAAGAATGCGGTGACCGGCGTCGGTGCGCCCTCATAGACGTCGGGTGTCCACATATGGAACGGCACCGCCGAAACCTTGAAGCAAAGCCCGGCCAATAGAAACACCAGACCGAACACGATGCCGACGCTGCCCGTCTTGGCCGCCGCTGCGATGCCGGCGAAGCTCACGGTGCCGGTGAAGCCATAGACCAGGGAAGCGCCGTACAGCAGCATGCCCGACGACAGCGCGCCCAGCACGAAATATTTCAGGCCGGCTTCCGTGGATTTGGCGTTGTCGCGATTGCTCGCGGCGACCACATAAAGCGCCAGGGACATCAGCTCGAGGCCGAGATAGAGCATGATCAGGTCGCCGGCCGAGATCAGCACCATCATGCCCAGCGTCGAGAGCAGCACCAGGATGGCGTATTCGAAGATGCGCCGGGATGGATCGGCGAGAAATTCCGCCGACAGAATCAACGTCGCCGCCGAGCCGATCAGCGTCAATATCTTCAGGAACCGGGCAAAATCATCGACGATGAAGCTGCCGCTAAACGTCGTCAGCTTTCCCGCCGGCAACAGCAGTTCCAGCGCGCCCACAAGCACCAGCAGGCAAACGGCAAGTCCGGTGACGAGGCTGGTCGTCTGCGGGCCGCGATAGGCCCCTAACATCAGCAGCACCATGGCGCCGGCGGCCAGCACCAACTCCGGCAGCACGGGCAGCAACTGATAACCTGCACTCTCAAAGCTCATGGCGCGTTTGTCCTCACCTGCTGCGTTACGGCAGCAGCGCGGCTGCCTTCACGGCAGTCACCGCGGTGTTGTAATTGTTGACGAGTTGCTGCACCGATGCCGCCGACATGTCGAGTACCGGCTTCGGGTAAATCCCGAACAGGACGGTGAGAAACACCAGCGGCATCAGCGTCAGGCTCTCGCGGAAGGTGAGATCCTTGATGCTCGCCAGCGACGGCTTGACCAGCGCGCCGAACACCACCTTGCGATAGAGCCAGAGCGCGTAGCATGCCGACAGGATCACCCCCAGCGTCGCGAGCGTGGCGGTGGGTATGCTGACCTTGAAAGTGCCGATCAGCGTCATGAATTCACCGACGAAACCGGAGGTGCCGGGCAAACCGACATTGGCCATGGTGAAGACCATGAACACGACAGCGTAGAGCGGCATGCGGTTGACCAGCCCGCCATAGGCCGTGATCTCGCGGGTATGCAGGCGGTCGTAGACGATGCCGACGCAGAGGAACAGCGCGCCCGAGACGATGCCGTGCGACACCATCTGGAACACGCCGCCGGCGACGCCCTGGGTGGTGCCGGCGAAAATCCCCATGGTGACGAAGCCCATATGCGCCACCGACGAATAGGCGATCAGCTTCTTGATGTCTTCCTGCATCAGCGCCACCAGCGAGGTGTAGATGATGGCGATGACCGACAGCGAGAAGATCAGCGGCGCGAAATCGTGCGAAGCCAGCGGAAACATCGGCAACGAGAAGCGCAGGAAGCCGTAGCCGCCCATCTTCAACAGGATCGCCGCCAGGATCACCGAGCCCGCGGTCGGCGCCTCGACATGCGCGTCCGGCAGCCAGGTATGAACCGGCCACATCGGCATCTTCACCGCGAAGGAAGCGAAGAACGCCAGCCATGCCCAGGTCTGCAAGGACCGCGGCACGGCGGTGTGCATCAGGGTCGGAATGTCCGTGGTGCCGGCGTTCCAGTACAGCGCCATGATCGCCAGCAGCATCAGCACCGAGCCGAGCAGCGTGTAGAGGAAGAACTTGAAGGAGGCATAGACCCGGCGCGGACCGCCCCACACCCCGATGATCAGGAACATCGGGATCAGGCCGCCTTCGAAGAACAAATAGAACAGCACGAGGTCGAGCGCGCAGAAGGTGCCGACCATCAGGGTTTCCAGGATCAGGAACGCCATCATGTATTCGCGCACGCGTACCTGGACCGATTTCCAGCTCGCGACGATGCAGAACGGCATCAGGGCGGTGGTCAGGATCACGAACGGCAGCGAAATGCCGTCGACACCCATGTGATAGGTGATGCCGCTGGCCAGCCACGACGCCTTTTCGACGAACTGAAAGTCCGGCTGCGCCGGATCGAAGCGCCAGACCAGGATCAGCGACACGCCAAAGGTGATCAGCGTGGTCCACAGCGCGATCCAGCGCGCATTGCGTCGCGCGGCTTCGTCATCGCCGCGGCTGATATAAATCAGCAGCGTCCCGAACACCGGCAGGAAGGTAACGACGGAGAGAATGGGCCAGGTGGTCATCACTGGGCTCCCGCGCCGAACATGAACCAGGTGATCAAACCGGCGACCCCGATCAGCATCGCGAAGGCGTAGTGATAGAGATAGCCAGTCTGCAGCCGCACCACGTTGCGGGTCACGTCAAGCACCCGCGCCGACACGCCGTCGGGGCCGAGGCCGTCGATGATATAGCCGTCGCCGACCTTCCACAGGAAACGTCCGATCCGCTTCGCCGGGCGCACGAAGATCAAATCGTAGAGCTCGTCGAAATACCATTTGTTGAGCAGGAACTGGTAGAGCATCTGGTGCTCGCGGGCGAGCTGGACGGGAATATAGGGCCGGCGGAGATAGAACAGCCACGACACCACGAAACCCACCGCCATCATCACAGTCGGCAGGAACGCGATGGACTGGGGAATGTGGTGCATCTCCTCGATGATATCCGGATTCATCTTCACCGACTCGCGGAAGAATTCTTCCACGCCGTGGCCTGCGAACAGTTCCTTGAACGGGAAACCGGCCAGGATCGATCCGGCGGCAAGGATACCAATCGGGATCAGCATCCAGAGCGGGCTTTCGTGCGCGGCTTCATAGTGTTCCTGATCGTGCGGCTCGCCATGGAAAGTCTTGAAGATCAGGCGCCACGAATAGAACGAGGTCAGTCCCGCCGCGATCACCGTCATCACGAAGCCGTACATCGCCAACGGATTATGCGAGGCGTACGCGGATTCGATGATCGCGTCCTTGGAGAAATAGCCGGCGGTGAGCGGAAAGCCGGTCAGCGCCAGCGTGCCGATCACCATCACGATGTAGGTGAAGGGAATCTTGTCCTTCAGCCCGCCCATGTTGCGGATGTCCTGCTCGTGATGCATCGCATAGATCACCGAGCCCGAGCCCAGGAACAGCAGCGCCTTGAAGAAGGCGTGGGTGAACAGATGGAACATGCCGACCGAGTAGGCCCCCGCCCCCATCGCCACGAACATGTAGCCGAGCTGCGAACAGGTCGAATACGCCACGATGCGCTTGATGTCGTTCTGCACGAGGCCGATGGTGGCCGCGAAGAACGCAGTCGTTGCGCCAAAGAACATCACCACGGCTTGCGCATTCGGCGCGAGCTCAAACAGCGGCGACAGCCGCGCCACCATGAAGACACCTGCGGTGACCATGGTCGCGGCATGGATCAATGCCGAGACCGGCGTCGGGCCTTCCATGGCGTCCGGCAGCCAGGTGTGCAGGAGGAACTGCGCCGACTTGCCCATCGCACCCATGAACAGCAGGACGCAGATCAGGGTCAGCGCGTCGGCATGCCAGCCGAGGAAGTCGATGGTCTTGCCGGTCAGCCCC
>WNGK01001581.1_pt1 | contig 24671 bp, 20 predicted proteins | sample 5400601 | NCBI WGS metagenome assembly WNGK01 (sample SAMN13153376, study PRJNA577476) | soil metagenome | isolation source: 60 cm soil or saprolite under Garry oak tree replicate 1 | place: USA:California | collected 2016-06-15
GGGTGCCGCTGCGCTTTTTCACCGCCGAGGAAGCCAAGCTGATCACGGCCGCCTGTGCCCGCATTTTCCCGAGCGACGCGAGCGGTCCCGGAGCGACCGAGGCCAACGTCGTCATTTACATCGACCGCCAGCTCGCCGGTCCTTACGGCCGCGACAAGTACCGCTACACTAAGGGACCGTGGGTCGAGTCCTATCCGGAGCACGGCTACCAGGGCAAAGCAAGTCCCAGCGAGACCTACCGCGAAGGTCTCACGATGCTAGGCGATTTCGCCAGCCTCTCGCCGGCCAATCAGGACGCCAAGCTCCGCTCGATTGAGAAGTCGCATTTCTTCCAGCTCCTGCGCCAGCACACCATCGAAGGCATGTTCTGCGACCCCATGCACGGCGGCAACGCCGGCCTGATCGGCTGGCAATTAGTCGGCTATCCGGGCCCGCAGATGAGCTACCGCAACGAAGTCGACAAGCACTTCGGGCAGCCCTGGCGGCCCAAGCCAGCCAGCCTGGAACAGATCGCTGGGCGGCCGGGAAAGCCTTGGGAAGACGAGAAGGGCTAATTACCGAGCGATAAACGTCACGCGACGACTCTGGCATTGTAGACAATCTTGCCGTCGACAAGCGTGAGCACGGAACGGATCTGCTTGATCTCCTCATCGGTTAAGGCGAAGTAATCTTTGTTCAGGACTGCGAGGTCCGCAAGTTTGCCAGGCTCGATCGAACCAATTTTGTTTTCCATTCCAAGGAACCAGCTGTTGCCGCGAGTAGAGTGACGTAGTGCTTCCTCGCGCGTGATCTGCTGATCGGCGTTCACACGCTGGCCGAATGAATTCAAGCCCGTGGTTGCGAAATACATTTGCAGCCACGGATTGAGCGGAGCGATGTGAACTCCGTCGCCATGAATGCCTGCTTGAATTCCATGATCGACGATCGTGCGGAACGGCGCGCCGACGACGATTCCCGGATCGTTCGATGTGACCCATCGGAATGCCGCCATTTGCACTCCACAGCCGAGCGCGCGAAGTCTGTCGAGCAACTCCTTCGTGACAACCGGGACGTGATGCACAACCCATCTCAGACTCGTGATGTTGAATTCCTTGTTGACGGCCTCATACGCTTCGACCACCTGTGTGAGACCTGCAAGATTCTGGACGCTGTTTTCATTCCGCCAGCCCGCTTCGCCGACAAGCCGCTGTGCGCGCCGCCATGCCTCGCCACTTGCGAGGGGTGCAGCCCATTCCCCTATGGATCCGGTCATCATCATGTCGTCGCCGAAGAACTGAAATTGATTTCGGAGGCGTTCCTTGAGCTCGGGCAACTCGGGGTCGCTCTGGTTCTGAAGAAAATTCATCTGGAGCCGGACGATCGCCTTTCCTTCGCGATGAAGAGCGAGCCATGAATCGTACATCCGGTACTGATCGAGGTTCGAAAGAATCTGATCGGGATGCAACGGGCCGGGAGTCGGAAACAACACTTGGTCGAGGTGCGCGGTGAGGCCGAGATTGGCAGAATAGTTCATTGCCTCAATGGTGCTGCGCTTCTTGTCCTCAAACGTCTGCATGCGACGCAGATAGAAAAGCGCGCTTGCAGATGCGCCTCCACCGGCGAAACCCGCTTCCGCGATGAGTCCGTTCGCGGCCACATTCACCTTTTTGATATTCGGATGCACCGGCGGCGTGGCATCTGCGGCGTCGAAGAATTTCTTGCCCAAACTGTTGGTCGCGCACGGGCCAGTGAATCTGGTGTAGAGCAAAACTGGGCGGTCAGGTACCGCATCATCGAGTTCTTTAAGCGTCGGCAGCCGATGCTCAACCCACTGGTTGGTGTGCCACCCTCCCATCGATGTGATCCACTGGCCTTCCGGCACATCGCGGCGCCGCGCTGCAAGGGTTTCCTGTATTTCACGAATTGAGCGCGTGTTTTCCAGGATTGTGTGATACCCCGGCCGGTTCGCAAGGCTGACGATGTGAACGTGTCCTTCGATAATGCCTGGCACGACTGTGCGTCCTTTGAGATCGATGATGCGAGTGTCGCGCCCACGCGGGGGTGTCGCATCACCGACAGTCATGAATCGCCCGTTGCGGATTGAGACCACACGCGCGATGGTGTTCCGGGCATCCATCGTATGAATACGTCCATTCGTGAGGATCAGGTCCGGCGGCACGTTGCTCGATCCGCCGGTCTGAACCGCCTCGACAACCTGACTGGACACCGCAACTGCGGCGGGTGCCACCGCGCCGCTGAGAAATTGTCTTCGCGAAAATGTTTTCTTCATAGTTACTACCCCGCGCGCGCGTCCAGGAGATTCAGGAGTGACTTGCCCCGTTGAAAGCGATGCGACCTTGAATAAGACCCGGCCTTTTCTCCAATAGGCCGGGTCTGCGGAATCGGTGAGACCAGCGGCTAGAAGCTGTATTTCAGCGCGAATTGGATCACGCGCGGATTGCTGGTTGACGTGATCTGCCCGAAGGCCCCCGACCTCACGTTGGGAAGGGCGTATGTGGCTCCAGGGCCGTAGTTCGGATTGGAGAACTGCGGATGGTTGAAGGCGTTGAAGAATTCGGTGCGGAACTGGATCGAATGATTCTCCAGGATCCTGATCCTTTTCAAAATGGCCACATCCCAGTTGAACTGGCCGGGACCGAGAATAATACCGGTCCCCGAATTGCCGTAGTCCGTTCCGTTTCCGATAGCGGGCGGCGCGCAAAACGCGCTCTTGTTGAAATAGCCCGGGCCGCCGCTTGCGCCACCCAGCCGCTGCTCGATTCCACCCGGCGTGGCGATGTCCCCGTAAGTCATCCCCGGGCACATCTGGGCCCGGCCGAATCCGGCGAAGCCGCTGCCTGCGGTCCCGTAAATCGTCCCGGCGCTGGGATCAGCGATCGTCATGGGAGAACCGCCCTGCACCACGGTGACTCCGGACAGATTCCATCCTCCGAGCACCCTTTCCATTACGCCAGTGTGCGTCCCCAGGGGAAGATCGTAGCTGTAGTTGACCACGAAGCGTTGCGGACGGCTGAACTGCGCCGGACCGTACTGCTGCCACATGTCGCTTGCGTTATTGCTGTTGGCCTGGTTGTTGGCCAGATTCGTCAAGTTCTTGCTCCAGGTATAGGCGCCCTGGATCATGAAGCCGCGAGAGAACTGCTTGCGCACGGTCGCCTGCAGGCTGTTGTAATTGGAAACAGCATTGAATTCCGTACCCCGCACGCCGACGGCCTGGTAACCCAGGTAAGGCACGCGGAACGGAACGTTGGCGATGGTATTGGTGGTGATTCCGTTGATCGGATGCTCCGGACTCGCCAGTCTAGCAGTATTGTTGTTGTGATACTGGCTCATTAGATTGATGCCGCTGGATCCGACGTAGCCCACCTCCAACACCCAGTTCGCGGCAAACTGATACTGCACGCCCAAGTTGTACTGCCGGATCAGCGGGTTGTGTACAACCTCGGCCAGGAATGGGACGTTCAAGTTCGAGGTCTGGCCGGTCTCGAAATTGGCCCACCGCGATGAGAACGTACCCAGAGCCGGTGTCGATGGGAAGGGATTTGCCAGCGTTTGCTGATTCTGCGGATTAAAGTCCACGGTAGCGGCATAGGGATTGCCCTGTTCCACCGAATACACGATCCTGTCCCCGCCGACGCGGTCATAGAAAATCCCGGCTCCTCCGCGCACCACCAGCTTGCTGGACGCCTGGTAGGCAAATCCGACGCGCGGTCCGAAACTGCTCAGAGGTGCTCGCTTGCGCAGCGGTGTGTTGCTCGAGTTGATGAGAATGCCGTCCGGCGGCGGCGGATAGAATTTGGTGTAATTGCTCGGCACCACCCACTGACTCACGCCGGGTCCTGAAGTGGCCGGTCCGGTCGGAGGGATCGGCACCGCCTGAATCCGGCTAACCCACGTCTGAGTGAGGTTCCCATACTTATCGGTAAGCGCTCCGTTGTACTCCCAACGGACGCCGAGATTCAACGTCAGCCGTGAACTGTACTTGAAATCGTCCTGAAAGTAAGAACTGGCGCCACGCGCGCTATAGCCATGAATGATTCCCCCGGCCGCGCTGCGTGAGCAGAACAGGCAACCTTGAATGTTGCCTGGTGTTCCGGTCTGCGGGTTGGCGGGACCCCCGACCAGCAGGTCGTTGAACGTTCCCACAGAGAGATTTCCTCGGACTCCCGACCAGAGAATGGGCCAATCGTTTCTCTCCAACTCGAAGCCCGCCCGGTACGTATGCTTCCCGTGCGACCAGGAAATCTGGTCCGCCACCTGGTACTGGTTGGTCACGCTGAAAGTAGGACCAAAAACTCCCAAGATTCCGTACCCCCCGGCAAGAATCGTGAAGGCCGGCGGTTTGGTGACGCCGGGACTCATGGGCGTAATTCCTAGAATCGAGTTGTCGCTATTGGGAGGCGCCGGCGCGTTCTGCGTGGAGAGATTTCGCTGGTAGGATATGCGAGCTTCGTTCACCAAAGAGTTGGTCAGAACCGAAGTCGCCTTCAGGACCGAGTAGGTGTTGGAGAACAATATCTTCGTAGGTGCTCCCGGCAGCTGCCCGTTTAGAGGGATCACTTGAGGATCTTTCGTGTAGAAGTAGCGGCCCGACAGAGTGTGCTTGGGGTTCATCACGTAATCGAAGTTGGCCACTTCTTGATCGCCGTTATAGATCGCCGGACTGCTGAAAACGGTCTGCCGGTAGCCCGACGTGCTGGAACTCGGGAAGAAATAGCTGCCGTCGTCGAGCTTGATGTTGAGAATATTCAGCGCCACTGGATTGACGTTCGATCCGTCGCAGGCCACGTTCGGACCGCCAAAGGTACCGAAGTTAGTATCGCCGGGATGATTCGCCGGGCAGTTTGCCGCCCCGAGAGCGGTCCGGAAACCGGGCGCCCGCCGGTCGCCGTCGGGAATCGGCGGAAGGAGGGCTGTCGTAAAACCCTGCGAGCCAATTCCGTTTTTTTGCCGTGTTCCCTGGTAGCTGAAGAACGCGAACAGCTTGTTTTTGATGACAGGACCGCCCAGGACGCCGCCGAACTGGTTCTGGTTCAAGATCTGCCTCGTTGTAGCGCTGGCCCGATTGTCGCGATTGTAGAAGAAGGAATTGGCGTTAAAAATCGAGTCTCGCAGATACTCAAACGCCGTTCCATGGAATTGATTCGTTCCGGATTTCGTAACGACGTTCACATTCGCGCCTGGATTGCGCCCGTAGCTGGCGTCGTAGGTCGAAGTCTGAACCTTGAACTCCTGGAGGGCGTCTGGACTTGGTATTCCAATTCCGGCGTACAAGCCCGCATCATTGGCGCTTCCACTGTTGGCGAAATTGGTGACATTGACGCCGTCCATCTGGAAGTTGTTTTGGCCGGGGTCGTTGCCATTCACGGCCATGTTCCCGGTACCTTTGCCGAAGGCTGTGGCGTTGTTGGCGCTCGTAGTAGTACCCGTCGATAGGCCCAGAATCTGCGTGTAGTTGCGGGTGCTCAGCGGGAGTTGGCTCAAGGTAACTGCGCCTACAGTGGTTCCCAGCGTGGACGTGGCCGTCTGCAAAGTTTCCGTCTGGACTTCGACCGTCACTTGCTCGCTCTGCGCGCCGACTTCCAAAGCCCGGTCGAGGACGAGTGTCTCGGTTACGCGCACCGTCACCGAGGAAACCTCCGAGGTCTTGAATCCCGCGATGGTGAACCTCACTCCGTAGGTGCCGGGCGGCAACAAGGCAAACCTGTAACTACCGGCTTCGCCTGTGATTGTGCTGCGGGTCTGATTGGTGTCCGTGCTGGACAAGCTGACCGCGACGCCTGGGATGACGCCTCCGCTGGCGTCGGTCACGGTTCCGGTGAGCGCCCCGGTACCGGCGGACTGGGCCAGGAGTGAAGGCGTGAGCGCTATCAATGCGGCGATCGCCAGCAAGGTCCACAGCCAATAACGGGAAAGCTGAACGGATGTCATATGATTTGTCTCCTCTTCGGCAGGCTCGAGACTCAACCCCTTCTCAAACAATGGACAGGATTTGCGTAGGCGGATGCTATGTTAGTCGGCCTGTCAAGTCAAGGTCATCACTAGGCAGGTCATCACTAGGCAGGTGTCGTTCGCACACCCTTCCTCCGGGCGCACCGGCTCGCTTCGACATAGACGTGAGACTTTCGTATAATTCGGGCAACTATTAAGTGCGAGGCCAACAATGACAACACCGAGCCTGAAAAGCTTTTTTCGGGTCGCTTCTTCGATTGCGCTCCTGGCGCTGATTTGCGCGCCTGTTCATGGACAGTGGAAGAAGGTTCCCCCTGGCGCAATTCCGCGCGGGACTGACGGAAAACCGAATCTTAACGCGCCGGCTTCCCGACTACCTGATGGCCGGCCGGATCTGTCCGGAATCTGGGCGTCCACCGGTGGGTACAACCAGAACCTTGCGAAAGATCTCACAGCGGCAGATGTCCCGTATCAATCCTGGGCTAAGGCACTCGCCGATGAACGCGCCACCGGCTTACACGAGAGAGAGGACCCGGATGCGAATTGCCTTCCTCAGGGTGTCCCGCGGATCGATGGTGTTCCCCCGCCGTGGAAGATCGTCCAAACCCCGGCATTCGTGCTCATTGTTTACGAAGCTTTCACTCTCTGGCGGCAGATCTTTTTAGATGGCCGCGAGCTGGGAGAGGACTTCACTCCAAGTTGGATGGGCTATTCGACGGGAAAATGGGAAGGCGATACTTTGGTAGTCGATACTAAGGGCTTTAACGGCAAGACGTGGCTGGATCAGGCGGGGAAGCCGACCACGGATGCCCTGCATGTCATCGAGCGTTTTCGGCGCAAGGATTTTGGCCACATGGATATCGAGATCACCATCGATGATCCTCAAGCCTATGCAAAGCCTTGGACCGTCACCGAGCACGCACAGTTGTTGCCGGATACGGAATTGATGGAATTCATCTGCAACGAGAACAATGTTGACCTGCAGCATCTAAAGGGCAAGTAACAAGGATTAAGGAGGAAGCCGATTATGGATCCGATCAGACGCAAAATACTGAAGACGGGTGTCGCGGCGACGGCAATGGCTGCAGCACCGAGCGTGTTTGCTGAGCAGACCGGAAAAGGAACTGCCACGTCTTTCTACGAGAAGGGCCCCGTTCGCATCCACTATGAAGAGGCCGGTTCCGGCTTTCCGTTGTTGCTCATTGCCGGCGGCGGATTGAACTCGGCGATCGCCGGTCTACGCACTGGACCATTTAACGCGATCGACGAGTTCAAAGGAGAGTACCGCTGCATCGCGGCGGACCTGCGCAACGCCAATACTGGCCAGTCCGGCGGCCCGCTCGAGGTCGACCGGCCGTGGGATTCACATACGGATGACCAGCTCGGCCTGATGGATCACCTGGGCATCAAGCAATTCATGGTGATGGGCTTCTGCATCGGTGGTCCTTTCATTTGGAACCTCCTGAAGCGGGCACCTGATCGCATAGTGGCCGCCGTCTTGGCGCAGCCCGTTGGGTTCCGTCCCGAGATGCCCACGCTGCTCTACGACGGCAGCATGACCGGCTGGGGTCCGGAATTGGTCAAGCGCCGGCCCGACATCACAATGGAGATGGTCGAGAAATATCTGACCAGGATGTATCGCACCAACCCCGACTTCGTCTTCACCGTGACACGCGATTTCGTGCGGAATTGCCAGACGCCTGTACTGATCCTGCCGGACGATATCCCGGCGCATCCGTATGCCGTCGCTATGGAGACCGCGATGCTCGCGCCAAAAGCCGAAGTGAGCATGTACCCGTGGAAAGAGCCCAAGGAGCGGATTCCGCTCGCCGTCCGCCAGATTCGTTCTTTCCTCCGGGCGCATCGGCCAGCTTCTGCATAATGCGAGCCAGTCATTAATGACTGCGATGACGGGGGTCGATCACGATCAATACCAACTAGGTTTTTTGGGGTTCGGCGGCCAAACCGGCATCGCCGGTACGAAGCCATCCCGGTTGGGCATCCGGACCTTCGGCAGGCTCTGCGCGTCCATGATGTCGGTTTCCTGAATGATCCCGTTCATGTAGAGCAGATACGCGGTCAGCGCGTAGACTTCGTCGGGTTTCAGCGAACCACCGCGATTGGCGGGCATGGCGCGGTTGATATAGTCCCACACCGTGGTCGAATAGGCCCAGAAGCTCACCGGGTGCCTGTCTTGATCCGTGAACGGTCCGAGATGAGGGTTGCCCGGGCTGCCCATCACCAGACGGTCAGCCACGCCACCTTCCCCACTCTTCCCGTGGCATGCCGCGCACTGCTTGGCGTATAGCTCCGCGCCTTCTTTTGCTGTTCCCTTGCCCGCAGGAAGGTTTTTTCCTGACGGGTCGACGATCACGCCCAAGCTCTGGATTTCTTCCTGGCTCGGCGCCCGGCCTATATTGCTATAGGCGCGTTGTGCTAGCCCCACTCCCGGGGTTGCCAGTAGGATCAATGGCACGAGGAATCTAAGCGAATAGCACATCGGTTATGCTCCCATCCTTGGCAATCTTCCACGGTTGAATTGCATTCCAGTAGTGAGTGTTGCTGATCGGTTCCAAGCGATCCTTCTCGGTGCGGCCCCAGTGCCGGTTCAACTCGGCGAGCGTCGGTTGCACTTCGCCCTGGTCATCGGTGCACCGGGACATGATCACCGCTTCTTCTCCGTTCCAGGTCCAGTCGAAGTTAAACCGGGTATGCGCCATGGGAAGGATTGGATCCTGGAGCTTTGCTTCTTTCCAAGACTTGCCGCCATCGACGGATACGTCTACTTTGCGGACCTTACCCCAACCCGACCATGCCAAGCCGGTAATCTCGTAATAGCCAGGCGCGTTTAGCTTGAGTCCGGCCGACGGACGTGTGATGACCGATTTCGGCGGCCACACGAAATTGAACCAGCGCGAGTTGTTACCCAAGTCCACGCGCGACGCGGCGTGGTGCACGCTTTGATCCCACGTCATGTAGGGCTCATCCGTAATCATGAGGCGCCGCAGCCACTTGACGCTGTGGTTGGCTCCAAAGCCGGGGACGAACAACCGCGCCGGAAAACCTTGTTCCTGCCGCAACGGCTCGCCATTTTGCAGGTAGGCCACCATGCAGTCATCCATGGCTTTTGTCAAAGGGATGCAGTAGGTGTACTTGCTTCCGTCCGCCCCCTCGGCAACCAGCCAACTGGCTTCTTTCTTCACGCCGACTTCTTTGAGCAGTACCGACAGCGGCACACCGCCCCATTCGTTGCAGCTCATGATGCCGTGGGTGTACTGGACTGTCACCGGAGTCGAGTTCTTTCCTTCGCTGGCATGGCGCCGCGGGCCCGTATTTCCCAGGCACTCGAGGAACCGGATCATGGAGACGGAAGGCAGGCGCTTCAGATCCTCCATGGTGAATGCCAGGGGGCGTTCCACTAAACCGTGGATGACGAAGCTGTACGTGGCGGGATCGATCTCCGGCAGGCGGGAATGAGACTGCATGAAATGCAGCGAGGCCGGCGTGATGATACCCACAGAATCCGCCAGCGGAGTGTAGTAGGTCGTGTGCGTGATCGTCCGTGTGACCGCGCGTCCCGCGGGAGCCGCGAGTCGCGCGGGCTGACCGTGGGCGTACGTGCCAGGCTGTGCTCCAGGAGCTGACGTATCCGGCACACCCTGGGCGCTTGCGGACCGTTCCGCACCTAAGGCCAAACCAGCCAACGCCGCGCTTTTCAGGAACCGTCTCCGGCCAGATTGCTTGGAATTCATAGTTTCCTCCCCGAGATTGCGTTGGGCCCAAGGGCCTGAACCGACCGCCTCATCGTGTTCATCGAAATTATCGCCATAGTGTTTATCAAAATTATCGCTGTGTCAACCGCCTCCGTCATATGCCGTTCTCCCTTCGGGAGGCGTGACGCCAGGGACCGGCTCCAACCCGCTTGAATTTCTTACGCTCCCTGCTACTGACCTTCTACGAGCCTGAACTTTTGTATCCTTCGGCCCCAATCGGTCTCGGCAATGTAGATGTTGCCTTTGGAGTCGAGGGCCAGGGTGTGACCATGCGTGAAATTACCGAGCTGATGGCCGGGACGGCCGAAGGTGGAGAGGATCTTTCCGCTGGCATGGTCGAGGGTGTGAACCTGCTCGTTGCGGCCGTTCATCACGTACATGAATTTCTGTTCTTTGTCTCGCGAGAAACCAATCCACCATGCCGTACCGCGTGGGTCCGGCAGAGTCTGGGTTCCCGTCCTGATCCAGATGTTCCTCTGGAAGTTTCCCATCTTGTCGAACACCTGTATTCGATCGCCCTGCCTGTCGCACACGTATATCAAGCCGGCGTTGCTCATCGTGATGCAATGGACGACCTGCGAAAACACTGCAGGATCACCCCGTCCGGTTTCCTCCTTTGTCGCTTGGCGTCCCCACTGTCTTAGAAACTTTCCATTACGATCGAACACGGCCACGCGGCGGTTGCCGTAACCGTCTGCGACGTAAACGTCAGCGTTTTGCGGGTCAACCACAACGGCGGCTGGATTGAAGAATTGGGTCTGACTCGAATTCAGGCTCTTGCCTTTATTGGTGCCGTCGGAGGTATCAAAAACGCCGCGCTTGCCGATCTGGAGCAGGAGTTTTCCATCATGGGTGTACTTTTGGATGATGCCGTCGCCGTTGCCGGTGATCCAGATATTGTTGTCGCCGTCGGCGTAACAACCGTGAATGACGCCGGGCAGCTTGTCCCAATCGCCATCCCAGGAGCCGGCCAGGTTGCCGGCAAGATCAAACAGGAGTACCGATGGCGCCTGCTTTGATGTTTCCTGTTCTTCTTCGGTGATGTCGCGCCGGTTGGTGACAATCACGTGATCGTGGGAGTCGACACACACACTGCCGAGGCGCCCCGTGATCCACCCCTCCGGCAGCGGCTTGGGCCACCATGGATCCACTTCAAACTTCGGCACCGTGGCCTTGGTCTGCGATAGCGCCACGGATCCAAGTAGAGCCAGAGCCGTCACCGCTCCAGTCAAGACGAGTAGGTTTGCCCTCGTCATCTTGCTACACCTATCCTGCAACCTTGCCATAACCCCTCCTTAATATATCTTAGGCCCGGCACTGAAACCCTGCTGCAATAAGACCGCGGCGCGGTCTCCAGTCGTGACGATTGGGCGGGAGCGGCCATTCCCTCCCTCTCCGTTGCAAATTGCCAAAATCCTACCGCCGCCCTGCGGCGCTGATCTTGATAAAGTCTCGTCTCGTGCAGTTCATGAACGCGCAGCTTATCGCTAAAACAGGCGAAGCTCAAACTTTTGCAGGCGCGTCAGTGGGATCGGCCATTTACGCCGAAGCGAAAGCCGGCGGGCGGTGCACCAAGGAGGCGGTTCACAGGGTGGTCGTCACTATGTTGCCCGCCGATACTGTCGCGGTCTGGGTGTTATATCCACTTGCGCGTGGCCAAAGGCCGGGCGCGCGAAACCGTGATTTGGTGTAAGATCTCGCCCATCTAAAAGAGGACAACTATGCGCCGCGCTCGATGGCTGTTGTTGCCACTTCTCGTGGTTCTCACATCTCAGGTTGCACTCGCTGAGGTTGTTCGCGTCGAGATTCGGAGACGCGATGACGCCGGGACGCACGAACGTTTGATAGGCCGAGTGTACTTCACCGTTGATCCATCGTTGCCGGCAAATCGTGGCATTGCAGACATCGAGTTTGCGCCGAAGAACAAAGACGGGATGGTCGAATTCTCCAGCGACCTGCTGTTTTTCAAGCCAAAGGAGGGAAGGCAAGCCCGTGGAACTGTCTTCCTGGAAGTCGTCAATCGCGGGCAAGATCAGTCTCTAGCCCTCATGAGCGCGGCGCGACAGCGTGATCTATCTCCGGAATCGTGGGATCTTGGCGATCGTTTCCTGTTGGAGCAAGGATTCACTGTGGCGTTCCTTGGCTGGCAATTCGATGTGCAGCCTTCTCAAGGACTCACGTTTCAAGCACCGATCGTGGATGTTGAGGGCGTTGTTCGCGAGAGTTACATCTTCACGACAGGCGGCGTCACGACCACAGCGTTCCGCCTTGCCTATTGCGCGTCTGCGGCCAAGCGGGACGATGCAAAGGTGACGTTCCGTAGCAGGATCGATGGACAACCACAGACGCTCGCTCGCGACTCTTGGAATTTGTCGCCGGATGGTTGTGTAATCCGGTTGCAGGGTGACTTGACGGCGGGACTATATGAGGCCGTGTACAACGCGAAAGGCTCGCCAGTCGCGGGTCTTGGACTCGCGGCAATACGCGATTTTGTGGCGTACCTGAAGCACGGTCCAAGTTCCTCGCCGTTACGTGAAAATGGCGCAAATCTAGAGCGCGTGGTCGGATATGGTTATTCGCAAAGCGGACGATTCTTACGAGAATTTGTGCGTGATGGCTTCAACGCGGATGAGCGCGGGCGAATTGCATTTGATGGGCTAATGATTGCATCAGCCGGAGCCGGCGGAGGAAGTTTTAATCACCGATTCGCGAAACCCGGCGAGGCAGGAAACTCCGTCCTTTCGATTCTGCGTCCAGTCGATCTGCCGCCGTTCACTGACGATGGCTTGCTCAGCAAGGCACGTGCGGCCCGGGTCGTGCCGAAGATCTTTTATACGTTTTCATCCACGGAATACTGGGCTCGAGCCGGCTCATTAACGCACACCACCGAAGACGGTTTAAAAGACGCTCCGCTGGCGCCTACGTCGCGTTTGTATTTCCTCGCTGGAACACCGCACTCGGGTGGAGCGTTTCCGCCCAGCAACGGCCAGCAATTCAAACAATATATGAATTTTGCGCAGCAGCGCTGGGTGCAGCGTGCGTTGCTGCTCGATTTAGATGTATGGGTGCGCGGTGAGGCAGATCCTCCAGCTTCACGATACCCGTCGATCGCGGCGGGTGAACTCGTACCGCTCGACGCAGTGGATTTTCCTCGCGCGCCGTCGATGCCGTTTGCCTCCTACATGCCCTCGGTGTGGCGGATGGACTACGGCCCGCTGTTCGATAGCAAACACATAATTTCGAATGAGCCTCCGTCCCTTGGCTCCCGCTACGCTATCCTCGTGCCACAGGTGAATGCGGACGGCAACGATAGATCCGGCATTCGACTTCTCGAGATTGCCGTCCCGCTCGGGACATACTCGGGATGGAACGTGGCCCTACCCCAATTGCGCGATCTGCAATACTTGGCTGGATTGATCGGCAGCTTCGACCCATTCCCGCTGACTCGCGAGGATCGAGTCAGAACCGGGGATTCCCGGCGATCGATTGCCGAACGATACTCGAGCCGCGAAGATTACATTCGACAAGTGAAGCGAGCAGCGGACGATCTCGTTCGTCAGCGATTCATGCTGGCCGCCGATGTGCCGGCCGCTGTGCAGCGAGCAGAGGATATGTGGAGTGCGATCGTTAGGAACGGCCCACGCGTCCCCTGAAATGCGGGGAGGAACGACCGGTTTGTCCTGAGCAGTTTCGATTGGGACCTCGCGTTTACCAGTTAAGTACCAATTCACGACAGAAGTTGAAAGATCTGTTTCAAACCGCTGCGGACACCATCACAAACCAGTGATTGAGATAAAGCTGACCATCTTCCTCGATGAGGTTGAACGCCTCCCGCTGTGGCCCGCTTAAATTATTTAGAGTTTCTCGGATCTTTTTCACGTTTTCCTCAGATACATCATCCGTAAGTGAGGTCAAGGGCCGGTGCTTCACATAAGGCTCAACGGCTTCGATTGAGAATCCAGCTTGTTCCAGCATGTGTTCCCACTCGCTCCGGCGATATTCCCTAATGTGTGATTCATCGTGGTATGTGTCGAGCAAATTCATGCATCGATCCACAAAATCATCCTCGGGCACGCTGCGGTCATCAATGACGACCCTTCCTCCTGCCCGCAGAACCCGCCGCATTTCATTTAAGGCGCGCCGAATGTCGGAGAAGTGGTGCGCCGCACGACGGCAAGTGACAAGATCGAATGCTTTGTCGTCAAAAGGAAGGTTATGGATGTCGGCCAGTTGAAAAGTTACGTTGGATAGCGACTGACCGAGTCGTAAATGCTCGGCTTCAGCCAACATCTGCGGAGTTAAGTCCACTCCGATGACGGAGTGCACATGAGGCGCGAGGGCGAAAGCGGTGTGGCCACTACCAGTGGCCACGTCCAGAACGGTCCAGTACGGTTTAGGCTGGGCCATCTCGATTACTCTCGCCAAAACCTGTCGATCTGTGTGCGATGCGCTGGTCGTATAGAACGCCGCCCGCTCTCCGAAGATTTTCTGAACCCGGTCCTCTGCTGATTCCATTATTCGCCTCGTTTTCTAATCGCTTAGAAAGGGATATTGTAGATCAGTGGTTCGCTTTAAAAATGTGTAGACCACAACGTTGTTTTTGAGTCTGAAGTCCGATGTCCTATCGAGTCCCTCATTCCGTTGCTTATTGATCGGCAGCGCTGCCTCGCGGGAACACTGCTTTGACCTGGTTCATGTTCAACTCAACGGCCCCACCATCGGCGCACAACATTGCGTGCAACGCAATCTCTGTAGATCTCGTATGGTAAATGAGTGGCGGAAAGAGATGCTGATCTGGTTAGAGGCGCGCTTGCCGGCTCTGAGCGTGCCTTTCATGAGCTGATTCGGCGTTATCAGCGGCCGGTCTTTTCCGTGATACTCCGGGTGGTTCGCGATCCTTCGCGCTCGGAGGAGCTGGCGCAGGACACATTCGTGAAAGCTTTTCTTCGGCTGGAGACCTATGCGGCGGAAAGGAAGTTTTCGACTTGGCTCCTGGCGATTGCCCATCATGCCGCCATTGATGAAGTGCGGCGAAGTGGTGTCCGAACTACGCCGCTCGAGGAGGTGCCGCAAGACTGTCTTGAGCAAAGACGCGATGCGGAAACGCCATATCGCGTTACAGAACAGCATGAACTGGCTGCGGTGCTGGACGAGGCCGTTCGCCAGTTGCGGCCGGATTATGCGGAACTGATCACATTGAGATATGAACAGGAGCTCACGCTTGAAGATATTGTGGAAGTCACGGGCTTGCCGGTCGGCACCATTAAGAGTTCCTTGCATCGAGCGCGCAAGGATCTTGCGGATTACTTGCGGCGACGAGGTTGGAGCACATCATGACTGAAAAACGGCGCGAACCGAGCGACGAGATCAAACGGGCGCTACAGACCTTGGATAACCGGAACGCCGCCGATGACGACGTCGAGGCGGCATTCCGAACGCTGGCTCGCCTGCTTCCAAGCTCGTCACCTCGACACGATTTCTCGCAACGGGTCATCACTGCCGTGTGCCAGGCATCCTTGCCGACCGGAAGACGCAGGCTTCGTGCGCGGCGTCCCGCCATCATTGCAGGTCTTTCCGGTGCGGTAGCCGCTGCAGGAGTTTGGGCCCTATTGTGGACAACGGGATTCGTACAGCTCCTTGGTGGGCGGATATTTCTCCTGGTTGTCCAGGGCGGCGTGCGTGCGATCCATTCGGTCAGTTTCATGGTGGGTATGTGGAGATGGATGGAGCGTGCGGCGCGAGTTTTCACAGCCGTCCTCAGTTCACCGGAGATGTTGAGCACGGTCGTGGTTTTGGCGGTTCTGAGCGTCCTCAGTCTCGCCGCACTCACGCGTTTTGTATCGTCATCACAACGTAGGAGCATCGGCTGCTCGTAAAGAGGCCGCTCAGCGGCTTATGGAAGCAAGATAAAGGAGTCATAAAGTGTTATTACATCAACGTTCGTGGGTGCTGGTGCTGGTCTTGACCTTTGTGCATATGCCAGTGTTCGGACAGGGTCAAACCGTCAGCAAGGAAGAGCTGAAAACGCGGATCGAGCAGCGATACACAGTGCTTCCTATCCAGAATGGCATCGTCCTGTCCCCCAAAAACAAGAACCGGACCGTATCTGTCGAGATTTCCGGCAATACGGTTGCCCTGAACGGCGCTGAAGTTACGGGTGGCGAACTGCGCACGCGGGTTGGCGCCGACGCGGACCTGATTCTGCAGCTTTCGTATCTCACCCCGTCCGAACGGCAGACGCTTTTCGCAGCGGATGGAAATCCGGACCCTTCACAGATCACTCCGCGGCGAGACCGGACGGGAGCTGCGTCACGGCGAGGTCGCCAGAAAGACGATGTCATCCGCGTTTTCGGCGACGTTACCGTTGCTCGGGATGAGGTCGTGAATGGAGATCTCGTCGTCTTCGGAGGAAATGGCCAGATCGATGGGTACGTGGATGGCGATGCGGTCGTCATCGGAGGAAGGCTGGCGCTCGGCCCCGAGGCAAATGTCGCGGGCGATGTCGCGGTTGTTGGAGGCACGCTGTTACGCGATCCAGGTGCGAGTATTGGAGGCGAGGTGAACGAAGTGAGTGTCGGCCCGGGCGCCACATTCGGAGAGATTCTGAGAAATCGCGGAATATTCTGGAGCGGCATGCTGCCATTCCTCGGTGCTGTAAGCACGCTGGTGCGCGTGGTAATGCTCATCGTATTTGGCTGCATTGTTATGCTGGTGGCCGGAGAGGTCGCAAACCGAATCGGCGACCGCGCTGCTGCTGAACCTGTGAAGGCTGGATTGACTGGTCTCGTCGCCGAGTTGCTGTTTGTGCCGTTGCTGATTATGACGGTTGTATTGCTCGTCATCACAATATTGGGAATCCCGCTTCTCCTGCTTGTGCCATTTGCCGTGCTTGCTCTTCTTGTCGTATTCCTGATCGGATTTACGGGCGTTGCTACTCGAGTTGGCGGATTGATCGGTCCTCGTGTCGGGTGGACGAACATTGGCCCGTATCTCACAACGGTTTTGGGAATTGTGTTTTTGCTACTCCCCATCCTGCTGGCGAGACTTCTGGGAGCATTCGGAGTGAATTTTATTGCCCTGCCGTTACTCGTCGTCGGCGTGCTGATTGAGTATTTAGCGTGGACGGTTGGCTTCGGCGCCGCGGCCCTGACATATTTCAGACCGCCAACCGCTCCAAATCTGCAGCCTGCAGCCGTGGCCAACAACACGCCGCCACCGCAAGGAGCAAACGCTTAGGCAAGAAATCAATGTGAGAAGGCCAGTGGCCGGAAGCCCTCCCAACAGGACGGTGCATTCTTATTGACTGGGGCCGCGGAGAAGTCATACATTCCTGCAATCCGAAATTTCCAGAAGGTGCATCCGGGGCAGGAAGTGGACGATAGGTGCGAAGGAGAGATCCATGGACTCAAAAAAAGCTGGTCGAAGAAAATTTCTAAAGGGTGGCGCCGCGGTGGCTGCCATGGGAGCGATACAGTCCGCAACCGGTCAGACACCGGTACCGGCAAAGCGCTCTCTGAAAGATGAGATCGCCTATGGCGAGCGATCCCATTTCGTGACATCGGTACGGGTACCCGTGCTCGAGAGACCTTCGCCCGATGAGTTTGGACTTACGTTTCACGTATTGACTCCGCTTCAGGATTCCGTTGGGATTATCACGCCATCCTCGCTCCACTTTGTGGGCACCCACCGTGGCGCCATTGTTCCGGAAATCGATCCGGGCGAGTATCGTTTCTTGATTCACGGCATGGTGGACCGGCCGCTGGAGTTTACTCTGGAAGAGTTGAAGCGCTTTCCTTCTGTATCCCGCATTCATTTTCTCGAGTGCCTGGGAAACCGTGGGAAGCCCGAACATAAGACAGTTCAGCAAACGACTGGCTTGACCAGTTGCAGCGAATGGACCGGAGTGCCGTTATCTCTGTTGCTTAAAGAGGTCGGCGTGCAAAAGGGAGCGTCTTGGGTCGTTTCAGAAGGATCAGAAGAGGTTAAAGGGGCGGGGAGCATCGAACTGGCGAAGGCCATGGACGACTGTATCGTGGCGTATGGCCAAAATGGTGAGCCGCTGCGTCCGCAAAATGGTTTCCCGGTGCGGCTGATCGTTCCCGGCTTCGAAGGAATTTATAACACCAAGTGGCTGAGACGCCTGAAGGTGGTGGACCGGTATTACATGACCTACAATGACTACGGGCACATCTCCAAAGACCCGAAAGTCGCCGCGCTGACTTTCCAGTGGGGACCGAAATCGGTCATCACGTTTCCGTCCGGGGGACAGAAGCTGCCCGGCCACGGAGTCTACCAGATCACTGGCCTGGCTTGGTCCGGCGGGGGCGCCGTTCGTAAGGTGGATATATCCACCGACGGCGGCCACACCTGGAAAGACGCTGAGATTCGAGGGGAGGTACACCGAATGGCGCACACCCGGTTCGGCATGAACTGGAAGTGGGAAGGACAAGAGTGTGTGCTCATGTCACGCTGTACCGATGAACTGGGCCAGGTTCAACCGACACGAGCCCAAGTCGCCAAGGTCTTTAACGTGCCTCCAGACTATTACCACAACCACGGTGTGCCAGGCTCCGACAATACCATCGTGCCGTGGAGGGTGGCCACCGACGGGAGCGTGTACAATGCGCTTGCGTAGCCTTCTCCTGCTTGTGATCGCCGTTGTGGTGACGGGCGGGCTCTGCCACGCTGGGTGGGCACAATCGCCCACGTATGGTTTGGGAAAGACTCCAACCGCAGAAGAAATCCGTGCCTGGGATATCGCGATCAGTCCTACCGGAAAGGAACTCCCGCCGGGCAGCGGAACCGCCAAGGAAGGTGCGCCGCTCTATGCCCAGAAGTGTGCGGCATGCCACGGCGCAACAGGGTCCGGAGGCCGGGCTCCTGAGTTAATAAGAAGCGAAAGCACGACGCCCGCGCCTGGTAAGCAGCCGCCTTGTCTCTCACCTTGTATCCGAGGGGCAAATGTAATGGCGATTCACTCGCCATATGCGACCACGATATGGGATTACATCAATCGCGGCATGCCTTTCTCAAAGGAGGAAACGCTAAAACCCAACGAGGTATACGCTCTGACGGCCTTTCTGCTCTACAAAAGCGGTGTTATTCCGGAGGACCAAGTAGTCGACGCTCAGAGTCTGCCGCAGATCAAAATGCCAAATCGTGATGGATATGTGCTACCCGAGTGGAAGCATGGGATGCCGCGGCCATTTCCGAACAAGCCTTAGTCCTACTCAGTCGGTAGCGGTAACTCGCGATGAACGCCGCAGCGTTTACCGATCTGATCTCAACTCGGAGTTGCCGTATCATCACGGTCCATAGTCGCGGGCGTTCCTCTAACCGGCGTTCCTCTAATCTATTGACGCATTCCCGTCCGTGTGATGTCATAGGTTTGCCCGCCACCCAAACCCGCCTTCAAGTGAAACATGTCTCAATTACCAGCGATCGTCGAGCGACAAAAACCGCGCACGCCAGCCGAGGAACATCCGCCGGTTGTGCGTATCCAGAGACTGATTTTTGAAGAAGCAGCGAGATTGGATGCCAGCGATATCCACATCGAGCCCGGCCGCGACGCGACGCGAGTTCGCTACCGTGTGGACGGCTTGCTCAAGCAACACCTGGAAATCCCGGGTTGGATGCACGAGAGCCTGGTTGTGCGAATCAAAGTTCTCGCGCGGCTCGACATCAGCGAGCGCAGAATTCCGCAGGACGGCCACATCACGGCAGAAGAATCCAACCGGATCGACACACGCGTTTCCGTTCTTCCAACCCGGTGGGGCGAAAAGATCGTCATCCGACTATTACGGCGGGGCCGGTCCCTGATGACGCTCTCGCAGCTTGGGTTCCAACCGGCCATTGGGGAGCGCCTGCATGCGATGATTCGGCGGCCCCAAGGAATGTTGCTGGCGGTAGGCCCGACAGGTAGCGGCAAGACAACGACGCTTTACGCATTTCTGAACGAGATTCGTCAGGAACCGCTGAATATCGTGACTATCGAAGATCCCATCGAATATGAGGTCGACGGCATCAGTCAGGTGCAGGTGAATGACAAAGCAGGTCTGACCTTCGCCAAAGCCCTCCGATCCATCCTGAGGCAGGATCCGGATGTGATTCTCGTGGGCGAGATTCGCGATTCCGACACGGCGCATACCGCTTTTCATGCGGCGATGACCGGCCACCTTGTCCTGTCCACAGTTCATGCGACCGACAGTGTTTCTGCTCTTTTTCGATTGTCCGAGCTTGAGGTCGACCGCACCATTGTTGTATCGGCTCTGATTGGAATCATCGGTCAACGGTTAGTACGCCTCAACTGCCGTTCGTGCACGGAGCCTGATTTCCCCCGTCCGATTTACCTCGAGGGCTTGTCCATAAAAGAACATCAGCAGTCTCAACTCCGGCAGAGCAAGGGATGCCCCCATTGCCGATTCAGCGGCAGCCGGGGCCGCATCGGTCTTTATGAGTTCCTGGAGATCCGTGGTCCACTACGCGACCGGCTTCTCGCCGGAACGGAATTCGAGATTCGCCGCGCGGCCCGCGACAGCGGCCTTATGACCATGACGCGACAGGCCGTAGATCTGGCGCTTGCGGGTGAGGTTTCGGTGGCGGAGGCCTACCGCACCTGTGGCTTCGGGAGTGAGTGATGGCAGCCGATTATTATGAATTGCTTCAAATCAAGTCTGAGGCAAGCACCGAGGAGATCCACAAAGCCTATCGAGAGCTTGCCATGCGCTACCATCCCGACCGGAATCCTACTCCTGACGCGGCTGCTCAAATGGCAGCCATCAACCAGGCATACTCCGTATTGGGCGAGTCGGCCGAGCGGCGCCGATACGATCAGGAGCGGGCCAAAGGCCGGCCCTTGAATCTTGCCGGCCCGATTCTCCGCGCAGCCCACGACGCAATCCGCAAGCAGGGTTGGATCGTTTCCAACGACGACGGAATAAACATGATCCTCGAGCAAGGCACGCGCGCCGTCCGGGTGAGCCTCGTTGAGCGCCTGGATAATCCGTCACTTCGTAAGATCGGGAGACAATTTGCCGGGTTCTCCGTGGTTCTCGCCGTGGAAATTCAGACACCAATCAATCTCTCATTTCACACAGCTGTGATCGATCTGATGCGCTCGCGCCATCACGGAGCTCCTTTCCCGGATGACGTTTATCGAGGTTTATTCAGTACTTTTGTGCGCGGACGGGGTGGTCATAACAGAGATGGTTGTCATGACTGACCACCCCGTCTGCGCCTGCTGCGGTGGCTTCGCAGCATTTTCTTTTGTGGCGCAGCCACCCCTCCTTTCTCAAGGAGGGGAATATCGGTTTGCTTCATTAATACGTCACAAGAGGGGGAATGGTATTATCGGGGCATGCGTAAGCAAGCATGGGCGTTTCTGCTGATGGGTTTTCTGATCGGATTTGCCGCGCTATATACCTGGACGAAAAAACGAGCGCCGGATGTGGTCCGTGCGATACCGCTGCCGGTGGAAGACGTCAGTGCGTCTGGAGGCTCCGTGTCGGGTCAGCCATCGGAGCCGCAGCCTCCCCCGGTGGACTTGGCCCGCGTCCAGCAACTCCAGACGGAGATCAAGAATAATCCGAAGAACGTTGAGGCACTTGTGGAGCTTGGCAACATCCACTTCGAACAGAAGAATTTCAAGGAGGCGATCGGCCTTTACGCTAAAGCAGTGGAACTGCGTCCGAGTAACGCGAGTGTCCGTACGGACCTCGCGACGGCCATGTTCTATGAGAATCGCTTCGATGACGCGATTGCCCAGTTCAAGCAATCTCTGGAGCTGGATCCCAATAATCCTCGCACGCTTTTCAACATGGGCATCACGATGCTGCATGGGAAAAATGATCCCGAAGCCTGCCTGCAGTATTGGGAGAAGCTCGTCGAGGCCAATCCAACTTTTCCCCAGGTCGAGTTCGTCAAGGAGCAGATCCGGATTCTGAAGGAGCAGCGGAAAAGCCGTGGATAGAAAACTCATCGATAAACTGCGGCAGATTCTCGGCCCTTCGGCTGTGATCGATGACGAGACTGAGCTACTCGTCTATGAGTGCGACGCGCTGACGCTGTTTAGGAACAAACCGGATGTCGTTGTTTTGCCGCGAACCAGCGAGCAGGTTGCGCAAATCGTCCGGCTTGCGAATGAACATCGCATTCCCTTTCTGCCTCGAGGGGCGGGCACGGGATTAAGCGGCGGTGCGTTGGCGATCGAAGGTGGAATCATCATCGAGCTTCAACGGATGAATCGGATTGTATCGATTGATGCGGAGAACCTTATGGCCGTCGTGCAGCCGGGAGTGGTGAACATCCACATCTCTCAGGCAGTTGCGCCTTACGGTTTGTATTACGCACCGGATCCTTCCAGCCAAATGTCATGCAGTATCGGGGGCAACGTCGCAGAGAACTCGGGCGGGCCTCATTGTCTGAAGTACGGCATGACGACGAATCACATTCTTGCAATCGAGGCGGTCACGTCAAAAGGTGAGATTGTTCGCTTCGGGCACCCTTCGGGCGAAGCGATCGGCATGGACCTGCTCGGCGCCATTGTCGGATCGGAGGGTACCTTCGTCATCGTTACCGAGATTACCGTTCGGCTTCTGCCCAAGCCCCAGGCGGTGAAAACGCTTCTCGCCGCATTTCATTCGGTCGAAGAATGCAGTCAGTGTGTTTCGGATGTGATTGCTGCGGGCATTGTGCCTTCGGCTCTGGAGTTCATGGATGCGAAAACGATTGAGGCGGTCGAGGCATCCGTCTATAGAGCCGGTTATCCCAGGGACGCCGCCGCTGCATTGCTGATCGAAGTCGACGGTTTCCGCGATGGCCTGGAAGAAACTTCGGACGCAATCGCCGAGATCTGCCGCCGGAATCGCGCCTACAATGTTCGCATTGCTACAGACGATGAAGAGCGCGCCCGTCTCTGGCTAGGCCGGAAAGGCGCATTCGGCGCCATGGGGCGCATCAGTCCCGACATGATCACGATGGATGCGGTCATACCGCGCACGCGTCTGCCCGAAGTTTTGGTCGCGATCGATCGCATTTCCCAAAGGTACGGCCTGCCCGTAGCCAATGTGTTTCACGCCGGCGACGGCAATCTTCATCCGCTCATTCTCTTTGATGGCCGCCGCCAGGACCACGTCAGCAAAATTTTCAGCATGAGCGAAGAGATCGTTAAGCTGTGCGTCGACGTGGGCGGCTCGCTGAGCGGTGAACACGGCATCGGCTATGAGAAGAAGGATTTTATGGGGATGGTTTTCACAGAATCGGATCTCGATACTATGATGCGCGTGAAGCGCGTCTTTAACCCCGATGCCCTATTGAATCCCGCCAAAATCTTTCCAACCCGGCGCAGCTGCACCGAAATCGGAAAGCACACCACAACCAGTACGGCTGAAATCGCAAAGAGAGTTCATGAGGTATTGCTTGGTGAGAAACCATAATCCCCTCGGACGACTTGTGGGTAATGATCAGCTTGCTGTCCCAGGAGGGGATTACGTGTTCCGCGCTGTGTTCGGCCTAACCTGGAGCCAATCCTGAACCCTCACCCGATCATTGACAATCTCTCGCCGTCCACGATCCTACGGCCGGAATCCATAGAAGAACTTGCGCAGGCCCTCTGTGCGGAAAAGGGTGCGATCGTTCCGATTGGGGCAGAGACCCAGACGTATTTCGGAAATCCACTCCGGCGCGCCGACTGCGCCGTTGAGCTGACGCGGCTTTCGCGAATTACCGAATACAATCCGGCGGACCTGACGGTCCATGTGGAAGCTGGCATAACGCTCGAACAACTGGAGCACGCCCTTTTGGAGAACAACCAATCTTTGCCACTCAATCCGTGGAATGGTGTGAAAGCGACCATTGGTGGGATTGCTGCGGCCAATGCACAAGGACCATTTCGCGCGGTAGGCACGATTCGGGATTGGATCATCGGCATGAAGGTTGTTCACGTGGATGGGCAGATTTCAAAGGCCGGTGGCCGCGTGGTAAAGAATGTCACCGGATACGATCTACCGAAACTGTACACCGGTTCTTTGGGCACGCTCGTCATCATCGTTGAGGTCAGCTTAAAGTTGAGGGCCAAATTCGCCAGGACGGCAACGGCCATTGCTCGCGCCGCTGACGGAAGTGAAGCAGCTCAGTTGATTTCGTCCGTACGCAAGAATGCTCTGCAGCCCATTTCTTGCGAATGGGCCGGTCCGGAAAACGAGGTGTGGTTGCGGTTCGGCGAACATCCGCGCGCTGTGGATTGGCAGTTGAAGAATCTGCCGTCTGGAGACTGGACGCTATTGGAAGCGGAAGACGAAGCGGCCGCCTGGGAAAGGCTTCGGGCCCGATACGCTCGATTGGGGCCCGTTGTTTTGCGAGTCGTAGGACTTCCAACCAACGTGCGTGAAATAATAGAAGAATACCGGCCGGCCGCCTGGATCGCACATGCACTGAATGGCATCGTGCTCATGGAAGTTTCCGGGGCTGAACAGATTCGCCGCGTTCGCAACAAATATCGGGCTGTGATCGAGAGAGCGCCTCTCGAAGTGCGGCAGAGGATCGGGACGTTCGGGTTGACCGATAGCGAATACGACTTGATGAAAAAAATGAAGGAGGCCTTTGATCCCGAGGGCCGGTTGAATGCAGGACGTCATGTTGACGGGGAACGAAATTAACCACAAAGACGCACAGAAGGCGCCGCTGTATCTGGACTGCGTCCATTGCGGGCTGTGCCTGTCTTCGTGTCCAACCTATCGCGTGCTGGGCAACGAAATGGATTCCCCGCGCGGCCGGATCTATCTAATGCGGGCGTATGATGAAGGCCGGGCGAAAATCACGGACTCGTTTGTGGAACATATGTTCCGTTGCCTGGACTGCCGCGCCTGCGAGACCGTATGTCCGTCCGGCGTGCATTTTGGCCACATGATGGAAGAGATGCGGGGCAAAATTGTCGACGAGCGCTCCACG
>WNGK01002275.1_pt1 | contig 24638 bp, 21 predicted proteins | sample 5400601 | NCBI WGS metagenome assembly WNGK01 (sample SAMN13153376, study PRJNA577476) | soil metagenome | isolation source: 60 cm soil or saprolite under Garry oak tree replicate 1 | place: USA:California | collected 2016-06-15
CAGGTGTTGCAATCAGCGCTGCATGTTTTGCAGGATCTTTTGCCAGCTATAGGTGAAAAAGGCGTTCTGGACCTTGTCGATGATAAAGATTTCCTGGTGCTGCGAATCCAACGCAGCGCCTCGGGGAGCGATGAGCATGGTGGTGTCGCCCTTGATCGTAGCTTTGGGCGGGACATCGCCGTTGTCGGTGTAATTCCAAATTCCGACAAATGATTCACCAAGGTTCCGAGTAACCTGTACGCCGCGCGCTTCGACGGTGGCAATGAGTTCTTTGCGTTCGGGCAAGACCGCAAAGCCTTTCGTCGCATAAATACCGGTTCGAGGGCCGGTGATGATCGAGCGAGGCGCTACATCGCCCTCGTCCGTGCGGTTGAAGATGAGAATACCTTGGGGGTTGGCATTACCGACCGCGATGATGTTGTTGACAGGGTCGACAGCAATTCCCCGCGCGCGAAACATTTGAGTTTTCGGTCCGGCAATGACTCTCAACGGAGCCAGGTTGCCGTTAGCCGATCTGGAGAAAACCAGGATCGCCTGGCGTGTCGGCACGATAATTTCGTCATGAACGTTGTCCAGCGCCAGCTCATCATTTTCCTGTAGAAGAGTACGAGGACCCTGAATGGTTCGGATGGGTGCCGCGTCACCGCTCGCATTTCCACGGTAAACAAGAATCGCTTCCGCCAAAGGATTTGGAATGAGAATCTCGTCGTTCTTCTCATCGTAAGCGATCGCGTGTGATGTCCTGGAAAGCCGGGTGTGCGCGCCTTCGATAACTCTTGCTGGGGCCACATTTCCGTTCGCCAGCCTGGCGAATATCGCGATTCGCGGATTGGCCACTCAGTTCGGCACGAGAATCTGCTCGCGCATCGGATCGTAGGCGATGCCGCCGGGATTGCCTATGCCCGGCGCGGGCGTGCCATCCGGTGCGCCACGCACAATGCGCAGAGGCGCGGCATTGCCCTGGGCCGTTCGGCGGAAGACCATCGCCGAGTGTTCCTCAGGGCTCGTTGCCCAGACTTCGTCATTTTTAACATCGACGAACAGCCCGACAGGTTTTTTGAGCCTTGTCGCGGAACCTTCGATTTTCCGGATGGGAGCCGCATCACCGTTCGCCGTCCTGCTGAACACCAAGATCGAATTGCTGCCGCTGTTCGCGACAAAGAGCTCGTTGTGAGCGGTATCGACGAAGACCTTCATGGGCAGGCTCAGCTCGGTCTTCGGCCCGTGTATGACCCGCACGGGAGACGCGTTGCTTTGTGCGGTTCGCGAATGAACGGTGATCGACGGCTCTACGAATTTTCCGCTGGAGGAGCGAGGCTGGAGCCGCTGCTGGGGAACGGATAAGGTAGCGATGCCGCGCGCGAGTTGTCCTTGCACGTCTGTAGACTCGTCCTGGCTCGCTTCAGCCTGGTGGTAAGAGTCGTGGTTGGCAACGAAGATTTCATTGTTCTCGGCATCGACGAAAATCCCATGAGGATCCGCGAGCCCAGTGTCTGGCCCTTGAATGACACGCAACGGTTTTTCTTCGCCTTCCGCCAGCCGTCGATAGATCGATATCTTATTTATCTGCTCGATCGTGACCGCCACTTCGTTGTTTTTCAGGTCCAGCGCCACACCCCAGGTGCTGACCGGTGCGGGTCTCAGAGTTCGCGAGGCGGGCACATTTCCATTGGCGTCGTACTTGAACACGAGCATATCGGCAGCGGTATCGTTATTGACGGTGTAAATCTCCTTGTTGACGGGGTCGAGGGCGACTCCGCAAACGAAATCGACTCTCGTTCTGTTGCCGGTGATCACGGTTCGCGGGTCGGCTACATCATTGCTCACGAGATCTCTGTCGTATGTCCGCAGACTAAAAAGATTCTCGTCTGTCACCGCCACGATGTTCGACTCCGGATCGACGGCGACGTCCGCGAATACGGGGAAACGATCCCGCACTTGACGAAGCGGTGAAAGGTCGCCGCTCAATTGCGAGAAGACAAGAAGAACTGCTGGACCGGACAGAAGAAGCAATAAAACGACAAGGACTTTGCGGTTTCTCACAGTGAGAGCAATTACAGCAAAGCGCGTAGGATGGTGTCAATGTAAAGGACATCATTGCCGGCCAAGGTCACCGGCAGGACGGTCTACGGTATCGACGTCCGCGTTCCTGGCATGAAATGGGCCGCCGTAAAGGCCTGCCCGGTCTATGGCGGCACCGTCAAGAGCTACGATTTCGACGCGATCCGCCAATTGCCATCGCGTCGACATCTGGATCCAATCCGCTATCGGCGACGCAATATTCCAGATTACCGGTAAGCGCTTCCGGGATCTGCCCTACGGCGGTCACGATCTGAGCTGGACCTAGCTGGACAACAATGCGGCAAGCGACGGTTCCGATGCCGATTGGCGCCTCCTCATACCAGGAATGTTACGAAGTAGCGCCGAGACGCGCCAATTGCGCATCCGAACATTCCTTGATGATTGTGAGGAAGCGCATCAGATTGTCCTTACTCACAAACGGATGAGGATCGCCGGGCTTGCGGTACGGCAATGCACGAATCTTCTCCAGAGCCATGTCATACCCCGGATGGATCGTCAGGTACACGTCGGCGCCGGCCTTATTCGCGATGTCCATGAATCGGGCGGCGGAGGCGCTCCAGGTCTTGATGACTGCTGCCAGACTCGGACCATTCCGAACGCCGTGACCGTAGAGAGTGGGGTTAATACCTCCCCATACCGCGCCAAAATGCCGTTGGTTTCAGTCTTTTAGGGGAACGAGCGTGGAGATCGTGCCCGGCGTATGTCCCGGCGTCAGGTAAAGCGTGAGAATAGCGATCGCTGTGAGCGTGACTGATGATGAGATATCTGATCTGCGTCGGATCCTCACCCAGCTTTTTGAGCCCATCGGTGACCAACTCTTTCACGCTGTAATTCATGCCGGAATCGATCAGGATAATCCCCTCGGATGTTTTGACCGCCCAGGTGGAGTTACCGAATACCTGAGGCGTACTCAAGGAGTCTGCATGGCTGCCTAGCCAATACAGGTTGTCGAATACCTTTGCAGGCGGAAAGGACCACTCCGAACGCGCCGGAACTTTCACTGACGAAAGCACCGTGCTGCCCGGCGCGGGGTCCTTGGCCGGTGCTTCCTCTACGGGCCCCTTCTCCGAGAATGCGGGTCTGCAAACTGTTTCGTACAAGGCCGTGAGGTCGTGCCCAGGCCGATATGCCGCGGCCTTGGCGATGTCGATGTGTTTTTGCGCGGCCGCGTTTGGGCCTTCAGCGTTTGCGACATTCAGAATCCCGCCCGCCAACACGAAGGCGCCGCAAAACAGAGCTATGCGATAACGTTTCATTTCTTTACTCCTTGGAGCGTAAGTCTACGCATTAGCGGTCGGCCGAGCAACTTCATCGCTTACACCGCGGCACAAACGTGACGGTGCCGCCTTTTTCGATCGAACAACGGCCGCTCGTCATGGCCGCCGGTCCCCGGATGAATTCAAGTCCGGCACGCTGGCGGTTCCATCTTTCCCGCTCAGCATGGTGACGTTGACGTACGCGTGATGAGAGATCTTCTGAGAACACGGCCATGTTGTTGTTGAGATCCCTGGGGTGTACCTCAATATTTCCACGAATCCGTGGCACGGCATTGAAAAAGAAGTAAACTGTCGCAGGTGGTTGGCGCATGAGTCATCAGTTCCAGGCGAGATCGCACTCCGGATCAAGTATTGGCGCGGTCGTTCGCGTCGCTGCGGGAAATTTCCTGGAGATGTATGACTTCATGGTCTTCGGCTATTATGCCGCGGCCATCGGGCGCGCGTTTTTCCCAACGCAGAACGAGTACGCCTCGCTGATGCTGTCGTTCATGACCTTTGGTACGGGCTATCTGATGCGCCCTCTGGGGGCGGTGGTGCTGGGCGCCTACCTCGACCACCATGGACGCCGCAAAGGCCTGTTGCTGACGCTTTCGCTGATGGCTGTGGGGACAGTCTCGATAGGCGTCATGCCCGGTTACGAGACCATCGGTTTGTTCGCGCCGCTACTGGTAGTGGCGGGCCGGCTGCTGCAGGGGCTTTCGGCGGGTGTCGAAGTCGGTGGTGTGAGCGTCTATCTGGCCGAGATCGCCACTCCCGGCCGCAAGGGATTTTTTGTCAGTTGGCAATCCGCCAGCCAGCAGGTGGCGGTGATCTTCGCGGCCCTTATCGGACTGGTTCTCTCCTCAACGCTGCGGCCGGAACAGATGGCGGGCTGGGGATGGCGTGTTCCGTTGCTGATCGGCTCCATGCTGATCCCGTTTCTCCTGCTGTTGCGGCGCTCGCTTACCGAGACCGATGACTTCCGCGCGCGAAAGCACCATCCTAGTACTTCGGAAATCTGGCGCACTGTGATCGCGAACTGGCCTCTGATGATTCTGGGGATGATGCTGAGCATCACCACCACGGTCACCTTCTACCTGATCACTGCCTACATGCCGACGTATGGCAGCGGCGTGCTTCATCTCTCGACGAGTTCCAGCATGCTGGTGACACTGCTCGTGGGCATCTCGAATTTCTGTTTGCTGCCCCTGATGGGCGCCTTGTCGGATAGAGTCGGACGGCGGCCGATGCTCCTGTTGTTTTCGACGATCGCGCTCGTCACGCCGTATCCAGTCCTGCTGTGGTTAGTCAGTGCACCGTCTTTCGGGCGGCTGCTGGCCGCGGCGCTGTGGTTCTCGATGATTTTCGGTAGCTACAACGGTTCGATGGTGGTGTTCCTGACGGAGGTCATGCCCGCGAACGTGCGCGTCTCCGGTTTCTCCTTTGCCTACAGCCTGGCGACCGGCATCTTCGGCGGTTTCACGCCCGTCGTTTCCACCTGGCTGATTCACGAAACCGGCAACGCCGCCATGCCCGGCGCGTGGCTCGCGCTGGCCGGGCTGATGGGTTTGATCTCGACGTTAATCCTTACCTCGCGAGGCTTCCAGCACGGAGCGCACAAGAGCCGCGGAACGGTAGATGCCGTGCACGAACTTCCCGTAGGGCAACGTTAAGAACAAACCCAACACCATGCCCAGATGAATTCGAAGCAGCGCTCCCATTGCGGTAGTTTCGCGCAGCGCCAGTAGCAGCAATCCCGTCAAACTCGTCAGGAACAGCAGCGCCAGGAACGACATGTCCATGCTGTCCTGCTTGATATCCACGATAGCCGTATCCCGGCGCCGCTTTAGCCTGTAGAGTCCTACTGGGCCGATCAGCAGCCCAATGCCGCCAAGGGTTCCCAGCACCACGGGAACGCTGAAGTACGCATGCGGCGCTTGCCATCCAAATATAGAGTGGTACGCGGCTGCGACCGTCGTCGACGCCAGACACAGCAGGAACCCGTAGAAGGTGCAATGATGGAAACGCCGGCGGGCCTGTGAATGTTGCTGATTTGGATACGTGCAGCCCACGCCGTGGCTATCCAGGTTTTTCAGCCAGAGAGCATCGCGAGCCGCCTGAAGCAGGATCGAGGGTTGGAAAAACGGCGCCAGGCTCTCACCCGATTCGCGCCAGAAGCGGAGGAATCCAGCCACGTACGCCGCTAAGATGAACGCGGAAACGACAGCAAATGTTGCAACCATCGCTTCATGGGAGATCACCGCGTAGAAGTTCGCACCGGCCGCCGAACGCGTGCCCGCGAGCAAGGCTGCAACGACGATACCCGCCGTCACAGCCAACCATGCGCCCACACGCACGAATCCCGGCCAGGCATAGTTTTGATACGATCGCGCTCGGATTTGGGCGAATACCTGGGGCACGTTCACCGCAAACTCGTGTGGTGGTGCGTACTGACAGGAGTAGTAACACTCAGCGCAGTTGTGACACAGGTTCGCCAGGTAGTTGACATCGGTTTCGCTGAAATTCAGGCGACGCTCCATTGCAGGGAACACGGCGCAATAGCCCTCGCAGTAGCGGCAGGCGTTGCAGATGACCATCAGGCGTTCGCCTTCCGCGATGAGATTACTGAGCGGCTGCACGCGCAGCCTCCCTTCCGGCGATGCGCCCGAATACCGCGCCGATGGTCATGCCGAGCCCGGCCAGGTAGCCCTTGCCGACAACGTTGCCGGCCATGATCTCGCCGGCCGCGAAAACGTTGGTACGAGAGCCAAGCCCCTGGACCTCCGCTCGCTCATTCACTTTCACGCCGAGATACGTAAAGGTGATTCCCGGCCGCAAAGGATAGCCGTAGAAGGGCGCCAGGTCGATGGCTTGCGCCCAGTGGGACTTCGGTGGATTGAGACCTTCGGTGCGGCAGTCATCGAGAATCTGGTGATCGAAGCGGCCCGGCCGCACGGCCTGGTTGAATTCACGGACAGTCGTTTCGAGATCCTGTGCCGGTAGAGCAAGCGCCAAAGCCAGGTCTCGGATGCTCGGCGCCGGAATCGGCGGAAACACCGACGGTATAAAGCGGCCCATGGCTTTAGAATCAATGATGGACCATGCGATCTGATCCGGCTGCTCGGCGACGAGGCGTCCCCAGATCGCGTAGCGCTTGGGCCAAAGATCCTGTCCCTCGTCATAGAAACGCTCAGCTCGTTTGTTGACGACGATGCCGAGTGGCAGGCAATCCAGGCGCGTGACAATCCCACCGTCAAATTTCGGTGCGCGGGCATCGACGGCGACAGCGTGACACTGCTTGGGATCGCCCACCGATTCGGCACCTTGGCCCATCAGCAGCTTGAGCAGTTTGCCTTTGTTGTAGGGCGTGCCGCGAATGATGAAGTTTCGCGCCGCTTCGCCCCACACTTCTTCCAGCCATTCCAGATTGGACTCGAAGCCGCCCGAAGCCGCCACCAGGGCCTTGGCGCGGAACTCGGTGGGCTGACCGTTCAGCAGAAGCCTGCCGCTTTTGAACTGGCCGTCACGGATATGCAACTCGGTCACTTCGGCGTTGTAGAGGACGCGAATACCGCGCTGGATCGCCGCAGCATAGTAAGCGTTCATCAACGCCTTGCCACCGCCCAGAAAGAATGCGTTGGTCCGGCTCAAATGCAGCGTGCCTTCAAGCGAAGGCTGAAAGCGAACGCCATAGCTCTTCATCCACTGGGTGGCTTGCGGCGAATCACGGATGACCAGCCTTGCCAGGTCCTGCGCCGTATTGCCTTCGGTGACACGCAGGAGGTCCGAGAAATATTCTTCTTCGGTGTATGCATCCGTCAGCACATTCGTGGGAGTTTCATGCATGCAGCGCATGTTACGCGTGTGACGGCTGTTGCCGCCGCGGTACTCCACTGGAGCGGACTCGAGCACGGTTACGGATACACCGGACTCTCGCGCCACCAGTGCAGCACATAAGGCCGCGTTGCCGCCGCCCACGACGGCCACATCCGCTTCTATGGTTTGTTCTCCCATCCTCTGCAATCGTATTGCGGCCAGATTTTTCTTGCAACGCCACTGCCGGGACATCTATATCATGACCTGTGAAGCCGCGGAGCGGCGATAGCATGTGGCCCCACGCGTGAGCGTGGGGTATAAGAAACCTCGTTTCGAAAGTCCCCTCCTTGGCAAAGGAGGGGTGGCTGCGCCATCAAAAAGATGCTGCGAAGCCACCGAATCCGGCGCAGACGGGGTGGTTCGTTCAAGAGAAATTGTTTTGGAGTTTGAACGAACCACCCCGTCCGCGCCTTTCATTGGAACGGGAATTTTTCTTGATGGCGCGTCGTCCCTTCCTTTGCCAAGGAGGGGAGTCTGCTCCGCCCCAAGCGTTCAGCAAGATTAAATGCGTATACTTAACAGCGCTTACGCGTGGGGCTACATTCTGTCGCCGCTCCGCGGCGTAATACAGATACAGCAAGGAGACCCTATGGCGCAAAAACGAAGGCCTTCACGAGGAAACATGGAGCGGCGGAATTTTCTAAAGAACGGGATGTTGGCGGGCGCGGCTGCGATCGTTCGGCCGGCCGCTGCGGCTGCGCAGCAGGCTCCTGGCGCGGCGTCCGAGGTTGAGGTTCTCACTACGGACACTTGTGGCTCGGACTATATGGTCGACGTTATCAAGTCGCTGGGTTTCGAATACGTCTGCGCCAATCCCGGCTCCAGTTTTCGTGGTCTGCAGGAATCGATCATCAACTATGGGGGCAATCGGAATCCCGAGTTCATTACCAATTGTCATGAAGAATCCTCGGTGGCCATGGGACACGGGTATTTCAAAGCCGAGGGCAAACCGCTGGCAGTACTGGCTCACGGTACGGTTGGCCTGCAGCACGCCTCGATGGCAATCTACAACGCATGGTGCGACCGTGTTCCGGTTTACATCGTTATTGGCAATTACGTGGATGCAGCCATTCGCCGGCCCGCGGAGTGGTACCACGGCGTCCTGGATGCTGCGGCCATGGTTCGTGACTACGTCAAGTGGGACGATCAGCCGGCCTCGCTCACCCATTTCGGCGAGTCCGCTGTCCGTGCCTACAAGATCGCGATGACCCCGCCGATGGCCCCTGTACTCATCTCGGCCGACGCGGAACTTCAAGAGAGTCCGCTCGAGAGTAAAACAAAATTGACGGTTCCGAAGCTGACCATGCCTGCGATGCCGCAAGGGGAAGCCGGCGCCGTAACGGAACTTGCGCGGCTTCTCGTGGCCGCTGAAAACCCGGTATTGGTTGCCGACCGCCTGGCGCGGACGCCGGGCGCGATGCCGTTGCTCATCGAACTCGCCGAGACGTTGCAGGCGGCGGTCATCGACCAGGGCGGGCGGATGAACTTCCCCTCGCTCCATCCTCTCAATCAAACCCAGCGCGCTGCAGCGGCCATCGGCGAAGCCGATGTCGTCGTGGGTCTGGAGGTGGCCGATTTTTGGGCGACCGTTAACGCTTTACGCGATCAGTTGCATCGCTCCACACGAAAGATGACGAAACCAGGCGCGAAACTGGCTACGGTCACGACCGGCGATCTCTACATCAGGTCGAACTACCAGGATTTTCGACGGATGGCCGACGTCGATCTGGCGATTGCCGCCGATGGGGAGGCCACGCTGCCTGCGCTGATCGAAGCCGTTAGGCGTGCGACCACAGGTGATCGCAAGCGAGTGTTCCAACAGCGCGGCGCAAAACTCACCGAGGCCAGCAAGGCTGCGCGCGAACGTATGCGGGAGGCGGCCACATATGCGTGGGACGCCAGCCCGCTGAGTACGGCACGCGTCGCGGCCGAAGTATGGGCGCAGATCCGGAATGAAGATTGGTCTCTCGTGTCGAACTACTACAGCGAGGCTGGCGTGTGGCCGCGCCGGCTCTGGGACTTCAACAAACCGTATCAGTGGCTAGGCCACGCGGGTGGCGGCGGCATTGGTTATGGCGCGCCGTCGTCCGTTGGAGCGGCGCTCGCCAATAAGAAGTACGGCCGCTTCTCGGTGAGCCTCCAGACTGACGGCGACTTGATGTATGCCCCGGGGGTCCTGTGGACCGCGGCACACCACCGCATTCCGCTCCTGAGCGTCATGCTCAACAACCGGGCCTATCACCAGGAGATCATGCACGTGCAACGCATGTGCAACCAACGCAACCGCGGCGTCGATCGTGGGACCATGGGATCGACGCTTACCGATCCCAACATTGACTTCGCGAAGCTGGCACAGGGATTGGGCGTGTATGCCGACGGACCCATCACGGATCCAAAGGATCTTGGGCCGGCGCTCCGGCGCGCGGTCGCCGCCGTTAAACGCGGCGAACCGGCGCTGGTCGATGTCGTCACGCAGGCGAGGTGAGAACGCGGTGTGGGGGGACCGGCCGATGCCCAATCTAAGAAGGTGTGAATAAATTAACCTGCCTGCAGTTGCGGTTTGGTTCAGCTCGCCAGGTGGCGTTATTGTGTCAGTTGGTCGTTGGGTTGTTTGACAAGTACATCGGACATTGTACATGGGACATCCCAACATTTGACATTGTTCGCTGCACGCTTGAGCTTCCCAAAAATATCAAATTTCGGGATGTCCCATGTACGATATCAAATGCACTTGTCCAACAACCAAATCACGCATTGACGAACTGACCAAATGGTCGTTTTGCTTTCGCCGATTCATTCACAGTTTCTAAGAGGCCGCCGAAGGCGGTGTACCAACAGGGGCCGGCCGGTGGGTCCGACATTCTTATGATGACGATGCGAATGCTCGAGAGAGTCGCCGCAAGCGCCGCATTCGTGGCGGTGATCGGGTTAACCCATGCGATAGCGCAGCAACCGGCGCCCGCGGCGCCGGCCGGCAACGTGAAGACGGGTCAGACGCTTTTTATGAAGATCGGATGCTATCAGTGTCATGGCAATCAGGCTCAAGGCGGCGCGGCAGGGCCGCGTATCGGCCCAAGCCCGATGCTGTCATTCCAAGCCCTGGCTACGTATGTGCGGGCGCCGCGCGGAGAGATGCCTCCCTATACCGCCAAGGTCGTCTCTGAGAAAGATCTTGCCGATATCTACGCCTTTCTCGCCGCACTCCCGCGCCCGCCCGCCGTCGAAAGCGTTCCGTTGCTGAAGCTGGAACCCTGAACGTGACTGCGCTCGCTGCAGGTGAACCGCGCTGGAGGTGCCGGAGGAGGGAGCCAAGGCCTGTGGCTGGAATAAGAGAAGTCCGGTGCCGGGCAGCATGCCGGGAAGGTTCAAGAGGGGAGTCGGCATGGGTATGATCCAGCACCATGGCGGTCTGATGGGTTATCACGAAGGAGAGGAGGCCTTCGCCAGGCTAGCGACGGGAAGAGGCGCGGCAGTTTTCGGTACTGAACTGGAGTTGACTGCGGACGGCAATGTAGCCGTATATCCCTATGACACAGGGCTGGTCATCAACCCGCTGGTGGCCGAGGCCGACATGGTCGGATCCCTGGTCGAGAGTACTCAACTGACGACGGATCCCATTCCATGGGACCGGGAATTTCCAGGCACTCAACACTACAGCGTCGGCTACTTGTCCTACCGGCTTCCGGCGATCATGGACGTTCCACAACAGACACAGGTTTACATCCATAGCTTGGAACCCCGTTGGTTCTACGGAGTAAAAGGCTTCAGCGAGACCAGCATTGGGGCGGTGCCAGGCGCTCTAGCGAATGCCATCTACAATGCGTGTGGCGTAAGGATTAGAGAGCATCCGATCACCAGGGAAAAGACAATGGCCGGTTTACTGCGGTAATTCGGAACGGAGGAAAAATTCTGTACTAGCGAAATGCGAATCTGACGAGATCACCTGGCTTTGGGGCCAATGCTGCGAACGTAGTTCACGATGTGCCACATCTCCTCATCACTAATTCCGGGCTTGCCGTTGAGTCCTCGCATCGCGGCATTCGGTCCGACACCGTCTCGAATGTCGACGAAGATTTCGCCATCCGTGGATCCGTGATCCCACTTGTCGTCGGTTAAATCCGATGGCTTAATTTCCCCAACCTTAACCAGCGTTGACGCCATCTCGCTGACCCCGTTGCCTGCTACACCGTGGCAATTCGCGCACAACCTGTCAAAAAGCCTCTTGCCGTTGGCGATGGACTGGGGAGTCGCCGCAACGGGGTTTTTCATCGTTTTCGCGGCAGCCTGTGTCGGATTGGACTGCACGGCGGAACATCCACCTAGCGATCCCGCGAGCGTCAGGATCAATACAGTTCTCATTCCGAATGGACTATGGCTCATCGGCTGGAATATTAACACAGCCGCCCAAGAGCCTGGATAGCGCGTATTCCCCTTCTTGCCGCGGCGGAGATTAGTAAATCGGTTCGGGGATGTCCGAGCCGCGGATTGCGCGGATTGCACGAATGTCAGGACAAAAGTGGAGGGGCCGCGAGTACGAAATTCTCCGTGGACCCTGAATAAATAAACTACAATGACGACGACCCGGATGACGCGATCATGATGCTCAAAACACAACGCCGGCCGGGCGAATCCGACGCTGAATCGGGCGGCTGGTGGCAGTCCGACTACTGGATTTTCAGTCCCTTGCAGGACATGACTTTTGTCCTGTTGACGCCGCTTCTGATCCTGTTGACGTTTGCCGCCGCACGACGGGGCGGCTGGATAAACGGCCTGCTCACGTTCGGGCTTGCGCTGGCGATGGCCCATTATCTGCCCGGGATCCTGCGGGCCTATGGGGACCGGGCGCTCTTCCACCGCTTTCGAGTCCGCCTGATTCTCGCCCCGCTGTTTCTTATAGCGATCTCCACCTGGTTCGCCTACCTCAGTTTGCATATTGTCATCCTATTGGCGCTTTTGTGGGGCCAGTGGCACTGGATGATGCAGGTCTACGGATTTGTTCGCATCTACGACGCCAAGGGCGCGGGGGGACCGGCCAAAACGCCTATCCAGAACGCCGCCGCAGGCGGTGAACCCAATATCGCTTGGCCGGTGGGCCCGACCCTTAAAAAGGGCGTGGGGGGACCGGCCAAAACGCCTATCAGGAAGGCCGCCGAAGGCGGTGTACCCAATATGGCTTGGCCGGTGGGCCCGACGCTTAAAAAAAGGGTGGCTGCGCGGACCCCGGCGTGGCTGGATCAGATGATCTGCCTGATGTGGTTTGGGATGTGCGTGTTCGTTTTGAACAACGACCTTCCGTCGTATGTCACGAGCTTCTATGAGAGCGGCGGGCCATCCCTGCCGGCCCAGGCATTTGCCTGGTTCGCACGGGGATGGCTCGTGCTGACTGTTGCCGTGACGCTGTTTTATGTGATCCGCACGTCGCAAGCGATCCGCGACGGACGATGGCCGAACCCGCTGAAGTTCGTATTCATTGCTGTGACGTTTGTTTATCTGAAGTACACCGCGTCCGTTGTCGAGCGCCCGTTTATGGGGCTCGTGATGTTCGAGTCGTGGCACGATATTCAGTACCTGGCGATCGTCTGGTTGTTCAACGTAAACCGGGCGCGGAAGAGTCCGGAGGCGGGGCCCTTCATTCGGTTTCTATTTCGCCCGCGCGCCATCCTGGTTTTGGCGTATGTGGGCGTGTGCCTGGCCTTCGGGTCGCTGACTCATGCCTGGAGCCTGTTTGAAGACAAGACCGTGGTCCGCATCGCCATTTCCTTGGTCACGGCGACGGGCCTGCTGCACTATTATCTGGACGGCTTCATTTGGAAAATCCGCGAGACGGAAACGCGGCAAGCATTAGGCGTTCGCCCGGGAAGCGAGGCAGGCGAAATCCGGCGCATCACCGCCGAGCCGTCTGCCGTCTTAGCGTCGGGCCTGGTTCCGGCTTGGAGCCGCCAAGCCCTGCTGTGGCTCTTGTTCGTGATTCCGGCCGCTCTCTTCTTCGTGAGGGAATCAAAAGGCAATGTCGCCAGACCTCTGCAGATCTATGAAAATGTGGTCGAGGCGTTTCCCGATTCTCCCAATGCCCATTATCAACTCGGCAGGGAACTGCAAGATGCCGGGCGGCTGCGGGAGGCCACGGTTCACTTCGAGCGGGCTTTGTCACTGGCGCCGGACTTACTTCCGGCCCGTATCTTCATGGGCGTGCTGCTGGGTGATCAAAGGGATCTCGCTGGGGCCAGGGCTCATTTTGAGCAAGCCCTGAAGATGGACCCCAAAAATGCTGAAGTCCACAACGACCTGGGCATCATCCTGGACGAACAAGGCGACTTGACGAGCGCGAAGGCCCACCTCGATCTTGCCGTGGCCATTGAACCCCAGTATGCGCTGGCTCAGAACAATCTCGGAATCGTGCTCGCCAAACTCGGAGATCTTGCTCAGGCGCGCCTTCATCACGAGCGCGCCGTGCGCATCGAACCCGACTTTGCCGATGCCCATTATCAGCTCGGCGTGACGATGGCCAAACAGGGCAATCTAGCCGGGGCCGTGGACCATCTGGAGCAGGCCATCCGCATCGACCCGGATCTGCACCTGGCCCACAACAGTTTGGGCGAAGTCCTGAAGAGTCAGGGCAAGTTGCCGGAGGCCAAAGCGCACTTCGAGCAGGCGTTGCGGATCAAGCCCCATGACGCCACCGCGCAACAAAATTTGGAGACGACGGAAGCGGCTTTGCAAGACCGCAGCCCGTACAAGTCCACCCCTCATTGAACTCGTTTACCTGCGCCTGCGTGCTGTCCCGCCCGCCAGGTGGCGTCATTGTGTCGGTTGGTCGTTGGGTTGTTTGACAAGTACATGGGACATCGTACATGGGACATCCCAGCATTTGACATTGTTCGCTGCACGCTCGAGCTTCCCCAAAATGTCAAATGTTGGGATGTCCCATGTACGATCTCAAATGCACTTGTCCAACAACCAAATTACGCATTGACGAACTGACCAAATGCTCGTTTTGCTTTCGCCGATTCATTCACAGTTTCTATGACCGCGCCTACAGAGGTCCTCCTGAACTCCTCGCGATCCGGAGGCCCGAACGCGGATGACGCGGGTCGTGATCGCTAGCGCTTGTCTACGACGATCTCTCCACCCTTGATCACCACCTTGACCTTCAATACGTCGGAGATATCCGCCAGGGGATTACCGTCGAGGATCACGATGTCCGCCAGCTTGCCTGGCTCCAGAGTCCCGAGCTCCTTGCTGCGGCCGATGACGGCGGCGGCATTGCGCGTCATGATCTTGACGATGTCCTGCCTCGAGAACACAAGTCTGAGCGGCCTCAGTTCCTGGGCCAGTGAGTCCTTCGGGAGAAAAGTGGTATCGGTACCATACCCGTACGTGAGGCCGGCATCCCAGAGCAGCCGTGCATTTACCGGCCCCTGGCCCGCGCTCGATAGAGTGTTCATCGGAAATGGATCCAGGTCGCGGAAGCGGGGCAAGTTATCGTCACCAGTTCTGGAACGAACCCGCGCATTATCCTCGGCAAATGTTGGAACGAATATGCCAAGCGTCGACATCATGGGAATTCCAGAAGCGGCAATCTTACGGGCCTGACCTTCATCCAACTGGCCAATATGTGGAGTGTGGGCGAGAATCGTTGTGCCTGCTTCGACAGCCGCCATCGTATCCTGCACCGTCACGGCGTGTGTGATGGTGGGAATACCCAGCCGCCTGGCTTCGGCTGCAATGACGGACAACGTCTCTTTCTCGGGGCCACCAGGTGTGACGATAATGGCCATCTTAAAAGCGTCAACGCCGGCTTTCGCCAACGCGTGCACCGTTGCGAGAGTCTCCTCGCGGGGTATTGCGGTGGCGGCTGTCGTGGGGCGATCGGGCGGACGCGACACGTCGATTCGTGCCGGATCTACTCCCGGTCTGCCCCCACCCGAAGCGCGCGCCAGAGGGACCCGCCCGACCGCCAGCAGACGGGGTCCTTTGATTTCGCCCTCGTTGAGCCGCCGCCGGAGTTCCAGGATGGGCTCGAGGGGATCCCCCGCGGACAATATGGTGGTGAACCCTGCATCAAGAAATTCCTGCATGCGTGTGGAGGCTTGCTCTTTAAGCCACTGCGTTGCATCCCCTTGGATCACGTGGCGATGGGAATCAATGAATCCCGGCATCACGGTCATGCCCTGAGCGTCGATTGACACTGCTCCGGGGACAACTGCAGCCCCTTCAGAAAAAGACACGATTCGTCCGTTCCGGACAACGACGGCGCCTCGGTTGATAACCCCGCCGTTGCCGTCAATGATCCGCGCGTTGGTGATCACAAGACTCTGAGCCGCGAGATCCTGAATGCAGCCAAAGTTCAAAAAGAATGCCAAGCAGGCATAGCCAAGCAGACTTTTCATCCTCTTTCATCCTCTCCAATTGGTCTCACGAGTTTTCCCGGACAGACCCAACGCTACAGATTTTGATGTGATGAGGTCTAGAAAAAAAGCGGCAAGGCCCAAGGTGAAGAAGAAGAGAAATCCAGGTCCTACCTGGCGCGGTGCTCGACAATCGTCGTGGCGAACGTTCGGCCATCAATTTCGAGGTAGAGCTCTCGCTCGGTGATCGAGAGTGAGAGATGGGAGCGCCGCTCAATCAGGCTGGCAACTTGATCAATAAAACTGCGTTCGAACGCATATACCGGAATGTCGGGAAGGCGATGAACGTTCGCTGCCGCAAGTTGTGCGAGGAGCTTTCGAACATCGCGATGTGTGTAAACTGCAGCTCGTCCGGCGAGTTTGTGGCCGCGATGTAATCGGTCTGCGTCGGGCATGCCGACCTCGATCCAGGCGTTGATCCGTCCGGTGAGATCTCGAATTAGGACTGCCGGCTCGTCCCCGGCGGCGACACCTTCGGTCAGCGCAATGCCGTCCGCATACTCGAAACAGTATGCAAACACCCGCATCAGCATGTATTCGATGGTCTCGGATGGCTGCCGCGCGACGCGGAGGTCGAGCCGTTCGTAAATGCCGCGATCGATGTCAGCCAAATCGATGTCGAGGTTGTAAATCGTCGCTGTCAACGCCATCGAGATGCCGCCGCTCTACTGGTTAACACTCTCGTATACTACTTGAACTGCTACTGGAGAGAAGACCTTGGGCTTCGGTCTCGGAAAGAGCGGGCTGGTGTATGCTTGCAGCACGAAAAAGAATAAAGCGCAGTCCGCCGAGGCCCTTAGAAACGCACGTTTCAGAATTTGGAGATTTGACATTGTTTGGAGTAGGGTTTGTGATTCGGAAATTTCGCTGAGAGGGAGGAGATAAACATGAGCGAGCATGATGCATCTCGCCGCGAATTCCTAGTTCGTGCGGCGGTTGGCGCGGGGGCCGTTGCGGGCGCGGGGCTAGTGCCTGAGACGCACGCACAGACGCGCGAGCAGGACAGGAAAGCCAAAAGCGAGACAAATGTCCCCGACCAGCGGCATTCGAACGGCGATGCCCCTGGCGCATTCCTCAACCACGACCAGGCCGCCACGATGCTGGCGTTCACGGAGCGGCTCATGCCCGGCGCCCCAGGCAAGCCGGGCGCGCGCGATGCGGGAGTGCTCAATTACATTGACCTGGCGCTCGCCGGGGCTTACGCCGATCTTCAGGATTTCTACAGGCGCGGGCTCGCTCAGCTCGACGCGTACTGCCGCAAAACCTATAACGAGCCATTCGTGCGGCTCAGCGCGGCGCGACAGGACGAAGTGATCACGGCGCTCGAGGAAGGCAAGGCAGTCGGGTTCACCTGGCCCACGGCGCCGGAGTTCTTCAACACCATCCGCACGCACACGATGGAAGGCATGTTCGCCGACCCGATTTACGGGGGCAACAACGACTTCGCCGGCTGGCGCCTCGTGGGCTTCCCGGGCGCGCAAGCGATCTTCACTCCCGCGGACATGCAGAGCAAACAAGCGTTCACCCGTGCTCCTATCATCAGCCTGCAAGCGCACGCCCAGGGTCCAACGCGGAAGGAGTGAGCCATGGCAACCGAAAAGACGGATGTCGTTATCGTCGGTGTGGGCGCGGCGGGCGGGATACTCGCGGCCGAGCTCGGCAAAGCGGGCATGAAAGTGATTGGCCTGGAGCGCGGCCCGCGCCTGACCACTGCGGACTTCACGCCGCATGACGAATTGCGCTACTTTCAGCGGCAGGAGCTGCGCCCGAACGTGAAGCGCCAGCCCGTCACCTGGCGGGCGAACGCGAATGCGCGCGCTCTCCCGCTGCCGGTGCTGAATTACGGCAACCAGGCGGGGGGTGGCACCATCCACTACGGTGCGGTCTCGTGGCGCTTTCACGAGGACGACTTCCGCGCGCGGTCACAGACGATGGAGCGCTACGGAGCAGCGGCGATCCCGGAAGACTCCTCCCTCGCCGACTGGCCGTTGAGTTACGCCGATCTCGAGCCCTTCTACGATCGCGCCGAATACGAGCTCGGCGTGTCGGGCAAGGCGGGCAATTTGCAGGGCCGCAAGATCGACGGCGGCAACCCGTTCGAAGCGCCGCGCCGCCGCGAGTATCCGCTGCCGCCATTGTTCGTCGATCAAGCGGGCGCCATCTTCGAAGCTGCGGCCCGCAAACTGGGCCATCACCCGTTTTCGACGCCGCGCGCGATCGTCTCGCAACCGTATCACGGGCGGCCGGGCTGCACTTACTGCGGCTTTTGCCAGGCCTTCGGCTGCCACATCGGCGCGAAGTCGAGCATCCTCGTGACGAAGCTGCCCGAGGCCGATGCGTCCGGCAACTTCAAGTTGCTCACCGGCGCCATGTGCTGCCGCGTGAACAGCGACAACAGCGGGCGAGTGACCGGCGTGTCCTACTACGGCCCCGACGGGGAGGACAACACAATCGAGGCGGAGCTCGTCATTCTCGCTCCGTTCATCTACGACAACGTGCGCCTGCTGCTGCTTTCGAAGAGCGCCAGGTTCCCGAACGGCCTGGCCAACTCGAGCGGCCACGTGGGCAAGCATCTCATGGCCCACATCGGTCCAAGGGTGTTTGCCGCATTCGACGACCGGTACGTCAACATCTACATGGGGCCGAGCGCGCAGAGGCATAGCCTCGACGACTTCAACGCCGACAATTTCGACCACAGCCGCCTGGGCTTCATTCGTGGCGCGCAGATCAGTGTCAGTCCCGCCGACCTGGAGGCCGGCCCGATCGGCGCCGCCGTGAGCATGAACCCGCCGCCTGGCATCCCGCGGTGGGGCGCCGCGTATCGCGACTTCCTCGCGAAGTACTTCGCGCGCTACGCCGGGCTGACCGCGCAGACCGAGAACCTGCCGTATGCCGACCAGACAATCGACCTCGATCCGAACGTGCGCGATGCGTGGGGATTGCCGGCGCCGCGCCTGACCTACGACTGGAGGCGGCCTAACGAGCTCAAGCGCGTCGAGTTCATGGTGCGGCAATTGGAAGAGCTGGGCCGCACGATGGGCGCCACGCACGTGTGGCGTTCGCCCCTGGGTCAGGGCGCTCCGGGCGCCCACCACGAGGGCGGCACGCGCATGGGGAGTGATCCGAAGACTTCGGTGGTGAACCGCTACGGCCAGAGCTGGGACATCCCCAACCTCTTCATCATCGGCAGCTCGACCTACCCATCGATGAGCGGCTTCAATCCGACGCTCACGATCCAGGCGCTCGCCTACATGAGCGCCGATGCAATCGTGAATCGCTACAAGAAGAATCCCGGACCGCTCGCGTAGCGACTGGGACCTGTGGGTTGTGATTCGCCAAAACTGGCAAGTTTTTTGGCCAAATTTGGTTAAGGCTTATAACTCCCTGTCCTGCTTCCCATAATCTCCTCCTTTTGGGATGCGACTGATTGAGCCGGCTCATGACCTGGTGCGCCACGCGATCTGTGCCGATACGCACTCATCGAGAAGGGTCAAAAAGCGCTGCCGGAGTTCTTTGTTCACGAATGGATGAGGTTCGCCTGGCTTACGCACCTTTAGAGCGGCCAGCTTATCCATCATTTTATCGATTCTGGAGTGAATCGTTATCATGGTGTCCACGCCAGCTTTTGCCTCGATCTCTTTGAACCGCCGGACCGACGCACGATAGGTTTCAAGGCCCGTCGGCCAATCCGGAAAATATTGCACTCCGGCGCGCGCGATGCCCAAAGTAAAGCCACCGTAAATGCCGCCGACGTGCCGTTGATTCCCGTCCTTAAGCGGGATGATCATCGAAATTGTTCCAGGAGTGTGGCCGGGAGTGACATAGAGACTGATTGTTGTGTCGCCGAGCGTCAGTTTCTGGCCATCAGTCACCACCATATCTTTTTTGGGCTTGAGCTCCGCAGGAGTGTTGTCCTTTGCAACGACATTCCAATCCGCTTCCGACATAAGGACGCGCGGATGGAAATGATCCTGGATGTACCTGGCTCCCCAATAGTGGTCCGAATGCGCGTGCGTAACGACCAGGTACTTGATATTCGCTGGATCAAGACCGAATTTTTTTAGACCGCCAACAACCAACTCCTCGACGTCCCAATGGAAGTTCGAATCGATCAGTATAATTCCCGCGGATGTGGTGATCGCCCATACAGAGTCGATGTTCGTACCGAGGTAGTAAAGGTTATCGAACACTTTCACCGGCTCCACGTACCAATCCGCACGGGGCCGGGCGTTCGTGTTTGGCGGTCTCTGGCGGGCTTCGGCATCCTGAGCCGGCGTTGTGGGTTTCGGCTCAGTGCACTGAGTCGCGATAATGTAATCGAAATCCAGTTCGTTCTTAGCAGCTCTCGGCACTGAGGCTGCAATGGCTTTTGCGGCTGCCACATGGGCCTCAGCGGTACCCTGGGCCTGAGCGTTCGCTGGAATCGAGATCCAGCCGATCAAAAGTAAAACAGTGCACAACCTGGGGGTCAGACGGCGCTTCATAGTTCATTCTCCTTATTTTATTTCCGAGAACTCTATGCGTTCAGGGAGGCAAAGGTCCAGCATTTGTAGCGTTCCCATTATCGGAGGAATCCGCCTGCACTGGCTGAGGGGTCCATGGGGTGTTTCCACGCAAGGTCCTCAAAAGATTCGCGCTTCTGGATGGGTCATCGAAAAGTTTCCCTCGGATGCGGTATTCGTTATAATCGCACTCGTGTTTCATGGCCATCACGAATGGGCCAAATACTCGGAAGCGTCGCTATAGAGCGACGAGTGGCGTGGGGCAGAGGAGTCCTTCGCCATTCAAACAATGGAGGCTTAGTATGAAAAGAAGCATTGTTCTAGGCGTGCTGATCGTCGTCGGTGCGCTGTCGCTGGTCGTTACCGCGCAGCAGGGCGGCGGCGGACAGCAGGCACCCAAGGTCGTCGAGGTCGAGAAACTCAAGGACAACCTGTTCGTGCTTAAAGGCGGCGGCGGGAATACCGCTGTGTTCATCACGACCACGGGCGTCGTCGTCGTCGATGCGAAGAATCCTGGCTGGGGTCAGCCGATCCTTGACAAGATCAAGGGACTGACCAACAAACCGGTGACAACGCTGATCAACACCCATACGCACGGCGACCATGTCAGCGGCAACGTCGAGTTCCCGGCCACGGTGGACATCATCGTGCAGGAGAACACGAAAACCAACATGCAGAAAATGATCCCAAACAGCACTGCGCAGGATCAGACCGTACCTGCCCAGACAATATTCCAGGCGAACAACGGCCGGGGGTTGCCCAAGCGCACATTCAAGGACAAAATGACCCTCTTCAAGGGCCCCGACGAGGTCGATTTGTACTACTTCGGGCGCGGCCACACGAACGGCGACGCGTGGGTCCTCTTCCCATCGTTGCGAATCGTGCATGCCGCCGACATCTTCTCCGGCAAGAACGTTCCGCTCCTTGATGCGAATAACGGCGGCAGCGCCGTTGCGATTGCCGATAGTCTGCAGAAGGGGTATGACACGCTCAAAAACGTCGACACCATCATCACCGGCCACAGCACTCAGATGACCATGGCTGATCTCAAGGAGTACATCGCCTTCAATCGCGAATTCTTGAACGACGTGAAGGCAGCGAAAAACGCCGGCAAGAGCGCGGATGAGGTCGCAGCGACCTGGAAGATCCCCGCAAAATATACCGGCTACGCCCCGGCAGATGCGAATCGGTTGAAGAACAACGTACGATTGGCTTATACCGAATTGGGTGGGGGCAAGACCAACTAAAACTCCGGCCGGGGAACCGCAAACATCCGTGAGCGGCCCCCGGTACAGGTTTAGTCCGCATGTCTCACAACAAAACGCGGGCTAAAGCCCGCGACTACATTCAGAGGTCCTGAGGTCGAGGAATTCAGGATGAACCTAGACGAAGCGAAAACTCCCCTCCTTGGCAAAGGAGGGGTGGCCGCGCCGTCAAGAAAATGGCCCGAAGGCACCTTGTTTGGCGCGGACGGGGTGGTTCGTTCAAGCTACCGTTAGAATCTAATGCTCAATTCCCAATTCTCATCCGAATGAAACCTGGGCATGGTAGTTAAGTGAACAGTATTGGGGTTACGCCTGAAGATGTAGAAGTCTCCTGGCGTTTCCTCTCAAGATGCGGTCGAGATCCGCCGCCGGAAGTTTCAACTGTTCCACGAACGAGTTCGGATATTCGATATCCCTGGCGGCGAAAAGGTCCGTACCGATCACGATGCGGTCCGAACCGACCTCGCTAATCAGAAAGCGCAACGCCTCCGGATAGTAATTCAGGTAGTCGTAATGGAATCGACGGACGTACTCCTTGAATGGACGTGCGAGCTTCACCTGGACCGTGCCCATCTTGTAGAGGCCATGCTCGATTCGTCCGAAAATGAACGGGAACGCGCCGCCGCCATGTGGCAATACGATGTCCAGTCGCGGAAACTTGTCCAGCGTGCCGGTCGTGATGAACTTAGCTGCCGTCGTGGCATGTTCGAACGTAAAGCCAAGCCAGTTCGTGAGGCTGGGCGGCCCGACAAGCCGTTTGCTGTAAAAGTTCGCCTCGCCATCGAGTGGGTGGAACAGGAGCGGATAACCCAGTTCCTGACATCGCGCGAAGATCGGCTCAAAGGCGGGTTCGAACAAGTAATCGCGCTGCTCGATGGAGTTCGGCAGGTGGACCGCCCGCATGCCTGGCTTACCCGCGACGCGGTTCAGTTCCTTCAATGCCATCACGGGGTCTCGAACAGGGATCGCGATGCCGGCGACAAAACGGTCCGGAAAAGCCGTGTGAGCTTCAATGGCGGCGTCATTCACGATCTGCGCGAGGCGGGCGCCCTGCTCCGGCGTGGCCCACTGCCAGGGCGCACCGCCGGATAGAGTCAAGACGTGCATCTGGACTCCGTGCTCGTCCATCCATTTGCGTCGTTTATCCAGATCGAAATCCAGCGGATTGGGATTGGCCGGAGCAGGCCGTCCCATTTCCACCTGAGCTCTGGTGTAGGCCTCCGGAGCCCAGTGGGTATGCATATCGATCGAGATAGGTCGAACCGATCCAGGGTTCGCTGGACGCGCCTCCCATGCGGGCAGCCCCTGTCCGAAAACCGCGTCTGACCTCATGATGCTGATCACCGCTCCGGCGCCCGCACCAAGCTTGAGAAAGTCGCGGCGTCCGAGTGTTGACTCTTGCCGCGCTTGTTGATCCTTTTTCCTCATATCGCACTCCTTCAAAGCGCGCCTCCAACCGAAAAGAAAGGCTCCGCTTCACTAGCAACTTTTCTCAATTGTACTCGGGCACGACATAATCGGAATCATGTTCAAGGTGCTCTCAAACGAAACCGGCCGTCGAGCTGAGCATTGATTTCCACTCGAGCTTCTAGCCAATCCGCGGTTGGGAGTTGGTCGGGAGCGGCGGTGAAATAGCCGTCTTTGGGAGCAGGTGCGATTCATGTACTACGAGACGCCGATTAGCGACGCGACGGAATAGTGGGAACCCGCCGGATGCGAGCAGTAGTCGCCTTCTCATTGGCCGGTCCTCGTGTTATGCGGGCGACTTAAGCGGTCACTTACTTCTCATCGTCGCGTTCAGTCATTGCCTTCTTAAATCCCCGAATTCCTTCACCCAAGCCTTTGCCGAGTTCGGGGAGTTTCTTGGGACCAAATACTAGCGAGCGTGCCTCATACCGAGGAGAGTGCCCACTCCCGGAACGCGGGCTAAAGCCCGCGACTACGAGTGTGCCGAAACGTCTTACCGAGCTCGTAGTCGCGGGCTTTAGCCCGCGTTTGCCTGGGCTTCGCGAAATTTGAGGCTTCGCGAAATTTGACCATTTTGTGAACATTCTGACCGCCAAGAGGACCTAGCATCGCTACCACTAAAATCACTAAGAGGTGCAGGGGTTGTAAGAGGCCTTCAAACATTGTTTCTCATTGCCATTCGTTCATTCCTCCACAAATGCTCGGTCCGGAAGTATGTCTCCGATCCGTCGGGAGGCCCGCGCTTCCGCCCACCTATGGACGATCAAGTATAGTGCCGGCAGCACCAGTAATGTTAATACGGGCGCGGTCATCATCCCGCCGACAACAACGCGCGCCAACGGCTTCTGGGTTTCCGATCCGATTCCGGTGGAAACCGCAGCCGGAAGCAAGCCGATGGCTGCTGCCAACGAAGCCATGATGACCGGCCGCAGCCGAAGCTGCGATCCCATGACCACTGCATCGTGCAGGGTGGAGCCGTGTTTTCGCAGTGCGTTGATGGACGCGATCAGGACCACGCCATTGAGGACCGACACACCGAATAGAGAGATGAAACCGACCGCGGCCGAAATGCTGAAATTGGTACCGGTCACCAGCAGCGATACGATGCCTCCGATGAGTGCCAACGGGACGGCGCCCAGCACGATCAGCGTGTCCTTAATACTTCGAAAATAGCCGTGCAGCAGTGCCACAATGAGAATTAGCGTGATCGGCACGATAACCTTCAATCGCTCCAAGGCGTCCCGCAATTGCTGGAACTCGCCTGCCCACTCCAGCCGATACCCCTGCGGGAGTTGCACCCGCTGCTTGATGCGGGCGTTCGCCTCGGCGATTGTGCTTTCAAGATCGCGCCCGCGAACACTGAACTTGATCGGGAGATAACGGGCGTTGCCTCTCTATAAAGGAAGCGCCGGTCTGCTTGACCACGTCGGCCACTTCGCGCAATGGAATGTAACCGCTCGGGGTATTGACGGGGATGTTTCCAATATCTTCCGCTGTGCCCCGGTATTTCGGAAGAAATCGCGCCACGACGTCAAAGCGCCGTTCGCCATCTAGGACCCGAGTCACGGCCTGCCCCCCGATGGCTGCCTGCACGATACCGTTCACGTCGTCGGGAAGCACTCCGTACCGCGCTGCGCGTTGCCGGTCGATTCGAATTAGCAGATTCGGTTGTCCGAGCATCGCGTATACGCCCAGGTCCGTGACACCCGGTACGCCCTTCATGACTTCCTTGATCTCCTCCGCGGTCGTCTGAAGCTGTTCCAAATCATTGCCGAAAACCTT